>Ga0335069_10015124_pt1 | contig 10792 bp, 9 predicted proteins | sample Lox_Sample_11_FD_206714 | JGI IMG/M metagenome (GOLD analysis project Ga0335069, IMG submission 206714) | Soil microbial communities from Loxahatchee National Wildlife Refuge, Florida, United States - Lox_Sample_1.1 | ecosystem: Environmental > Terrestrial > Soil > Wetlands | place: USA: Florida... | reverse complement strand
AAACTATAGCTGACATTCTAGCCACTCCCCATCATCGTTAAATTTGACATTGGGACAAAAATTAAATACGTATTACTATATGCGCTTTCTCCATTAGAATTGACTGCTGTAACAGCATAGCAATACTGTTGTCCTCTTAATACATCTGTATCTATCCATGTTGTAATTGCAACGCCTGTCGATACTAATGAAAGCGAAGAACAATCTGTTCCTCGATAAATATTATATGTTATAGCACCATCGGAGGTATTCCAAGTTAAAACTATTTGACGGCTGGCAAATGAATATTGACTAAGCAATAGAAATAATAGTATATATAGTAATTTCATACTAATTTCCTTGCTGGTACGAAATTGTCCCGCCAACTTGTACGCTATTAGTACCAAGATTGATGCATAATGCATTCCCCGCAGGAACAACAATAACAGCTCCAAAACCTATTCCAGCAGAAATTCCTGTTGTAGCAATGAAAGACATTGGTCCGTCAATTGTGGTTGTACCTGAACCGCAATTCGATCCTGTACCGTAATCAAATTGAAATGTAGTCGCTCCGCTTGAGACGATATGATAATGCGTAACATAAATCGTTTGGTTTGCTACAGCAGCAATAAGCTGTACATCACCACTAGTGTTAACATTAATAGGTAACGTTATTACTGAATTTGGCACGCCTAGAATACTGGGCTGAACTGCGCCTAACGAAAATATTGCAATTGTGATTACTACAATCATGATAAATCTTTTCATCTATCCTCCAAACGATACACAGCATGTACTGGATGCTTCTATAACAATTTGCTGCGTTGGATGACTTTGTGGAATTTGCAATGGAGGAGCATAAACAAAACTTACAGCTCCTTCTAGTGAAGGATGTAATGTAAGTTTACCTCTAGCCATTGCATCGAGTACAACTAGCAACTCAGCAAATGTTGGCATCTTATTGGTCTACTGATCCAGTACCGCTAATAGTCGTTATTGATCCTGTAGCAACAGCAGTATTTTCTATTGAACCTTGCACATTTACAACCTGCGTTACGAATCCAGTTCCTTGAACGAATTGCGCTACGGTATTAGGTAATGGGAAATTACTTCCTGTAACACTTTGCTGTAAAGCTTCTAGGAAGCGTGAATGCGGATAAGGCTGAACAACTTGCTGATACCATCCAAAATCAGGAACAACTGGCGGCGGGGGAGTAAATGTACTCCATGCAACAGCTAATTGTTCTGTTGGCTGTAAAGCCTTAACGAATGGATAAGGCTGCGCAATTGGTTGTATCCAGCTAGATACAAACACAGTCTCTGGATTAATTGATGTATTCCAGAAGACAAATGGATACTCACTTGCGGGACGGTATGGTTTATACGGATACGGTTGAGATTGAGGTTGTACCCAACTGCTAACAAGTACAGTTTCTCCGAATGTTGTATTCGGATCCCAGAATGTTGCTTGCTGATTTGCTGTTAGATACTGTCTTCCAGGAATTCTATCTGGATAATCAGCTGTAGCAATTTGAATAACTGGAGTATGTATTTGAATCGAGTACGCATATACGCTTGCTGAAAACTTCTGCTTAGCGGGCTGCGGATATACAGTATCCCAATCTAGGATAACAGCTTGTTGCGAAGGAGTAAATCCACTCCAGAATACAGCTTGATATTGTGCAGGTTTTGTAAATAACGGCTGCGCAATAACAGGTTCCCAGCTAGAGATGAATACAGTTTCTGGAGCAGTAGACGTATTCCAGAATATAGAAGCATGCTGCTGTACGTTGCGTTTTGTTGGCTGTTGTTCCGAAACCGATAGCCAGTCAAGGGTAACTTGGACTGGAGTATTTGGATTCCAGCTAACAGCAGGTTCATATACGGCGCGCGCAAATATCTTAACTTGCTGTTGCGAAACGACAGGATACCATGTTCCAGCGTCAGAAGTTGTTTCTCCCCAGAAGAAGCTTATCTGCGAAGCAGCAGTAATTCGTTGAATTGTTGGTTGTGATTGTGCTTGAATCCAACTACTTACTTGAACATTTTCTGATACGAATGGAGCATAGAACGTGCTCTGGTATACCGAAGCCGGACGATACGGCTTGTAAGGATACGGCTGACTCTGCGATTGTACCCAACTTGAAATGAGTACATTTTCCGGTTGCGTCGATGTGTTCCAGAAGAATGATGGTACATTAGCTGTCTGTAAGTATCTCTTTACCGGGAACGGTTGTGGGTATACAGGCTCCCAATGTAATAAGTAGCTAAAATCTCCGGGCGTACTTGGTTGCCAGAAGAATGCTTGTTGATTGGCAGTTAATATGTACTGTTTAGCAGGAAATGGTTGCGGATAAACGGGCAGCCATTTATCTACAGTAATCGTTTCTGGACTTGTTGACGTATTCCAGAAAGTGGCTTGTTGATTAGCCGTTAATAGAAGTTTCTTATAAGGATAAGGCTGCGACTGAGGCTGCACCCAGCTCGATACTAATACATTTTCAGACTGAGTCGATATATTCCAAAACGCAGCTTGTTGATTTGCAGTCTGTAAAGCCTTTATATACGGATAAGGCTGACTGATAGGCTGTATCCAACTACTAACGAATACAGTTTCTGAACTTGTTGACGTATTCCAGAATGTTGCTTGCTGTTCTGCAGTAGCAAGTACTTTTCTGTAAGGATAAGGCTGAGATTGCGGCTGTACCCAATCTATCGAAACTTCATCAGCAGTTGCTTCTTCCCAAACGAATGTAAGTTGTTCGCAGGGTTGAATAGCTTTCTTATAAGGATAAGGCTGGCTTTGTGGCTGTACCCAACTGCTAACAAAAATGCTTTCAGGTGATGTACTTGTATTCCAGAATACAGATGGATACAAGGCTGCAGGGCGATAGGGCTTATATGGGTAAGGCTGACTTTGCGGCTGTACCCATGAACTTACTAATACATTTTCAGGCTGCGTTGATGTATTCCAGAAGAACGCTTGTTGCTGCGCTGTAGCTGGATACAGTTTCTTTGGGAACGGTTGTGGATAAATTGGTTCCCAATGCAACAGGAAAGTGAAGTCGCCTGGAGTATTAGGTTGCCAGAAGAATGCCTGTTGATGAGCAGCGTATGGGTAGCGTTTAGCTGGCCACGGTTGCCATGTAACACCCTGCCAACTACTTTCGAATACAGTTTCCGATTGAGTAGAAGTATTCCAGGCCAGCCATTGCTGATCTGCTGTAAGGAATCGTTTTCCTGTTACAGCGTCTGGATATACAGGTTGCCAGTCTAGTCCAATATTCTGAGGAACTAACGTTATTGAATCTATTGGCCGTACTCGTTGTGTAAATAATGGTTGTGATTGCGGCTGTTGCCAATCAAGGAATACTTGCGTTGTTGGCTGAGCTAACCAAGTAGAGCAGGGCTGATATACTGCTATAGCAGGAACAGTAACTCTTCTATCTGGGAGAACTACTGTAGCTAGATTTATATCTGAAACAAAACTCAGCGAATCAGGCTGTTGTACTTTTCGACTTAGAACAGCTAGACTTTGAACACCTTGCCAACTGCTCTCAAATACAGTTTCAGGCTGAGTACTCGTATTCCAGAACAGAGCCTGCTGATTAGCCGTAAGGTGAACTTTTCTATATGGATATGGTTGAGATTGAGGTTGTACCCAAGAGCTAACTAATACTGTTTCAGTTGCAGTACTTGTATTCCAGAATGTTGCTTGTTGCTGCGCTGTCAGTAAGCTGCGTTTATATGGATAAGGCTGCGACTGCTGTTGAACATAACTACTGACGAATACAGTTTCTGGAGCAGTAGATTGCGGACCAAATACTGCTTGCTGATTGCTGGTTAAATATTTCTTACTAGCAATCAAATCTGGATAATCAACAGACGCCAACTGTTCTAACGGAACATTAGCTTGAGTTGAATAAATATATAAGCCGGCAGCGAATTTTGGTTTAAAGAAATCCGGATATGAAGGCAGCCAGTTTAGTACGACTGCTTGCTGAACAAGCGGAGTATAAAATACAGCCTGCTGCTCTCCTGTAGCTAATCCTTTTTTAATCAGAAGCGGTTGATTCTGATCTCCCGACCATCCAGTTGGAGTTATAACAGGAGTATTAGGATTCCAAAATACAGAAGGCGATGTGTAAGCAAAACTTCTATTAACTACAAAGAAACTACATTCTGCTGATGTACCACCAGCTTTTGCTGCCTGCGGAGCAAGAGCTGTGAAGAATACTGCTTGCTGCTCAGCTGAAGCAAGAGATTGCTTACCTTGTGGAGGCTGATTTTGATCTCCTAGCCATCCCGTTGGCGTAGGAGCTGCGACAACTGGAACAAATACTTCACCTGAAGCTACTTGAGCTGCATATCTTCTTCTAAGTTTAAATGCTCCGGTACTTGCAGCTCCTCCTGCTGCGCCTATACGAGTAGGAGGAGTGCCGATTACTGCTTGTCCATCAGATGAATCTAGAGCTTCTGTTAGATATTGTTTCTTATAAAATGCATCTGGATATTCCGCGCATGGCGAAATTACAGGAGTAATGCCTGATGCTACAGGAGTAAATCCACTCCAGAAAACACTTGGAGATTGCGAAGCGAAACGTCGCTGAAAACGCAATCTTATTGTTTCTGCAGAAATACCGCTGCCTTGTGAAGGCGCAGATGGAGTAAAACCACTCCAAAACGTACTTGCTTGAAGATGAGCTTGCGTACCTCTAGCTTTTAAGCTTAGAAGTTGTTGTGATCCTCCTGATCCGCCTGCTGCGGTCGCTACCGCTGGAACGAATGGAACCGAATATACACCTGAAGCTATTTGAGCAGCGAAGCTTTTATTAATTGCAAAAGAATTGGAAACAACAGATACGCCTCCGGCTGTAGCTGGCGGAGGCAGTGAAATGGGACAGAAAAACAGTCCTGTAGCTGTTATCAGCGCCGCTGCATACGCTGCTGCCTTTACAACGAAATTTCTGGGCGTAGGCTGACTTTGCGGCTGCTGATAAACTTCAGGATGTGGAACTTCCGGCTGTCCTGAAGGGGGATCTACAAGAATATTATATTGATGTTGATTGAACACTGTATTAGAAAATCTTCCAGTCTACAAAAGTTCCCGGAGTCATATCACTAGGAAATAAAACAACTTCAGGTTGCATATACGTTGCGATAGATTGCGTCGTAATATTTCCAGACCCATTCCATACAAATCCGAATCCTAGGTTGGAAGTAGCTTTTACTGCAGATGAAGATAATACGTTAGACAATGTACCTGTTGTTAGAGACGGAACAGACAATAATATGACATTAACTCCATCTACGACAACAGAAAAACTCGACGTAATTGAATTATTTGCTGAAACAAGGACGAAGATATAGATTACAGTTATATCTAAATTAGGCTGACTACTAACTTGATTAAATACAAGTTGAAGAGAAGATCCTCCTCCAAAACCGTAATAACCAGAAAAACCTCTAGCTGTCTGATCTGAACCGTTAACTACAGATATTGAATTTAATGTAGCGAATTCAACACCCATTGTAGGAATTATTATAGTTCCTGAAGGATTTCCTGATAATGAGTAGTTAACGGGATTGTTGCTTGATGAAGGAACTGTGTCCGTTGTATCTTCAAATACGCCTGTCGAGCCGGCTGTAACTGAAATTGATAGGATTGAAGCGCCGCCGCCCTGTTTAAGATAAAATGTTGTTGTTGTAGAGTAAGTATTGGTTGTAACATTTGCAAATAAATTTTGAAAGGTTCCGGCCGGAAATGTAGTCGAAGGATCCAATGCCGTAGATGTTCCAGAACCTGATATACTAAAATTCTTCGCCGTGGTTCCTAAATTTGATGTTCCCGGATTTGCAACGTGACGTTTTGTTGTTGTATTGTTAGACGCAGCAAAGTTAATACTTATAGCTGCAATTGTGGAGCTTGAAGTACTTCCTGCATTCCAAGAACAACAAACAAGTTGTCCAGCAGATACTACATCTGTTTCATCATCATAAAATTCTCCTGTAGTCCCTGCAACAATGCTTAGACCTTCATTTCCATTTGCACCATTTATTCTAAGATGAAAAGTCATCAGAGCTGAAGTATTTCCATTTGTCGTTATACTTACATATAAGTTTGTAAATGTACCTGGTGTTCTTCTTATTACCTGCATCAGAGATTCTGTTGTCGCAGTTAATCCAGTACCTGAAAAATCAGTATCCCCCAATGGGATGTATAGCGTCGAAGCATTAGTTCTGGTTAGCGGTCCGCTTGCGGCTTCTAGTACGGTAGCCATTATTCTGTATCCACAGGTTTATTACTATGTTGCTCTTCGTACGTTATAGCACGAAGTCCTTTTGTTATAGGAATGAATTTCTGAATATTCTTTGTTTGTTGTTGTAATCCAGGAAAAAATTCGCTTAATGTGTCATTCATATCAATCGCGTCCGCAAATGTTCCTGGTCCTATCAACTGGCATGCTAACATCTGACATTCAATGAAACGCAAAATTGATCCGAAATCGTGCTGCTGTTCGCTTACGAATCCTTGTTGTCCATAAGCTGATATAACAAACATCGGCACGCGAAATCCTCCAATATATGAAGCGCCTAAAGAACCCCAAGTATTTTGCATAATTGGAACATGATCGTAATAGCCGCCCCATTCATCCCATGTAACTATTATGATTGTATTAGCCCAGTAATTAGGATTTCCTCCGATAGCATTTACAATTCCCCCTACCCAGGAAGGCCCACAACCTGTATTTTGACTTGGATGGTCGCTGCAGGCTGCTGTGGGAGTTACAAAAGCCACACTTGGTAAATGCCCTTCTGCTATATCTTGCATTAAGTAAGTATTCGCCCGAACTGTATTTACGCGATAAGCAGCTTTATCGTAACTGGCCGCATACCAGTTTTGAAGCATCCAAGGAGCTATCCAAATGTCAGCGTTTGAGAGTACCCAGTTAACTCCATAATAATTCCATGTAACGCCATCTGCAGCAAACAAATCTAAAATCGAAGATCTGTTAAAACACGGGTAAGCTGTACTTGTATCTCCAAGTGGATCAATTGTAGGAACATAAGCTCCTGTACTCCCTGTGCAAGGAATCTTTCCTTGCCAATTGCCTCCGTTATCTGAAACAAACCAATTACTTGTATCTGTTACTTGGGATGTACCTGAGATTAAAAACTGATGCGCAGGTAAACTTGGCCCTTGATTAGTATGAAACATTCTATCGGCATATCCATATGTAGTTGCAATCTGACAATAAGCTTGTATATCTGAATATTGAACGTATTGATAAGCATACGGACCGTTTGGCCAAATACCTTGAGCTTCTCGTACAAAAGAAGAGTGAGCATGACCTAAATCTGGTGTTTTTGCTAATGGGATTGCTGATCCTTTTGGACTAGCAATAATATCTGCTCCAGGAATATTGCATTGACTTAGCAGATTGTCAGGAGTTCTATTTTCTTGTATAATAACAATGATATGCTGAATTATTCCAGGCTGGATAATCAAACTAAAAGTTTGTTGATTATCAGGCTGGATTCCATTTGAAGCTTTGATTATTGCAGACCACGTAGATGGAAAATCAACTGTAAGAAAGGGACTTCCAGAAAGTGTTGCTGTTCCGTCACCATTATCCACAAATGTTACATTTTTCGGCACTCCGCTAATAGTAAATTGAGGCGTAGGATTACCTGTAGCTACAACAGTAAACGTATTTTGCTGATTGGTAAGAAATATCGCATTATTAGCACTTGTAATAACTGGAGCTTGCGCTAGAAGAACTACTGAAAGAAAAGGCAATAATATAAGAGACTTAATCATTTTTATCCTTAAACTTGTTCTAATTTACCGTTATCAAATTTCCATAATCTATGTTCTGTATCGGTGAAGATAATAGGCTTTGCTTGAAGTTCTACTTTCTTCTTCTCTTCTGCTTTCCTATTTTCTTCTTTATGCCAATTGTGATAAGAAGATCCTTCTAGTTTTTCTCCTACAATGAATTTAGGATGGCTCACTTGGCAGTTTTTGTCATTCACGCGCGTTATAACGTGTGTTCTAGTTGCTTCTGAAGAATCTCTATCCCACTCATATTCAACCTCACACTGACATGTACTAGGTTTCCATAAAGTTTTTTTCATCTGCATTTTAAATCTCCGTCATCCAATCTCTATTACTAAGTTACATCCGGGCGTCATATCAGAAGGATAAATTGACGATGATGCTGCAATTATATCAAATCCTACAATACCCCAATAATCACCTGCACCGCCACTAATTGAATCGCTAAACGAAACAGAAGGCGCACCTGGAGCATCAGATTGAAGTCCATTGCTTCCGCCCGTATCACCATTTTGATTAAACTGCCATCTGTCCGTTTGGTTTGAAGTTCCGCTAAATGCGCCTGACCCTAAACCAAATGCTACCATATTTCCTACAGCACTTGATACTGTTAATGTTGCTGGAGAAGATCCGCCTGAACTTGCATTGCTAACAGCATTTCTTATCCCTGTAATTTGATCTACACCTGTGTAACTCACAGATCCACATTGAAAATCCCCATAAAGGAAGCCTGAATTAGAAAATAGAGAAACTTGATTTGTTCCAGACGCAGGCGCAATAAGATAGAATAGCATCGCACAATCTGTACCATCATTTGCGTTATATTGAAATGCTCCTTGAAGCATAGGAATACCATTGTATGTTACACTAAAATCTGAGGATGTTGGATAATCTCCTCCTCCATATGTAACACATACAACTAACAATCCATTTGTTCCGGAACAAGTATGATTCCAATTAATAGGAGTTACAGATATATTTACTCCTGTTCCGCCTGTACCTGACGAATTAGGTCCAACTGCGTCAAATTCGACAGCCATTACTCAACACTCCATCCAATATTTGTTCCAGGTGTTGTATCAAAAGCTAGAATCTGATCGCCTTGAAACGATGCTCCACTCATTGCGTAGTTATTCGTATTTTGTGTTTGCCAAGTTGGTGTATAAGTTCCTGGACCATCTGTAATTAAATACGCTGTAGTAGTGGAGAAGTAGTTTCCATTTGCATCAGGTAATCCTGACCAAGGTAACGCTACATTAGCAAATCCCCATGAAGCATCGCCTACTACAACAATAAAAGAAGAGAAAGCCGATGTCGTAATTGGTGGAGTTGAATATGTCAATAAACCGGTAAATGATCCATTAGATATTCCAACCGCTGCTTCAGGAGATTCTCCTAAGTTTAATCCATACAGTTGATACACAACAATCTGTGTATTAGAAGTTGCAGAAAGGTTAGCAGTTAGCTGAGTTCCATTTGCTTTAGAATTAGAACAGTACCATATATCAAAACTGAAAATCTCGCCGTCGCCGCCGTTAACAAATGAGTAAGCGCCCGGAACTTGTTGATATAAATTTGTTCCGCCTGAAGCATTATCAGTAATTGAAGAAACAGTTATGTTAGGTGTTGGACCCGGCATCCCGACCGTAACAATAAGAAAACAGTTTGCCTTCGTCGGAGTGATATTAAAGAAAGGGTTAATATCTTCAAACTGAGGAGGAATAGAAATTGCATCTATTGTAATCATTTTTATTTGAACCTCCATGCTACGGAAGTTCCGGGTGTCATATCAGTAGGAAAAATTAGTGTTGAAGTATTCGATGTAATTCCAGCTCGAATTGCAGGAACTTCTTCTCCATCACTACTCCACCCTGAAATATCTAACGTAGAAGTATAGCCGCTATATAACGAATTTCCTGTTGTATATGGATTATTTGTTCCTGTTTCGTTACTTTCTCCAAAAAGAATTGTATTTCCCGCAGATTGCTCTGTAACAATTAATAAGTAAAAATTGCCTCCGGTAAGAACTGGAGTAATAGGATTAAACGAAGCATCGAAAAAAGATGTTCCTGTTACCCATGCTAAACTTGTATTATTAAATAGCAATGATCCTGTCTGAGCAATTAAATTACTAGGTGTGGCGTTATCATAAATAGCAATACGTATATTCGCGCTACCTACATTAAGGGATACATATGCTCCAAGTTCAACTAAAAGTTGACTTCCTGCTCCAGGGCATACTGCGTACGAAGAAGCAGTAGGATCGACTGTAACTGTATATCCTGATAGCGTATCTGTTGAAGACCCTATAGGATCCCCTGCTTGATTTAATACACCTCCAAAATATATAGTCATCTCGTCCTAGTTTTCATGTACTTATCGCCAAGTCACTAGAGTTCCTGGTGTCATATCATTCGGATAAAGAGAGATGCTTGCTGCTGGTAAACTAAACGAAAAAATTACTTCATTTCCTGTTCCTGATAGAGCAGTAAAATCATCCGTTGTAGGACCGCCTACTGCACTTAACTGAAATTCTATGGCTGCATTAGTGTAGTAATTTCCATCAGTCTCATTGGGACCTAATATCCAACTTCCATTTGCAGTATAGCTTTGAATATAACCTGAACTGGCCGCATATGATCCCAATGCAGCAAATAAGTAGTCTGATGCAGCAGGAGAACAAGAAGCGGCTGTAAAATGTGTTACGGGACTGGCTTCAAATCCAGTTCCTATAGCATTAAACGTTGGCGTTGCCGATGGAGTTATTACAATTACGTATATCGTGTTTCCCGTATTTGCATCATGATTAAAACTCCAAAAACATGGCCCGGAAGGAATTCCGATTATTCCATAACCCGCAAAAATAACTGGATCCCCAGATGATCCTCCATACGGATTAATTGCAGAAATCGTAGTATAACTATCTCCAGCAAAATTATCATTAAAGGCTGGCGGAGTAGAAGATTTCCCAGA
>Ga0335069_10015122_pt1 | contig 10793 bp, 11 predicted proteins | sample Lox_Sample_11_FD_206714 | JGI IMG/M metagenome (GOLD analysis project Ga0335069, IMG submission 206714) | Soil microbial communities from Loxahatchee National Wildlife Refuge, Florida, United States - Lox_Sample_1.1 | ecosystem: Environmental > Terrestrial > Soil > Wetlands | place: USA... | reverse complement strand
GCGGTGCCGAGCTCGGCGGCGTCCCACACCGCCTTCTTGGATACCTGGCCGACCGTGTGCCAGCCTTGCATCAACCAGACGCTGCCGGCGCCGACGCGGAACACCTCGCCGTGGACGTCCTTGGCATCGTCGCTGGCGAGCCACGCCACCAACGGTGAGACGTGTTGCGGGCCGAAGGCGTCGAACTCGCCTTCCTTCACCTCGCGTCCCATGATGGCCGCGGTCGACGGCGTCGCATCGACCGTCAGCCGGGTGCGGGCGATCGGCGCGATGGCGTTGGCGGTGACGCCATACTTGGCCATCTCGCGGTCGATGATGATGGCCATCGCGGCCAGGGCGGCCTTGGCGGAGCCGTAGTTGGATTGCCCGACGTTGCCGAGCAAGCCGGCATCCGAGGCGGTGTTGATGAGGCGGCCGTTGAGGATGTTGCCCTTCTTGTGCTCTTCGCGCCAGTACTCGCAGGCATGGCGCGCCATGTTGAACGAGCCCTTGAGGTGTACGGCGAGGACGGCGTCCCAATCCTCTTCGTTCATGTTGAAGATCATCCGGTCGCGCAGGATGCCGGCGTTGTTGACGACGATGTTGAGCTTGCCGAAGGTGTCGACGGCGCACTCGACGATGCGTTTGGCGGCCTTGTAGTCGGAGACGCTGTCGCCGTTGGCGACCGCCTCGCCGCCCATCTTCTTGATCTCGGCGACGACTTCTTGCGCCGGCGAGCCGGTGGCTTGGCCGCTGCCGTCGAAGTGCGCTCCCAGGTCGTTCACCACGATCTTGGCGCCATGCTTCGCCATCAGTAACGCTTCTTCTCGGCCGATCCCGCGCCCCGAGCCGGTGATGACCGCGACTTTCCCTTCCAGTAGACGTGCCATGACTTCCTCCTTTGGATTGAATCTCTCGTTCAGCGTTGTGATTGTCGTGCAGCGATTTCAGGACAAGCGTCGATTATCTGCCAAGAAAGGTCTCGCGTTGTCAAGATTGGCAGCGCTTTCGGTAGTATCCTGATTTGACGCGCCGCACGCGTCAACCTAACCCCCTAGCCCCCTTCCCTACGAGGGAAGGGGGAAGAGCTGGGTCTTCGCTCCCCTCTCCGTATCGGAGAGGGGTCGGGGGAGAGGTTCGCAAGCTCGGCGCAAAGACGTTCGATCGAAATCAGGACACTACCGTGCCTCCGTAGCCCCGTCGGGCTCGGCGCGCGCAGAAACCTTTTGACGCGATTGGCAAGCCCGACTATTGTCTGCCGCGAGGAAGCAACCCGGTGCGGCAATTCATCTATGGTGTGATTCTCGGCGCTGCGGCCATGTACGCCTACGCGCGGCTCGATCCGCCGGCCATCCTGGCATACCTGAACAACGCCACGGCCTCGGCGGTCAAATCGACGTCCGGCTACGGCGGGACGCATAAGAAACAATGACGTGTTCGTTAGTGGTGGCTTCGCGTCCGTTCCCCACGAACACGAGCACGCACACGGCTCACGATCTACCGCAGGGCGACGACGGTGCGGCCGCAGGCCGATTTGGCGGCGCGGCGCAGGATGCGAAAGCTGTCGGCGCGTGAGACCTGGCCGTCGTGCCGCAGCCGGCGTGTCGCCTTGACGACGCAGCGCAGATACTCCTGCTGACTGTTCCATTGGTCGCCGCTCTGTGGCCCGTCGCACGGGCACAGCTGGTCGACGCTGCAGCCGTCGGCGGTAACCGGCGCACCGCTGGGTGTATCCGGGCACTTGTCGCAGGCGTCGCCGATGCCGTCGTGGTCCGCGTCACTTTGGTCGGCGTTGGCCACTGTGGGGCAGTTGTCCTTCTCGTCTCCAGCGGTGTCACCGTCGGCATCGGCCTGCTGGCTGTCCACCGGCGAGGCCGAGAGCACCAGCACATACGTGTAGTCCGCCACCCGACCCGACGACAGGATGATGACGATGTCCTGGTCGCCCGCATGTTGGCGGCGGCCGCTGGTAAACAGCGTCTTCGTGCCATTGACGTCGGTATCGAGCACCATCGCCTGACGATCGGTCCCCAAGCGCTGCAGGAAGCCGTTGCCCGTCACTGCGAAGTTCGTGCTTGCCAGGCTCAGGTTGGTCAGCGCCGCGACGTCGAAGACCGAGGCCACGGGCAGCAGGGTGACGTCGAAGCTCCCGGTCAGTGGCTCAGCCGCAGTCGGTGGGGCGGAGCACGAATTGCAGACCGCGGTGATCGAGCTACCGGGGTTCAAGACGTAGTGCCGGGTGCCGGCAAACGCGGGTGCGCCGAGCATCATGAGGCTCAACGCCAGAATGGCGACGCGACGCAACATGCGGATGGAGCATACGTGGCCGGCGCAGATCCGGCAAGCTCAAACCGAGAAAATGACCGCGGCGCGCCCTCTAAGAGCACGATCCACGAGCACGAAACACGACCTCAGAACGGAATGTCGTCGTCTTCGGCCGGCCCGGGATCTTCACCGGGCGGGACGCTCGCGCCGGTGTCCTGTGCACCACGGCCGCCACCGCCACCGAGGAAGCGGACATCACGCGCGACGATCTCGGTAATGTACTTCTTGTTGCCGTCCTTATCGTCGTACGTGCGCGTCCGGATGGAGCCCTCGACGAACACCTGCCGGCCTTTGGAGAGGTACTGGCCGCAGGTTTCCGCCTGCTTGCCCCACACCACGACGTTGTGCCATTCGGTGCGCTCTTGCTTCTGACCTTGCTGGTCCGTCCACTTCTCCGACGTCGCCACCGAGAACTTCGCGAGCGCTCGTCCGTTGGGTGTAAAACGCACCTCGGGATCTTTGCCGAGATTGCCGACGAGTATGACTTTATTGACCACGGTGCGGCGGACGGTAACAAGGGTATCCGACGGAGTCAAGCAAGGCGCCTCGGCCGATGGTGTCCTCATTTCGGATCGAGCGTCCTTGTGATGGTGCGACCCCTCCCTAGATCCCTCCCCGACACGGGGAGGGAAGGCTCTTGTTCCCCCTTCCCTCCGAGAGTGTCGGTAAACCGGAAAACTGCGCACCGCTGGGGACGCCGGGGAATGGAATTCCCCGGCTGAGTCGCCCAAAGTCGGCTGAAGCCGACTGCCACCGAGTCCCTGGAGTCCCCTTGAGGAGACTTTTCGACGACTCAGCCCGGGAATTCATTCCCGGGCGTCGGATCGACTCGGCTATGGCAACGGTGGATCCGCGAAAATCGACAGTCCCCGAGGGAAGGGGGAAGGTCTGGCTCTTCGCTCCCCTCTCCGTGTCGGAGAGGGGCCGGGGGAGAGGTTCGCAAGCTCGGCGCAAAGCCGCTGGATTGAAATCAGATACACTACCCCGGTGTGCAACGGCGCCGCGCTCACGCGGTCACGAGCTTCTTGGCGATCTCGGCGACGTGGCGGCCTTGGAAGCGGGCGATGGCCAATTCATTGGCGCTCGGTGCACGTTTCCCATCGGCGCCCGCCAAGGTCGTGGCTCCGTACGGAGTGCCGCCGGTGATCTCGCGCATGTTGGACAGCTCGGCGGCCGAGTATGGTACGCCGACGATGATCATCCCGTGATGCAGCAAGGTCGTGTGGAACGAGGTGATGGTGGTCTCCTGGCCGCCGTGCTGCGTCCCGGTGCTGGCGAACACGCTGCCCAACTTGCCGATCAGCGCCCCCTGCGCCCACAGGCGTCCGGTCTGGTCGAGGAAGTTGCGCATCTGCGCCGCCATGTTTCCAAAGCGCGTCGGCGTCCCGAAGATGATGGCGTCGTAGTCCGGCAACTCGGCCGGCGTCGCCAGCGGCGCCGGTTGGTCCAACTTGGCGCCGTGCTTCTGCGCCACCTCCGGTGTCATCAGGTCGGGTACGCGCTTCAGCACGACCTCGGTGTCCGTCACCGCGCGCGCCCCCTCCACTTCGGCGTTGGCCATCGTCTCCACGTGACCGTACATGCTGTAGTAGACCACCAGGATCTTCGTCGCTCGAGCCATTGCGTCATCTCTCCTTTCGCGGAGGCGGTGCGTAGAGCGGGGCCGCCTCCGGCTGGTCTGGGCTCTCGGTCGTGCCGGTGAGCGTGTCGCTCACCGTGCTGTGGAAGCGTGTGAAGTCAATCTGACGCCGACCATCGGGGAGGAGGCTGAGGATGTCGACGAAGCGTGCCCCCCACAGGATGTGGACGGTCTGTGAAACGGTCTCATCGGTGCCGAATACCGACACGACGATCTCCGCAGCCGACGCCGCCAAGGATTCCGTGGTCTCACCGTACAGGGGGCTGCCCGGAATGATGCGGTGTATGGCGGTCCAGCTCAGCGCGAACAGCGGGTTGTGCCGGCGCAGCAGGTCGAGGTCATGCCAGCGGCGCACCTGCTCGCCTTCAGCGGTGATCTCGTTGCGCGCCAACAGGACGTGCGCCTGCGCTTCGACGATCTGATTGCCGCGCTCGTTGGCCATGCGGAACAGCAGGGAGGGCACGCCGTCGCGTGCCGTGATGACGGCGACGCGGCTAAACATCACCCGCGCCGTCGGCCGGGAGAACTTGGCGAACAGCAGGCCGGTCATCACCGCGAACGACAGCAGGCCGCTGAACGCCTCGACCGTGACGACCAGGTGGGCGAACAGCGTGCGTGGCGCCATCTGACCGTAGCCGATGGTGGCCATGGTCTGGACGCTGAAGAAGAAGGCGTCGACGAACGACCCCGGACGAGCGTGCTCGATGCTGTCGGCTCCCGCGAGGTAGAGGGTGGCGAAGAGCGCATTGACCCCCACGAAAGCGAGTGCCATCAACAACAGGAGCAGCGGCCACGAGCTGCCGAGCAGGAAGTGATAGAGATCGCCCAGGAGGTGACGCTCCAGCCCGTTGCGGACGACATTCAAGCGTCCGTTGCGAGCGATCCACCGACCCTGAGGCGTTGCCTTGTCCATGCTGACGATCCGTCACAGTACGCCGTGCCCATTCTGTTGCAAGAGACGCGTGGCCTGACCGGTCAGAGCGCATGTGGTCGGGGCGACCGCGCGAACGACAGGTCGGACGTGGAGCTGTCGGCGTTGAACCCGTCCGAATCGCCGTCACAGCCCAGCCTGTCGTCGTTGGCTTCGGCGCGGGTGTCGTGCGCGTCACCGCGGTCGGCAACTCCGAAGATGGACTCCGCTCTTACGGAGAGCGACACGCTGTCCGTGGCGAGCACCATCTGCACCGACGACGAGCCCACCCTCACCGCGACGGTTGAGCTGGGTCGTGCCCACGACAGCGCGGCGGTGTGGTTGCGCCCCGTGGCACCATGCTGCGTCTGCGCTGACCGCAATCGTCGCCAGCAAGATCAGTCGCGGATCTCCATGCCGCGCGTTTCCGGCAGCGTCCAGACGACCAATCCGGCACCGATGGAGAATGCTGAGAACACGCCCGCCGAATACGTCAGGATGGTCCACTGCAGCACCGCCTTGCGGCCGACGGAGTCCGCGACGCGTCCGAAGATGAAAGTCGTGAGCGATGGGGACGAGGAGAAACGAGTACAGGATGAGATCGTAGAAATCGAAGAGCCAACCCGCTTAACTCAAGCCCAGGATGATGTAGTGTTCCCGTCCGGGTTGCGCCGCTTCATTCAAGCGGCGCGGTGCGGCCGGTTTCGCCCCGCCGTCCATGGGTGCTTGTAGTGGCAAGCACCGCTGCGGTGCAAGCGACCGTTACGCGATCATCGCGGCGCGCCATCTGTCCCGCTGCTGACGAGCTGTGCTAGTCTGCTGGTCCTGATGAAGGCGACACCGATCGTCCGTGCTGCGAATGCGCTGGCGCCCCTGTCGCTGCTTGTGGCCGTGATCCTGGCCACCACAATGCCCGTCGTTGCCGCGGGCGTCGATCACACACCGTGGGACACCATCCTCAAGCGCTACGTCGATGACGCCGGGAAGGTGGCGTATCGGCGCTTGCAGGCGGAAAGCGGCGACGCGCTCGCCGCATATCTCGCGACGCTCGCCGCCACCGACGTCGATGGCTTGCCCCTCAAGGAGCAGATGGCCTTCTGGATCAACGCCTACAACGCCATGATCGTGGCCGGCATCCTCGACGGCTACAGCGCTGAGAACACCTTCAAGCGCTACCGCTTCTTCAAGTCGTATACGCGCCGCCTCGCCGGTGAGGACCGGACGCCCGACGACGTCGAGCACAAGATCGTGCGGCCGCGCTTTCACGACATCCGCACCCACTTCGCGCTGGTGTGCGCGTCGACGAGTTGCCCGGTGCTGCGGCGTGAGGCGTACGACGCGGCGCGCCTCGACGCGCAGCTCGACGATCAAGGCCGCCGCTTCCTGAACGCCCCGACACGCAATCGCATCGATCCGGCGGCCGGGACCGTCGAGCTGTCGCAGATCTTCCGCTGGTTTCAGGACGACTTCACGCGCGACGGCAAGACGCTGGCCGACTTGCTGACGCCGTACCTGACGCCCGACCAGGTGAAGACGCTGCGCGTCCACCCGCCGACGTATCTCGACTACGACTGGACGATGAACGCGCAGCCGGGGCAGCGGCCCGACTGACGCGGCTCACTTCTCTCTCGATGGTTGAGCCCGACACAAGATCGGCGGCCGCCCTCAGTGAGGCCGGAGCTGGGCTCTTCCCCTTCCCACGTGTTGACCGCTTTGAGGAGTGGCTGCACGCGCCGGCACCGCTGGAATCGATGCATCCGAGGTTCGACATCCGCCGAGCGGTGCCGGCGGAGTTCGACGCCATCTACGACCTGGTGAACCACACCTTTGGCATCAAGCGATCGCGCCCGCGGTACGACTGGATCTACCGGCACAACCCCTATGGAACCGCACGCTGTTGGGTCGTCATCGACCGCGGCAGCCGGCAGCTCGTGAGCAGCATGGCTTCCTGGCCGTGGCCGATGGCACGGGGGGCGCGGTGCGCGGAAGGCGCTCAACAAGACGGTGATTTGGTCGTCGCCTCAGGATGGCAACGCCAAGGCATCGACCGCCTGCGTGCCGAAGTGTGGCGTTCCCACGCATGGCAATCCAAGGCCCTCACACTGAGCTGGCCCAACGCGAAGTCGCGCGGGGCAGGGATCAAGCGTGGTCGTAGCGCCAACATCGTCGGGCCCATCCCCAAGGCCGTGTTGATCTTGAACACCAAGGCTTATCTGGCCGGGCGCGATTGGCCGGCACTCGTGAGTGCCGCAAGCGGGGTGGTGGTGGACACCGCCCTGAGGGCGTGGCGCAAGCTCGCAATCCGGGGCGCGATCGGCGTCGCGGTCGAGGCGGTTCGACGCTTTGAATCGAGCTTTGATGACGTGACCCGGCAGTGCATGACCTGGCCCGGCTTCTGGTCGCCGCACGATGCCGACTTCCTGAACTGGCGCTACCTCGACCATCCGACGGTGCAGTACCTCCCGTTTGCGCTGGTGGACGGGCACACGCTCGCGGGCTACTCCGTGCTGAAGGTCGACGGGCAGGCGAGTTGGCTGATGGAATTTGCGGCGCCCGTTGCGCCGCGCTGCCTCGCGTCGGCGCTGCTACTCCATGTCATCGAGACGGCGCGCGCCGCAGGCTGCACCCACCTGAGATTTGTGGCGCCGCCCGGGTGGCGCCACTGGAGGCTCTTCCACGCTGCCGGGTTTTTGCCGGTGCCCTCCGAGATCTACCTCTGGCCGGCGGGCGAGGAGCCGGAGCTCAGGCAACTGGCCATGTGGCAGTCGGTACCGGGTGACATGGACGACGTGTGATCTCGACGAGGACTGGACGATGAACGCGCAGCCGGGTCAGCGTCCCGACACACGCGGCTCGGGCGGGATGCGGCCGAGCAGACGCAGCAACGCGTCCAAGATCGTTACCGGGTGCGGCGGGCAGCCGGGGACGTACAGATCCACCGGCACGACGGCGTCGGCGCCGTTGTGCACCTCGCGATGGTCGACATATGGCCCGCCCGAAATCGCACAGGCACCGACCGCGATGACCAGCTTGGGGGCCGGAACCGCGTCGTAGGTCTTGCGCAAGGCCGCGCGCATGTTCTCCGTGACCGGCCCGGTGATCAGCAAACCGTCGGCATGCCGCGGCGACGCGACGAACTGGATGCCGAACCGACCCAGGTCGAAGACCACGGTGTTCAGGACATTGACGTCCGCCTCGCACGCATTGCAGCCGCCGGCACTCACCTGCCGCAGCTTGAGAGACCGTCCGAACAAGCGGCGGGCTTGCGCGTCGAGCGCCTGCGCGAGCTGCAGGGACTCGCCGCTCCGGACCAGGTCTTCTCGGCGACGCGTCGCCAGACGATAGTCTCGGCTGAACTGCACCGCACCCTCCGGGCAGGCGGCGGCGCATTCCACACAAAACAAGCAACGACCCAGGTCGAGCCGCACGCCGGCGGCGCTGCTGCGGATCGCGTCGGTGGGGCAGGCTGCTGCGCACAGGTCACAGCCGCTACGACACTTGTCCGGCTGCAGCACGGGCAGCCCACGGAAACGCTCCGGCAACGCCGGAACGTCGTGCGGGAACGCGATGGTGCGGTGCCCTTGTCGCAGCCGCGCCCGCAAGACCTTCAACACGACGTCACCTCAGAGGTCATGGCCGCAATACGAAAGATTGAAGCTCTTGTTGCACAGCGGGAAGTCGGAGATCGGCTGGCCGCGCAACGCCAGCGCCAAACCCATCCAGTTGTGAAACGACGGGTCGACGACCTTGTAGTGCGCGAAACGTCCGTCTGCATCGGTGACGGCGACGTGACAGATCTCGCCGCGCCATCCCTCGGTGAGGGACACCGCCAGCCGATCGGCCGCCAGCGGTCCGACCGCGGCGCGGCTCGGGCCGTCGGGCAGCGTTGCCAACTGATCGCGGACGAACGCCGCCGACCGCTGGATTTCCAGCCAGCGAACGTAGGCGCGCGCGAAGACGTCGCCGCTGTGCCAGGTCGATGTCGGGATGTGTACGAACCGGAAGATCCCCGACGGAAAGTCGCGCCGGACGTCGTGCTCGACGCCGCAGGCACGTGCCGCGGGACCGACAAGACCGAGCGCCCGGCACGCGGCGCTCGTCAGCATGCCGGTATTCTCGAAACGCGCCTGGACCGACGGCGTCTCCCAGAGCAGCGCAACGGCCTGTGCCAGGTCGCCGACGGCTTCTTCCAAACGGCTGCACATGTCGGCCACCACCGGCGCGTCGATGTCGAAGCCGACGCCGCCGGGGCGGATCAGCCCGCGCCCGAAGCGGCTGCCGCACAGCTGCGCCGTCAGGTTGAGGAACTCGCCACGCAACCGCCCGCAGTAGGCGGCCGTCGGCAAGTAGCCGACGTCACCGGCAAGGGCCCCGAGGTCGCCGGTGTGGTTGGCGAGCCGTTCGAGTTCCAGGGCAATGCCACGCAACGCCTGCGCACGTGCCGGCACCTGCGTGCCGGTCAGCGCCTCCAGTGCCTCACAGTACGCGCCGGCGTGACCGATCGTGGTGTCGCCGGCGAGCGTTTCCATGTAGTGGATCGCTTGCTTCGCCGGTCCGCCGATGAGTGCGCGCTCGATGCCGCGGTGCTGGTAGCCGAGCGCGATCTCGAGATGGAAAACCTCTTCACCCTGGCACTGAAAGCGAAAGTGCCCGGGCTCGATGACGCCGGCATGCACCGGGCCGACGGCTACTTCGTGGATCTCTGCGCCACGTACTTGGAAGAAGTCGGTGACGCCCGGCGGCGGGCGTTCATCGAGGTGTGGCGCTCGATAGCCAGGGTGGAAACGGATCGGCTTCAACCACGGGTGACCCTCCGGACGCACGTTCCACTGTTCGGCGATCTCGCGTTCGAACCAATGCGCCTGCGGGCAATCGGGCGTCAGCCCCGGATAGTGCGCGCCGACGACCGTGGCAAGCAACGACAATAGGCCGTGCTCATGGTCCGCGAGCACCGCGATCAGGCGAGTCGTGTCGGTATCGAGCGGCTGTCCGAAGAACGCCGCCAAGTGGCCGCCGGCGCTCGTGTCGCGGATGATTGCGGCGCGAAACGCGTCGATACTCACGTGTGGCAGCGCGGCGAGCGCGACGGCCTCGCCGTTGTGAACCGTCAAGGGCATTGCCGTCCGTTTCACCCGAAGGCCCGCGCCGCGTGCTCGAGCACCTGCCGCACGGCATCCGGCACGTACAAGCCGAGCCCCAACACGACGGCGGCGAGCGCGGCCGGCGGAGCGATGGTCAACCATGGCTCCGTATCGCCGCGCCGCCGGGCGGGCGCATCGGCGGGCCCCTGCGCCATTTGCAGCATCGCCGTCGCCATGCCGACGAAGATCAGCGCCAGAAGGACGAGGTACGCGATCGCCACGACGACCCGGCCATGATCGAGCGCCGCCTTGAAAATGGTGAGCTCGCTGAGGAAGGCGCCGAACGGCGGCGAGCCGGTGATCGCGAAGAGGCCGGTGAGCCACAGCAGCCCCGAGACCGGCAGCGCCCGCAGCACCCCGCGTACGTCCGCCGTCGACTTCGACTGATAGGTTGCCAGGATGTTGCCCGCGACCAGGAAGAGCATCGCCTTGGTGAGCGAATGATTGACGGCGTGCAGCATCGCGCCGAACGTCGCCGCGCCGCCGAGCCCGACGCCGAGGGTCAGGATGCCCATGTGCTCGACGCTCGAGTAGGCCAGCATGCGCTTGTAGTCGGGTTGGCCCAGGACGAACACCGCCGCCACCGCCATCGACAGCAACCCAAACCCCACCAGCAGCTCCTGACCGAACGCGGCTTCGCCGGCGGCGACGCACACCTGCTGTAGGCGCAGGATGCCGAGGAACGCGCAGTTCAGAAGGGCGCCGGAGAGCAGTGCCGAGACCACCGACGGCGCCTCGCTGTGCGCGTCGGGTAGCCAGGTGTGCAGCGGCGCCAAGCCCATCTTGGTGCCGTAGCCCA
>Ga0335069_10015120_pt1 | contig 10793 bp, 4 predicted proteins | sample Lox_Sample_11_FD_206714 | JGI IMG/M metagenome (GOLD analysis project Ga0335069, IMG submission 206714) | Soil microbial communities from Loxahatchee National Wildlife Refuge, Florida, United States - Lox_Sample_1.1 | ecosystem: Environmental > Terrestrial > Soil > Wetlands | place: USA: Florida... | reverse complement strand
CCATCGCCGTCGCCTTGCGCGAGGCGGTGTATGACGGCAAGACCGCGGCGCTGGTGACGCCGGATCGCGCGCTCGGCCGCCGCGTCCTCACCGCGCTCACACGCTGGAACATCGCTGCCGAAGATTCCGGCGGTCAGGCGCTGGCCGATGCGCCGGCCGGCATATTCGCGAGACTCTCTGCTGATACCGCGCTCGGCGGATTCGAGCCGGTGCCTCTGCTCGCTTTGCTCAAACATCCGCTCACCAAGCCGCCGCTGCGGAACAAAGATCATGCCGTCGCCGCGCTGGAGCGCGCGGTCTTACGCGGTCCGCGCCCGCGTGCCGGCAGCGCCGGGCTCAAAGGCGCGCTGAGCACATTGCGCAAGACCAAACAGAGCCTGCATCGATCCGATCCGCGCACCGAATTGACCGATGCCGACCTGAATGCGGCCGAGGTGCTCGTCGACTGGCTCGCCGGCGCGCTGAAGCCACTCGAAGATATCGGCGGCAAGCAGGAACCGTTCAGCGAATTCGCCGCGCGCCATCGCGACGTCGTGGCCGCCTTGTCATCGGAGAACGGCAATGAAGTCGCGCTGACCGGCACGGACGGGGCAAGGCTTGCCGACGCGCTCGACGAGATGGCGGCCAGCAAGGCCGCGGCCGGGCTCGCGGTTGCCAAAGCCGACTATGTCGAACTGTTCACCGCCGCGCTTGCCGGCCGCGTGGTGCGCAAGCCGCCGCGGCCCGGCGTGCCTGTGCGCATACTCGGACCGCTCGAGTCGCGCCTCACCACGAGCGATCGCGTCGTGCTCGGCGGTCTGGCGGAGGGCACCTGGCCGCCGGAGAGCAATACTGATGCGTGGCTGAGCCGGCCGATGCGGCTTGCGCTTGGGCTTGATCTGCCGGAACGCCGCATCGGACTCTCCGCGCATGACTTCGCGCAGCTTCTCGGCGCCCGTGAGGTGATATTGAGCCACGCGGCCAAGATCGCCGGCACGCCGACCGTGTCGTCGCGCTTCGTGCAGCGGCTCGCCGCCGTCGCCGGCCCGCGCTGGGAGGCGGCAATCGCGCGCGGCCAAAAATATCTCGCTTGGGCGCGCGAATTGGATCGGCCGGCGCGGATCGCGCCGGCACTGCAACCCGCGCCCTCGCCGCCGCGGGCGGCGCGGCCGAAAGGCCTCTCGGTCACCGAGATCGAGCATTGGCTGCGCGATCCCTATACGATCTATGCCAAGCACATTCTGCGCTTGCGGCCGCTCGATGCGGTGGACACCGCGCCGGGCGCGGCCGAGCGCGGCACGATCATTCACGCCGCGGTCGGCGATTTCACCACGCTCTATGCCAAAAACCTGCCGGCCGATCCGGTGCACGAGCTCATCGCGCTCGGCGAGCCGCAATTCGCGGCGCTCGAGGATTTTCCCGAAGCGCGCGCGTTCTGGTGGCCGCGCTTCCTGCGCATCGCGCATTGGTTCACGCGCTGGGACGCCGAGCGCCGCGGTGCGATCGCGGGCATCGATGCCGAGATCCGCGGCGAAATTTTGATTCCGCTCGACGATGGCACATTCAAGCTGAGCGGCGTCGCCGACCGCATCGAACGGCTGCCTGACGGCCGCTATGTCATCCTCGACTACAAGACCGGCTCGGCACGCAGCGAAAAGCAGGTGCGCACCGGGCTCGCGCCGCAGCTCACCCTCGAAGCGGCCATGCTGCGCGGCGGCGGCTTCAAGGAAATCGCCGCCGGCTCATCCGTTGCCGAGATCGCTTACGTGCTGCTCAAAGGCGGCGAGCCGGCGGGCCGCTATGAGCCAGTGAATTTCAAAGACGGCACGCCGGACGGGCATGCCGACCGCGCGCTGCAAAAGCTCACCGAGATCGCGCGGCGCTTCGACAGCGACAAGGAGCCGTATCGCTCGCTCGTCCATCCGATGTGGTCGACATATTACGGCGACTACGACCATCTCGCCCGCGTCAAGGAATGGTCGACCGGCCGCGATGACGAGTTCGGAGGCGGCGAATGAGAACGGCGGACGATATCCCGCCGCAAGTGCGCGAATTGCAGCGCGCGGTCGCGGCCCCCGACGTGTCGGCCTGGGTGGCCGCCAATGCCGGCTCAGGCAAGACCCATGTGCTGGCGCAGCGCGTGATCAATCTCCTGCTCGACGGCGTGGCGCCGGAGAAGATCCTCTGCATCACTTTCACCAAGGCCGCCGCGGCGAATATGGCCAAGCGTGTCTTCGATACGCTGGCCGCCTGGACGACCCTGGACGATGCCGCGCTCGACAAGGCGATCCGCGAAGGCTCCGGCCTGCCGAGCGATGCACGGCGGCGCACCGTGGCGCGGCGGCTGTTCGCCCGCGCGCTGGAAACGCCCGGCGGGCTTAAAGTGCAGACCATCCATGCCTTCTGTACGCAACTCCTGCACCAGTTCCCGTTCGAGGCCAATGTCGCCGCGCGCTTCACCGTGCTCGACGAAACCCAGCAGAGCCAGCTTCTCGAACAACTGACGCTGCACGTTCTGCTCGACGGCGCGCGCGAGCCGGACAGCGAGCTCGGCCGCGCACTCGCGGTGGCGATGACGTCTGCCGCCGACCAGACGTTTCGCGATGTGATCCGGGCCGCGATACGCCGCCGCGATGCGGTCACGCAATGGGTGGTGAAAGACGGCGGCGTGCCCGCCGCGATTGCCGCGCTGTCCCGCGCGCTCGGGCTTGAGCCGTCGCTGCGCCGTGACGATGTCGAGGAGGAATTCTTCGCCAATGCGCTCGTTTCTCCGGCGGAATGGAGCGGGATCGCCGCCATCCTGGCGCGCGGCAGCAAGACCGACCTCGAACAGGCGCGACGCTTCAGCCTTCTCGCCTCACTGCCGCGCAGCGACCGCGTCGAGACTTATCTCGATATTTTCTGCCGAACCGACGACCGCGCGCCGCGCAAGACGATCGCCACCAGGGCCGTCAAGGACGAAGATCTCATTGGGCGGCTGAGCGCCGAGCAGGCCCGCGTCTGCGCGCAGCTCGAGCGCTTGCGCGCCGTCATCTGCCGCGACCGTTCGGCCGCGCTCCTGACCGTGGCGCACACGGTGCTGACGCGCTATCGCGATGAGAAAGAGCGGCGCGGGCTACTCGACTACGACGATCTGATCGACAAGGCGCTGACGCTGCTCGCCGATGTCGACGCCGCCTGGGTGCATTACAAGCTCGACCTCGGCATCGATCATCTTCTGATCGACGAGGCGCAGGACACGAGCCACAAACAATGGCAGATCGTGACCAAATTGGTCGCCGAGTTCACCGCCGGTGCCGGCGTGCATGTCGGCACCCGCACGATCTTTGCCGTCGGCGACGAGAAGCAATCGATCTACTCGTTTCAGAACGCCGCGCCGCGCGAATTCGCGCAGATGCGAAGCTTCTTCCAGCGCGCGCATGCCCATGCCGGCATCGAATTCGTGGCCAGGGAGTTCAAGCATTCGTTCCGCTCCGGCGCGAGCGTGCTCGCTGCGGTCGACGAGGTGTTCAAGGACAAGCTTGTCGCCGCCAGTGTCTCCTCCGACACCGACGGCTTCCCGCCGCATATCGCGCTGCCCGATGCGCCGCCGAGCCTGGTCGAGATCTGGGAGCCGGTCGAGCCCGAGCCGCGCAAGGAGATGGAAGGCTGGGATGCGCCATTCGACACCGTCAGCGAGACCAGCCCGCGCGTCAAACTCGCCAAGCGCATCGCGCGCACGGTACGCCGGCTGGTCGAGACCGGTGCGCCGGTCGGCATCGATCGCCGGCCCGCGCGCTATGGCGACATTCTTGTTCTGGTGCGGCAGCGCGGCGAATTGTTCGAAGGCATCATCCGCGCGCTGAAGAACGAGCAGGTCGAAGTTGCCGGCGCCGACCGCCTCATCCTCACCGAACATATCGCGGTGATGGACCTGATGGCGCTCGCCGACGCGCTGCTGTTGCCGCAGGACGATCTGGCGCTCGCTACCGTGCTGCGCAGTCCGCTGTTCGGCTTCTCCGACGAGGATCTGTTCGCGGTTGCCTACAACCGTGGTCGCGCCTCACTCCGCGAAGCACTGGCGCGCAAGGCGGACGAAGGCGATCTTTTTGCCAGCGATGCCCATGCACGGCTTGAAGAATGGAGCCAAGCGGCGCGGCGCGAAACCCCGTTTGCGTTTTACGCCAAGATCCTTGGTGCGGATCACGCGCGGCTTCATTTTCTTGGTCGGCTCGGCGCCGAAGCCAATGATGCGATCGACGAGTTTCTCAATCTCGCCATCGACTATGAACGGCGGGAGACTCCTTCGCTGCAAGGCTTCATGGCCTGGCTGCGCGAGGCGCGCGCCGAAGTGAAGCGCGACATGGAAATCGCCCGCGACGAAGTGCGGGTGATGACCGTGCACGGCGCCAAGGGTCTCGAAGCGCCCGTCGTATTTCTTGCCGACACGATGACGCCGCCGGCCGGGCCGCGGCCGCCGCGGCTCCTCGAAATCGCCGGCAACGCCGTAATCTGGGCCGGCCGCAAGGCCGACGACCCGCCGCCGGTCGCCACCGCGCGGCAGGATTTCCAGCGCGAAGCCACCGACGAATATCGGCGGCTGCTTTACGTGGCGATGACTCGCGCCGCCGATCGCCTGATCGTCTGCGGCGCCGAAGGCGAGAGACGCCGGCCGGACGGCTGCTGGTACGATCTGGTCTGCGAACCGCTCAAGCCGTTCCTGGTCGAGGAGGCCGATGGCGAGGACAAGGTCTTTCGCTACCGCACGGCAGAAAGCGGTACAGATGAACAGGCAAAGCCGCCCCCGCTCGCGCCACAGCCGGATCAGCCAGAGTTTCCGATATGGCTTCGTGAACGCGCGCCGCAGCGGACAGCGCAACGCGGCCCGATTGCGCCGTCATCCGCTTTCGACGAAGAATTCGTGCCTGTCGCGCATCGTGGCGCAAACGCCGCGGCGCGCCGCAAAGCGCTGGAACGCGGCCGCATCGTGCACCGGCTGATGCAGTCGTTGCCCGATATTGCACCGGAGCGGCGCCCCGAGGCCTGTGCACATTTCCTCTCGCGTGCCGCCGCGAAGAATTTCTCGACCGTCGAACAGCAAGAGATCACAAAGCAAGTCGCCGCCATTCTGGACGATCCGCGCTTCGCTGAATTGTTTCTACCCAACAGCCGCGCCGAAGTGCCGATTGTCGGCAAGCTTCCGCGTTCCGGCGCGGAGCCGCTTGGCGTCGCCGGACAAGTGGACCGTTTATCCGTCAGCTCCGACAGCGTTCTCATTACCGATTACAAGACCGATGGCGTGGTCCCGCAAAAGCTCGATGAGGTGCCGCACTACGTGACCCAGCTGGCGCTGTATCGCGCCGTGCTCGCTCGGCTTTATCCGGGCAAGACCGTGCGCGCGGCGCTCGTCTTCACCAGCGGGCCGGTTCTGATGGAAATTCCGGCCGCCACCATGGACGCCGCGTTCTCGGCCGAGCTTGGCAAAATCGTAACCTAGGCCGTGCGAGAACAGGACGCGTCACGGCCGGATGAAGGTGTCTTGACGCTGCAATGACCCGTTCCTACGTTTAGCGGCTCCGGGTTGCCGATTCTCCCGAAAAGACGAGGTTTTTCATGGTCGAGAAAGTCACGGACGCTACGTTCGAACAGGATGTGCTCAAAGCGAGCGGCCCGGTCGTCGTCGATTTCTGGGCGGAATGGTGCGGCCCCTGCCGCATGATCGCGCCGGCTTTGGAAGAGATTTCCAATTCGCTCAACGGCAAGGTCAAGATCGTCAAGCTCAATGTCGATGAGAATCCCGGCGTCGCGTCCAAATACGGCATCATGTCGATCCCGACGCTGATGCTGTTCAAGGACGGCCAGCTCGCCTCCCGCCAGGTCGGCGCCGCGCCGAAGCAGAAGCTGGAGCAGTGGATCACCGCTTCGGTGTGATTTCGGCTTGAATCGAGATTTCTGACGTCGTCATGGCCGGGTCTCTCCCGGCCATTTCGTTTTTAGTGCCGGAAATGCCGCGTGCCGGTCAGCACCATGGCGATGCCATGGGCGTCCGCCGCCTCGATCACTTCGTTGTCTCGCATCGAGCCGCCGGGTTGGATCACCGCCGTGGCGCCCGCCTCGATGGCGACGAGAAGGCCGTCGGCGAACGGAAAGAACGCATCCGAGGCGACCACCGAGCCCTTGGTCGCCGGCTCCTTGAGGCCCAATTCCCTGGCGGCATCCAGCGCCTTGCGCGCGGCGATGCGCGCGGAATCGACACGGCTCATCTGCCCGGCGCCGACGCCGACCGTGGCGAGATCCTTGGCATAGACGATGGTGTTCGACTTGATGTGCTTGGCGACGCGGAAGGCAAACCGCAGATCGCGCAATTCGGCATTGGTCGGCGCGCGCTTGGTCACGGTTTGCAAGTCCATGTCGTCGACCACAGCATTGTCGCGGGTCTGCACCAGGAGACCGCCGGCTACGGTCTTCGCGGTGAGCCCTAAGCCGCGCGGATCAGGCAGACCTCCGGCGAGCAGCAGCCGCAAATTCTTCTTGGCACCGACGATCGCAATGGCCTCCTCGGTCGCGTCCGGGGCGATGATCACTTCGGTGAAGATTTCGGTGATCGCGCGTGCGGCATCGGCGTCGAGCTTGCGGTTGAGCGCAACAATGCCGCCGAAGGCCGAAGTGGTGTCGCAGACGAGCGCCTTGCGATAGGCATCGAGCAGCGTTTCGCCCTCGGCGACGCCGCAGGGATTGGCATGCTTGATGATGGCGCAGGCCGCTGTCCGCGCCGGATCGAATTCGGCGACGCATTCATAGGCCGCATCGGTATCGTTGATGTTGTTGTAGGAGAGCTGCTTGCCCTGGACCTGGCGTGCGGTGGAAACCCCGAAGCGCGCCTCGGGCATGCGATAGAACGCCGCCGCCTGATGCGGATTTTCGCCGTAACGCAGTTTCTCGATCAGACGGCCGCCGAAGGCGCGATAGTCGGGCGCGATGTTGCCGAGCTCGTTGGCGAACCAATTAGAGATCGCGGAATCGTAGGCGGCCGTGCGGGCATAGGCCTTGGCCGCAAGCTTGCGCCGCAAGCCGAGCGTCGTCGTGCCGTTATGCGCGGTCAATTCGTCGAGCAGCGTCGCATAGTCGTTCACGTCCACCACCACGGCGACATCATCGTGGTTCTTGGCTGCGGCGCGGATCATCGCCGGGCCGCCGATATCGATATTCTCGATGCAGGTCGCGAAATCCGCCTTGCGCGCAACCGTCTCCTCGAACGGATAGAGATTCACGACGAGAATATCGATCGGCTTGATCAAATGCGCCTGCATCGCCTCGACATGCAGCGGATTGTTGCGGATCGCGAGCAGGCCGCCATGTACCGCCGGATGCAGCGTCTTGACCCGGCCGTCCATCATTTCCGGGAACCCGGTCAGGTCGCTGACATCGAGCACTCTGAGCCCGGCATCGGCGAGCGCCTTGCGCGTGCCGCCGGTCGAAACCAGGTCGATACCGAAACCCGACAGCGCGCGCGCGAATTCGACCAGACCGGTCTTGTCGGAAACGGAAATAAGGGCGCGCGTCGCGCGGCGGAGATGGTCGGTCATGATGCTCCCAAAACGTCAGAACGCAGCCCTGTCATAACGACAGGCGCGTCACAAAGGCAATCTCGGCTCCTCCTCGCGCGCCCGCCGCGAGGAGCCAGTGCTGGTAGACGTCCCCACCGGCGCTTGCTGCAGGCTCCATTGCACGCGCGACGCCGTGCGGGCATGGCCGCGGATCACGATTTGCGCGGTGCGGCGCGGGCCTTCGCTCCCGGCGAGATAGACGCTGTCTTCGAGATCCACTTGGTCCTCGTGGCCGCTGAATGTCCAGACCTCCTTGTTCGGCAGCATCAGCATGACGCCGTGGCCGTCGGAGAGCCGCGTCGCCTTCACCATCGGGTGCAGATGAAAGCGCACCGCGAAGGCATCCTGCGCCGTGCGCACCTGCGGGCCGCCGCCGGCATCGAGAAAGACGTCCTCGCCGTCGAGCCGCGTGCCGTCGGGCGCCAGCATCAGGACCCGTTCGTGCACGATGTCGAAACGGTCGGCATAGCCGTCGTGCGCCGCCCGCAGCACGATCGCGTCAGGCCGCTCCTCGCGCGTCACCGCGACATGACGCGGCCCGCCGAGCATCGGCGAGCCGCCGAGCATGCGCTTGAACGTGGCCATTTCGACGAAGCGGGCCGAAGAAACGTCGTTGAGCACGACAGCAGAATGCGCCGCGGTCGAACGCGCGAATTGCCGCCAGTTCTCGCGGCCGGTGGCCGGCATGCCGCAATTGACGACGATCAGGCTTTGTTTCGGCGAGGAAAATTCAAACGCCAGGCAGCCGGCATGGGCATCGAGGCTCATCTCGATCGGCGGCGGCCGCCCGGTATCCATGATCAGTACGGCGCCATGGGCTTCGAGCCGCTGATAGGCCGAATGCGGCGCGTTGGAGAACGGCGTGCCATGGGTCTCGTCATAAGCGAGCAAGGTCGAGAGCAGACCCGCCGGCGTCGCACCCATGCCGTTGAAATGCGCGAAGCTGCCGTCGGAATGCCGGAAGAAGCGCAGCATCGGCATCATGCGGTCGATGGCGTTGAGCAGCGCCTGCGGCGGCGCGATGTTGCGCGCGGTGAAGGTCTGCCGCAGCGGCAGGAATTCGATCAGGACCTCGATCACCGCGCCCGGGTCGCGGCTGACATGGCCGCCGTCGGGCAGGATCTGCCGCGCGATCTCGTGTGCCAGCCGTTCGGTTGCGGTCTTGATGTGGCGCGACTGGCCGGCGATGCACAATGCCGCATAACACAGGGCGATCATCGCCTGCATGCGATCGACGCCGCGCCGCGCATCACCCGCGGTATGCCGCAAGTAACGCACCTGACGAATAAGACTGCGCAGGAAGCGGCGATAGAACCGCGCGTCGGCATCCTGCAGGATCAGCGTCGACTGACTAAGCCAGGAAATGATCCGGCGCGACAGTACATCAGGACGCCAGGCGATCGCATGCCATGCGCCTTGCAGCGCGATCCATTCATCGACCAGCGCACGTGCATTCGCTCGCGTAATGCCGGAATCGGCGGCACGCAAATGGCGCAGCCAGCCGAAGCCCGACAGCACCGCGGCCCAGTCATCCGACGGCGGCTCCATTTCAAACACCGAGCGGCCGTCGCAGATAACGACTTTGCCGGCAAAGGCGAAGCGGCCGGAATAGATTTCGCTCGCGCGCGTGGCATCGGCGGTGCGCAGATCAGGCGGCGCGATCAGAAGACGATCAGTGCGCAGCGGCAGCAGCGGCCAGCGCACAAAGGGATGGCCATTGGCACGGCCGGTCACCCGGCGCACCGCGCCGCGAATCAGGAGCCAGGACAGCTTCGCATGGTTCGCGACTGCAACGCGCGACATCGACTCGTTTGCCCCTTTTTGCGGGCGCCGCCGCACATGACAATCCCGCGCGCCGGACCATAACGAAATGCGCGCGCGACGGCCAACTGCCGAATCGTTTTGATTTCCCTACTGTTTTACCAGTCGCGCCGCATAGAAGCCATCGAGTCCGGCGAATCGCGGATCGGGGTCGGGGAACTGGCAGGGCAAAGTGCGCAGATCGCCGGCCGCCGACATGAGTTGCGCCTGACCGAACAATTCGGCGGGCGCGATCGGATTGCGCCGCATATCCGCGTTCTGCGCCAACAGCGCGGCAACAACAGCCTCGTTTTCCTCCGGTTCCAGCGAGCAGGTGCAATAAACCAGCGTGCCGCCAGGCTTGGTCAGCGCCGCTGCATGCTCGATCAAGCGGCGCTGGGCGCCGGCCAGCGCGGTGATGTCCTCTTCGCGTTTGAGCCAGGGTATGTCGGGATGGCGGCGGATGGTCCCGGTCGCCGAACACGGGGCATCGAGAAGCACCGCATCGAACGGCTCCGCCTTCCATTCCGCCACGTCAGCGCAGACCAACTCGGCTTGGAGCGAAAGCCGAGCGAGATTTTCCTGCAAGCGCTTGAGCCGCGCCGGCGCGCGATCGATCGCTGTGACCTGAGCGCCGGCAGCCGCAAGCTGCGCGGTCTTGCCGCCTGGCGCCGCGCATAGATCGGCGACGCGGCGCCCGCGAATATCGCCGAGCACGCGCACCGGCAGCGCCGCGGCGGCGTCCTGAACCCACCACGCGCCTTCGTCGAATCCGGGAAGCGCCGTGACCGGCCCATGCGCCAGCATCCGCACCGTGCCGCTCGGCAAAACACGGCCGCCAAGCTTTGCCGCCCAGGCTTCGGTTTCCCCTTTCACCGTCAGATCGAGGGCCGGCTCATGGCCATGAGTTGTGGCAATGGCATGCGCAGTCGCTGCGCCGTAATGCTGCGTCCAGCGCGCGAAAAGCCATGGCGGCGTGTCAAGAACGGGCCTATCGAGCGTCGGAAGAATAGCCGCGCCTTCGCGCGTCACACGCCGCAGCACGGCATTGACCAGGCCGGCGAAACGCGCCGCGTGCCGGTCAGCTTGCACCAGACGCACGGAAAGATCGACGGCAGCGTGGTCCGGCACGTCGAGAAAAAGAATTTGCGCGGCGCCGACCAGCAACGCGCTTTCCACGCGCGGCGCTTGCGGCGCACCGCGTTCGAGAAAGCGTCCGAGCACATGCCGGAGCGTGCCTAGCCGGCGCAGCACAACAGCAACCAGCGCCCGCGCGAGCGCGCGATCACGATCTTCGAGGCGCCCGAGCTCGCCCGAGCCATCGATGAGTTCGTCGAGCGAGCGGTGGCGGCGCAAGACGCCGTCGAGAATGTCCGCGGCGAGCCGGCGGGCCGCCAAGCCTGCCACTTCGCCGGCGGGAGCTGACGG
>Ga0335069_10015118_pt1 | contig 10794 bp, 14 predicted proteins | sample Lox_Sample_11_FD_206714 | JGI IMG/M metagenome (GOLD analysis project Ga0335069, IMG submission 206714) | Soil microbial communities from Loxahatchee National Wildlife Refuge, Florida, United States - Lox_Sample_1.1 | ecosystem: Environmental > Terrestrial > Soil > Wetlands | place: USA... | reverse complement strand
GGCCGCCGATTTCCTGCAAGTGGCCGGAAGAGAAGGTCTCGCCGGTGATGTAGGTCAGCCACTTCTCGAACCACAGCATCGGCTTCCCCTTGATGCGCATCGCCGTGCGCAGGAGCGGACCGCTGTTCTCCAACGCCAGGCTGGCCAACTTGTGCGTCAACGACTTTGGATCCAGGTTGTGCACCGCCTTCGGGATGAGACCGTAGGTCGTGAAGATACAGAGCACCATCGAGTTGATCGCGCAGGCGAGGTTTTGTTGCAGCACGGGGATGTCGGCCTTGAGCTTCAGGTTCTGCGGATTGATGGTCAGTGGACCGGTGGATTCGAGGTACATGCTGGCGCCCTGGACGTGGCAGCCGCCGCGGTTGGTGGTGGCGTACTCGACGCCCTGGGCGAAGGAGCCGCGCGGATCGTAGGCGGACAGCTCCAGGCCTTTCACGTGCATGGCGAACTCGTGGCCACCGTACTCCTCGCTCATGCGCTTCACGCCCTCGGCCAGATCGTTGCCCAACCCACGGCGGTGCGCGATGTCCTTGATCATGTCGCTCACGCCGGCGGCATCGCCGAAGTGCAGCCCGGCGTTGAGCATGCCGCGCTCCTGCAGTTCCATCGCGAAGCTGAGTGTGGCGCCGAGGCTGATGGTATCCATGCCCATGTCGTCGGCGAGGTAGTTCCATTCGGCGACTTTCTTGAGGTCCAAGACTTCCAAGTTGGGGCCGAGCAGTGCGACAGTTTCGTACTCCGGACCCTTCACGCGGCCAACGCCTTCGACGTTTACGTCGCGGCCGCAGGTCACCGGACAGTGGATGCAGCTCGATTTGATGCCGACGAGTTCGTGATCCTCCATGTGCTCGCCGGAGACGTTCATCGCGTCCTTGTGATGTCCGTACTTGAAGTTGTGGGTCGGGATGATGTTGCGGGCGTTGGTGGTGTTGACGATGCCCGCGGTGCCGTAGCGCTTCAGCTTCTCGCCGAGGACGGGGTGATCGCGAAACATCTCGCGCACCCACTTGGTGTATTCCTTGAACTTCTCCTCGTCGTCCATGTCGAGCTTGCGCGAGCCGTTCACCGAGATGGCCTTGAGGCGCTTCGAGCCCATGACGGCGCCGACGCCGGTGCGTCCGGCGATGCGCTCGTTGGAGACGATGCCGGCGTAGCGCACCATGTTCTCGCCGGCCGGACCGATGACGGCGTGGTATTTCTTCTTGGCCAACGCCTCCTGCGTGGCGTACGTCCCCTTGCCCCAGAGATCCGTGGCATCGATGAAACTGACCGTGCTGGCGTCGCCGTCGATGTCGAGGCGCACCGGCTTGGCGGACTGATGCTTGAGGACGAGCACGTCGATGCCGCCACGCTTCATGCCGTAGGCAAACGAGCCGCCGCACGCGGCGTTGCCGATGCCACCGGTGAGCGGGCTCTTGCAGACCACCGCGAAGCGGTTCGACTGCGGCGCCACCGAGCCGTTGAGCGGACCGGTGGCGAAGATGAGCGGGTTCGCCGGTCCCAGTGGATCGATGCCGGGCTCGGTCATGTCGTAGAGCAGGCGTGTGCCGTAGCCCTTGCCGCCGATGTAAAGACGAGCGATGTCCTCGTCGAGCGGTTTGAAGGCATAGGTCTGATTGGCGAGATCGACTTCGAGAACGCGACCGGCATAGCCTTTGATCATCGCAGGCTCCTCATGCATCCTTGTAGCGGCTGTGCAGCGGCGTGCCAACCCGTGGGCTGTCGGTCGCCAATCATGGTGCGTCGGGATGGATCGCGCCGGTCAAGGCGGCCGCGAGGAGAGCGTCGCCGCTGCCAATCGTCGAGGCTAACGCCTTGGCGATGAGCCGCGCGCTCTTTTCGCGTCGGGCTCGATCGGCTTGTTCGGCGCGCCGCTTGGCTGTTCAGGTTCGTGCTGGTACGATTGACTCATGGCCTCAACCGCAGAGAGCGTACTCCAAGACGCCTTGAAACTTCCAGAAGAGGACAGAGCTGAGATCGCCACTCGGCTGATTGCCAGTCTCGATGCGGAAAGCAACGAGAGTCGGGACGATGTGGAAGAGGCGTGGGCGGCGGAGATCGAGCGTCGATGTGAAGCTCTGGATGCCGGCACGACGACAACACGAGGTTGGGAAGAAGTGCGTCGCCGGATTGAGGTGGACTTTCTCCACAAGTGAGCAAACCGGTTCTCGTCGAACACGATGCCGAGGAGGAACTGCGCGCTGCGATCGCGTGGTACGAAGGCCAGCGTCCCGGTCTCGGTGTTGCACTTCTCGCTGAGGTGCAGCGAACAATCGATCTGATCGAGAACTTCCCCGCCGTCGGCGCAGAAGTTCCCCGCGTCCGAACTCGATACGAAACGCGCAGGATTCCGCTTCGGCGGTTCCCGTACGTGGTCGTATATCGCGAACGTACGGAGGTGTCGCAGGTGATCGCCTTCGCTCATACCAGCCGCAAGCCGGGATACTGGCGTTCTCGTTGACTGCTCCGTGTCCCTGAACGCCCTGTCGCTGAGGCGCGGCCCGCTCTTGGCTGTTGCCTGGAACGGCCCTCCCGGCTCCAACTCGACTCGGCCAACTCGGCCCCACGTCCGCAACTCATGGCTTATTGTTCATGATTCCGCTCGCCTCACCTGAGCAAGAAGCCGAGGTGTCTCGCTCCATCGTAGACCTGAACTTCTCCCTGTATACCGAGGAGTAACAGGAGTCGCGCCAGGTACCCCTTGATGGCTTCTTCGTCCACCGAGATGGTGAATGTCGCCGTAATGCGAGCGGAGCGGATGATAGGATTCTCGACGCCGTCGACGCCGACCTCGAGTACGCCGCCTTCATCGTCATGAATCGAGATGGTTCCGGCCCAGTTGTTCGCTTCGCGCTTGGTTTCATCGTACAGCCACCACAATTCGCCGCTGGCCCCGCGCGCCACGCGCTGAAGAGAGAATGTGTATGGCCCCTGTGACAGGACCAAAGCTTCCCCTTGGACGTAGGGAGCGATCCGCTCAACTCTGTTCGTCATCGTGTGCCCTCCACCGTGCCACCGCAACCAGCTTTGCGCGAGCCGAGCAGGAACGCTGCATGATTGCTCAACACTCAAGTGGCCGAACGCTCAGCGTGAGCCGCGCGCGTTGTTTTGCGCGTCGGATCGACGCTGCTGTTCGGCCGTGTCCGCATCGGCAGACGGCGCAGGGTGGCATGCCACACCCACAGGAGCTCTCACGCACGTCTGGATCAGATTCTCGCAGGCGGACAATTGGAATAAGTCGCTAGCGCAGGCTTCAGCTTGGCCTTGCAGCAGTTCACACCAATGCTTGGCAACGACTTCGAACATCGAACGGGTGCAAGCTCTTGTCTGCCCCACTGTAGCCGTGCATGTCAACGCAGCCTTCGCTCGGACAGTGCAGGGGAGCGTGGGGGACGCGACCGCCTTCAAGTCGGTTCCGCAGGACTCCGAGTCAGGCAAGACCGTCTTCATCAGGTGCGATACCCAATCACAATAGCGAGCCCTCTCCCGTTCCGACAATTCCGACACTGGTCTCTGTGGATCAAGATCCTCGAACGTCTGCAGCTTGAACTGCGATTGCCACGCGCCATCGATGTTTACGACCCGACACGGGGGATCGTTTTCCTGCACGTGACCTTGGCAATACTGCCAAGCAAGATCGCGCACCCTTTGGTCGCGTGTCATTCCGCCGCTCCATCCCCACGCTCCACCTTCGGACGCAGCAAAGGCCTTATGATCAGGCGCCAATAGGCGGTTCGGAATGCCTCAATGGCATCGTTCCCGATCAGATACTGTGCAGCTTCCTCGACGGTCGGCACGGTCTTGGACGCTCTTTCGAATGGCGGGGCGTGGGTGCCGCTGAGCTGCCCTGCATTTAGGCAGCCAGCCAGCATGCCGACGATCAGAATGATTGGAACAGACCGCATTGACGTGGCCGAACGCGTTGCCGATGAGCCGCGCGTTCTTTTCGCGTCGGCCTCGATCGGCTTGTTCGGCCCCTCATGGGCACGCCGGGTCACAGATTCCATCGCTCTTCTCCGGCTTGTACGCGCCGATCTTGTCGTTGGTGCGCAACGGCACCTTCACGATCGTCTGCCGTTTGAGGTCTGGGTTCAAGCGGACGAGGTCATTGAGCGAAACCTTCAGACCGCTGGCAATCGCCTTCGCAGACAGCTCGTACGGAAACTCCACGGACTGCTCGCCCGAAATGAAAGCGAGCCGTCTTTCCGCGAGGCGATAGTGCCACACGGTCTTCGTCGTCTGCTCGCCGCCGTGCTCAGGCTCATCATTGCCCGGTGTCGGCCGATCGAGAAGCGAGCGTTTCTCCGATGTCCATCTCACTTGACCGGTTTGAATCAAGGTTAGAACTTCCGAAGAGGCACTGTAGGTCGCATCCAACTCAAAATTACTGTTCCCCCAGACATGCTCCGAGGCATAGCTTTGGATGCTGTCACGAAATAGCTCCTGCACCTGGGCACCATCAACCTGCAGAAGGACGTAGCCGGAGTATGTGTACGAGAAGTTGCCTTCGGGTTCCGTGGTCCAGGTAATCCACAAGAGATGCCCAGGGTCAAGCCAACGGACTGTCTCCGATCCCTTCTTGTATCCGAGCCGTTCGAGGTCACCTTTGTCTCGCCAACGGACCGCTGCAGAGCGACCGAGATGAATCGCCGATAGAAGTTGGTCGAAGCGCAGAAAATTGTCGGTGAAGTGCGCCTCGGTCTTGGGATGATACTTCCGAAAGCCCGCTGGCGTGGGTATTTCAACGGTTTCGATGCTGTACTTCGTTAGCTCAATGCCGTCGACGCGAGCCGTCGCGAACAGGCCCAATACAGTGAACACGACCGAAAACAACGTCATCATGTAACGACCAGCCGAACGCCGTGCGCTTGAGCCGCGGGCGGGGCGGTGGGCCGTCGCCATCACCAGGCTCAGGACAGATGAACGCTCCCCGGTTGCTTCGATTGCATTCATCGCAACTCCGTCTGCCCCGCTCCAGACGCGCGGTGGGGACGTCGGCTCGAAGCGCTTGTTAGACAGCGCACACCCAACTATCGAGCGCACAGATGCTCATCCCCGCAATGTAAGCAATCCGCCTGCGACAAACGCGAGTGATATGGCAAAACCGAACAGGTGACCAAGTGAGCGTCCCGGCATAATCAGGGCTTCCGCAGGTTCGTTTGGGTTGTGGTAGACCCTCACCGTCGAACCACGCGGATGCTGTTTGATGAACCTGTCGACGTTGGTGCCGCCTGCCAGGCCCACCGGCCAGCCGAACGAGTAGCGCGTGCCGACATATTGGCGGCCATGCACCGAGTATTCGTAGGTAAGCTGCAAGCTGCGAATCCCGCGATATCCATGCACACCCCGCACGACGTCAATGCGACCTTCCACGCTAGGCCACGCACGGCTCGCCCAGTCCTTGGCTAAGTTTCGTAACGCGTACCCGAAGAGCGCGACGCCGGGGCCAATTGCGGCTGCCCCTCTCACGACTGACAGTGCTTCCATCCCGTACACTCTCAAGGCTGTCTAACGACGTGGCGCTGAGCGGCCGACGAGACGCGGCGCCGCGACCCACGTTCGCCGCCCTTCAACGCCGGCCCGCTCCAGCGCCAGGTTGGGCTGCGGTCGACGACGCTGATCGATCACAGTCTCCCCTCCGCTTGTCGCTTCGCACGTTCCTCCCGGACCCGCTTCTCAATCCGCTCGGTGCGCTGGCGCTCTCGTGAGCGCATGTCGTCCGTGTACTCGGCTTCGGGCATGCACACTTCTTCTACGATGGCGTGCAATTCGGTCGTACGCACCTTATTGTCGCGGGCATTCTCTATCGCGCCGCACAGGGCACTGAAGAGTAGACCGATTCCGCGACGAAGCATGTACTGGGGCTCGTTTTTCGAGGCTCCGTCCAACGCCCCGCGAACGCGGTCGGGAACGAGATTGTAGAGTCCCAGAGCATCGCCAGTTCCAAACGACGCCGACGTGCTGTGGGCGAAAACGTTTCGGATCCTATTCACCCGCTCAGCGAGCGGGCGAAGGTCGATGGGCACCAGATGCAGGGCGACCAAGAGGTCAACCTTCAGCAGAAAACTCAGGCGACCCAGCTCAACTACGTGTGGCGAAGGTAGGACTTCGGCCAAGAGCTCCGAAGTCAGCTCGTCGAGGAAGCCGACGCCCTTTACGGCTTGGATCAACGGGTCCGCCGAGTTCACGGTCTCAAGAAACCGCCTTTGCCTTTCGTCACTCACGGCCGATCCCTACGATTTCACGAAGCCTAACGACGATATGCCGCTGAGCGGCCGCGGGCAAACTGCGGCAGATCAACTCGAGCAAGCCACCTCACGCCCGCGGTCCGATCCAGCGGCGGGTTGGGCGGTTGTCATACTGATGAGACCTGCCCATCCTACGCGATGACCGCCTCATCCGGGAGACTCACTGAGGCAACGAGCACATCGGTGTCTCCGGCTGCCCAGCCGCGATGGCCTTTGCCAGTCGTGTCTTCGACGAGAGATACGCTCCCCGCCGGAAACTGGCGTCGAGAACCGTCGCTGGCCTCGATCTCCCAGGTTCCAACGAGGATGAACGCGAGCCAGCGTCGCGGCGGGTTGTGCCAGGCGATCGCGCCGCCCACCCGCACGTACTGGAACCCGACGGTCGTTGCTGCGAACCGTGTCGAATTGTAGAAGAGCGGCCGGCCTTCGTTCTCCGCCAACGCGATGTCCAACTCCCCAATGTGAGACTCGCCATCCGGGGTCGCGTAGATGCGTCCGACCTTCATGTTCCTTCTCCCAAAAACTGCTGGCTCTTCTAGCCGCGCTCGGGGCGTTGGGGTGGTGGCTTGCGCAAGCAGGTCGAGATAGCTGTCGATCAGAACGCGCGTCGTGTCATGTCGCTGGTTGGCAAACGTCCACACCCCATTTCAAGACGCCCAACGCCCCGCATCACCTGCCGGCGGAGGCGGGTGAAGCCGGCTGTAGCCGGTCAGGTGCATGCGGATGTTAGGCCTTGCCACTCTGTCCCCTCAAGAATTTCGCTTCGGCCTCGCCGACGCGCTGCCGATTCCAGTGGACGATGCCGGTAACTTCAAAGCTCCCGGCGTAGTCGCCCTCGGTTGCAACACGTACCGCCGCGCCACTCGGAAAGGACGTTGGCCACCCCGAAGAGAGGTCATAATACCCAGTGACCAAGGGTTCAGAAGCACCACGGTAGTCGACAAGGCACCACCCACGCCACCGAGTAAGCTGGCGGCGCTTGCTTTCGGCCAGAACATCGCAGCGCGCAGAGGGGTAAATCAATGCCTGGGCACCTTGGCTTCTGAGGAAGGCAGCTGCGGCCTGCAATACCGCTCCGACGTCGTCACCTGGTGGCCCACCGCCAGGTTCGGGATACATCAGAAGCGGAAGAGTTTCCACGAATCGATCTATCCCGTGCCTGTCGGCCTTGGTCAGTTTTGAGGAGTCCTTCTTGAAGAACTCTTCAACGAGAAATTCTTGCGCGTCCAAGGTCCTAAGGTCGACGGCGCCGTTGATTTCACAGAGGGTGACGCTGTATGGCAATTCAACCGCGGCAATGCAGTAGTCCTTCCGTTGCTGTTCAATGGCGTTCTCAAGCAGGCCGGCATAGCCAAGCGCATCCACTACGGGGCTGATAGCCCCAGGCCTGCCGATTGCAACAACAAGCAGGTACTTACCGCTGAGTGCTTGAATGCCAAACCGCTTAGTAAACTCCTGAGCAATCGCCGGTACGGCCATGTCCCCGAACATCAGCAGGCCGGCTCGCGAAGGGTCCAGGTACGAATTGAGTTCATTCACTAGCGTGTGGCTGTCGTCACCACTCTCGTCATTGCAGAGGCTGAAGTATCGACCCCGGGGCAAAGACCAGCATCCCGAGAGTCTGCGAGGCGGATTGACATCATGGAAGATGTGGTCAACGCCTTGTTGCTTCAGGGCACGTGTCCGAGCTTGAGATTCCGGTGATGTGGGATCTCCGGGCCAAAAGCCTGGAAAAGCCGTGTCTAAGATGATGCTTGCGGCATGTCCAACGCCTTGGCGATCAACCTGCTTTAGGAAGCCCCTGAACTTGCAGAGTGGCGCCTGCATGCCTCTCTCCGGTGCGAGGCCTAACGGCGCGGCTCAGGCGCGGCGGCGGATTGCGACGAGGCCGCGCTTGAGGGAGGGCGCGCCCCGGAGGTCCCTGCTCTCCGCCGTCGCCTGCAGCCGCTGAGTTAGATCCGACGCTCGCTTCATCGATGCTCTCGCTCGCACCCGGCTCGGTGACGCCTCACGCGAACGCGACGACGGCAACCTCCTGCTTTCTGGCTCGCACACGCCGTTCACGCTTGAGCCTCTCCATTGCATGCATCGTCGCGGCGGTCAGGTAGCTCTCCCCGCAGTGGGTGCAACTGATCACTGGCACATCTTGGATGACGAGAAGATCCTTTCCTCTCCCGTAGCTCCTCGGTACCCGTCTGACACGTGCCGTCTGCCACCCGCAAATGTCACAGGTTAATGCCGATTCCTTCGCCTGTTTGGACATGGCTACAACCGAAACACTGTGACTATGACGGCTCGGCCAGTCACACCAGACTTGGCGACCACGCCCACCGGCGACCCGTCGGTGCCTTCTCCATGCACCACGTACTTCTGTTCTCGCGTCTCTCTATCCCGCTGCCGCTCCACGATCGTCCCAGCCAGCACTGCGCTTTCAAGGTCGAGGACACTCAACCCATCGTCATTCATTTCGTCGTCGGCATGCACGGTGACCACATAGTCGCCAGCTTCGATCTTCGCGCGAAGCCGCCGCAGCACTCGGTCCAACATCGCCTGATAAACACCGTCACGTCCCCCTTGTCCTCTGATTGGCCCTGCGAATCAAGTTGGAGCTAACGCCCTGGCGCTGAGGCGCGGCGGGTGAACAGGCGTCTCGATCCAAGCGCGCCGCACCTCCCCGCCGTCGCCTCCAGCGGTTGGTTCGGCCCCCCGGCCAACGCGACCCGCCCCGCAACACGCCGCGCCGGCTGCAAGCGTTCGGTTCGGCCACACCTGTCTCGGTCTGGTCCCAGCTTGGTACCTTGGAGCCGTCGTTCGGTGGCCATTGCGACGGACATTCACGTTTGCCGGCGCCACCATGGCAGCCGTCGCCCAGGGCGCGTCTCTGCGCTCCGGCCCTGGGCAACGAGCGCAACTCGCTGAAGCGTGGCCTCGGCTCCCCGCCGCTCATCGGTCGATGCGCCGCGGGCAATGCACACAACATCCACCGCGGAACGTACGGCCTCGAGTGCTCGCCATAGCTGTTCGTCAGTCGCATCCTTCAGCGCAGGAACCAACCGCTCGATCACGAGGCTTGCCAGCTGGATAAGCGCTTTCGTCCCGGTATCGCGCGGCCCGCTCCGATGGGCGGGCGGATCCGCCGCAGCAATCCGTTGCTCGGGCACGATAACCCGCAGCGTTCTCGCTTGGCCGGGAACCCGCGTGAGGAAGCCGCGCGTTTCGAGGGTCTTGATCATGTTGTTGACCGACGGTGCAGTAGTCATGAAGTGACGACCAATTTCCTCGAACGATGGCGGCATGCCCCAACGATCTGTAAACGCACGGATGAAGCTGAGGTACTCAGCTTGGCGAGCGGTAGGAGTATCGGCAGACCGCTTCGACATGAGCCACGATTGTTACACATTCTTGGTCTAGCGTCGTTACTCGCCAGGTGAAATCTCGGTCTCGCACCGAATGACGGAATGACGACGTCGATCGTCGCCGAACGCCCCGGCTCAGCGGCGCGGGCGCCAGCGGAGGGCAGCTCCCGCCAGCGACCGCTACAGCCGGCCAGTTCGACACCTCGGCTTTCACGATCTACTGAATAGGTTTCTCCACCAAGGCCGGGAGGCAGCACTCGAATCGCGTTCGCTACGGGAGAGCCGTCGCGACCAGCCACCATATTCCGTCTCCAATTCGCACAGAGCGAATTCCGGGTCGTTATCGCCCGTCAGTTCGTATCCGGACAACCTCAATGCGCGGCCGAGCACGGCGGGATCAGATGGGAGTGGCCGCGTCCCTCCAGCCAATTCCCGCAGGCAGGAAGTTCGGACCACATACGAGGCAATGCTGTCGGCATAGATGCCGCGCTGGTTGGACCCTGTAAGATGACGGATGGCTCGTTCTAGTGGATCATGGCTGTCCATAGGTAACGTCGTCCCGGCGGGAAGGACCCAGACGAAGTCACCTTTGATTTCGGGGAGCATTCCCTGCAAGTCCAGACCCCTGGCCACGCTGGTCGGTAACCAGATCAACTTCACGCCGAAACTCTGCGCCATCTCCTTGGAGCGCTCTGCCAGTGCATTCGCCTCGCGGTCTCCCTGATGCGGGCTCTCTCGGGGCCACAAGATCTCCAGCAGGGTATAGCTGCGATTGGATTGCCCCTGCTGGGTTCTCTGTAATCTCGACAGCGCTCTGAAGGTTCGAAACGGGGTTGGCAGGCAAATGTTGACGAACTGCTCGACCTCCTTGAGAACATCCGGATTATGGATCTCACTGAATCGCCCTGCCAACAGATATTCACGAAGCACCACGGAAGCACTCCGCTCTGATACGAGACGGTCCACGAAGATCTTCCAGCGGCCAGGATTGTTACGGATTGCAACGTGTGCCGGTTCCTCACCGGGAAGAGGGCGTGGCTGATTCAGCTGAGCGGGAGATCCTGCGACTACGGCGGTTACGGTCGTCATTTCGTGCCTCCTGCGCACCGTGTTCGAGAGCGCCCTGTCACCCGCGAGCCGAACGGCATGGCGATGAGCCGCGCGTTCTCTTCGCGTCGGTCTCGATC
>Ga0335069_10015117_pt1 | contig 10794 bp, 11 predicted proteins | sample Lox_Sample_11_FD_206714 | JGI IMG/M metagenome (GOLD analysis project Ga0335069, IMG submission 206714) | Soil microbial communities from Loxahatchee National Wildlife Refuge, Florida, United States - Lox_Sample_1.1 | ecosystem: Environmental > Terrestrial > Soil > Wetlands | place: USA... | reverse complement strand
GTGCCTCGCAAAAGTAGCGCCCCACCTCATCGCCGAAGGCGTCATCCTGAGTAGAGCTGTTTTTTGAGGCGAAGCGAAGGATCTCCGGCGCTCAATCGGATCCCGCTGAAGAACCGGGCAGTCTTAAGGGAGCCTGGAAGTGGACCATGTTTTGAGTCCGTAAGAAACTTGGGTCTGCGGGAACTTTTGTCATTTCCGCATTGTCCGTTATTCTAGAGGAGCTATGACCCTGCTTGACGCCAAGCAATACGATCCGGAAAAGAACCGCAAGCGTAACCGGATGATCATCTCGATCGTGATCGGCCTGGCAGTGGTTGCTTTCCTGCTCTGGTGGTTTCGCTACTGGCCGCAAGAACACGAGGTTGGTCGATTCTTTAATAACCTCAAGGCCAAAAACTATAACGAGGCATACGCTATCTGGATGCAGGACCCGGATTGGCAGAAGCACCCGGACCGCTATACCAAATATCCCTTCCGGGATTTCTATCGCGATTGGGGCCCGGGGGGGGAGTGGGGCACCATCAACTCGGCAAAAGTGTATGGAGCCAGTACCTGTCCCGGCGGTGGAAGTGGTGTCGTCGTAGACGTAGTGGTGAACGATCGCGCGGAGCACGCGCAGGTCTGGGTGGAACGCTCCGACAAGACTCTCAGTTATCCGCCCTGCGAGCTTATCTTCCGCTGACGCGGCTAAGCGGGCGCTTTCGTTAGAGCTTCCAAGGTCTTCGCCAGGCTTGCTTCGTCACTCACATTCAGGCTGCTCTTCGATCGATCAATCTGGCGCATAAGCCCCCAAAGCACTTTTCCGGGCCCGATCTCAATGAATGTCTGTGCACCCTGCGCAATCAGCAGCCGCACGCACTGTTCCCACTTCACCGAGCCCGTCACCTGGCGCACCAGCGTGTCGCGAGCCCCCGATTCATCCGTTACCAGCGCAGCATCGACGTTGCACCCGACCGGATACACGGGCTTATGCCACATCAGTTTATTGAGATCAGGCTCCAATCGGTCCTGAGCGGGCCTCATCAAAGAAGAATGGAACGGAGCGCTCACCGGCAGTAGCTTCGCTTTTTTGGCCCCGCGTTCCTCTGCCAGCTTTACTCCCCGTTCGACTGCCGCCGTATTACCGGAGATCACAATCTGCTCGGGCGAGTTGATGTTCGCCGGCTCGCAGACCTCTCCTTGCGCCGCGTCCTGGCAAATCCCGTTTACCTTTTCAAGGTCCATGCCCAGGATAGCGGCCATCGCACCCACTCCGACCGGCACGGCCTCTTGCATGTATTTCCCGCGGTTGCGCACAGTGCGCACTGCGTCCGCAAAGGAGAAGGTGCCGGCTGCCACGTGAGCGGAATATTCGCCCAGGCTGTGTCCGGCAACGAAAGACGGCTTTTCTATGTGCCCTTCCAGCACGCGCAGGATCGCGACGGAAACCGTAAGGATCGCCGGCTGGGTGATCTCCGTGAGCCGGAGCTGGTCTTCCGGACCTTCAAAGCAAACGTGGGAGAGCTTGTATCCCAACGCCTCGTCGGCCTCTTCAAACGTCTGCCGCGCCAATGGATACTTCTCAGCCAGGTCCTTGCCCATCCCAACAGCCTGGGACCCCTGACCTGGAAAAAGCAGAGCAATCGAACGATTGGAATCTGTCATGAGATTTTAGGACTCTGTCATCCTGAGCAACGCGAGAGATCCCTTACATCCAACGCCCCGACTGGCGCTGCGAGGAGTCTCCTTCGCGCCCCCTAATCGGGCTGGGTCGCAACCGCCACACTCTGCAGCGCAGCCAGGCCTTTTTCGATGGATTCGTTGACGCCGCGCTCAGAGAATTCCGCCGCTACGCGCAGGGCATTCTTGATCGCATTCGCGTTCGAAGAGCCGTGCGTGATGATGCATACGCCTTTTACTCCCAGCAGCGGAGCGCCGCCATACTCAGTATGATCCAGGCGCTTTTTGAAGTCGGTGAATGCATGTCGCGAGAGCAGCGCTCCGACCTGCCGCGTAATCGTCGCCTTCAGTGATTCCTTCAAAGCCGTGCGTACCAGGTTTGCCACACCTTCCGAAATCTTCAGGGCCACATTTCCGACGAACCCATCGGCCACGATTACGTCCACGTGCCCGTTGTACAGGTCGCGTCCCTCCACGTTGCCCACGAATTGCAGGGGCAATTGTTTCAGCAACTGGAAGGCTTCGCGGGTAAGTTCATTCCCCTTGGTTTCTTCTTCGCCAATCGACAGCAGCCCGACGCGCGGCCTCTTGCCGAACATGGCACGAAAATAGACGTCCCCCATGACGGCGAACTGTTCCAGGTTCTGCGGCTTGCAATCAACATTGGCGCCGACATCGAGGAGCATGGCGGGCAGACCCGGAGCGGTAGGGAAAACGGCGGCCAAGGCGGGTCGGTCGACACCGGGAACCGCGCCGAGCACGATTTTTGCTGTAGCCATGGCCGCGCCGGTATTGCCTGCCGTGACGAAGCCGGCCGCCTGTCCCTCGCGGACCAGGCGCAGCCCGACGCGCATCGACGAATCGCGCTTGGCGCGAATCGCCTCCACCTTGTCTTCCATGGTGATGTATTCGCTAGCGTGGACGATTTCGATGGGCAACCGCGCCGCCGTGGAATGGCGGCCCAGTTCTGCACGCAGCAGAGTCTCCGGCCCAACCAGCAGCACATGCAGGCCAAAATGCCGTGCTGCCTGCATCGCGCCCTCGATCTCAGGCTTAGGCGCGCGGTCCGAACCCATCGCATCCAGCGCGATCACGCTAGGCATGGTATGTAGCGGTTAGCTGGCTTCCTCTACGTCGAGGACCTCGCGTCCCTTGTAGTAGCCGCACTTGGGACAGGCCCGGTGTGGCATCTTTCTCTCGTGGCAGTTGGGGCATTCGGAAAGGCTGTGCCCCTTGAGCGCGTCGTGCGCTCGCCGTGTGGATGTGCGTCGCTGGGAGTGACGCCGTTTCGGATTAGGCATGGTGTGAGATCCTCAAACTTGAGATTGCTACGTCTCTGATTTCATTAGGTACTGTGTACCGAGTACCGGGTACTGATTCTAATGCTCCAGCCGGCCGCGAATCTCCTTCAAGGCTTCCCACCGCGGATCTTCCACCGGAGCCGTGCACGAGCATAGCTCCTGGTTCAGATTCTTCCCGCATTGCGGGCATAAGCCTTTGCACTCCTCGCGGCAAGTCACCTTCAAGGGCAACGCCAGCAGGATCTGCTCGCGGAGCACGTCCTCCAGCAGCAACCCATCGCCTTGATAGTACCCGATCTCGGCTTCTGCGTCGGTAACAGAAAGCTCGTCGCGCCCGGCATCGGTTCCCAAAGGACGATATAACAGCTCAAAGGCTCGATCTATGTTTTGCGCCACCGGCTCAATACACCGCGCGCATTGCAACTCCAGAGCGGTCGACAGGTGCCCACGCAGCCGAATGTCTTTAATGACCTCGCGCTTGCCGCAATGTTCCTCAACCAGTTCGGCCCGTCCCTTCGTTCTGATGGGCGCCCGCTGCCGAACTTCATTCCCCAGGTCAACCGCACCCGGCTGGAAGTCCTCCTTGAACTCCAGGGGCTGAACTTCCAACTCTTTGATGTCGAGGAACATAGCGATACCTCCGCGGCGACGTCGCCCGAAGCAGCCCGCGGAAGCACGCCTGGAGGCGTAAGTGCCGCAAGGATCAAGACTTAGGATAAATGGGCTCGCCCGAGGTGTCAAGGATCGGGCCACCGCGTTCCCTCCTAGGAAATGCCTAGATTTAGCCTAGGAATATGCTAGACTCTTCCTAGGAGTCCCCTATGGCGACCCTTTACGTGGAGAACGTGCCAGACGATCTTTACAAGGCGCTCCGCAAGCGGGCCAAGGCAAAACGGAGCTCGATTTCCGCGGAAGTGATCGGGCTTTTAAAGCAGTTTGTTCCCACCGAAGCCGAGCTGAAGCGTCGGCGCAAACTGTTTGATGATTTAGCGAAATTGCGGGCACAGCCTCCGCTGACACCGGGGCCCTTCCCGTCCGCAGAGGAAATGATCCGAGAGGATCGGGAGCGTTGAATCGAATCGTTATCGACGCCAGCGTCGGAGCGAAATGGTGCCTTCCGCTGAGCCGCGAGGACTTGGTCCAAGAAGCCGCGGACCTGCTGGCCTTGTTCCACAGCGGCGATCTCGAGTTCGTGGTCCCGGATTTGTTTTGGCTAGAACTAGCTAATGTCCTGTGGAAGGCGACGGCTCGCCAAGAGATCGACGCGAACTGGGCTGATAGGGCCTTTTCAAAAGTCTGGGACTTCGATATAGCCACCTTTCCATGTTCACAATTCGTGCCCCGCGCTTTACAGCTCGCCATTTCTCATCGGCGCACGGTGTACGACTCTGTGTATGTGGCCCTCGCCTTCGCCTGCGACGCCGAACTCGTCACCGCCGACGAGCGCCTCGCCAACGCCTTGTCCGCGCGCTTTCCCGTCAAGTGGCTCGGCGCCTTCTGAAACTGAATTGCCTCACGGCATCTTCAATGCCAACGCCCTCATCGTCACTTCATCCAGCGTCGTCTTGCCGTCCTTCTTGTTCACCACGCTGAATCCGCCCGAGTAGTCCCACATCGCCCATCCGATATTGTGGCGCTCGAGTGATGTGCGCACATCCGTGAGCCATCTCGCCCGATCCTGCGGATCCGAGAAGCTGCGGTATGCCCCGAACTCGTTGCACACCAGCGGTACGCCATTGCGTTTGGCCCAGTCGGCGGCCTGGTTGACATCGGCTTCGATGCGGGATGCGTCCCAATGATCCTGCCCGTACCGGATCACGTGCAACCGGCCGAGCGGCTCTGGCACCGCGCTCGCAACCTGCGCCGCGTTCTCGGCATTCGAGGGATAGTGCAGCTGCTTCAGCCAGCGCCAGTAGTAATCACCCCAGGTTGCGCCCTGGTGGGTGAAAATATGCGGTTCGTAATAGTGAAAGACGTAGATGACGTTCGGATCGCGCAAAGGCTCCAGAAGGAGCATATCGTCCTCGTCATCCCAATTCGCGCCGGCAGCGAGGATCGTGTGCGACGGCGCAGCCTCCCGGATGGCCGAAGCCAGCTTCGCCTCAATCCCGTACCAGCGGTAAGGATCGCGCATCTCCGGCTCGTTCATGATCTCGAAGAACACGCGCTCCGGGTCCCACGACGCATAATGCTGTGCCATGTGCCGCCAGAAATCGGCATAGCGCTCGACAAAGGCGTCGTCTTTCAACTCCGCCTTGAAGTCTCCGTCGGGATGCATGTCGAGTTCAACGGCGAGCCCGGCATCAAGGATCATCTTCATGGCTGCATCGAGATATCCGATGTATTCCTCGATTCCGCCCTGGCGCCACCCCGCTTTCATGATCGGTTCGGGATTTACGCTGAGCCGCACATGATCGAAGCCCGCAGACTTGATGAGCGCGATATCGGAAGCGGTCGTCCAGTCCTGAAAGTGTTCCTTGGTATACCCGCGGGAATCGTATACCTGTGCGAACCACTCGCTCAGGTTAATGCCATGCTGGATGTGCGCCAGCCGTGAGGCCGGAACAGTGGATTGACTGAAACAGAAGGGGACGAGTGCGAGAAGAAGTATCAACAGCTTTGTCAGCTTTTGCATGAGGGAGTCTCCGTAAGACGTATAAAGTAAGAATTAGAAGAGGGACAGCCGCCTCGGCTACCTCTCGAAGTATTCGGACTATTCTTAAAGTTGTGCGATCTGTCATCCTGAGCGAAGCGAAGGATCCCTTGCCAGCCTGCACGGGCAGCGGCGCTCCCGGTATTTTGACCTGCGGCCCCGGCCGATTCGGTTCGAACACTAACTCAGGATCGGCAACGCACGGATTCTTTTCTTGGTCGCCGCATAAATCGCATTGCACACTGCTGGCGCGATCGGCGGCAGCGAAGGCTCGCCGATTCCGGTGGGCGACTCCGCACTGGGAACCGCATACACCTCAACCATCGGGGTCTCGTCCATCCTCAGCGGGGCGTATTCGTCGAAGTTGCCCTGAACGACGCGCCCTTTGTCGATGGTGATCTTCGCTCGCAACACATTCGCCAACCCGTATACAACGCCGCCCTGAATTTGCTGTTCGAGGATGCTAGGGTTCACCACCTGGCCACAATCGACGGCGGCCACCACGCGATGGACGCGAGGCTGATCGTTGTCCATGGTGATCTCCACCACTTCCGCCATGTACGAAGCGAAGCAGCCGAAGCAGGCGATTCCGCGATAGTGCCCCGCCGGAAGAGGCTTATCCCAGCCCGAGCGTTCCGCGGCCAGTTGCAGCACGCCGCGCATGCGCGCCGTTTTCCATGTCGTCGAGAAGTACGGCAGGTCCTGATCCTTTGCCAGCAGGTGCAATCGGTACTGCAAGGGACCTTTTCCCGCCGCGACTGCCAGTTCATCGATAAAGCTCTCCAGGGCAAACGCCGCCTGGAGCGCGTACACCGACCGCATCCACCCGAGCGGCACTGGCGTCTGCGCCATTACGTATTCGATGGAATAGTTCGGAATCCCGTAGACCGGTCCGGCCTCATCGGGCAGGTCCGGATCCACGTTGTTCGGCGTCGCCGAACCTTTTTGCCCGCTGATCGACGGCGAAATAATGCGGTGGGTCAATGCGACCGGATAGCCCGAGCCGTCGAGCGTCGCGCTGAGATGGTGCAGGCTTGCCGGACGATACGTCGACGACCGCATGTCATCCTCGCGTGTCCAGACCACCTTCACCGGTCCGCCGATTGCGTTCGAGACCAGCGCAGCTTCGACCGCGTAGTCGTGTTCGAGCCGGCGGCCGAAGCCCCCGCCCATCAGCGTGACATTGACTCGCACCTGGTCGGGATCGAGACCCAGCGCCTGCGCTACGGAATCGCGGCAGTCCTGCGGCACTTGCGTGGGAACCCACAACTCGCAATTCCCGCCGCGGAAGTGCGCCGTGCAATTGCCCGGCTCCATGGGCGCGTGTGCCATGAATGGCAGTTCATACTCCGCGGTGATCTTCCGTCCCGCTGCTTTTGCGGGATCGCCCGCCAGATAAAGGCTCGCGCCCGTGCCCGCCGCGGCTTGCTTCAACGAAGCCATAACGGTCGCGGTGTTCAGGTCCTTGTTCGGCCCATCGTTCCAGGTGACGTTGAGCACCCGGCGCCCTTCCATCGCGCCCCAGACACTGTCGGCGACCACCGCAACGGCGGAGTCCCCGATCTTGCCCACAAAACTTACGCCGTTCACCTTCTTCGATTCCTTATCATCGAAGCTCGCGACTTTTCCGCCGATCGTAGGACAGCGCGAGAGCACGGCGAACTTCATGTCAGGAATGCGGAAATCGATTCCGAACGTGGCTGTGCCTTTTACCTTGGCAGGCGAGTCCAGCCGTTTGACTCTCTGCCCAACGATCTTGTAATCCCTGCTCTGCTTGAGCGGCACGTCACTTGGAATCGGCAGGGCCGCGGCTCTCTCCACGAGATCGCCGTAACTCGCGCTCGTGTTCGATTTCGCTTGCTTGATCTGCCCCTTCTCGGCCGTACACCAGGATCGCGGAACTCCCCATTTCATCGCCGCCGCGGAGATCAGCATCTCGCGCGCTTGCGCTCCCGCCTTCCGCATCGGATCCCAAGTCGTTCGGATGCTCGCGCTGCCGCCGGTGGTCTGATCGCCGAACAGCGTGCTCGCGCCGGCCTGTTCGATCTCGATCTGCTGCCAATCGGCTTCCAATTCCTCGGCCAGAATCATCGGCAGCGCCGTACGCACGCCCTGGCCCATCTCCGATCGCGCCACTACGACGGTGATCTTATTGTCTGGGGTGATTCGCAAGTACGCGTTCGGCGAGAAATCTTTTCCCTTGGACCCTCCCCCGTGCGGCAGATAGAAGCCGATCACAAGTCCTGCTCCGCCTGCCAGTCCGGCAGCCACGAATTCACGCCGGGAAAGTGGGCTCATCGCGCACCTCCACGGGTATTCACGGCCACAATCGCATCGGGAGCGATTCCATTCCTTGCTTTTCCGGCAGTACCGGCGGCGCGATGGATCGCTTTCCGGATCCGCTCATACGTTCCGCATCGGCACAGGTTGCCGTTCATCGCCTGCGTGATCTGCTCATCGCTGGGATTCGGAGTTTTCGCCAGCAGGGCCGCCGCCGACATGATCTGTCCCGTCTGGCAGTAGCCGCACTGAGGAACCTCTTCCTCGATCCACGCAGACTGCAGAACGTGGAGGCCATTTTCCGAGAGGCCCTCGATCGTCGTGACGCTCTTGCCTGACACCTGCGAGACCGGCGTTGAGCACGAGCGCGTGGCAACACCATCGACGTGTACCGTGCATGCACCGCACAATCCAGCGCCGCATCCGAACTTGGTTCCCGTCAGCTCAAGCGTGTCACGCAGGACCCAGAGGAGAGGAGTTTCAGGAGAAACGCTGACTTTCTTTTCGCTACCGTTAACGCGGAGTGTGATGTCGGCCATGGAGATTGTTTCCGTAGAGACGACGGTTGCAAGTCTCTACCGGACGCCAACATGGTACTCGACTGTCCGAAAAAGGCCAATGACAAGGGGACGGGACGACTGCCGTCCCGCAAAATGCCGTGTCATCCTGAGTGCAGCCGTTTTTCAGGCGGAGCGAAGGATCTCCTGCGAGACAGAATTTGGAAGGTAAGGATGCCTACTTCAGTTGCGCCAGTTTCTGCGTGGCCAGCTGCCCAGCCTCGTTGCCAGGGTTTTCCTTCTTCACTTGCTCGTAGATCCGCTTGGCGTCCAGAGGCTGGTTGGAGTTCTGGTACAGTTCGGCCAATTGCAACTGCGCGGTTACCTTGCTGACCGAAGCGGTGGGCTTGTTAATCAATTCTTGATAGAGGTTCGCCGCGTCTTTCGTGCGGCCAGTCTGCCCATACAGTGAGGCCAAGGCGAACTTCGAGAGCGCCGCCAGGTCTCGATTCCCCGAGGAAGCGATGTCTTTGAAGTCTCGCTCTGCCGCCGCATTGTCGGACAGATTCACCGCTGTAACCCCCAGCAGATAGCGAGCCATGTCAGCCGTATGCGTGTGCGGATACTTGTCGACGATCGTCTCCAGCTGCTTTTTGGCTGCCTCACTCCGCAGCTTCGCCGATTCAAAAGTCTGAAAATCAGGCTGTTCCGGGGATCCCGCGGGACGGAGCGGCGTTTCCATGGTCCGAACCGCCTGGCTCAGGTCCAGGCTGGCCTTGTCGTTCTGCGCGCTCATGTAGTACCAGCCGCCAATTCCCAGGGCGATCAGGACTGCAGCGACAATGCCGGCAATGATCAGGTTGGTTCGGTGTTCGACGGTCCAATCGGCCGTCTTTTCCGCGGCCTGCATGGTGGCCCGGCTGAATGCATCTTGTTTGAGTTGATGGCGGGTCTCTGCGCGCACAAACTTCCTTTATTCAGTTGTATTGGATAGACAAACAAGTAGTTTAGCAGGCGTAAATAGGCAGGTCAAAAGCCGTGGCCCATTGGTCATCAACACGGTCCAGGCCCGAACCTTTAAGAATCTAGCCGTGCTTTGTCATCCTGAGGCCTGCGCTTTTGGCAGGCCGAAGGATCTCTGCACCCTGCCAGCACCACCCGCGCCGCGGCACCAATCCGATCTACCGTACCGGTACTTCCTGGGATTCCTCCTGCTTACCTTCCCGCGCCGATCGCGTCCACATTTTGGGAAAAGAGTTCTATCTGCTACTCTTTGCGATTCGCCGAGGAAATATGTCATTTTCAAAGCCCTTGCTTCTGGTCGTCGCAGCTCTTTGTCTCCCACTCTCTCTCTCCGCCGCCGACAAGAAATCCAAAGACGGCAAGCCCGAAGAGACGAAGCCATCCTACGAACTCCCGCAACCCGCGACAGAAACTCTCGATCTCGGCATGTACCAGCGCATCCGCGACGAGGGACTCAATCACTCCCACATTATGGAGTACGCCTCCGGCCTGATCGATGGCATCGGCCCCCGCCTGACCGGCTCGCCTAACCTGAAGCGCGCCAACGAATGGACGCGCGATCAGTTCTCCGCCATGGGCTGCGTCAACGTGCATCTCGAGGATTGGGGCGAATTCGGCATGGGATGGCGCCAGCTCAACACCTGGGTTCGCATGTCTGCGCCCGACACTGCTGTTTTCATTGCGCAAGCGCTGCCCTGGTCACCCGCGAGCCATGGCCCGGTGAGCGGCGCCGCCGTCTGGGTGAATGCGAAAGAGGAGAAAGACCTGGAGAAGTACAAAGGGAAGCTGGCCGGCAAAGTCGTCTTCTTCGGCGACATGCGCGACGTGAAGCCCGTCGATAAGCCTTTGTTCGAGCGCGAGGACGACGCTGGACTAAAACGAATTTCGGAATTCCCGGTGCGTGTTGGCGAGCATGACGACTGGTTCCAGGGATTCATCAAGAGCCTGAAATTCCGAGAGCAAGCCGGAAAGTTCTTCGCCGAGGAACACGCCGCAGCGCTGGTAGTTCCCAGCCGCGATGGCCGCAATAATGGTGGTTCCGGCGGTACCATCTTCGACGATGGCGGCAGCGGCATGGGCTGGTTCACCTATCAGCGCCAGCACGCCGAACAGCTACCAATCGTGGTGATGGCGATCGAAAACTACGGCCGCGTCTATCGCTTATTGAAGGCGAACGTTCCGGTCAACATCGAAATGGATGTCGAGACCGAGTTCACCGGCGATCACGAACACGGGTTCGATACCATCGCTGAAATTCCGGGCACCGATCCAAAATTGAAAGACGAAGTCGTAATGGTCGGCGGACACCTCGACTCGTGGGCCTCCGGCACCGGTGCCACCGACAATGGCGCGGGCACAGTGGTCGCCATGGAAGTCATGC
>Ga0335069_10015116_pt1 | contig 10794 bp, 11 predicted proteins | sample Lox_Sample_11_FD_206714 | JGI IMG/M metagenome (GOLD analysis project Ga0335069, IMG submission 206714) | Soil microbial communities from Loxahatchee National Wildlife Refuge, Florida, United States - Lox_Sample_1.1 | ecosystem: Environmental > Terrestrial > Soil > Wetlands | place: USA... | reverse complement strand
GCATCTGGGCCTCGCTGAACTTCCCGTCGCTGATCGCCGGGTTCGCGGGCACGGTGTTCTGGAAGAGCGACGACCCGGAGCTCGGGCTGGCCACGCTGTGCGCCTGGAACGACTGGCACCTCGAAGTGTGGGCCGGCAGCTACCCAGACCGGATCATCCCGCTGAAGCTGCCGTGGCTCGCCGACCCGCAGCTCGCGCCTGAGGAGATACGCTGCAACGCCGCGCGCGGCTTCAAGGCGGTCAGCTTCCCCGAGCTGCCCGCCCAGTGCGGGTTACCGAGCCTGCACAGCGGCGTGTGGGATCCGTTCTTCGCCGCCTGCCAGGAGACCGACACCGTGGTGTGCTTGCACACCGGTTCCGCGCAGTGGGCGCCAATTCCCGCACCGGACACCCCCTTTGAAACCATCACCACAGGGCCGCGTCGACGATAAGTCGTTGCCGGTCGCCCCAGTATTGGTACACCAGCGCGGGATCGAGATGATGGCGCTCCGCCAAGGCTTCGATGCTGAACAGCTCGACGCCCCAGCGCGCCAATTCGTCGAGCGCCGCCGGCATCACCCGCGACCGGACATCGGCGGGAATGTTTTGATCCGTTCGTTGAGGCGGCTGCATCGATGTCTCCTTACCGCTAAAGGTAGCCGGTTTGGTTCACCAGTCTTACCGAAGACGCTCCATCGGCGTAAAACTCGGCGATGCTCAGCGACGCCAGGTCCAGGTGCAGCCGGTACAAGATGCCCGGCCCGGCATCCAGCGCCAGCCGCAGCAGCATCTTGATCGGTGTCACGTGAGACACCACCAGCAAGGTCGCGCCTTGCTGCGCGGCGATGACCCGTTCGCGGACCCTGAGCACCCGGTCCAGCACCGCGTCGAAGCTCTCACCGCCCGGCGGCGTGGTGGCGGTGTCGCGCAGCCAGCGGGTGTGCAGCTCCGGATCACGTTCGGCCGCTTCGGCGAACGTCAACCCCTCCCATGCCCCGAAATCCGTCTCGATCAAGCCGTCGTCGACGGTGACATCCAAGCCGAGCGCCTTGGCGGCCGCCGCCGCGGTGTCGTAGGCCCGTTGCAGTGGGGAGGAGAACACCGCCGAGATGCCGCCGCGCTGCGCCAGGTACCGCGCCACGGCATCGGCCTGGCGCCGCCCCACCTCAGTGAGCGCAGGATTGCCGCGTCCGGAATAGCGGCGCTGTGCCGACAATTCGGTCTGACCGTGTCGCAACAACAGCAGCCTGGTCGGTGTGCCGCGGGCACCGGTCCAGCCAGGCGCCAGCGGCGCTTGGGGCGCAGCGGTTTTCGCCGGCACGGTCACCGCCACGCCGGACTCCGCCGGGTCATTGGCCTCGGCCGCAACATCCATCGCCTCGTTGGCCAACCGGTCGGCATACGAGTTGCGCTCCCGCGGAACCCAGGTATAGCTGATCCGGCCGAACCGCGACGCCAGTTTTCGGGCCTGGGCGTGGAGTTCGATCAGGTCGGGATGCTTGACTTTCCACCGCCCGGACATCTGTTCCACCAACAGCTTGGAATCCAAAAAGACCGTGGCGTCGGTGGCGCCGAGCTGCAGGGCGTCGTCCAATCCGGCTATCAGGCCACGGTATTCGGCGACGTTATTGGTCGCCCGCCCGATAGCCTGCTTACTCTCGGCCAGCGCGGTGGAGCGGTCGGCGGTCCACACCACCGCGCCGTAGCCGGCCGGGCCGGGATTACCTCGCGAGCCTCCGTCGGCTTCGATGACAACTTTCATTAATCGAATCCCTTGACTCGCAATAAGATCGCCCCGCACTCCGGGCATCGCACCACCTCGTCTTCGGCGGCAGTGGAGATGCGGGATAGCTCGCCGCGGTCGATCTCGAGCCGGCAGGCCCCGCACCGGCGACCCAGCAACGGCCCGGCGCCAGGCCCTCCCCCGGCGCGCTGCCGTTCGTACAGGGCTGCCAGGGCCGGGTCCAACGCGGCGCTGAGCATGTCGCGTCGCGATGAATGGACTTGGCGGGCCTCGCTGATTTCGGCGAGCGCGGTATCGAGGGCCTGCTGGGCGCTGGCCAACTCGGTTTGCAAGGCATCGACCGCCGCCTGCGCGGCATCCAGCTCGGACTGCAGCTCTTCGCGGCGCTCCATCACCTCCAGCAGCGAATCTTCCAGGCTGACTTGACGGCGCTGCAGGGTCTCCAGTTCGTGTTGTAGATCCGACAGCTGCTTGGCGTCCGCGGCGCCCGACTGCAGCAACGACCGGTCGCGGTCTTCGCGCTGCCGCACCGCCTCGATCTCTGATTCGAATCGCGCGACCTGAGCGTCGATGTCCTCTAACGCGATCCGGATAACACCGAGCCGCTCACCGGCGGCGTTGTATTCCTCTTGTACCCGCTGCACAGTCTCTTGCTCGGGCAGATGGGTGGCCCGGTGCACGATGCGGGACAGCTCGGCGTCCAGCTTCGACAACTCGAGCAACGAACGCTGCTGCGCCACTTCGGCTTTCATGATGCATCACCGCCGTTCTCGTCACAAAGGCGCCCCATGTTCCAAGGGTCGGTGCGAATGGCGCACACCCGCACCGCAAGCGCCGCACCGAAACGGGACCGCAGCAAGTCAGCGGCCTGTTCGCACCAAGGGAATTCACTGGCCCAATGGGCCACGTCGATCAGGGCCACATCGGAGCCGCGGCGATGCTCGTCGGCGGGATGGTGGCGCAGATCGGCGGTCACATAAGCCTGAACCCCCGCGCGCGCCGCGCTAGCCAGCAGCGAGTCCCCGGCACCGCCGCACACGGCGACCCGCGACACCAGCATGTTGGGGTCCCCCGCCGCGCGCACCCCCCAGGAGGACCGCGGCAACGCGGCATCAACACGGGCGACGAAGTCGCACAACCGTTCCGGGCGTGCCAGCGTACCGATCCGGCCCAACCCGCCGCCGCTCGGCGGCGGCACCAACGCGAAGATGTCGAACGCGGGCTCTTCGTAAGGATGGGCGGCGCGCATCGCCGCCAACACGGCGGCCCGGACCCGCGTGGGCGCGACGACCTCGAATCGGTCCTCGGCCACCCGCTCGACGGTTCCGACACTGCCCACCCTGGGCGATGCCCCTTCGTCCGGCAGGAACTGCCCGATACCGCTCACGCTCCAACTGCAATGCGAATAGTCGCCGATGTGGCCGGCACCGGCCTCAAACACCGCGGCCTGCACCGCTTCTGCTTTCTCACGCGGTACGTAGACGACCCACTTGTCCAGCTCGGAAGCCCCCGCGAGCGGCTCGAGCACGTCTTCGACGGTCAGACCGATCACCTGAGCGAGCGCGTCGGACACACCCGGCGATGCCGAGTCGGCGTTGGTGTGCGCGGTGAACAGCGAACGCCCGGTGCGGATCAGCCGGTGCACCAGCGCGCCCTTGGGCGTGCTGGCCGCGACCGTGTCCACTCCGCGCAACAGCAACGGGTGATGGGCCAACAGCAGGCCCGCCGCGGGAACCTCGTCGACGACCGCGGGTGTCGCATCGACCGCGACGGTCACCGACTCCAGCACATCGTCGGGGTCACCGCACACCAACCCCACCGAATCCCAGGATTGGGCCAGCGGCGGCGGGTAAGCATCATCCAGGGCCTCGATGACGTCTGCCAGCCTGACGCTCACCGGTGCACCTCCGACATCACCTGGACCAGCAACGGCCATTCCCCGCGCACCGCCGCCCGCAGGTACCGCTCATCCAAGCCGACGAAGGTATCGCAACGTCGGATCGCAATCCCCCTGTCCTGCAATACTATCCGAAGCCGATCGGCATCTGGTCTGCGGAACAGCACGAACGGCGCCCGGCCGTCGACCACGTCGGCACCCACCGCCGCCAGGCCGGCCACCATTTCGGCCCGCACCTGGCTCAGCCGCGCGGCGCCGGCCGCCGCCTCGGCGACGGCCCGCGGGCTGCAACAGGCCGCGATGGCGGTCACCTGCAGTGTCCCGACCGGCCAGTGGGCCCGCTGGGCGGTCAACCGGGCCAATACCTCGGGCGACCCCAGGGCATAGCCCACCCGCAATCCGGCCAGCGCCCACGTTTTGGTCAGGCTGCGCAGCACTAGCACATCGGGCAGCGAGTGACCGGCCAGCGACTCAGGTTCGCCGGGGATCGCGTCGGCGAACGCCTCGTCGACCACCACAATCCGGCCGGGCCGGCGCAGGGCGAGGATCTGTTCGCGGCTGTGCAGCACCGAGGTCGGGTTGGTCGGATTGCCCACCACCACCAGGTCGGCGTCGTCGGGCAGGTGCACACCGTCCAGGCCGAACGGCGGCCGCAGGACGACATGGTGCACCGGCACCCCGGCCGCGGTCAGCGCCGCCGCCGGTTCGGTGAACGTCGGCGCCACGACGACCGCCCGCGCCGGGCACAGGTTGGCGAGCAACGCGAAGCCTTCTGTCGCCCCGGCCAGCGGCAGCACCTCATCGCGAGGTCGGCCGTGTCGCTCGGCGACCGCCTCTTGGGCCCGACGCACGTCGTCCGTGCCCGGGTAGCGCGCCAGGTCCGGCAGCCGCGCGGCCAGCCGCTGCATCAGCCACTCCGGGGGTTGCCGATGCCGGACGTTGACGGCGAAATCGAGCATTCCGGGCGCGACGGCCTGGTCACCGTGATAACGCGCCGCCGCAGGCGGGCTCAAGCCCAGACTCGCCATCCGTGAAACACTAGTGCGCCGCCGCGACGCCGTGACAGGAACACCGTCGCACCGGTTCGCGCCGATCAAGGACAATGGTGAGGTGACAGGCACTGTGGCGACGGCGCAGCTGGTGATCTTCGACCTGGACGGCACGCTGACCGACTCGGCGGAAGGCATCGTGACCAGCTTCCTGCATGCGCTCAGCCACATCGGCGCGGCGGTCCCCGAGGGCGACCTGGCCGCAAGGATCGTGGGCCCGCCCATGGACGACACCTTCCGGTCAATGCTCGGCGAGGACGCCGAGACGGCGATCGCAGCGTTCCGCGCCGAGTACGGCACCCGTGGGTGGGCGATGAACACGTTGTTCGACGGCATCGAGCAGCTGCTGGCCGATCTGCGCGCCGCCGGGGTCCGGCTGGCGGTAGCCACCTCCAAGCTGGAACCGACGGCCCGGCGCATCCTTGCCCATTTCGGGCTCGAGCAGTATTTCGAGGTCATCGCCGGGGCAAGCCCCGACGGGTCGCGCAAGACCAAGGTCGAGGTGCTGGCCCACGCTCTTTCCCAGCTAGAGCCGCTGCCCGAGCGCGTGCTCATGGTCGGTGACCGCAGCCACGACGTCCACGGCGCGGCCGCACACGGCATCGACACCGTGGTGGTCGGCTGGGGCTACGGCCGTGACGACTTCACCGACGGGTTCGTCACCGGTGTGACGCACGCCGCGACGATCGACGAGTTGCGGAGGGCGCTGGGTGTCTGAACCGCTGCACGTCACCTTCGTCTGCACCGGCAACATCTGTCGTTCGGTGATGGCCGAGAAGATGTTCGCCCACCAGCTGCGACGACGCGGCTTGAGCGACGCGGTGCGGGTGACCAGCGCGGGCACCGGCAACTGGCATGTCGGCGAATGCGCCGACGACCGGGCAAGCCACGTCCTGCGCTCCCACGGCTACCCCACCGACCATTGCGCCGCACAGCTCGACGCCGGCCACCTGGCGGCCGATCTGGTGGTCGCCCTGGCCCGCAATCATGTTCGGATGCTGCGACAGCTGGGGGTCAACGACGACCGGATCCGGATGCTGCGGTCGTTCGACCCGCGCTCGGGCGCCCACCCCCTCGACGTCGACGACCCCTACTACGGCGACCGTGAAGACTTCGAAAATGTTCTGTCCGTCATCGAGGCCGCCCTGCCCGGCCTGCATGAGTGGGTCGACGAACGGCTCGCGCAGAACGGCTCTGGGTGATGCGACGGTTGGCGTTCCTGCTGCGACCGGGCTGGATAGCGCTGGCGCTGGTCGTCATCGCCTTCACGTACCTGTGCTTTACCGTGCTCGCCCCCTGGCAGCTGGGAAAGCACACCCGGACGTCGCGGGAGAACCGGCAGATCGAATACTCGCTCAACACCCCACCAGTTCCGCTGAAAACTTTAGTGCCGCAGCAGAATTCGTTGGCGTCGAATGCACAGTGGCGCCGGGTGACGGCCACCGGTCATTACCTGGCGGACGTTCAAGTGCTGGCCCGGCTGCGGGTGGTGGAAGGCGACCCGGCCTTTGAGGTGCTGGCACCGTTCGTCGTCGACGACGGACCCACCGTGCTGGTCGATCGCGGCTACGTGCGGCCTGAGCAGGGCTCGCATGTCCCCGCCATCCCCCGCCCGCCGGAGCAGATGGTGACCATCACGGCGCGACTGCGTGACTCGGAGCCCAACGCGGGTAAGGAACCGTTGTCGGAAGACGGCGTTGCGCAGGTGTATTCGATCAACACCGAACAGATCGCGGCGCTGACCAAAGTCCCGTTGACCGGTTCCTATCTTCAGCTGGTCGAAAACCAACCGGGTGGTCTCGGTGTGCTGGGCGTGCCGCACCTGGACGCCGGGCCATTTCTGTCCTACGGCATCCAGTGGATATCGTTCGGCATCATCGCCCCAATCGGACTGGGCTACTTCGCCTACTCCGAGATACGCACCCGCCGCAGGGAAAAGCAACAGCGGGCAGCGGCTGCCGAGACAGCGCCATCCCCGGCGGCTCCAAGCACCGTCGAGGCGAAACTTGCCGACCGCTACGGCCGCCGGCGCTGACACAACAGCCCGGCGAGTAGCACCGCGCCCGCTTGCACCAGCCGCGACAGCGTCACCGCCCGGCGCAGGTCGGCCACGGTCGGATCGCGGCCGTCGCCCAGCGTGGGCCGGATCTGCAATTCGTGGTGGTAGTGGGTGGGCCCGCCGAGTCGCACCTCCAGCGCTCCAGCGAAAACCGCCTCCACGACACCGGCGTTGGGGCTGGGATGACGCGCGGCGTCATGACGCCAGGCCCGCGCCGCACCCGACCGTGATCCCCCGACCAAAGGTGCGCACAGCACCACCAGCGCCGCGGTCAGCCGCGCGGCGGCGTAATTGGCGGCGTCGTCCAGTCTTGCTGCGACCCAGCCGAATCGGAGGTAGCGCGGCGAGCGATAACCGATCATCGCGTCCATGGTGTTGATACCCCGGTAGACCAGCGCGGCGGGTACACCGCCCACCGCCGCCCATAGCAGCGGCGCCACCTGGGCGTCCGAAGTGTTCTCCGCGACCGATTCCAGCGCGGCGCGTGTCAGGCCGGCAGCGTCCAGCCGGGCCGGATCGCGCCCACACAGGGATGGCAGTAGCCGGCGCGCCCCGTCGACGTCGCCGCGCTCCAGCAATTCCGACATCGCCAAACCGGTGCGCACCAAGGACGTTCCGCCCAGCGATACCCAGGTGGCGGTGGCGGTGGCCGCCATCGAGCAGAGCCGGCCGCCGCGCCCGGCGGCCCGTTGCAGCGCCACGCCCAGCAGGCCCACGGCCCCCAGCAAGACGCCGACATGCACCGCACCCGCGACCCTGCTGTCGCGGTAGGTCACTCGCTCCACCTCGGCGGCGGCTTGGCCGAACAGCGCGACCGGATGGCCTCGTTGAGGATCCCCCAGCGAGAGGTCGGCCAGGTAGCCGGCCAGCACGCCGACGCCGCCTAACGCGACGCCACGCGGCGGGCGCATCATCTCGCTCCCCTCGTGCCGTCGAGCGTGCAAACGGCGACGCTTACCCGGCGTGTCGCGTCGGCAAATGCACGCTCGGCCAGGCCGGTCAGCGCACCGTCGCAAAGAACGCGCGGACGTCGTCGACGAACAACTCCGGTTGTTCGAAGGCGGCGAAGTGCCCGCCGCGCGGCATGGTTGTCCAGTGCGTGATGTTATAGACCGGCTCGCACCACGACCGCGGTGCGCCGAGCACCTCCGCGGGGAAAGCCGCTACGCCGGTGGGCAATTCGACTCGGTCCAGTTGGCTCCAGACCTTGAAGCTCTCCCAATACAAGCGGGCCGAGGAGGCGCCGGTGCCGGTCACCCAGTAGATCATCACGTTGTCGAGCAGCTCGTCGCGGCTGAAAGCGTTCTCCGGGTGGCCGCCGCAATCGGCCCACGCCCAGAATTTCTCGACGATCCAGGCCATTTGGCCCACGGGCGAATCCACCAGCCCGTAGCCCAATGTCTGCGGCCGGGTGGATTGCTGCTTGGAGTATCCGGTGCCCCACTGCCGATGGTTCGCCAAGGCCGCCAGCGCCCGCTGCTCTTCAGCGGTCGGGTTCTTGAGGGATTCAGGCGTCGGCCGCCCGATCGGCATGTTCAGATGGATGGCCGCGCAGTGGCCCCCTGAACAGCCGATCTGGGTGGTCACGGCCGCACCCCAGTCACCACCTTGGGCGCCGTAGCGGTCGCAGCCGAGGCGCACCATGAGGGTTTCCCACGCCGCGGCGATCTTTTCGACGCCCCACCCGGTGCGGGTGGGTTTGTCCGAGAATCCATACCCCGGAAGCGACGGACAGATCACATGGAAGGCGTCCTCCGCACGCCCGGATGCCGGATTGGTCAACGGCTCAATCACCTTGTGGAACTCCACCACCGAGCCCGGCCAACCGTGGGTCATCAACAGCGGAAAGGCGCCATCGTGTGGGGAGCGTTGGTGGATGAAATGGATGTCCAGCCCATCGAGTTCGGTGATGAACTGGTCGAATCGGTTGAGCGCGGCCTCGCGTGAGCGCCAGTCATAGTCGTTGGCCCAGTAATCGGCCAGCTCGCGGGTGTATGCCAGCGGCATGCCCTGGCTCCAGTCGTCCACGCACTCGGCTTCCGGCCAGCGGGTGCGCGCCAAACGCGATCGCAGGTCTTCCAGGACATCGTCGGAAACGTCGATCCGAAACGGCTTCACGCCGCCGACTGTCACCATTCCGCGTGGTCGAGGCGACGGCGATCGTTCGGTAACCCTCGATTGGCCTCGTCCCGGGCGCGTTCGAGTTCGCTGACTTGGCGATCCGCCACTTGAATCAAGGTGCGGACCTGATCCATCAGTTCGCGCATGTCGGCGCGCAATGCGTCCACCGCGGCGCAAAGGTCCGCTTTGGTCGCCGGTTGCTGGTCCAGCGACAGTGGCCGGACCGGCGGCGCCGTCCGTCCTGCGCTGGCGCCGTGAAAATCCAGGTCGTCGTCCACGCCCCAGAGATTGCCACACCGGTAGGTCAGCGACAACGGAGCACGATTTACGCGGCACTTCGACCGGCACTGACAGTGATAGTGACTGCAACCGTTGTCGTTCTGTGCCACGATGGTTCCCACGGTTGTCGGCCTTGTCCTGATCGGAAGCCCGCCGCTTGCGTCGCGAAAGAAGGCGCTTCAAACAGGTGAAGGGGGCGCGACCCGGAAGATGAAGACGCTCATCGATTCCTTACGGATGTGGGAAGCGCGCAAGCCGGACCAGATCCTTTTCCGGTTTGTCGATGCCGAGGGTCGGCAGCTCGAGCACCACACCTATCAGAGCTTCGCTGAGCGGACCCGTGAGCTGGCCGCTTACCTGTTTGTGGAGGCCGGGCTGCGGCGGGGAGACCGAGCGCTGCTGGTGTACCCGCCTGGCCTGGAGATGGTGGCGGCGCTATTCGCCTGTGCGCGTATCGGCGTGATCGCCGTACCGGTGAGCCCGCCGTTGCCGTTGGCCTTTGAGTCCGGGCTGGCCAAGCTCAGCTTCATCGCACGGGACAGCGAGGCCAAGGCGGTGCTGTCGACCAAGCAATTCGAATACGACTACCGCCTGCTGCTCGGTCACCGGCAAGGCGCGCTGCCCTGGCCGGACGGTGAAGGCGCTCCGCAGCTGCCCTGGTTCGCGACGGACGGCACGGACGAGTTCGGCGGCGCCCCGGTGGCGGACACACCCGGGCCGGTGCTCTTCCTGCAGTACACGTCCGGCTCCACCAGCGATCCCAAGGGCGTGATCGTCAGCCACGCCAACGTCATCGCCAACGGCTCGGCCTTCACCAGGGGCGGCGAAGCGGTGGTCAGCTGGCTTCCGCAGCACCACGACATGGGCTTGATCTCCGCCTACCTGTACGTGATTTTGCGGGGCGCGACCACGCATGCGATGTCGCCGCTCGACTTCCTCAACCGGCCGTCGGCCTGGCTCCGGCTCATTAGCGAAGTGCGCGGCACGCACACACCGGCGCCGAACTTCGCCCTGGAGTACTGCCTGCGCGAGGACAAGCTCCCCACATCGGAGTTGGCCGGAATCGACCTGAGCAGCCTGGACAGCATCGTCGTCGGGGCCGAGGCGCTGCGCTCCAAGGCCTTCGCCGGGTTCCGGGAGCGCTTCGCTCCCTATGGTCTACGACCCGACGCGCTGGTCGGCGCTTACGGCTTGGCGGAATCCACCCTGATCGTGTCCATCGGTGGACGCCAGACCCTGACCCTGAACAAGCGGGTGCTGCAGCAGAATCGCGTGCGGGTCGAGAAATCCATGCCGGACAACAACAATCAGGTTCCGCTGGTCAGCTGCGGCAAGCCCCTGGTCGGGAGCGTGGTCCGCATCGTCGATCCCGACACGGGACAAAACCTCGTCGAGAGCCGGATCGGCGAGATCTGGGTAGCTGGACCCTCCAATGGAAGCGGTTACTGGAACCGCCCCGATCTGACCGCCGAGTTCCAAGCCGGCATCGCCGGGGATGACGAGCACAGCTATCTGCGGACCGGCGACCTCGGCTTTTTGTACGAAGACGAGCTGTTCGTCTGCGGGCGCAGCAAGGACCTGATCATCGTGCGCGGCGTCAACTGCTACCCCTCGGACATCGAGGCCATCGTCGAGCGGTCGGCCCCCCACATCCGCAACGGCTGCG
>Ga0335069_10015114_pt1 | contig 10795 bp, 14 predicted proteins | sample Lox_Sample_11_FD_206714 | JGI IMG/M metagenome (GOLD analysis project Ga0335069, IMG submission 206714) | Soil microbial communities from Loxahatchee National Wildlife Refuge, Florida, United States - Lox_Sample_1.1 | ecosystem: Environmental > Terrestrial > Soil > Wetlands | place: USA... | reverse complement strand
GAGCCCAGCGCCCGATCCTGGGCTGGCTCTACTTTTGGCATGATTTTTGCTCAAAAACATCTTTGGCACGTTAATTGCTACTGAGCATTTATTGTACCAATATTATTCTTATCAATGTTGTGTTGTATGCTGTTGCTCAAGTAACACCCCCTCCTCCCGGCAAGAAAAACGCCCGATCCGCATTTTCCCCGATTTTTCCCGGCTTTTCCTGCGCTTTAGCTCTTGACAACTCCCCTGGGGAGGGTATGATAGCTCTTGACAGGGCGCTGTAGAGCTGGTGGCGAGGCGTCGCCTCGACGCCGGCCAGCTCCGGCCGGCGCCAAGCTCAAGGCAGGGCCGTGGCGCCGGCCGCATCTATACCGCCTGGTCTGCAAAAGAGGAGTGTGAGAGTGGAAATAGCTGACATCCACATTGAGACCATCGCCGCGCAGCTCACCACTGCAACCGTGATCGGCCTACCCGTCCACACACAGAATGTCAGGCCGCAGCTCAACGGAGCTATCGACATGGAAGACAGGCAACGCGCTGTCCTGGCAATCTACCAGTGGTATTGCCACAACTTGCGAGCCGCGCAGCCGGCCCTTAATATCCAGCAAGCCAATGAGGACGGATTTGATCCGCAGCGGATGGAAGAGATCATGCAAGGTAAACATGACGCCGCTGGCGATTGGTCCCCCTCTCTCTAAGGAGTGAAACCGTGCAACAGACACAGACCAGGCCGACGCAAGACAACGCCGCAGCGGAAGAGCGCGAGCTGACGCTCGGCGGCGCAGCGTACCAGTCCGGCATTGCGGACAAGAGCGACACAATGGAAGTCGCCGCGCGGAAGTACATGGAAGCGTTTGCAAAGGCAATCGACCCGCAAGCCATTGCCGAGCGGTTTGCGAAGGCGTATCCCGGCGTGGCGCCGACGCTGGACGACGAAACCTTCCTGCCGTCTCTTGTGCGCGCGTTGAGCAATCACGTTGATCCGAACACGGGCAGCGTGATTGAACACCCCTACATCCGCTAGTACCCACTCCCCGCGGCCGGGCGCAAGCTAACCCTGGCGTGTGTGTTGACGCGACCAGGTGCGGCCCATCCGAAGCCGGCCGGCGACCTGGGCCGCGGGAAATGGAGGGACAAAGCACATGCACAAAACTCGAACTCACCAGCAATGGCTTACGCTCTATCAACGCTGTTTCCGAGCGTTCGCAATGCATCGTGGTTTCCACTGGCAATGGGTTGAACTTGAAAATCGCTGGCATGCATGGGCAGAGCGCAATGGCTACAACCACGACTCATTTATTCGCCAACTAATCTCTAACGTGAGGTTGCACCATGCCAGACGAAACAATCAATCAACCCGACGTGCCCGAAGTGGCAAACTCCCTCGTGGCCGCGGCGAATGAGTGGGCCAGAGGTCGCAAGCCGGCCGCTCTTTGCCTAGAGCTGTTTGTGCGCGTCATGCAGGCCCTGACGGCCATTGAACGGCTCAGCAAGCAGCACGGCGTTGACCTGGACGGCATTCCCACCGACGGCATTCTCAGTCATCCAGAAATACCCTACGCCGTCTGGGCGCGTCGCGTGGCCCCGGCGCCACAAGAGGAAACCAATGTCAGACCTCAATAACTATCGCTATCTGACCTACTGCGGCCTCAGCCGCCGGTCGAATGCGATCCTGGGCGACACCTGGCATTGCCTGTTTGGTACGGCCGTGGGCAACACGGTCGCGGCCTGGGCCGGCCGGGACTGGCTGGCCGCTCTCCTGGGCCTGGCGCCGCGGCGAACGTGTTATGCGTTTGTCAGGGCCATTGCCTGGCCGCTCGACTATTCGCTCGACGTGGACGTTGATTGTGATCGCAAGAGCGCGGAACCGCTCCACGTCGAGCTGAGCGAGCGGCAGCTCTGGCGTGTCGGTCACACGTGCAGCACACAGACCGTTGAACTGCCCTTGCCGTCCGACCTGGATTGCGTCAATGAAACGCTGCGCATGGGCCATCGACAGGGGCTGCGTTATCTGATTCTCGACGCCTGGTACAAGAGCGTTCCAGACTATATCGAATCGGAGTTGCCGGAGCGGCTGCCGCGCGATCCGGCCGCGTTGACGCCGTTTGCCGACGCCTTCCGCGGCCTGGTGCTCAACTACGTCGAGGAGTGGCGAGACTGGATCGGCGAGCGGCCCTTTACCACGTCATCACCGGAGAAGAGACTACGCAACCGGCGTTAGCGGATTCAAAAGACCGCGGCCGTGCGAGGACGCCGGCACGGCCGCGACCAACACAACAGCGGCGTCATTGTGCCGATCCACTCGGCAAGGTGCAAGATGAAAGCTTCGGACGTGTACGCAAGCCCTTACGTGTGTGCCACCGACCTGAAAGACGGGCCGGTCGAAGTAGTTGTCATTGAGATTGCCGTGGGCAACTTCGGCAATGAGGGAGCGCCAAAAAAGGACAAGATCACCCTGCGGTTCGACGGCTGCAAGAAAGGCATGGTTGTCAACAAGACGAACATGCTTGAGCTGGTCAACGCCCTGGGCGACAACACGGACGATTGGCTTGGCGCCCGTCTGACGCTCGGCGTGCGCAAGGTGATGTTTCAGAATCGCCTGGTAGATGGTGTGGCAATTATCAAGGCCGTCAAGGCGTACACGACGCCGACGACGGCCGGGAGCGAGGTGAATAATGGCAAAACGGACAAGAGGCAAGATGACGCCGGCGCAAACGGCACGGCTGCACATGCGCCGCAAGCTGGTCGGTTTTAGTGAGGCGCTGGCCCGGCATGACGAGCTGCCGGCCGTCATGAGGAACCGGACCTGGCATGGGCAACGCGCGTACTACGTTCGAGAAATCGCTCGCCTGGAACTGGCGCTAACCGAGCTGCAAAATGCCGACCGTGGTAGGTTATCCTAATATGCCCCCTGAGCTGACGCCTCTGCAGCTCGTGCAGCTCAATGCGCTCCTCAACGACATTTCAGCCGCGGCCGGTGAAAGCCGTCGCGGCGTTTTCTTCTCGCAGGTCAACGCAGCTCTCAGCGAACTTCGTGGCCAGCTCGGCCCCGATGTTACACGTCAACAGGCAACCGCGGCCGTGCAGTTTCTGCGACAACGGGAAGCGGCTGCCGAGCAATTCCAAGAAGAAATCGAAGCCGGAGGTCCGCCGGCTTCGATTCCCATCAATCCGAATTTGCAGCCTGGGGAATTTAGAGGTACGCTCAGCGGCACGATCATTGATCCCCTGACCGGGGAGGAAATCACGCTGCGTTTCGGCATCCGCACGCTGGGAGTGCCGAGCGAGGCGCAGATAGCTTCGGCCGTCCTTGACCAGCTCGCAGCGTACGGAGAGAGCTACGACATCGAGGACATCGAGGATTTCCAGGTCAATGACGTTGTTTTCACAACCGTCGAGATGGGACGTGTCGCATGAACCAGCGCCACACGCATTGCCTGAAAGGAAACAAAGGCACGGAAGCGGCCAGTAGCTGGATTTTCTTCGACACGGAAACCTTGCCGACACCGGCGCCCGATTCACCGACAAGAACAATCCACAAGTGGCGCCTGGCGGTCGCCTATGCCTGCAGGCTAGAGAAAGGGAAAAGGCGCTGCGAAGAGTGGATTGAGTGTCAGACCATCGACCAGTTCTGGTCTTTCGTCAAGTCTCGTCTCAGCGAACACCGGCCGACCTGGCTTGTCGCGCACAACCTGGGATTCGACTTCCCGGTTGCCGATGGTTTCAACCTGTTGCTCCGGCATGGCATCGAACAATGGAAACTGGTGTTCGGTGACGGCCCCACGATCATGAGCGGACACATTGACGGCAAAAAGATCGTCATCGTAGATACCCTCAACTACTGCAAGCGGTCGATTGCCAGCCTGGGGGAATCGCTCGGCCTGTCGAAGATGCCGATGCCGGCCTTTGAGGCGCCTGACGCAGACTGGTACGCCTACTGCAAGCGCGACGTTGAGATTTGCGCGGCAACCATGCTTGGCATCGTCCAGCTCCACCGGGAGCGCGACCTGGGCGTGGTCGGCAAGACACTAGCCGCCTGTGCCATGCACGCTTTTCGACACCGGCATCTTCATCATCCCATTGTCATCCATGAAAACGACGCCGTGCTTTCCTGGGAGCGCCAGGCGTACTACGGCGGCTGCGTCGAGTGTGCCAAGATCGGCCAGGTGCAAGGCCCGCTGTACCAGCTCGACGTGAACAGTCTCTACGCCTACATCATGCGAGACACGCCGTTGCCCTGGAAACTAGCCGATGTCGTGGAAGACGTTCCGGTTGACTGGCTTTACGAGCAGTGCGGCCTGCGCGACGCCGTGGCCCACGTCCTCATCGAGAGCGACACACACACTTATCCCCTGCGGCGCGTGAAGCTGATGCCGGCAAACCTGGCCGTGCAGGAGAGAGACGAGTTCTGGCGCCGCAAGATTGAATACGAACGGCCGATTTATCCGACCGGCACGTACATCACCTGGCTGGCCGGCGAGGAGCTGCGCCAGGCCCTGGTGCGTGGCCACGTGCAGAAGTGCGCTCGGGCAGCTCTTTACGAGCGTGCAGTTCTGTTCCGAAGCTACGTGGACGAGTGGTACAGTTTCCGGCTGGCCTGCAAAGCCAAAGGCGACAGTTTCGGCGAGCGATTGGCCAAAGGATACTTGCAGGTTCTGTCCGGCGTGTGGGCCAAGAAAGCGCCGCGCTACGCCTCGGCCGATGACTGGTGGCCTCCGCAGCCCTGGGCGCGATGGAGCTGCAAAGACGAGATAGCCGGAAGCATTCGTTACTTCCGTGCGATTGCCAACGTTCCCCAAGAACTTGTCGAGGAGGGAGAAAGCTATGACTCATTCCCAGCGATCAGCGCATGCATTAATGCTGCGGCACGTGAGCGCATGCGAGACTTGCAAGCAATCTGTGGCCAGGGTCATTGGTTCTACACCGACACAGATAGCCTTGTGGTTGACCAGGCCGGGCTGGATGCGCTCAAACTGGCTGGATCGGTTAGTGACGCGCAACTCGGCGCCCTGCGGCTTCAGTCTAGCGCAGATGGAGCAACCATCGTCGGAGTCAAGGACTACATTTTCGGCTCCCGAATCGTCCTCAAAGGCATCCACGGCAAAGCCACACAAATCGGCAAAAACACCTACGAGCAAGACGAGTGGGGAGGATTCAGCGCCGCTGTTCGCAACCGTGGAGCTGCCGAGCAACAAGTCAACCGCAAAACGATCACGCTCAAGCGTGAGTACACGAAAGGAGAAGTAGGCGAGGACGGCTGGACGACGCCTTACCACATCTGCGAGGAAGGCGCCCTGGACTGGCTTTTCTAAGCACCGGATTCGGCTCTTTCCTGTTCCTTGATTGCTTCCTCCGCGGCAATGACCGTTTCCTTTTCGCCGGCCTTAATCTCTTCGTAGGCTTCCTGCACGGGCGCCTTCGCCGCGGCGCCGCTCAACGTGGACAGGGCTTCAATCTCGGCCTCCTTGAACTGCGCGGTAGCCTGGGCCTCTTGCTCCTTGAGCTGGGCGAGCCGGGCCTCCGCGCGGGCCTTGGCCGCGGCCGTGCGAGCGCGGCCGGCCGCTCTTGCAGCCGCGGCACGTGCCTTGCTTATCTCGGCCTGTTTCTTCATTGCGGCCTTGAGATCCTTGTCGGCCTGGCGGGCCGCGGCCGTGGTCAGCGCCTGGTTGGCAACCGAAATCACCCGCTGCGCGTCGGTCGGCGTGTAGTTGAGCCGCAGCAGACGTTCGTAAAACTCGCCGACCGGCAACAGGCCCTGTTGATACCATCTATTGAGCGTCGTGGCCGGCTCGTGGGTTGCCGAGCTGTTAATCAGCATGGCCCATGCAGAGACGTAATTCACGGCGTCGCCGATGTCGATGCCGAATTTAACCAGCTGGTCACGTGCCTGGTTGACGTTCAAACCCCCATGTAACATCTGATGTTTGATGCCGGCAATAAACTCCTTTTGCTGGTCGGCGTGGAACTGCGCCTGCGTTCGACTCTCGAATTGAATGATCTGGTCTTGCGTGAAGTACTGCGAGGTCAACACTTGCCGGGCAAAGTCCATGGTGATGACACCATCACGCAAGAGCGACTCCAGCCGCTGCGGGTTCCAGCCGCCCACGTCGTGAGCGTCTTTCCTTACCTTCTGCACGCGCATGGCCTGCGCCTTGATCGTGGCATCCTCCGGCCGATAACCGATGTCCTGCAGCCTTTGAATCAACTCGTCGTAACTGACAGCTCCGTACTGGTAGGCAATGGCCAGGTAGCGAATCGACAACGGAGCGTAGGCCAGGTAACTGAGCCGCGCTCGCCACCAGGCCGGCACGGCGTTGAGCTGCATATTGTCGGAAAGGTCATCGGCCGTGAACTGGATTGCCTGGGGAACACGACCAGGCCGCAGGCGGCGGAAGGCGTCAATGGCCGTCGCCAGCGCCTGCGGTTGCCAGTGGGCACGCCAGTACTGTTTGGAGTAGTAAAGGTTCAAGCCGTTCACGTCGAGGTCACGCTCGGCGCCGCTGTTGAGCCAGGCATCGAAACCTTCGTCCAGGCCCATGCGCGCCGACCAGGCATCGTCGCGCGTGCGCCGCACACCGAAAAGTTCCTGGTCAGCCAGGCCGGGAATCTCGTCGTAGAGCTGGTTCAGCAAGCCACGTTCACCGGCGTCGGCGAAGCCTTGCTGGCGGATGAAAAAATCACTGGTTTGCGGACCGATCAGGCCGCGGCGTTGCGCTTCGATGGATTCAGTTGGCGACAACCGCGTGCGAATGGTTTCATACTGGAGCTGGGCAACGCTCCAGACATCGCCATTGTGTCGCACCAGGCATTCCGCCTGGGTTTCATCAATCAGGCCGATGACCCACATGCGGAGAACGGTTGCCGTCGCCGGCAATCCCATCGGCGCGGCCCACTTTACGCACAAGTCGCAAAGCGAGATCAGTTGAACCAGCACAACCGGCGCGCTGGTTCCCCACGTCCAGCCATGCGATTGACTGCCACTGGCCGTTGATCCTCCGCCCAGGTGTAACGCCTCAAGTCCTGCGCTGAGGTTCTGCGTGAAGCTTTCGCCATTGGATTGACTGAGGCTCATTGAAAGCAATCGCAGCGCGTTGAAGTAACTCTGCGCCAGCCCAACCCATTCGAGGGTGTCATCACCACTGGCGTACACGTCACGGATAACCGGCCTCCACACCTTCTGCCAACTGTCGAGCGACGTGGAAGCAATCATGGCCGCAATGGCCCTGGTAAACGCATTTGTCGGCGCCTTGCCGAATTCGAGTCCCTTCATCAGATTCGTCCAGGTCGCGTCGGAGAGTGACGGCACGGTATTGCCGTCGGCATCCACTCTGGCGATCGACTGTCCGAACGTCACCAGCACGCGGCGGATTGCCGCCATGCGTTGACACCAGCTCGCCAGCCGGCCGAGCTGTTTACTGGCGTCCAACGCGGCGTCCAGGTCGCCGGCCACTTGCACCTTGCCTGGCTTCGGCGGCGGCGGCGGCGGCAAAGGCGGTTCTTCGGGTGGCGGCTGCGGCGGCACTTCGACGTTGACGGACTGCTGCAGCACGACATTGACATTGGGCGCCGCGGCCGGTTGCGCCACGGCCGTCGCCTCGGCCGTCGCCGGCCCCGTTTCAACCGTCACAACCGGCGCGGCCGTCGCCTCGGCCTGGGCCGCGGCCGTCGAGGTTGCCGAGCTGGGCGGCGGCGCCGGGATCGGCGCCACGACCGGCGGCGGCACGTTGACAACAACGCTGGGAGCTGGCGGTATGTACAGTATGTTTTGACCAGGCAAGTACTGCGGCACGCTGATCGGCGTGGGTGGAATCTGGCCTTGCCGGCCGTAGAAGGTCTGAACTAGCCCGTATAGCTCCTGGGCAAGCTGCAGGGCCTCTTGAATTGCTTGCTGGGCCGATTGCGTCACCTGCTGCGTGAACGTGTCTACAACGCTCTGCGTTTGCTGGACAACCGGCCTGGCCGCGGAGATGACAGCACTGGCAATCGACTGAATCGCCGGCACAATGCCGGCCAGGCAGGAACAGTCGGGATATTGCGGCTGCGGCATCGACACCGGCATGAAACCGATCATGCCCACTTGCATTGACGAACACGGATTGCCACCAGGTGGCGTCGGAGCTGCCGGGCCTGAGCCGGTCGGCGGCGGCACGGCCGGCGGCGGGCTGGTCGGCGGCGCCGCCTTGTTCTGCACTGCGGCGAGGATGATTCCGTAAGGCGTTCCGTCATTGGGTTGAAAGCCGCGCTGGGCGCCCTGCGTGGCCAGGTACGAAAGCATTCCGGGGAGCTGGCCGTTCTGCTGCTGAAAACACCAGTCGATAGCAAAGCCGAAATTGGCCGCGTTCGGTCCCCAGAAACTGGCGCCCGTTGGGTCGCCGGGGATCGAACAGAAGTCAGTAGCTAACAGTTCATCCCACGTCATGCGTGCGCCGGGAAATAAGACTGGTAGAGTTGTTCAAGAACCTTGATGCCGGCCTGGGCGTCGGCGAGGTCTTTATGGACTGGCAACCCGGCCTGCTGCGCATGGGTCAAATCAATGACCAGGCGCCGCAGCGTGCCGAGCTGAGTCAAGAGCTGCTGTTGCTGCGCCGGCGTGAACGGAGGAATAACCGGCACGTGTCCCGCGGGTAGCATTTACGCCTCCGGTATGTCAACTATTTCCGTTATCGACAGGTCAATGCCGCCTTGATTGATAGCCCACCATTCCTGTGTAACCAGGATGCCCAACTCCTCTCTGAGCAACACCATTGACGGCGCCACACTCTGAACGGTCAGAAACGAAGGCACGCCAAGATCAGAAGACATGTAAAAAACGTAGCCGTCGCCACCGCCCTGGTTGATGATGACGGCGCGACGGCGCGGGTTGTTCTGAAGAACCTGCGTGGCAGTCGAAGTGTTCAACGCAATGTCGTGTGTGATGACCTGCGTTTCGAGGATGCGCTCGCACATCTATTTGACTCCCGTTGGTCTAAAGCTGATCGTGAACACGCTCAGCGTGGAGTAGTCGAAGCCGCTTGACCAGTACCAGGCATAACCCACAAGCGGGCCGTAGTCCCGATAGTGAATGATGGTCTGGTCATTCTGCTGGCCGAACAAAACACCGCAGCCGGCCGGCGCGTCCACGTTGGTGGTTATCGAGCAAGCCTGCGTGTTGTTTGTCCCGCCATTGATGACGATGCAAATGCGCGTTGGATCGGCCGGCAAGAACAACGTCCACGGTGGACCAGTCGGCGAGCCGGAAATATCAATTTCCAGCTCGTCACACTGGTAGTCCGACGTGAACTGCTCCGGGCCGCACGCTTGCATGGCTCACCTAATCAGGCGATCTTGACGAGATCCAAAAACCCCGTTTGCGACGTGTCGGCAGCGCTGCAGTAAATCTCGAACTGCGGCAACGCCGTTGACTGGAACTGACCCATGTTCCCCATCGGCTGTTTTCGCCCTTGCCACGGCGTGGCATTGGTAACTGCGGAGCTGCAAAAGAAACCGGGCCGGTAAGCCTGACCTGGCAAGATGAGCCTGGCAAACATGCCGGTTGCCGAGTAGAAGGCGCCACCGACAACCGCATACGTTCCTTGCGGCAGCGTTTGCGAGAAGGTGAAGTTGCCGGAGACGAAGGCGTTGGCCGTTGCCGTCACTGCGCCGGTGAATGCCAGCGAGTAGACCTCTCCACCCTGGATCGGCTGAATCGGCATGTCGGAAATGAACAGGCCGGCCGTCGCCTGGTGCGTCACCGTGTCCGAGTTCGAGGCGTCAATCTCGATGCCTTCGAGCGCCGGCAACGTCATCGGGTATTCACGGTAATCGGAGATCAACGCGGCCGTCGTCGGCGTGTTGCTGCCGTTGAGCGGCCAGATGCCGGGGAGAAACGTGCGGCGGAAGTAGGGCGAGTTGATCTGTAGAGCTGACAAGTTGACGCCGAATCCTGCCGCTGTCAGCAACTTCCATTGCGTGGGCAGGATGTAGCGCCCGTTTTGGTCTTGCGGCACGGCCGGATCAGTCAGGGCCGTCAACGCGGCCAGTGATGCAGATGCGGCCTGCAACTTCGTGTAGACGAGTAAATGATGCATGACTCATTCCTGGGGCTGCAAAGAGAACGCGGCCGGCAACCACTGCCGGCCACGGAAGCAATCACATCGCGTTACTGAACTGGTGCAACAGGTCCTGCATGGCCGTGCTCTTGGCCTGCCGCTGTTGATAGGTGTCGGTGGGCATCTGGTTGACCTGGGCCATGGCGTTCTGCAAGACCGGCCCGAACTTGTTCCAGAACGCCGTTGTCTTCGGAACAGCGGCATTCACGCCGGTCGCCAGGTTGGCGGCGCCCTTCGTCGCGGCCAGGTTTTGCCAGGTTTGCAGCGAAATGCTCGCCACATTCGTGGCCCACTTGTCCGCGGAGTTAATCACACCTTGGACATACTTGTTTTTCTTCTGCGCGGCGAGCTGACCGGGAGCGGTCTGAACGCGCTTGATACCGTCGACGTAACTTTGCGTGGCGCCGGCAGTGTTTTGCTGCCATTTTTGCACAATGGCGGAAACCGGCGCAAGTGCCTTTGCCATAGCTGGCCCTCGTGAGTGTCGGAATCGGCTGAGCTACGTCGCCCGGCCGGCTTATGCAAATTGTATGCCGGGTTGCGCCGGCACACAATCACATTTGCTCGCCAGGGGGAAATTCAAGAGCTGATATGTCTACTTTTCTCCGGACCTGACATTGCGGACAATAGCGGGTTCGTTTGGATAGATAGGCCAGGCGGCGGATTGATTCCGGTGACAGGTCCTCTGTCGCCACGATCTGGGCGCCGACCAGGTGGCC
>Ga0335069_10015113_pt1 | contig 10796 bp, 12 predicted proteins | sample Lox_Sample_11_FD_206714 | JGI IMG/M metagenome (GOLD analysis project Ga0335069, IMG submission 206714) | Soil microbial communities from Loxahatchee National Wildlife Refuge, Florida, United States - Lox_Sample_1.1 | ecosystem: Environmental > Terrestrial > Soil > Wetlands | place: USA... | reverse complement strand
GTTCTTTTCCGCCGCGCTGACGTCGGATCTTCTTACCCGTCTCCGGGAGGCGGCCGAAACCGCCGGGCTGTTCGCCGAGCTCGAGACGACCTGGCTGCTCCTGGACGCCGAACTGGTCCCCTGGAATGTCAAGGCCGGCCAGCTGCTGAAGGACCAGTACGCCGCCGTCGGTGCCGCCGCCCTGGCCTCGCTGCCGGCCGCGGCTTCGGCCCTGGAACAGGCTGCTGCCCGCGGCCTGCCCGGCGCCGGCGAGCTGCTGGACCGGACCCGGTCGCGCCGGGCCAACGCGGAGGCGTTCACCGCCGCCTACCTGCGGTACTGCTGGGCCACCGACGGGCTGGCCGGGGTGCGCGTCGCCCCGTTCCAGCTGCTCGCCACCGAGGGCGCCGTCTACCACGAGCGGCCGCACCTGTGGCACCTCGCCCTGGCCGACCGGCTGGCTGCCGCGAATCCGGAGCTGATCTCGGTCACCCGCCGGATCGGCGCCGATACCAGCGATCCCGCTTCGGCCGTTCGGTGGTGGGAGGAGCTGACCGCCGCCGGGGGAGAGGGCATGGTGGTCAAGCCCGCCGCGAACCTGACCCGCGGGCCCAAGGGGCTGGTCCAGCCCGGCCTGAAGGTGCGCGGCCGGGAGTACCTGCGGCTGATCTACGGCCCGGACTACACCGAGCCGGCCAACCTGACCCGGCTGCGCCAGCGCGCCCTGTCCCACAAGCGCTCGCTCGCGCTGCGCGAGTATGCCCTCGGCCTGGAGGCCCTGGACCGGGTGGCCGGCGGCGAGCCGCTGTGGCGGGTGCACGAGTGCGTCTTCGCCGTCCTGGCCCTGGAATCCGAACCCGTCGACCCGAGGCTCTGACTATGACCGTCATTACGCCGCGTACGTGCGCACCAGCCGCAGCGCGGTGGCACCGTGCGGCCCGCTGGCCTCGAGCCCGGACCGCGCCGGATCGAGCCGCTGCGCCGCGACCCGGCAGAACTCCCCGGCCGGCCCGGTGATGGCCGACTCGGCGTCCGGCGGCCCGAACCGCCACACCTCCGCACCGTCCGGCGCGGTCAGCTCGCACCGCACCGGGGCGGCCTGCTCACCCGCCAGGCTCAGCGCGTACGGCAGCGTGCGGTGCGCCAGCCAGGCGATGTGCTTGAGCCGGGCGGTGTCGGGGAAGTCGGCGCCGAGCGGCCCCGCGATATCCAGCCCGTGCGCCCAGTGCTCGGCCAGCCGGGTTGTCGCCAGCGTGGCCGGCTTGATCGTGCCGACCATCCACGGCACCGGCTGGTCCGGGTCCGCGGCCCGCATCGCGGCCAGCGCCGCCTGCCGGGCCCGCTGCCACCGCGCGAACACCTCGGCGGACCCTGCTGGCCCCGCCGCCCGCTCCAGCCGGACCGCGGCGTCCGCCCGCTCATCCATCGTCTCCCCGGCCGCCGCGCCCAGCCCGCCGCGCAGGTTGCCGTGCGTGACCGTGGCCGCGGCCGCCTCCTCCGACTGGGCCAGGTGCAGTACCACGTCGGCGATCGTCCAGCCCTGCGCCCCCGAAGCCGACTCCCACTGCCTCTCGTCCAGCCCGCTCAGGATCTTCTCCAGCCGCTCCTGCTCCGCCCCCAGGTCATCGAAGATGCTCATCCCCGCACTATGACACACCCCTTACCCGCCAGTAACCCCGGATGATCGGCACCACGATCAGCAGCAGTACCACCACCAGGCATCCGCCCGCCCGCGACCGCGGCCAGCGCCGTCGCGGGCCCCGAGACCTGTACATGCGCATGGGTATGCCCAGGCACAGCGCAATATGCCGAACGCGCCGAATTATCTGAACCACCCCGGGTATCTCAGCGCCTCGTGAGGCTCCAAAACCAGCCGACAGCGCGCACCGACATCGCCTTCGTCGACTTCTCCGCGCTCAAAAGCCAGGCCATAACGACGAACGCGGACCGCACCGCGGTGACCGTCACGCTGCCGAAGCCGCAGCTCGAGCCGGCCGTGCTCAACGTCAACCAGTCATACGTGTACGCCCAGCAGCAGGGGCTGTACAACCGCATCGGCAACTTCTTCTCCGGCAACCCGAACAGCCAGCACGTCACCGTCACCTTCGGCGGCTCGTAACCCCGGTTTGCGTGAGAGCGCACTCCAACTCATACGCTCGTATTCGTGACGACCTGGAGCATCGGCGAGGCCGCCGCCAAGTGCGGACTTTCCCAGCACACCCTGCGCTGGTACGAGCGGATCGGCCTGCTCGCGAACATCGAGCGGGGCGGGGACGGCCGCCGCCGGTTCAGCGAGGGCGACCTGGAATGGCTCTCGCTGCTGACCAAGCTGCGCGCGACCGGAATGCCGGTCAGGGACATGCAGCGGTATGCCGAGCTGGTCAGGTCGGGCGCGGGTGAGGCCGAACGCATCGAGCTGCTGAAGAAGCACCGCGAGGAGGTGCGCCGGGCCCTCGCCAGCCAGCGGGAGTGCCTGAAGCTGCTCGACGCGAAGATCGAGTACTACGCGGACTGCCTGGCCCGCGCGCCGCAAGCCAACGCACTCTAACCAAGAGGAGCACGAGCGATCATGCGCACCACCACACTCGGCCAGTTCACCGTGTCCGCCCAGGGCCTGGGCTGCATGGGGATGAGCGAGTGGTACGGCGCCACCGACTGGGACGAGTCGATCGCGACCATCCACCGCGCCCTGGACCTAGGCGTCACGTTCATCGACACCGCGGACATCTACGGCGCCGGCCACAACGAGGTGCTGGTCGGCCGGGGCATCGTCGGCCGCCGGGACGAGGTGCAGCTGGCTACGAAGTTCGGCATCGACCGGTCCGGCGGGGACGCGCACCGGATCATCCGCGGCGAGCACGACTACGTCAAGCGGGCCTGCGAGACCTCCCTGACCAGGCTCGGCGTAGACCACATCGACCTGTACTATCTGCACCGCCCGCCGCAGACCGCCGAGATCGAGGAGACCGTCGGCGCCATGGCCGAGCTCGTCGCCGAGGGCAAGGTCCGCTACCTGGGCCTGTCCGAGATCACCAGCGACCTGCTGCGCCGGGCCTACGCCGTGCACCCGATCACCGCGGTGCAGAGCGAGTACTCGCTGTGGACCCGCGACGTGGAGACCGACGCGATGGACGCCATACGCGAGCTCGGCGTCGGCTTCGTGCCCTACTCGCCGCTCGGCCGCGGCTTCCTGACCGCCACCGTGGACCTGAGCACGCTGGGCGAGCGCGACTTCCGCCGCCGCAACCCTCGGTTCACCGGCGAAGCCGGGCAGAAGAACCTGGCCATCGTGGACGCGGTGCGCACGGTAGCCGACGCCAAGGGCGTCCCGCCCGCGCAGGTCGCGCTGGCCTGGGTGTACGCCCAGCAGGAGCGGCTCGGCGTCAACCTCGCGCCCATCCCGGGCACCAAGCGGGTCAAGTGGCTCGAGCAGAACGTCGCCGCCCTGGACATCACCCTCACCGCGGACGAGCTCGCCATCCTGGACCCCCTGGCCACCCAGGTCACCGGCGCCCGCTACTAGGCCCGCCGCGCGGACGGGGAACTAGGGAGGCGAACTAGGGAATCTCTCTAGGGACTTTGCTCTCGGCTCGACCGAAACTCGACTCATCCAGACAGAACAACTGAGCCGAGAATAGGGAGACATCCGAAATGAGCACTCAGTCCCACACCGCGAACCGGCCCGCTACCAGCCAGCGTTGGATCGTGGCCATCGGCGCGGCCGTGGCCGTGGCCTTCGTGGCCCTGGCCGTGGCCCTGTGGCACACGCATTCCACCGCTGCCCCGGCCACCACCGGCCCGTCGACCTCGACGTCCACCCCGGCGCAGCCCAGCGCGCCGTCCGCCAACCCCGCCGTCCCGGCCCGGCCGGTCACCCCGCCCGCTGTCCCGAGCCGTCCCACCGTGAACCCGGCGGTCCCGAACCGTCCCGGCGCGAACCCCGCCGTCCCGGCCACCCCCGCGGCTCCGGGCGGTCAGGCGAACGGCACCTCTGCCAGCTAGACGGACTTCCCAGCCGGCCGCGGCGACCCGCTTACACCGCGGCCGGCTGCCGCCACTGCTCAACGTAGCGGCGTAGCGCCTGCCGTCCCGGCAGGCCGCACTTGGCGTAGATGTTGCTCAAGTGGTACTCCACGGCCTTGCGGCTGATGTACAGCTCGGCCGCGATCTCGGGATTGGACAGCCCGCGCCCGACCAGGTGGGCCACCTCGGTCTCCCGGCTGGTCAGCGCCAGGGCAGACTGCTTCTTCGCCGGGTTGCCCGGAAGATGGCACGCGGCCAGCTCGGCTTCGACCCGGTCCGCGAACGGCGCGGCGCGCAGGCCACCGAACAGCGCATTCGCCCGCCGCAGGCGTTCGACCGCGTCCTTCCTGCTCCCGGTGCGCCGCAGCAGCCGGCCGTGGGCCAGCAGCAGCCGGGCCGCGTAAACCGGGCTGCCGGAACTAACGCTGTCCTCACTGCCCCGGTAGATCTGCCGGGCCTCGTCCACGGCTCCGCGCTGTTCGGCCAGCCATCCCTCCAGCCAGGCCAGGGCCGGCCGCAGGTAGCCGACTTGACCGCTGTCGGCCCGCAGTTGGTCCAGGGCGGCGGCGGCCTGATCGACCTGGCCCGAGCCGATCAGGCCCTCGATCAGCAGCGGCCGCCACAGCACCGCGTACACCCGGCTGCGGCCGTCCAGGGCCGAACCGTCCCGCCAGGGGCCTAGCGCGTCGGCCATCCCCAGGTAGTCGCCTGACGCCTGATGCACCAGGGCCCGGGCCATCGCGGCGTACACGCGTTCCTGGCCGTAGTCCAGGCTGGCCGCCTCCTCCTCGGCCCGCCGGGCGTGCCGCTCGGCCTCCTCGGCCGCGCCCCGCCCGGCCGGCACGCAGCCCGCCGCCAGGTGCAGCAGCGGCCGCTCGTAGCGGCGGGAATGGATCTCGGCCGCGGAGAATCCCTGCTCGGCGGTGAGCAGCACCTTGTCCCCCTCGCCCAGCAGCGTGTACGTGCCCGCCAGGCGGTTGGCGGCCAGGGCGGCCAGCGGCTGGCTGTCCGGGTCGTTCCGGGCCTGTTCAAGCGCCTGGCTGAAACGCTGCTCAGCCTCGCCGAGCTGGCCGGAAGAGAACGCGATCGTGCCCAGCACGCAGCTGCGCTGACCAGACGGCGCCGTCGCCTCCACCACCTCGCGCAAGGCCACGCCCCGGGCCTCATCGGCCAGCGTCAGGTGCAGCGCCGCCGTCAGCAGCCGCCGCTCCCGGCCGGCCCGGTCCGGGGAGATGTCAGACGCCCAGGTCGGTCTCGGCCTGGCCGGCCCGGGCCCACAGCACCCGCAGGCCGCCGGCCTGGGCCAGGCAGCGCCGGGCCAGGGACGTTTTCCCGACCCCCGGATCGCCCTCGATGGCCACCAGCCACGGCTGCCCCGCCTCGAGCCGGGCGAAGACCTCCGCGACGCGCGCGAGTTCTCCTGTCCGGCCGACGAAAACGTCGATCGGCACCTGCCGGTCCGGCACCCGCCCACCTCACTCCCGCCCGCGGCGTCGGCAACCCCGGACGACACGAGCGTAACCCTTCCGATTGACGTCCAGTCTGACATAGATAACACTGGACTATGTGTCCTACATCGAGATCGTGATCCTGCGGCGGCTGCACGGCGGCCCCGCGCACGGGTACGAGCTGCGCAAGCGGGTGGAGGAGACCACCGGCTTCGTGCTGCACAACAACTCGCTGTACCCGGCGTTGCGCCGGTTCGAGGAGGCCGGCGCGGTCACCAAGGCCGCCGAGCCGCAGCAGGGCCGGCCGCCGCGGCTGGTCTACACGCTGACCGACGTGGGCCGGGACATGCTGCACGACATGCTGGCCGAGCTACCGGCCGAGCAGGCGGGCCAGCCGGAGGAGTTCCTGACCCGTCTCGGCCAGTTCAACCTGCTCAATCCGGCCGAACGGGCCGGGATACTCGCCTCCCGCACCCGCGCGGTGCGCGATCAGCTGGCGCATTACCGGACGATGCACAAGCTCGCGACCGACCACGGCAGTCCGTGGGGAGCGCGGGCCACCGCCGAGTTGATCCGACGGCACGAGCGGGAGCTGGCCTGGCTCGCCGAGCTGGGCGAGGTTGCCCAGCAGGAGCCGTGACGGCGCAGACCGGCCGGGACCCGATGGCCCCGCTCGCCGCGCCAGGCGCCCGGCGCCGGGCCGGACCGCTGGCGCAGTACGCGCTGCTGGCCGGGCCGCTGCTGTCGATGCTCGACTCCAGCATCGTGAACGTGGCGGTCGAGCCGATCGCCCGCGAGCTGCACGCCAGCCTGACCGTCGTGCAGTGGACGGTCAGCGGCTACCTGCTCGCCCTGGGCGCCGGGCTGGCCGCGACCGCGTACCTGGCCCGGCGGTTCGGCACCCTGCCGGTGTACCGGGTCAGCGTGATCGCGTTCACCGTCGCCTCGGCGCTGTGCGCGCTGGCCCCGGACGCCGGGGTGCTGGTCGGCGCGCGGATCGTCCAGGGCCTGGTGGCCGCGCCCCTGGTGCCGCTGGCCATGAGCATGCTGCTGGGTCGCGACACCGGGGGCGCCCGCGCGATCTCGCCGGTGGCGGGCATCCTGCTGTTCCTCGGCCCGGCGCTGGGGCCGACCGTCGGCGGCGCGCTGATCGGCGCGGCCGGCTGGCGTGCCATCTTCCTGATCAACGTCCCGCTGGGCGCGCTGGCGGCGGTGGCGGTACGGTACGTCCCGGCGGCCATGGCGCCGGAACGCCGGCCGGGCGGCGCGCCGCGACCAGCCGGCCCTGGACCTCTCGCTGGCCCGGCAGCGAGGGCCGGCGCTGTCCATGGCGTTGTGCGCGCTGGCCTCGGTGATCACCCGGGCGGCGGTGTTCCTGCTCCCGGTCTTCGTCCAGTCCGTGCAGGGCCGCAGCGCGCTGGTGGCGGGCCTGGCCATGGCGCCGCAGGGGCTCATCACCGGGTTGTCCACGGCACTCGCCCCGCGCTGGCTGTCCGGGCTCGCGGTGCGGGCGACCGTGCTGGCCGGTTTCGTCGTGCTCGGCGTGGCCACGCTGGGGCTGCTGCTCATCACGGCGGCGACCGCGCCGTGGCTGATCGCGGCGATCCTGGCCGGCCGCTCGGTCGCCGTCGGCCTGGTCATCAGCCCGCTGCTGCAAGCGCTGGTACAGCCGCTGCGGCCGGACCAGCTCGGCGACGCCAACACGCTGTTCAATACGTGCCAGCGGATCGCCGGGTCGTTCGGTATCGGGCTGGTCGCGGCCCTGTACTCCACCCGGGCCCGCAGCCTCGGCCTGGTGGCCGCCCTGCACTCGGTCGGCCTGGTCCTGGTCGCGATCGCCGCCGCCGGCGCGCTCGGCGCGCTGGCGCTTCCCGCGGTCCCGATACCTAACGCCACCACGGCACGCGGCGCTGCTCGGCCACGTGCGAGGCCGGGGCGGCGATCGCGGCCGCGTGCGAGCTGAGGTGCTGCAGGTGCTCGTGCACCCACAGCAGGTGCGGGTGATGGGGGGTGGTGACGATACGCACCACGTCCCCGGCCTGCTCCAGCCCGTCCGCGTCGCCGCTCCCGGCCAGCACCGCCACTCCGCTGTCCTCGCTGTCCCCGGCGGCCCGTGAGCTGGCACCTGACGTGGTGCTGTTCAGGCCGGTGAACGACGGGACCTTGACCGGCAGCAGCACCTGCCCAGCCACCGGCCGTCCGACCAGCGCCGCGACCCGCTCGTAGAAGTCGGTCAGGTCCGCGGTGGCGTGCGCCAGCACGGTGCGCGCGTAGGTCATCCCGTGGTGCTTGTGCCTGAGGTGCTCCGGTGCCTGCAGCCCGGCCAGCGAGTACGCGGTCAGCCGGAGCCGCATGGACGCCATCACCAGCATCCACAGGTCCTCCTTGGACACCCGCTTGGCGCCCTGTTCGGCCAGGAAGCCGCGCAGCGCCTCGTCCAGCCTGATCCCGGCGGTGGCCGCCGCGGCGCCCGTATCCGGCGGCTCGTGCCGGGTGCCCAGCGCCCAGTCCACCGCCTGGGTCAGGTAGGCGGCGCCGCTGCGGAACGCGTCGGCCAGGTCGTCGCCGACCACCGAGGAGGCGCCCCGCGGCCAGAACAGGACGCCGACGGCCAGGCTCACCAGGCACCCGATAGCCACGTCCTCGATGCGCAGCAGGCCCACCCGCCAGCCGGCCGGCGCGAGCAGGTTGAACAGGACCAGCACGACCATGGTGAACGCCGCCTGGCCTACGGTGAACGGCAGCGCGCCCGGCGCGTAAGCGGCCACGGCAATCGCGATCGGCAGCGCGGCCCACAGCGCCGGGGTGCTGGTGCCGATGCCGAGCAGCAGCAGCGCGCCCAGCACGAAGCCGAGCACGGTGCCGCCCAGCGCACGCAGCGCGGTGGACTCGGTCGACGCCGCGTTGGTGCGCAGCACCGACAAGGTGCCGAGGACCACCCAGAAGCCGTGCTGGACCGAGGACAGGTCCGCTACCAGCACCGCCGCGGCCAGGGCCAGCGATCCGCGCAGGCTGTTCAGGAACCAGACCGAACGGAAGCTGGCGTGCCTGATCAGGACGCCCAGCGCGCCCGAGATCGAGGCGGCCCGGCGTTCCGCCATCGTCCCTTCGGGCTGGGCCCCGTACCAGCCGCGGCGCCGGGCCGCGATCGTCTCCGGGTCGGCGCGGCGGGTGGCGATCAGCGCGTCCGCCACGATGTTCCGGACGACCAGGCAGATCGCCTGCGCATGGAAGGCGTGCCGGGCGACGATCTCTACCGAGTCGTAGTCCCCCTCGGCGGCCGACTGGTGGTAGGCGGCGGCTGCCTCGCGCTGCCGGTCCATCGCGGTGAGGTCCGGCGCCGCGCTGGTGGTCCCGGCCAGCAGGTCGCCGGTCTGGCTGAGCACCGCCGCGGCCCGGCCGAGCAGGTCGCGGTCGGGCGGAGCGGCCTGGTCCAGGTTGGGGTGCCCGTCGGTGGCGTCAGCGAATAGCGCGGTGCACCACTCGAGCAGCTGGACCACGCTGGCCAGGCCCTGGTCGGCCGTGGCCAGGCCGACCGGCCGGTACGGCGTGCTGGCGAACGCGGCCATCAGCTCATGCTTGGCCGCCTGGCACGCCTTGATGTCGTCGGCGGTGGCGGTGCCGCGCACCGAGGCTTCCAGGCGCGCGCCCAGGGTATGGGCCGAGTTGGCCGCGGCCGCGCGCAGCCGGTCGCCCGGGGACGGCGCCGGGATCAGCAGCACCGCCGCGGTCGAGACGGCGGAGGCCAGCCACCAGCCCGCCAGCCGGTCCGGGATCATGCTGACCGTGCCCGGGGTCGCGACCGGCAGCACGTAGGGGAGCAGCGCGGCGGTGACGCCGGAGGCCGCGTTGGGCCCGGCCACCCCGGCAAAGAAGATCCCGAACGTCACCGGGATCGTGACCAGGACGGCCAGCCAGGTGATCCCGCTGACCGCGGTGCCGATGATCAGGCCGAGGCTGCCGATGACCGCCAGCCCGAAATGCGCGATGACCTTGTCCCGCCCGGTACCGCCGAACGAGGCCATGACCAGGCTGGCGAACCCGCCGAACGCCGCGAACAGGGCCATCTGCAGGTTGCCGAAGCCCTCGAAGGTCAGCGCGAACAGCGGCGGGATCACCAGGACGGCGCGCAGTGCGCGCAGCCCGGCTGCCTTCGACCAGGTCGGCCACCAGGCCGGCCGGGTCCCTTCGCCCCGTTCCGGCCCCTGCGCGAATCGCGGGAGGTGGCCTCGGGGAAGGCGGCGCGCCATGCTCACATCCGGCATTGGCCTAGTCTAAAAAGCGCGGCCAGAGCGCCTCAACCGCGGCGCCCGTTCACCCTTGACGGGCTGGCACGACTGGCTCGCCGTCCGTGGTAACCTGAAACGCTGCCCGGCGACTAGCCGGGTCAGCAGGAGGTCTGCTGCACCCTCATGCGGCTGCCTCGTCCCAGCGGGAATCAGCCCGCTGAACCCGTTTTCCGTGCCAATCCTAAGGAGTCACGTGCCGCTCGACACCGCCGCCAAGAAGGAGATCCTGGCGGAGTACGCGACCAGTGAGGGTGACACCGGTTCGCCGGAGGTCCAGGTCGCGCTGCTGACCAGGCGGATCAACCACCTGACCGAGCACCTGAAGGTGCACAAGCACGACCACCACAGCCGCCGCGGGCTGCTGCTGCTGGTCGGCCGCCGCCGCAGGCTGCTGAAGTACCTGGCCAAGAAGGACATCAACCGCTACCGGGCGATCCGGGAGCGGCTCGGTATCCGCCGCTGAGCTCCCCCGCAGGCAGCAGAGCCAAGAGCCAGGAACAACTTAATATCGTCATCACTGACATCCCGTAGCCCCCGGCCCCGAGCGCCAGGGCCGGTCCTCGGTAGTGGTCCCCGGGTAGCGTGACGCTCACGACCCGAGGGCTTCGATCGAAGACCGGCCGGCTCCCTCAGGCGAGCCAGGCCACATGCGGCACGGCGGCGGGTGGGTGCGGGATCTACCGCAAGGAGGTCTCACCCGTGGAGGGTGTCCACAGCGCCGAAGCCGTCATCGACAACGGCGAATTCGGCGTACATACGATCAGGTTCGAGACGGGCCGGCTAGCCCGTCAGGCCGCCGGTTCCGCCCTGGTGACGCTGGACGGCGAGACCGTGGTGCTCTCGGCCACCACGGCGTCCAGGCAGCCGAAGGAAAACCTGGATTTCTTCCCGCTCACCGTAGACGTGGAAGAGCGGATGTACGCGGCGGGCCGGATTCCCGGCTCGTTTTTCCGTAGGGAAGGCCGACCGTCCGAGGACGCGATCCTCACCTGCCGGCTCATCGACCGGCCGCTGCGCCCGTCCTTCGTCAAGGGCCTGCGCAACGAGATCCAGATCG
>Ga0335069_10015112_pt1 | contig 10796 bp, 20 predicted proteins | sample Lox_Sample_11_FD_206714 | JGI IMG/M metagenome (GOLD analysis project Ga0335069, IMG submission 206714) | Soil microbial communities from Loxahatchee National Wildlife Refuge, Florida, United States - Lox_Sample_1.1 | ecosystem: Environmental > Terrestrial > Soil > Wetlands | place: USA... | reverse complement strand
GGCCGCGGCGAGGCCGAGGGTCAGGTTGGTGACGGCCTCAGCGACCTTGCGCGACCACGGATCTGTCGGCCGGGGCCGATTCCTGCCGCTCGGCGTCTCGTCCTCGTCGTCGTCCATGGCCATCTCGATCAGCCTCCGCCATGGCGCGATAGTTCCGCGCCGTTGCCTCCATCCTATCAAATTCGTCCGCGAAATCGCTCATTCACGCTCCCCTATATTGGTCGGACCGGAAGTGCGACAATCCGCCGCACCCGGATGTTCAGTAACCCGACGCGAGCTGAAAATGCATCGGATCGAATCGATGCTTGAACGCGCCACCCCAGACCCAGCCCTCAGCGACGAACGCCTTGATCCACTCGTCGGGTATGTCGTAGCCGGAGCGGCGCGGATCGTCGACCTCGCACGGCGCCACCAGCTTGTTCTGGTCGGGGTTGATGTCGACGGCTATCCCCCATGTGTGCGTGCTGAGCAGCAGGCCGTTGGTGCCGCGCATGGCTCGGGGGGCGAAGCAGCCGATGGTGTGGATCTGGTAGGACTCGGCGGCGTCGGCGCACCGCGCGAGCGCACGGCGCAGCGGCTCCGCCACCAGGCGGTGAATGTAGAGCTTATGCCCAACGAGCGGCAGGTCGCGAACGGTGACCATGTTGGCCGCCTCCCACGCGATGTCCACTGTCCCCGGCGGCCGGTAGCCCGGGTCGCCGTAGGTGGCCATGATGCCCGCCAAGCCGTCGGGGACGGCGAGCGGGATCTCGTCGGCGGAGCCCACTACTTGCCCGCAAGGGCGTCGGCGCCCTGCTGCGCCAGCGCGTCCGAGGCGGCCTCCGCGCTCGCCAGCGCCGCGGCGGCGGCCTGCAACCGGGCGAGGATGGCGGCGTGGTCCTCGCTCTTGGCGGCTTGGGCGTCGGCGATCATCTTAACCACACCGGAGATGAGCTCGATGGCGGCGGCGACGAGGGCTTCCATTTACTTGGCTCCCGGGTTAGAGGTGATGGCGCCGGGCAGCTGCGCGATGGCGTCGCCGATGTCGACGACGAACGCCCCCACGGTCGCGATGAGCGAGAGTACGTCGTGCTTCTCGCCGGCGTCGATGGAATCGGCCAAGACGCACTGCGCGTCAGCGCCCGAGGCGGCCGCCTTGACCGCCGCGCGGACCCGATTGTAGAGCGCCGTGTCGGCGGTGAACTGGTCGCGCGTCTCCGTCGAGGACTTGAACGAGGCGAGCTTGGGGGCGTACCAGGCGTCGGCCGTCTTGAAGGCCGTGGCGGCGGCGGTCTTCTCCGTCGCGCAGGCTTGACGTAGACCGTCGGCGCCGTGCGCGCAGCCCGCGAGCGCGACGCCGAGTGCCAGCGCGCCGAGCAGCGCCATGACGAGCATCACGCCGGTGACGACCATGCCCGACTGCTTGGTGCGCGCGTCGGGCGTGACGACGGGAACATCGGCCGGCGCGGGTGTGCGCCCGAGGGCGAAGAGGCCGAGGATTTGGGCGACGATGGGGAAGCGACCGAGCAGAGTTTGACGCAGCCGATCGGCGATGTTGCCCGCCAGCTGCACGTAACTATTTGATTTGAAACGAGACCTCGCTAGGACGTCCTGGGTGATGACCACGAAGGCCAAGCCCGCCCACGCCCAGACGGGCATGCCGAGGATCAGATAGACCGAAATCGCGTGGAGGGTCTGCATACGCACCTCTTTTACGTGCAGGGTAGCGCTTTTGCGCGTTCCGGGTCAAACTGCACACCTGTTAGAAGATTTTTGTTGACAAACTAGTCGGGCGGGCGCAAGCTGTAACTCATGACGATGCAGCTGCGCGACTGGAACACGGGCGCCATCATCCGCGACGCGACGGACCAGGAGGTGGCGTGGTGGGAGCGCGTCATCAAGCCCGCCAAGGTTGGGTACATGATCGTCGAGGACGGGACCGAGGACGGCCGCTACGTGACGGTCGGGGAGGGTCGCGATGTCTTCTGAGAGCGCGGACAAGACGAAGGTGAGCCCCGCCAGCGCCGCCATGCGGGCCGAGATGCCGCTCCAGCCGCTCGAGCCGGAGAGCGACGATTTCTTGCACCCGCTTCTGCCGCTCGTTCCTGAGGCCGACCGGCCCGAGGTGGGCAGCGTCCGGCCGGCGGGGGACTACCTACGCAAGAGCGTGGTGGTGGGCTGATGCGCGCCAATGCCGACACGAACGCCACCGCGCGCGTGCTCCTATCCATCTTGCGCCGAGAGGGAGACGCCAACAGCACGCTCAATTACGCGGCGCGGGCGTTCCGGGCGGCGGCGCATCGGTATGCCCATAGCGGCGACGTGAAACAGCAGCCCGAGGCGGAATTGTACGCGCTGGCGATCGAGCTGGTGGACCAAATCAAGAAGGCGGGAGGATGACCATGCGCGCCACCGACGCCCAGAAGGTGCAGGCCACCGTCAAGCGCATCGCCGACCTTGTGCACGGCGGAGGGTCGCCCGCGCTCCAGGCCGCCGCCAAGCGCCTGCGCGCGGGGGTCCACCGCTATTCGCACGCCACGCGGATGGCGAGCTGCGTGAGTGCTGAGGCTAACTTCTACGCGCTGGCGCTGCTCTTCGCCGAAGAATTTAACAAGGGAGGGTGACCGTGGAGATACGTAGCAGAGCGGAAGATGTAGTAATCGCCCTAGCGGACGAGATGGATATTCGTAAACCGCTGACCGCAGTGTCGTTGATTCGTCGCGCTATCGATGAAGCAGTGAAGGCAGAGCGCGAGGCGTGCGCGAAAGTGGCGGAGGATATCGAACTAGAAGAAAGCGTCGCCTTTGTGATGGGTGACAATAGCTTTAGCGCAAGCAAGTCCATATCAAATGCCATTCGCGCTCGCGGTGGCGAATGAGGGCCATGAACGATCGCGATTACGTCCCCGCGGCCATGCGGCCGTTCACGCACCAGATCTCACCCTACGCCTCGCGCGTGCGCTGGACCGCTGGGCGTCACTGGGTCGTGGTCCTGGGGCGCATCGTCGGCGAGCTCCTGGAGGGCAAGGAGAGCTGCTACCTTCGCGGCCCCTCGGGCGCCGGCAAGCTCTACCCGTCGGTCGAGGCCGTCGACGCCGCGGTCGCGCGGGCGGTGACGCGGTGACAGCGCGGCGCGGACAAGGGGGTAAGTAGATGGCTTCTAAGAAGAAGCGCGAAGGTAAGTGGTGGGGCGTGTGGTGCTCACGTCGAGGCGAGCCAGGCTTCTGGCGAAAACACACCGGACGCGACGAGGTGTTGATGACCACTGAGACCGAGGCGCGGCGCACGGCCAATACATTGAACGCGGGCGCTAAAGAGCGCGTCGATTCGCCCGGCTGGCGCTATGAAGCGCGACAGCTCAAGGTCGACACCGAGGAAGGCGGAGGCCAATGACCAGAGTGACGCACCGCTGCCGCTATTGCGACCAATTCGGTGGACATGACGCCGGATGCCAAGGCGTCGCCACCGACCGCATCGCGCAGCTGGAGGCGGAGCTGGCTGAGGCGTGGCGAGCGCTGGGCACGACAGCAGAAGATGCCACCGATGATCTCGATACGGCGGCCCTCGCCGATTCAATTCGAGTGTCGATTCAGTACGAACGTGACCAAGCAACTGCGGCGCGCGAGGAGCGCGACGCGGCCAACGCCCAGCGCGAGCGGGGATGGCATCGCGCCAACGAGGCCGAGAAGGCGCGCGATGCCGCGCTCGCCGACCTAAGTCAGGCGCGGGCGGAGCTGGAGGAGAGTGAAAAGGAAGGCGAGCACGCGCTCAAGCAACTGGACAAGGCGCTGACCGAACGCGACGCTGCGGTCAAGCGGGCGGAGGCGGCGGAGGTAAATATCGTCGGTGAAAAAATGCTAGCGAAGCACGCGGCCGACATGCTTGTAAGCGGTGTGGCCGAGCTTCGTCAGCTGCGCGAGGAGAACGCGCGGCTGAGCGCCGAGTGCAACGCCCGCCATGGCGCCCAGGTGGGGCTTGGCCAGGAACTAAATCGCGTGCAAGCCCTCCTCGGGCGCGCGGTCGCGGCGCTGCAAGAGGCGAAGCAAACTGAAATGGTATTCGTGGAATCCCCCGTTAAGGTCCGCATCGTCTATGAGAGCGTTGCCTCTGCCATCCTCGCCGACGCCTCATCCGCGCAGGCTCTTGACGCGTGGCGGGCGCAGCAGGAGGAGCACGAAGCAGTGAATGCGTTCATCAAATGGAAGGGGTTGCGTGATCGAATCCCTCACGCTTACCAAGAGGAATTCGACGCATTGGTTGCAACTGCCGCTGAGGTCGACGCGCGGCGCGGGCAAGGGGGCACGTAGATGGGTAACCAATTTAGTCAGCTCTCTCTTGCTGATCGCTTCTGGCAGAAGGTCGAGAAGTCTGATGGGTGTTGGACGTGGCGGGGCGCGCTGCAGACTAACGGCTACGGCAAGATTTACGTCTGCCGAAAGCCAGGAACGACGACCAAGACCACCATAAGCATGCCCGCGCATCGTGCATCTTGGGTGATTCACTTCGGCGATATCCCGACTGGAATGTCAGTTCTCCATCGCTGCGACAACCCATTGTGCGTGCGCCCAGATCATCTCTTCCTGGGAGACCACACGGACAACATGCGTGACTGCGCGGCTAAGGGACGCAATTGCACTATCGGACCTAGCAATCAAACGCATTGCCGAAACGGTCACGAGTATACGTCTGAAAATACCATTCGTCGCGATGGCTGGCGACGTTGCCGTACTTGTTACGAAGCAGCCAAGAACCGGAAGTTGGCCGCATTGCGCAACATCACAGCGCTCAATCGCCTGCGTCGGAGCAATGCATCATGAGTGCTCGCGTGCAGATGCTCGACTGGCTCAATGCGCGAATCGACGAGTTAGAGATTGACATCGCTTCCGAGAAACGCGCCCACGCCCGCACGCAGGCCGAGGCGGCGGCGATGGTGGAAGTGGTTGCGTGCGCCAATTACCTGCTCGTCAGCTTCGGCAATCCGCACCATGCGCCTATCGCCAAGAAGCGCCTGGAATCAGCGTTCCTCGCGCTCTGGAAGCTCCTCGGCGTCAGCGAAGACGACCCGTTCTTGCCGCACCCGTATGACGCCGCCATGGACACGCTGCGCCAAAAGAGCGCCGGCCGCGCCATCGCCGAGCGCGTGAAGCGGTTGGAGGCGGCGCTAAAGGCAGCGCGCGTCAGTATGGGTCATCTATCTCGAGGCGAAGGCTGGACGCATGCCGACGACGAGGTGTGGCGCATGATGGCTGACGCGCTCGACGAGGAGAAGCCGTGACCTACGCCGTGTTCCTGCACTGGAGCGACCGCACGTTCGAGGCCAACGTCGCCGACCGCGTGCGCAAGGCCGCCGACGCCTACGTTCAGACGCTCGCCGACGCGATCCAGGTCGCCCGCGCGGTGCGAGGCCTAGCCGGCGCCACCATCTGGGAGGGCGACGTCCTGGTGGCCGTCTGGGAGAACATCGCCGAGGGCGCGGGCGTCGCGATCTACTTCCACGGCCGCGCTCCCTAGATTTGGAAAGATTTTTGTTGACAAACTAGGTCACCCGAGGCAAGCTGGGGTCATGAAGCGCGAACAAAATGCCCCCGTCGAGGCCATCGAGGATCACCGCGCCACGCGCCGAGTCGTGGTCGATTTGACCGAGACCGACGCCGAGCGCCTACTCCGCGGCATGGAGCTGATCGACCGCGGGCGCGACGCGCTGGAGCCTATCGAGCGCGAGATGGAGTGGCGCCTGGAGGCCCGTCGCGCGGCCTGCTCGCTCGACGAGATCAAAGGAGAGTAGCATGAACTTCATCGAGGCCATGGCTGCGCAGGACGTCATCGGGACGGAGGACGCGGCCGATCTCATCGTGGCGCAGATCAACCGGGAGTGGGAGGAGCACATGCGACCGAAGGGGCCGTCGACGCGGGAGATCAACGCCATCATCGAGTCCGACGCCAAGCGCCGCGAGGACGAGACGCTGGCGCGCGTGCGCCGCGCCGGCCGCGAGGAGGCGCTGTGGGACGTGGTCTCGCTGCTCAACCGCGCCGTGTCCGAGTGCCGCGGCAGGGGGCAGGAGACGGCCTCGTTGGAGCAGGTGCGCGCGGAAGTTCGGAAGATGGCGGGTGGGTGAGAATGACGATATACATGCGAGGAGAATAATCATGTCCCTGAACGAATTTCACGACGCAAATATTCGACGCCAGCACGAAGCATTTGCCCCTCCTCATCCACTGATCGCCCTTTGTGATCTGCGTACAAGAAGAAGTCGGCGAACTGGCTGCCGCGATCCTAGGGGTCACTGGCGAAAAGAAGCGGAAGGCTCATCTTACCAACGCCGATGTCTTGGACGCCGTGGCCGACGCTATAACTTATCTGTCGCCGGCGCGGCTGGCTGCATCGATTTGGAGAAGCTTCTAGGCGACACGTTCAACATGGTGAGTGATCGCGCCGGATCGAAGATCAAGACCACGCTTGGACAGCGCTAGCTCCTCCGCATCGCCTCCCTGAAATGCTCCACCGTCCTCGCCAACCCCACCGCCAATGGAGTCGTCGGCCGCCATCCCAGGAGGCGCCCCGCGCGGCCGATGTCCGGCCGACGGCGCTTGGGATCGTCGACGGGAAGGGGCAGGTACTCGACCGCGAACTCGGACCCCAGCGCCGTCGCCACCGCGGTCGCCAGCTCGAGCATGGTCACCTCCGCCGGGTTGCCGACGTTGACCGGGCCAATGGGCGTGGGCATCTGCATCAGGCGCACGAGCCCATCGACCGTGTCCGCCACGTAGCAGAGCGAGCGCGTCTGCGACCCGTCGCCGTAGACCGTCAGCGGCCGGCCAGCGAGCGCCTGGCACACGAAGTTGCTCACCACGCGACCATCGTCCGGGGCCATGCGCGGGCCGTAGGTATTGAAGATGCGCGCCACCTGCACCTGCACGCCGCGCTTCTCGTAGCACCACGACAGTGCTTCAGCGGCGCGCTTGCCCTCGTCGTAACAACTACGAACGGAGCGGGGATTGACGTTGCCCCAGTACTCTTCGCGCTGCGGGTGCTGCGATAGGGGCGGGTCGCCGTAGACCTCGGACGTCGAGGCCAAGAGCACGCGCGCGCCGACGCGCTCGGCAGTATCGAGCGCGGCGCGCGTGCCGAGGAAGCAGGTCTCGAGCGTGCGCTGCGGGTCGCGCTGGTACGCCGGCGGGCTCGCCGGGCAGGCCAGGTGGTAGACCTCCTCGGGCTCGAACGAGGCCATGAGATTGGCCGCGTTCTTGGAGCGCACGTCGAGCTCTAGGACGCGGGCCGCGTCGACCGGTAAGTGCGCCAGATTGGCGTGCCGCCCGGTCGAGAAGTCGTCAACGACCACGACCTCGCGCCCGTCGGCGAGCAGGCGGTCGACGAGGTGCGAGCCGACGAAGCCTGCGCCGCCAGTAACGAGCGCGAGCTTGCGGGCCCTCATCGCGACGCCTTTTCCCATTCAGCCTCGAGGCTTTTGGCGAGACACGCGCCACATCCGTGAACCACGTAACCGGCTGGGTGCTTGAACGACCAGACGAAGGTTTTCTTCTTCTTACAATCCTTGTGGCAGCATTCGCCCAGCGTGCCCGCTTTCTGCTCCTGCGCCATCACAGGCACCCCGCGTCCGGGACCTCGCAGGGGTTGAGGCAGTTGAAGTGCCAGCACACCTGCTCGGGGTCGCAGGTCGAGGTGCCGCACCGCATGCACTGGTGGTCCGCGCCGCAGCTCTCGCCGGCCGGGCACTGCGCCGTGACGATGCAGCGGGTGGCGGCCGGCTCGACGCCGCAGCCGACGAGGGCCGCGCAACACGCTACGATGAGGAGCACGGAGACGACGACGGCGATGGAGTACGCGACGATTGTTCTCATGGAGATGAGACTAGCGGCCGAGCGCGCGGGGGTAAAGAAGATTCGGGTTGACTAAACGGTAGCGGAGGTTCGCAGGATAGACGGTGGAAGCCGCTTCGTCTGGCCCATCGACGCCTCGAATTGGATTCCGGGCGCGCCGGCATTGTATGGAATCCCCAGCGCCGCGCGCACGCGCGCCTCGACCTCGTCTCGGATGCGCACGAGGTCCTGCGCCGCCAAAAAATCCGTCCAGGTGTACGCGCGATACTCGCCAGGCGCGCCTTTGTAGAAGTCGACCGTCTCGGCGTAGTCCAACTCGGTCATGTGCAGCCGGTCGCCGGTCTTGGGGTGCGTGAAGGTCCACACGCTTGGCCCCGTCTCGACACTGGCGTCGAAATATGGTGAGCCAGGATACGGAGTTATCACGGTCAAATCGAAGTCATCGGGCTTCACGTCGAGGAGCCAGCGCTCGGTGTCGGCGATCGTCTCCGCCGATTCGCCGCAATGGCCTGCGCTCATGAGCGCTTTCACCTTGAGCCCCGCGCGCCGCGCGTACTCGCACGCGCGGTTATTGTCCTCGACGGTGGCCTGCTTCTCGATGTTCGTCAGGATGCGCTCCGACCCCGACTCGAAGCCGCACAGGAGCCACCTAAAACCGGCCGAAAACATGACATCGGCCTGTTCCTCGGTGAACAATTCAGCTTTAACAAAACCGCGTAATTTGAATTCGGTTCCCAATCGTTTACTGAGCGCAGCAATACCTTTCATCAATTCAACCATAGACTTAGAAACATTAAGCTCGTCGTCATAAAACATGAGCCCCTGCACGCCATACTTCGTGTACAAGTGCTCGATCTCAGCCAAAACATTCGCCGTCGAGCGGTTGCGCACGCGCCGCAGCATCGGCGACGAGCGACCCGAGCAGAAGGTGCACTTGAAGGGGCACCCGAGCTGCGCCACCAGGGTCGATGCGGGCACACCGTCGATCTTGTAGTGGTAGCTGCCCATATCGAGCAGGTGCCGCGCCGGCCAAGGAGTCTCCTCGAGTCGCTTGTTGGTCAAGAAGAGCGGGCCCTTGGGGTCGTCGGCGTCGATGACCGAGCCGGCCGGCGCGCCGAGCGCCTGGAGGATGGCGTCCTCGCCGTCGCCAGCCACGACCACATCGAACTCTCGCTTGAGCTGCTCGAGCGCCTTCTGCGCGCGCCCCGCGCCCTTCTTCACGGCCGCCAAGCTCACCGTAGGATGAGGACCGCCGATGATGATCTGCGGCCCGGCCTGCCCGAGCTTGTGGCGGATGGCGCGCGCGATGCGCGCCGCCGCGGGCAGCTGCGGCGTGGTGCAGGTGATGCCGACGTAGCGCGCCTCCGAGACCTCGCAGTGCGCCTCGACCGCCTGCTCGAAATTGGAGACGCCGTCGAGGTCCAGGTGCTCGACCGGGTACCCGCGCGCCTCGAGCGCGCTCGCCACCTTGAGGATGCCGAGGTTGGGGAACACGCGCTCGTCGAGGAGGAACACCGACGGCGGGGTCACGAGGCAGACGGTAGGTTTGGTCAAGCTGGCTCCAAGCGCGTGGCACGCTTCTTCGACCACCCGACGCGAAATTCATAAGCGGCCGGCGGGTGGTTGTAGGGGTTGAGCGAGATGGCGATCCACACGTGCGCCAGCGCGATGAGCCGCTGGCGTTGCTCCTCCAGCTGGCGCTTCACGGCTTCACCTCGTAGAACGCGTGCGAGACCGCGCAATGCTTGACCGGCCCCTCGACGGAGTACCCCAGCCCGAGGCCACTCAGGAACGACCAGACCCGCGCGGCCATGTCCGGGACGTGCTGCTCATGGAGTTCGATCAGCAGCCGCGGGCGCCAGCGCCGCAGCATGCCCTCGGCGCCTCGAAGCACGCCCAGCTCCGCGCCCTCGACGTCCAGCTTGACCCAGTCGATGCGGTCAACGCCGGGCCGCTCGACGAGCCAGGAGTCGAGCGGCCTAACGCGCAATAATCCCGAACCTGGGCCTGGCCCGTGACCGGGTTGTTCCCCCCAAAACAAGCGGCTGTGATCGGGGTCGAACCACCCATCGCGCTCGTGCAGCCCATCGCGCGCGACGAGGCAGCGCCGCGCCAGCTCGGGGTTGAGCTCCAGGTTCTTGCGCAACAGCTCCGTGTCGAAGTCCGCCGGCGAGAAGCACACTACGCGCGCGCCGTCGCGCAGCGCCGGCAGGGCGTAGGATCCGAACGCGGCGCCGACGTCGAGCACGGTCTCACCGGCGCGGGGATGCCACCAGCGATCGCGCACCTCCTGCTCGTCGTCGAAGGACCAGTGACTGGCGTGATCCGCGGGGGTCCCCACCACCTCCGCGAACCTGAACCCGTGCTTGGCGTGGACTCGAGTGACGTTCAGCATGTGTCACGATTGAACACGGCGCCCGCGCGGCGCGCAAGTCTGAATCACCCCAGGCCGATGTACTCGATGGTGTAGAAGCCGAGCCCGGTGGGCGCACCCATCTGCACTCCGTTGCCCACCAGCGTCCAGGTGACGGACGTGGGCGTCTCGTTGTCGACGAGGTACGGGGCTAGAGTGGTGGGCGAGAAGGCGCGCAGCTTCGATATGTAGCGAGGAACCGCGCGCGGTCCGTCGGCGTAGAACATGGTGACCTGGGGGTTGACGGTGTAGCCGGTCACGCCGACCACGATCGTGAACTGCCCGGCCGAGTCGGTTCCCGTGTACCCGGTGATGCTCCCGGCGCTGTTGCCGAACCGCGCGCCGGTGAAGCTGTTGGTCCCGATCGGCGCCCCCACGCTCACGTCGAGACGCTTGCCCTTGAAGTACCCGACGGTGTCGACGCCCGTCGGCTGCACCCGCAGGTAGTTGGTGGCGCCGCCCGCGTCCTGCACGGCGAATATCGGCCCCGTCGCCACCCCGCCCGACTGGTTCTTGATGATGTGCCCGTACAGACCGGTGGGCCCTAGCGCGATGATGCCCGCGGC
>Ga0335069_10015110_pt1 | contig 10797 bp, 8 predicted proteins | sample Lox_Sample_11_FD_206714 | JGI IMG/M metagenome (GOLD analysis project Ga0335069, IMG submission 206714) | Soil microbial communities from Loxahatchee National Wildlife Refuge, Florida, United States - Lox_Sample_1.1 | ecosystem: Environmental > Terrestrial > Soil > Wetlands | place: USA: Florida... | reverse complement strand
GAGCTTACAAAGCTCTGATCGTCGAATTTGAGAAACGGCTGCGTCTTCAGCCGGCGTGAATAGTAGCCCGCTTCGAGAAGATAGTCGTTCTGGTCGCTGACCGCTGGAAATCTTGTCCGGCCGTCGTAATGAACATACTGGAACTGGCCGGCAATCTCATCGCCACCGTTCAAGGGAAGTGCGGCTGCGATGTTGGCGGAGACTCCCCGATATGTGCCCTGTCGATCAACGCCGGCGTCCACAGCCAGCACTCTCTGCATACCCAACGTAGTCCCGTTGAACAAGTAGCCCTTTTCGGCCGTGAAGAAGTCGTACTGCACGTACCCGGCGGTTCGGGCTGGGTTATGCCCATTGACGTCCCGTGCACCGGCGAACTCTCCGAGTCGATACAGCAGGTGATCTTTGAGAAAGAACCCTTTCGCCTCAAAACCAGTGTCGCGAAGCGCCGAAGACTGCGTAGCGCCATTGGTAATGGTCGAAATCGCGCTTACGTCCAGCGTGATGTAGGTGAGGGTGGATTGCAGTCCGTTACGCAGGAATGGCACGATAAATAGTCCGCCAACCAGTTGGAACACGGCAGAAGGTCTCCATTCCAGTAGGGCATCCTGCAATAGCAGGCCCGAGGTCAGGTTCTTGGGCGTCAGGCCGAGTTTCGGATCGTCCGTTTCCACAAAGAAGCTGAGGTCCTTGCCTATATCGCCGCCCATAATGATCCGCGCCCGGCGAAGATAGATATTCTGTTGGTAGCCCTGGGCGCCGGTGGGGTCCTGAGTGCAGTCGGCCCACAGCTGGCCCTGGAAGCCGAACTTGAAGGTCGTGTCGTCGCTCTTAACCACGATTTGCGCCGCGGCCAGCGTGGAAAAGGCGGAAAGCGCGACTGCGGTCACGACAATGCGTAGCCGCACGCGCGCTGCTAGCGCCAGAGGTTGTAGCGTGATCAGCGACATAAGAGGTTCCCTTGAAACAGTTGGCGCATGATTTGCCCCGGGTGCATGGGAATCCGTCATACCCGGAACTTAGTCACCACGGACTGAAGCTGGGAAGCCATAGCCGCCAGGGATGCGGCCGCCTTCTGCGTGTCGCTAGCACCCTGCGTCGTATTGGTAGCCGCCTGGGCCACGCCGCTGATGTTCTTCGCGATATCCGCCGTTCCGCGGGCGGCTTCAGAGACGTTACGGCCGATTTCATTGGTGGTCGCCGTCTGCTCCTCCACCGCACTAGCGATCGTGTTAGAGATGTCGTTGATTTGGTTAATGACCGTCCCGATCTCCCCGATGGCCTGCACGGCCCCCTTCGTGTCGGACTGAATGGCCTCGATCTTCTGGCCAATATCTTCGGTGGCCTTCGCGGTTTCCTTGGCCAACTCTTTGACCTCGTTGGCTACGACAGCGAAACCTTTGCCGGCCTCGCCCGCTCGAGCGGCCTCAATCGTGGCATTCAGAGCGAGAAGATTGGTTTGTTGGGCGATGGAAGTGATAACCTTGATGACCTTTCCGATCTCCAGACTCGAGTCGCCTAGCTTGGCGATGGTATGATTCGTGGACTCGGCGGCCTTCACGGCGTTCTTGGCTACCTTGGCTGCTTCGTTCGCGCTCTTGGCAATTTCGCGGATCGACGCCTGCATCTGTTCCGCGCCGGTCGCCACTACGGAGACGTTCTTCGAGACCTGCTCCGAAGCCGCTGAGACCACATTCGCCTGCGTAGCGGTTTCCTCCGCATTGCCGGCCATTTGATGGCTCGTCGCGGTCAATTCCTCGGCTGCGGACGCGAGGATGGAGGAACTCTGCGCGATCTGCTGTATGTTGTCGCGGAGATCGGTCGCCATTCGATTGATATTGTCCTTGATGGCAGCGTGCTCCCCGCGATAGTTCCCTTGTACGCGCGCGGTGAGGTCCTGAGTGGCTATCTTCCCGATGATGGTCGCGGCTTCCTGGATTGGAGCGACCATCGCTTCCAGAGTGGCGTTCACGCCCTCGATTACCTTGCGGTAATCGCCGCTGTGCTTGGACGCATCCGCCCTGGCGGAGAGATCGCCAGCGACCGCCGAACCGGAGAGCGCACTGCAGTCAGCCACCAGCGCCTGCAAGTTGTCCATCAATGCGACCATCGCAGGAATCAGTGTGTCATGCTCTGACCGGCGGCCGATCTTCTTAAGCTCGGGGAGTTCGCTCAGATCGCCCCGCGCGATATCGTGCACAGAAGTGATGACGTGGGTGATTCTGCTGTGCACCATGTTTACAGCCTGAGCGACTTGTCCGAATACTCCGGCAAAGCTGCCTTCGACCCGCTGCGTGTAGTCGTTAAGGGCCATTCTCTGGAGCACGCCGTTGGCCTCGACCAAGGCGCCCAGGCCATCCACGCATGCATTTAACCCGTTCTTGATCCGATTGAAGTCGCCCTGATAGGCTCCCGTAATCTTCGGCGGTATTTCACCCTTAGAAATCAGTTCGACACAGTCGGAAGCCAGGCGAACCGGCTCGACGAGGGTGTCGAGAAGCCGGTTGATGCCCTCGATTAGCCGCCCGTTATATCCGCCATATTTGGCCGGGTCCGGCCGGAAATCGAGGCGCCCTTCCTTGACGGCTTCGAAGATCGACTGGATGTCGACGCTTCGCATCTGCACGATATCCAGCAGGTTGTTGAGACTGGTCTTTATATCTTCGTGGCTTCCATTCAGCTCGGTGGTGAGCTTAGGTGGAAGTTGACCATTGGAGATGTCCCGGAGACGCTCGGCTACGATATGCTGGGCAGTAGCGTCCACGAGAACGAGGACACAACCCACAACGTGCCCATCCCGATCGTAGCGAGGCTCAGCCATCAACTGCACGGGATGCGTTCTACCCCGCGCGGTACCGACGACCTCCCCGGAACATGCCGTCCCGGTTCTAACCGAACGGGCATCAGCGCATGTGTTTTCGCGGCAACCGGGGGAGTCGAACAGATCCCAGTATTTCTTCTCCACGCACTCTCCCGGCTCGTGGCCGAAGAATCGCGCAGCCGCATGGTTCACACACACCACTGTATGCGCGCAGTCCATCACCACAACCGGGGTTGGAACGAGATCAAACAATTCGGCGACTTCGTCCCGTGAGAGGTCTCTTGACACCTCCTGGAGCTGCTCCAGGGCGCCGACGCCGCTCGCGCCCGTTCGGCCGGAGAGGGTCTGCTTAGAATTAGCGATGGTTCTCGACATACACAAGTCTCCTGTGAGTGCCGGCGCCGCTAGGCGGCGGCCTCTGTTGCTATGAATATAGGCCTGTCTTTACGCGTGCGGCGCAGCACTAGCGAACCCGATTGTCCTTCCGGTGTCCAGGATGAGCAGCAGACGATCCTTGAGTTTATACACGCCCTGGATCAGTTCCCGCGCCTCAAGGCTGAGATTGTCGGGTGGCCCTTCAAAGTCCTCGGCTTCCGTGGTAATGACATCGCCGATTTCGTCCACCAGGAGGCTTACTGGGCCCTCCTCGGTGCGAACTATCGCGTTCATCGGTGTTTGACCGGCGCAGCGCGGCTTGAGGGAGAGGCGGCGTCGCATATCAATAGCGGTCACGATCTGGCCCCGCAAGTTGATGAGCCCCTCGATTACTTCCGGCGCAAGTGGCACACGAGTCATGTCCTGGTATCTCAGCACTTCCTGCACTTCGAGAACGTCGATCCCGAAGAAGAGTCCGTCCACGAAGAAGGTCGCGTATTGCCTGGCCGGGTGCGCCGCCAGTGCTTGCGTGGTCGTCATGACTGTCCAGCCTCCGCGGCAATAGCAGGGGCTTCCTGGCCGTCAGCAAGCGTAGCGCTGAGCCGCCCAATGGACCTCAGGATTCCCTGACGGTCGAACTTGATCTGATAATCGTCAAACTCTACGGGGTGAGTCCCTCGATCGAGCTTTTGATGCTCCGAACTGACGAGCGCGAGTGCGGGGGTGCCCGAAACACCCGGCATGCGGCGCACCTTTTCAAGGAAATCGAAGCCGCCAGAGTCAGGCAGATCGAGCGAAGCTGCCACGATATCAATCCGGCGGCGTTCGAAGTGCTTCAAGGCCGCCGCGGCGGCGCCTGCCTCGACCACCTGATAGCCGGCCATTTCCAAGGAGCTGCGGACCAGTCCGCGAAAGAAGTCGGAGGGTTCGGCCAACATCACCGTAGCGCCGTGCCCTTTGGTGGGTGGCCTACCCAAAAGGATATCCTCGGTGTTGTGAATTACAGCCTGGAGGTCCAGGAGGTCAGTCACTTTCCCGCCGATCACGGCGGATCCCAAGAGTCCCGGGCGCTGAGCGGCCCGGCGAACCACAATAGCCTCCTGGACGATATCCAATATTTGGTCCACCATTACGCCCAGACCGTGCTCACCGTTACTGAAAACGACCACCAGTGCCGGATCTTGAGAATCGCAGTTGTGGGGCGTGTCGGGGTCGAGCAGAGCCGCCAGCGGCGCCAAGGGCAAGATCTTGCCGCGGTATTGCACCACGCGGTGCCCACCGGCGTGCTCGATCTTGGATTGCGGAACTTCCTCCAGACGGGCTACCAAAGACAGCGGCACGGCCAGTCGCTTGAAGGGTCCGGCCCGGAAGAGGAGGAATGTCTGCCGCTCGTTGCTGGCGCCATCTCGTACCATCGTGTCGATCTTGGATTGCTCGCGCAATTCCTGCACAACACCGGACAGCTGTCCAAGGCCCAAAACGTCCAGGATCAAAGCGATTCGCCCGTCGCCCATAATGGTGGCCCCGGCGTAACAGGTAAGACCCTTCAGTTGTTTGCTAAGAGGCTTCACCACGATTTCCTGGGTGTCCTGGATGCCGTCCACGATCAATCCAAACTGCCGGTCTTCCGCTTGGAGCACCACGATGTTGACAACTTCGGGATCGGACTCGGCGGCTTGGCGCAGCACCTGATTTAGGTAAGTCACCGGGAGAAGCCGGCCGCGATGGCGGTATACCGGCGTACCGTGGATCCACTCGATGGGGCTCCTGTTTGTTTCGTTTCCGAGACGCAGCAGCTCAAGCAGGCTGACCTGAGGAATCACGAACCGTTCGGCGCCGCTCTTCACCACCAGCCCTGGAATGATGGCGAGGGTTAGTGGGATCTTGAGCTTTACCGTGGTTCCTTCGCCCGACCGGCTAACCAGGTCTGCCGCGCCGCCGATCTTCTCAATATTGGTCTTGACTACATCCATACCGACGCCGCGGCCGCTAACACTGGTAACTTGCTGAGCTGTGGAGACGCCGGGAAGGAAGATGAGGCTAACAAGTTCCCGCTCCGTCATGCGGTCGGCCTGATCGGGTCGAATCACTCCCTTTTGCAATGCTCGCTGCTTCAAGGCCTCGAGGTTGACACCATCTCCGTCGTCTGCGATTTCGATGTTCACCTGCCCACCTTCGTGAAAGGCACGCAGAGAGATCTTGCCGGCGCCAGGCTTGCCTCTTTGCAACCGGACCGCCGGTTTCTCGATGCCGTGATCGCAGCAGTTTCGAACAATATGGGTCAGAGGGTCCTTGATGGCCTCGATGATTGTTCTGTCCAATTCGGTGTCGGCCCCATCCATTTCGAGCACGATCTGCTTGTCGAATTGGGCGGCGAGGTCGCGCACCATCCGAGGCAGCTTGTTCCAAACCACACCGATGGGCTGCATGCGGGTCTTCATCACGCCTTCCTGGAGCTCGGTGGTAATCAGGTTCAAACGCTGTGAGGTGGTATTGAGCGTAGCGTCGTCCTGATGGGCATTGAATTGGAGAATCTGATTCCGAGTCAACACCAACTCCCCGACCAGGTTCATTAGCCGATCAAGCAGGCCCACGTCTACACGAATCGTGGAATCCGAAACCGCCAGGATCTTCTGGCCACTAGCGGCGTCGGCATCTCCGCCGGTCACCGCTGGTTCCGGTGACTGCGCGGGGTCGAGACCAGCCTCCCCGCCTACCTGAGCGGGTGGCTTTGCCGCGGATTCGGTGGCCCCCAGGGACGCCGACTTCGGGCACGCGTTCTGCAACCGTCGCAGCAACTCCTCATAATTCCAGGTACCTTCGGCGCCGCTAGTCTCTATTGAGGTCAGAATCCTCTTCACGGCATCGACTACTTCCAGAATCAGAGTCACCAGCGGCGACGTCAGCTCCAGTTCACCATCGCGGAGCCGGCTGAGCAGATTTTCGCCGCCATGCGCAACCGACTGCAGCTTGATGAAGCCCAGAAAGCCGCAGGTGCCTTTGATAGTGTGAATCGTACGAAACACGCTGGCGAGCAACTGCGCATCCTTCGGGCGTTGCTCGAGTTCGACCATCTCGCGATCGAGCCTGGCCAGGTTTTCATTACTCTCGATAAGAAATTCCTTGATGATCTCCTGATCTTCCATGGCTTCCTCGAGTCTTTACCATGCCCGTAAGCGTTGCGAGTGCTCCTGGCTCCCGGCCAGACTGATTCGGATACAGAAGTCCCCCGTTTCGTAGACAAAACGCAAATCCGCGGAACACTCGGCTTGGCGGCTGCTAGCGCGGATGTTCTTGCCGTGAATCACCGTGGGGATGCTCATATTGAGGCAGCCTAATTCGGCTTCCAGTTGTGTCTTAAGACCGCCGATAATCATGTTGGTGATCTCGCCCATAGCGTCCAGGACGGAGTCGTCTACGCAGTCGATGTCCGTCATCAGGAAACGCGAGGCAAGATCGCAGGCTGTCTCCGCGGTGCAACTCACAGCACCGGTCCCTATCATGGCGCCGGTTAGGCCAATTAGCGAAAGGATGCCATCGAACTGCTCGGGCAGCGCTGACTGGTCTAACGCAAGCGTCACGTCAGACGCAAGCATGGAAGTGAATAGTTCACGTGTCGCGGCAGAGAGCAGTTGCGTTAAGTGCCCAGTATCGACGGCAGTGGTGACAGGCGATCTCATAGCTATCTCGTTAATAGTCCGGCCAGCTTGTCTCGCAATTGATCGGCGCTGAACGGCTTGCGGACATAAGATGTCGCGCCCAACTCGGCGGCCTCCTGGACGCGCGCCTGGCCGCCTTCGGTCGTAATCAGCACGAGCGGAAGATCATGCCAACGAGAGGAGGCACGCACTACGCGTAGCAGTTCGATTCCATCCATATTCGGCATGTTGATATCGGAAATGATCATCGATATCGGGTGCCGCTCCAGTATCTGAAGCGCTTCCGTACCGTCGCTGGCTTCCAGCACTAGGCCCACTTCCAAGTTGGCCTGACGTAACACCCTGATCAGAATCTTTCGAATCGCTGTTGAATCATCTACGATTAAGAGATTCGGTGGCTCGGTCATCATTGGTCTCCACGGTTCGTTCCTGGCCGCTCGTACCCGCACTCTGTACGGCTCCGCACTCCGGAGTTAAACGACAAACTTGTCCCCGCTCGACGGCTTGAGGCTAAGTTCGCCATTGGTCTCCATTTGCCGGGCGGCTGCTACGATCTGCTGCTGGGCATCCTCCACATCTCGGATCCGGACCGGCCCTAGGGCTTCCATGTCCTCAATGAACATTTCTGCCGCATGAGTGGACATTGTGGACGTAAAGTGCTCGCGGGTTTGTGGGGTGCTGCCCTTCAAGGCCATGACGAGAACCCGCCGGTCCACGTTGCGGAGCAGCGTCGTGAGTGCTTGCTGGTCTACGTGTAACAGATCTTCAAATACAAACATCAGCTTCTTGATCGTCTGCCCAAGAGTGGGATCAACCGCAGTAACCTGATCGAGGATCTCGTCGCTGGTCCGGGTGTCCACGCGATTCAACACTTCGGCTACCGCGCGAACGCCGCCGTACGCTTCTAGGCTGGTTTCGCCGAGCAGTCTGAGCTTGGCGCCGATCGTTCTCGCGATCTTGCTGACTGCCTCCGGAGAGATCTGATCTATGGAAGCCATTCGTCTGGCGACCTCGCCTCTGATGTTGGAAGGAAGCGTGGCAAGAAGTTTGGCGGCGTGGGACGGGCCGATATGGGAGAGGATCAGCGCAATGGTCTGCGGCAGTTCGCGATGCACGACACGGGCGAGAGCCTGGGGATCCGCTTTTTGAAGCAGATCGATATTGGCCATTTCGACGCCCAATGACTTCAGGACGTGCTCTGCCATCCGCTTCCCGGTCTCCGGACCGAATGCCGCAACGAGCAGAGAGGTGGCATAGTCAATTCCCCCGGCGGTCAACAGGCCAGCATTGGCCTGGGCGTTGACAAATTCGTTCAGGACCGCCTTCCGTTCGTCGTCTGGAACGGCGGTGAGCCGGCTGATTTCGCGGGTTACCTCGTGAACCTGGTCTTCGTTCAGTTGGCGGAGGATAACCGCGGAAGCCTCGTCGCCGACGGTGGTCAACAGGATTGCCGCCTTGCGGACGCCGCGAATCTCCTTGGTTGTGGGCTCGACGTTAGGCGGCACTGTCGGCAGCGGCGCTGCAACCGGTACGGATATTGTAGCCATGCGGGATCATGAAAAAGCACGCAGCCGCCCAACTGAGAAGGTGTCGAATATTCGATCAAGCCGGCAGACCCCTTGCGAGGATTCTTAACGGCGCGCAAAATAGTTGTATCGGATTTTTATGGTGAGGCTGGATTCTAATCTGCCGTCCTCGCTCGGGCTGTGTCAACCATAAGAATGCCGTCGGCGTTTTGACAGGCGCTGAACCCGGAGCCTATGGCGCAAGTGTGTTGAAGCATTCATCAACGGCGTTGGGCGCCGATGCGAGTTCTTATGCCCTGCATAGAACCGCAGTGCTACATTGTTTCCGGGGCTATGACTTCTAACTGGGGTGTTCGCCGGCGCGATGTCAACGTCTTGACATGACCGTATCGGAGCGGCTCTGTGATTGGCACGGCTGAATCCGAGGAAGTGGTTATGCACGCTGTAGTGGCTGCGCACGTGCATTGGCTGCGAGTCGGATCATGCCTCCGATAGAAACGAGTGCGCCGACCTGCATCAACGAGTTTTCGGATATCCCCGTATCGATCGAAGCCCGGCTCGAGGACAGACTGATAGACCTCCGTCGCCTGTTGCAGATCAACGCCGGAGCGATCATTCCGCTTCATCGCGCGGCGGGAGAAACGGTGGACGTATATGTGGCCAATGTCCGCTTGGCTACAGCGGAAGTAGTGGTCATTGACGACCGGTTGGCCCTGCGCATCACGGACTTCAACGGACTGGGCGTATGACGCGCATCGACAGCGATCCAGCCCAGCCCAACCCTGGCGCCAGTTGGCTTGTCGGGCGCTGGACCGAGTCCGTGGCGGCCGTTGTCGCGTCCATGACCTCGGTCCGGCGTTCGGTCTCGTGGCAATGCTTGCGGTCGCTGCCGTCCGAAGCCGGCGAATATCAATGGTGGGAACATCGGTTCAGCGTATTCGACGGGCCGGCTATTTCGGTTGGCGCAAGCCGCGAATCGTGGACCGGCTTTGGCCGAATGATTCTGAGCGCGTTGGGTGTAGACGATGCAAGTGAAAGCGACATCCAGGCTACTTGCCGAGATGCATTGTCGCAGGCGTCAAGCGCCATGGCGCAACGAATGGCAGCGGAGGCGGGAACCGAGGTGACAGGCGCCGAGGCAGTTCAGGTCCATTCTTGTCCTAGCGATCCATGCTCGATGTTTGAGTTCACGATGGACCTCGGCGTGACCGCCATGCATGGCGTTGTTTCCGTCCACTCGGCTGTGGTCGGCCTGACGGAATTGCGTCAGGCCCGTGGCGATGCGCAGCAAGAACCAGCGCAGTCCGAACCGGTTACACATGAACAGGATGGCGGCCGCGATGTCCAGGTACGTATGAGGGTAGTACTGGGTCGCGCCGAACTACCGCTACGGGACATCATAAAACTCAACGTGGGATCCGTGATTGAACTCGACCGCTTCTACACAGAGCTGGCTGAAGTCATGGTGCACCAGCATAGGATCGCCCGAGGGCAAGTGGTGGTTATAGCCGGGAACTATGGCATCAAGATCATGGAGTGGGCACAGGAGGTCGAGAATTGAAACGCCAATTGAGCCAGCAGGAGATCGATGCATACTTCCAATCGGCAGCCACTGCGCAGAAGGCTTCGGCCGATTCGGGGGTGGCATTTGATTTTCGAAGACTGGACCGGATTCCCAAATCGCAGTTGACTGCGCTCCATTCCCTGCACGAAACATTCGTACGAGCATTCAGTTCCAGTCTCTCAGCATACCTTCGTGCGTTTGTGTCCGGGAGCCTGATCAGCCTGGAGCAGTTGCCGTACTCGGATTTCGCCGAGAGCCTCCCCTCACCGACCTGCATGGTATACTTGTCGATGCACCCATTCCAGGGGCATACTCTCGTGGAAGTGAGTCCCAGCCTCACCCTGCCAATTTTGGACTTGGTTTTGGGTGGAGATGGCAAGGTGCAAGCGGATGCCCTTCGCGAGTTGACCGATGTGGAAAGGACCCTCATCGAGGGGTTCTTTCAGATTTTGACGCACGATCTTCGAGAGACGTGGAAGCCGGTCGTCGAGGTCGCTCTCACGATTAGTTCTATCGAGACCAGCGCTCAACTCTCCGGCCGGTTCGCTCCGACCGAGGCTGTCGTGGCCATGGCGATTGAACTGCGGATCGGTGAAAATGTGGGCCTGATCAACGTCGCAATCCCGTCGATCACCCTCAAGATTATGGGCCAGCGTTTTGACCAGCAGTGGACGGTCCACAAGTCGGAGAATCCGGCAACGGAAACCGCGATCCAAAAGAAGCTCGTCCGAGAGCTGAAAGTGACGGTGGAATGTGAGTTGTCGGGCCTGACCATCAAGCTCCGTGATCTCCTGACGCTATCGCGGGGAGATGTGCTTTGCACGCCTCCATTCGACAGGCCGATGGACATTTTGG
>Ga0335069_10015109_pt1 | contig 10797 bp, 9 predicted proteins | sample Lox_Sample_11_FD_206714 | JGI IMG/M metagenome (GOLD analysis project Ga0335069, IMG submission 206714) | Soil microbial communities from Loxahatchee National Wildlife Refuge, Florida, United States - Lox_Sample_1.1 | ecosystem: Environmental > Terrestrial > Soil > Wetlands | place: USA: Florida... | reverse complement strand
CCGCCGCCAAGGTCGAGATGTGGGGCCGCCGGGCGGATTTCATGCGCGTCAACGTCCTGGGCACGCGCGCGTTGCTCGAGGGCTGCCGCGTCCACGGCGTGCGGCGGTTTGTCCACACGAGCACGGCGTCCGTCGTCTATCATGGTCGCGACCTCGCCGGCGCGGACGAATCGCTGCCCCTGGCCAAGCGCTGCCCGTCGCCGTATCCGCTCACCAAGGCCATGGCCGAGCGCGAGGTGTGCGCGGCAAATTCGCCCGGGCTCCGCACGGCGGCGCTCCGGCCGCACCTCATCTGGGGTGCCGGCGACCCGCACCTCGTGCCGGAGGTGATTGCGCGGGCGCGCGCCGGGCGTCTGCGCGTCGTCGGCTCCGGCCGCAACCGCGTCGACCTCGTCCACGTCGAAAACGTCGCCGACGCGCATTTGCTGGCCGAAGAGGCGCTCGATCGGATCCCGGTCGCAGGTCCCGGGCCCCAAGGAACCGGTCCGGGGTCCAGGGTCCAAGGTCCCGGGTCCCAGGATCCGGCTTCCCGGCCCCAAGACTCCGGCGACGTCGGCGGCCGGGCTTACTTCATCACCAACGGCGAGCCGGTCGTGCTGTGGGAGTGGATCAACGCCCTGCTCCGCGAACTCGGCCTGCCGCCGGTGACCCGGCACGTTTCGGTCGGGGCCGCGGCGACCGTCGGCGCCGCGTGTGAGCTGCTCTGGCGCACGGGGCTGCTCCGCGGGGACCCGCCGATGACGCGGTTCATTGCCCGCGAGCTGGCGATGGACCACTGGTTCGACATCACCGCCGCCCGCCGCGACCTCGGCTACGCGCCGCGGGTCTCGATGGCGGAAGGCACGACCGGCCTGGTCGCGTTCCTCAGGAAGGCCTGACCGGCTGCCCGCGCTGCCGCACCGCTTCGAAGAGCGTGAGAATTGCGGCCATGCCCACGTTGAGCGAGTCCGCCTCGCCTGCCATGGGGATGCGCACGAGCAGGTCGCTCTCCTTCAGCCAGAAATCGGTCAGGCCGTACTGCTCGCTGCCCATGATCACCGCCAGGGGCCCGCGCAGATCGGCGTCGGTGTAGGCCGCCGCCGCCGCCGGCGTTGTCGCGACGGCGCGGATGCCGCGCCCGCGCAGCCAGGCCCGCACCGCCACGCTCTCCGCCACGACGACCGGCAGGCTGAAGAGCACGCCCGTCGACGAACGCACGACGTTGGGATTGAAGATGTCCGTGACCGGATCGCACACGACCACCCCGTCGACCCCGGCGGCGTCCGCGCCCCGCAGCAGCGTGCCCAGGTTGCCCGGCTTCTCAATCGCCTCGACGACCAGCAGGAACGGTGGCTTCCCGCCGACCGCGCCCGGCCCGAGGTCCTCCAAAGTCCGCCGCCATTGCGGCGCGACGGCGAGCAGGCCGTCAGGGCGGTCGCGGTAGGAGATCTTGGCGAACGCTTCCTTCGTCAACTCGCACACCGGCGCGCCGCCGGCCGCCGCCGCCGCGATCAGCGCCGCCTCGTTCTCGCCGAGAAACCAGTCCGGCCCGGTGTAGAGCTCGCGCAGCTTGACGCCCGCGGCGAGCGCCCGCTTCACCTCGCGGTAGCCCTCGATCAGGAAGAGGCCGGCCTCGTCGCGCGGACGGCGGTCGCGCAGCCGCACGAGCTGCTTGATCCGCGGGTTCTGCAGGCTGGAGATGCGCTCGGCAGGCATGCAGCCGCAGCCAACCGCAGTCGGCCGGGATTGTCAGGCCGGAACTGTCTTGTCCCCGGGCGCCTCTTTGCGGCTATGCTGACCTCGTGGCCAAAAAGAAGTTCAGCGACCGGCCGTTTGCCTACCACCAGGAGATCGAGCTTGAGATCACCACGCTCACGAACCTGGGCGCCGGCCTGGGGCGGGTGCCGCTGCCTGCCGACTTGGGACCCGGGACTTGCGGCTTGGGACCTTCCACCCAGCCGCCCTCCGGCGGCTGGGTGGTGATGGTCCCCTTCGCGCTGCCCGGCGAACGGGTCCGCGCCCGCATCTTCCGCAACCATCCCAACTTCTCCGAGGCCGACCTCGTCGCCGTGCTCGCGCCCGCGCCCGCGCGCCGGGAGCCGCGGTGTCCGCTGTTCGGCCGCTGCGGCGGCTGCCAGTACCAGAATCTCGACTACACGGAGCAGCTGAACTGGAAGCGGCAGCAGGCGCGGGAGCTGCTCCGGCACCTCGCCGGCGTCGAATTCGACGTCGCCCCGGTCATCCCGTCGCCGCGCGAATTCGGCTACCGGTCGAAGATCACGCCCCACTTTGGCGCGGCGCGCCGCAGCGGGGAAATCCCGAACCCCAAGGTCCAGACTCCCGCGCAACCCGCCGGACCGGCCGCGATCGGCGCCGTGGCGGCCGCCGCCGACTTTCCGATCGGCTTCCTGGAACAGGGCTCGCGGTTCGCCATCGTCGACGTGCCGCGTTGCGACATCGCCACCGATGCGATCAATGCGCGGCTGGCCGAGGTCCGGGCCGGGGTGCGGGCCCGGGCCGGCGCCGGCGAATACGCCCGCGGCGCCACGCTGCTGCTGCGCGAGGCTTCGGGCCGGGTGACGACCGATCCCGGCGCCGTCATCACGGAGATCATCCCCGCGGCGGGGCCGGCGGACGCCCCGCTGCGCCTGCGTTTCCTCGCCCGGGATTTCTTCCAGAACAATCCCTTCATCCTGCCGGCGTTTGCCGCGCACGTCCGCGACCAGGCGGCCGCCAGCGGCGCGCGCCTGCTCGTCGACGCCTACTGCGGCAGCGGCCTGTTCGCGCTCGCCGCCGCGCCGCGCTTCGAACGCGTCGTCGGCGTCGAGGTCAGCGAGACCGCGATCGCGTTCGCCCGGGAGAACGCCGCGGCCAACGGCACGGCCAACGCCGCCTTCCGGGCCGGCGACGCCGCGGCCATCTTCGCCGGAATCGATTTCCCCGCCGCCGACACGGTGGTCGTGATCGATCCGCCGCGCAAGGGATGCGACGAGCGGTTTCTCGACCAGCTGCTGGCGTTCGGCCCGCGCGCCGTCGTGTACGTGTCGTGCGATCCGGCGACGCAGATGCGCGACCTCCGCCGCCTGCTGCCGGCGGGCTACGCCCTCGCCGCCGTCCAGCCCTTCGATCTCTTCCCGCAGACGCGCCACCTGGAATGCGTGATCACGCTGCGGCGAATGTAGGCGCCGGCCTCCCTCCGGGGCGGCGGCGCATCGTGCCGCTTTCCCGGCAAAGGCTGGCGCCGGCCCGGCCGGACGGCCGGGTCGGCGTTTCCAACCAAAGCGCAACCTGATAACCCTATTATCCGGTTGCGAAAGGGTGTGGTTCCCTCGCCTTCGTCTGGGCGGCAATCACCTCGGCCGCCGGCGCGTTGACAAACTTCAGGTCGGCGACCTTGTCCTGCGCGAAGGTGACCACCAGCAGCGTGCAGCCGCGCTCCTCGGCTTCCGGCAGGTCCGGTCTATAGCCCTCGTAGAGCCAGACGTCGGGCGCGAGCTGCCGGGCGGGCTGGCCCATGGCCGCAACGGCGTCGGCCCGGCGGACCCCCGCGCGAATGGTGTGGGTTTCAGAGCGTTGGAGCAGGTCGTTCCAGGACCAGGTGGTCACCGCGCTGGCCCGGTAACCGATGGCCGGGGTGCCCGCCGGGGCACCGAAAGCGGGAAGCAACGCGACCGTCTGCAGGGCCGCGGCGATCAAGAGCATGGAGGATGTGCGCGTATTCATGACGATATTTCGTTCGAGGTCGTTCGATTGGTCTTCGTCGGGACGCTACCACTACGCAGTGACAACCCTATGTCAGGAGAGTTATGACCTGCGGTCGCGGCCGAGGACGAATGGCGTTCGAATCCAACGCCGCAACCTAGCGCCGGATCCCCCGGGCGGATAGATTCACCGCCCGTAATACGCAGTGGATACAGGCCGCTCGCGGGGCGCCGGCGACGGCCGGTGTTGGCGCCTGCTCGCCGCCGGCCCCGAGCCGGTCGCGGGGCCGGCGATGCGCGCCCCAGGGGTCCTCCGGTTGCAGGAGCCGGCTGGCCGGCGATGGGGGACGTCGGAAGTCGCCGGCCCGCAGGCTCCTCCCCAAGACGCCCCGCTACCGGTATTCCATCCACTCCGGCGAGGAATACTGCTCGATCAGGCCGCTGACCTCGTCCTCGTTCAACTCGGGCCAGGGTGTCGGGGTGACGGGCAGGCCGAGCGCGTCCGCGAGCGCGGCCAGGAACCGGCCGCCGAGCACATCCCAGTCGAGCGGCGCGCCGACCGCCGGCTTCCAGATCGAGCCCTGCATGAGCAATCCATGCTGGTTCCGTTTCTGCGCGGCGCCTGCGATCTTCGCGCCGGTGCGCTCGTGCACCACGTCGTACAACTCGGCGCGGTCGAAGCAGACGCCCGGGCCGGCCGCCGCCGCCGGCTCCGGCCGGGTCTTCACCGCGGCCGGCTGGCCCAGCTCCCCGAACGCCTGCGCGAGGCAGGCGTGGACCGCGCGGTACGACTCGGTCGCCCGCGCCTCCCACCAGTCGTGCTCGCGAGGGATGACCAGCGCGTAGGTCCAGTCGCGGCGGTGATCGACGATGCCGCCGCCGGTGGGCCGGCGGCAGAGGTCGAGTCGCTCCGCCGGCGGCAGCTGGCCGCGCACCCACGCGAGCTTCTGCCCGAAGCCGAACGTGAACGCCGGGCCGCGCCACTCGTAGTGGCGGAAGCGGATCGCGCCGGCGCGCGGGTAGCGCTGGAGCAGGAGGAAATCGAGCGCCATGTTCTCGGCGGCTCCGCCGGTGCGCGTGGGCAGGGCATGCAGCTCCATGGCGGCAGGCTAGGGCGCGCGCCGCCCGTTGCCAACGCCGGAGCGGCGGCTTGAACGGCTGCAAGCGGCTTGGGCGACGGCGGGCGGTTCCACCCTGCCGACCGCGAACCACTAATCCTCGGCGCCGGCGGCGGACGGCGGCGAGAGCAGCTCGGGCGCCACCTGCCAGCAGACCGACCAGCGCGTCCGGCCGGACTTCTTGTGCCGGCCGCCCGACCGCTCGAGCGCGATCACCGTGCTCTTCTTCACCAGAAAGCCGACCGGCGCCTGTTTGCCGCGCACGAGCAATGTCGCCAGCGCCCCCAGCTGCGGCTCGTGACCGACGATCAGCAGACCGTGGTCGAGCCGCTCCAGCCGGTCGGCTACCGCCACCGCGTCGTCCCCCGGCCGCAGGCCCGGGGTCTCGACCAGGCGCGCCGCGGAACCGAGTTCCTCCCGCATGAGCTCCGCCGTCTGGCGGGCGCGCACCAGCTGGCTGTACCAGATCTCCTGCACCGCCGCCAGGGCGCCGCTGGTCTTGAGAAAACCCGCGATGCGCCGGGTGGCCTCCGTGCCGCGGCTGCTCAGCTGCCGGCGGGCGTCGTCGGCGTCGGCCGCCGCGTGTCCATGGCGCATGAGGAAGAGCTTCATCGAGGGGAGTGCCATTCATTGCATCGATGGCGGCGGCGATGTCAAAAGCGGCCCGCTGCGGCCCGCGCGATTGACACTTCTTTCCGACCCGGCGGGCGACGGCGGCGGACCACGGTTTGCGGGTTGTCATCGGCGGCGGCCCGGGAATGCTCGCTGCGGTCCGCCGCCCGCATGCCCTTCTCGGAGCCTTTTTCCGTCTGGATCTACCCGCTGCTGTTCGCCACCGGCTTCTGCGCCGGGCTGATCGACACGGTCGCGGGCGGGGGCGGCATCCTCTCGCTGCCGGTGCTGCTCAACCTCGGCCTGCCGCCGCAGCTCGCCCTCGGGACCAACAAGTTCCAGGCGTCGTTCGGCAGCGTGTCGGCCTCCTGGCGCTTTGCCCGCCGCGGCCTGGTGGATCTGCGCGCCTGCGTGCCCGGGATCATCTTCACGCTGGTGGGCGCGGCTGCCGGCGCGCTGGCCGTCCAGCAGGTCGCCCCGCCGGTGCTCGAGAAGGCGATCCCGGTCCTGCTCGCCGGCATCGTGGTCTACCTCGTGGCCCGGCCGCAGGCAGGCCTGGAGCCGGGGCCCGCGCGGCTCGGCCCCGTGGTCTTCTCCGCGATCTTCGGGCTGGGGCTCGGCTGCTACGACGGCGCCTTCGGCCCGGGCACGGGATCGTTCTGGGCCATCGCGTTCGTCGTCCTGCGCGGACTCGACCTGTCGCGCGCCACCGCGCACACCAAGGTCATGAATGCCACGAGCAACGTGGTCGCGCTCGCGCTGTTCGCGGCGGCCGGGCAGGTCGCCGTCGTCGCCGGCCTGGTCATGGCGGCCGGACAGGTGCTCGGCGCCCGGCTGGGCGCCGGCCTCGTGGTCCGGCGCGGCGCGCGGTTCGTGCGGCCGGCCTTCCTCGCCATGGCGGCGCTGACGGTCGCGCGCCTGCTCTGGATCAATCTGGTCCGGCCGCATTGACGCCCGCCCGGGCTTGTGCCGGCGCCGCTCCCACGCTTATGTGCGGGCCATGACGCCGTCCCAATACCTGGACCGCCACCAGGGCGATCTCATCCGCCTGGTGCAGGAACTCGTCCGCATCCCCACCGTCAACCCTCCGGGAGAAAACTATGCCGCGATCACCGACCGGTTGGTGCGGGAACTCGCCGCCTCCGGCCTCGCCGCGCGCCGGTTCGCCGTGCCGGCCGCCGCCGCCCCGCCGGACCGCCAGGCGGAAGTCCGCGCCCATCCGCGGTACAACGTGCTGGCTTTCGGGGGCTTCGGCGCCAAGCGGACGATCCATTTCAATGCCCATTACGACGTGGTGCCGGCCGGCGGGACCTGGCGGCACGGCGGGCCGTTCGTTCCCGCGGTGGCCGACGGCTGGATCTACGGCCGCGGCACGGCCGACATGAAGGGATCCATGGCGTGCCTGCTGCTGGCCCTGCGCGCGTTGCGCGCGACCGGCACCCGGCCGCGCTGCAACGTCGAGGTCTCGTTCACGGCCGACGAGGAGACGGACAGCTTGCTCGGCGCGGGCTGGCTCGTCGACCGCGTGCCGCTGCGGGCGGACTGCGCGGTGGTCATGGAGGGAGGCGAGGGGCGGGCCATCGGCTGCGGCCACAACGGCGTCGTCTGGCTCAACGTCGTCGTGCACGGCCGGGCCGCGCACGGCTCCATGCCCGCCCGGGGCATCAACGCCCTCGAGAAGATGGCGGCCCTCGTGCTCGCGCTCGAGGACTACAAGCGCCGGCTGGCCCGGCGCCGCTTCCGCGCGCCCGACGGCCGCGTCATGCATCCGACGATCAACGTCGGCGGGGTGTTTGCCGCCGGCGCCGGCGGCAAGATCAACACCGTGCCGGCCGAGGCCAGCTTCAGCATCGACCGCCGGGTGATCGCGTCGGAGACCACCGCCGCCGCCGAGCGCGAGCTGCGCGCGTTCCTCGCCGCGGCCGCCCGCCGCATCCCGCGGTGCCGGATCACGGTGCAGAAGGTCTCCGAGAACCATCCCTGCTTCCGCGATCCGCGCCATCCCTTCTTCGCCGCCATGGCGGCCAGCGTGCGGCGCGTGCGCGGCGGCCGTCCCATATTCCGCCTGTCCTCGGGCTTCAATGACATGCATTTCTTCGCCGAGCGCCGGCGCGTGCCGACGCTCGGCTACGGCCCGATCGGATCGGACCCCCACGGGGTCGACGAGCGCGTCCGCGTGGCCGACCTGGTGGCCGCCGCGCGGATCTACGCGGATCTGCTGGCGACCTTCGAAGGATAAAGCGGGCGCCGCCAGGCTGCGCCCCCACCAAGCGCCAGGAATCTGCGGGCCGACCGCCGCCGGTTCCTACGGGGTCAGCCCGCGGCGGATCATGGCCACGGCGATGGCGGCCAGGAGCATCGAGATGATCTTCGAGATGGCCCGCAGTCCGTTCTGGCCGATGTGGCGGTTCAGCCATTCGCTGCCCACGAACGACAGCGCGACCAGCAGGAGGTTCGCGACCAGCGCCACCAGGGTGACCGCCATGCCCTGGGTCTCCACGAGCAGCAGCAGCGTGGTGATCAGTGCGGGCCCGGCGATGAGCGGCATGCCCAGCGGAACGATGCCGAAATCCTCCGGCAGGCGCACGCCCACGCCCTCGGGCAGGGTCAGGTCGCGCGCGGCGAGGATGAAGAGGATCAGCCCGCCCGCGATCTGGAAGTCCTTCACCGACACCCCCACCGCCGCGAAGACGTTCTGACCGAGAAACAGGAAGACCAGCGCCACGGCCCCGCCGGTCACCGTCGCCTGCCAGCCGATGCGGCTGCGGGTGGCGGGCGGCACGCCCCGGCTGAGGGCCAGGAAGACGGCGGCCAGCCCGATCGGATCGATCGCCACGAACAGCGGGATGAAGGCCTGCAGGAATTTGACCACGGTGTCCGGCATGCCCGGCAGCATGACGGGGCGCCGGCGCGAGGTCCAGACCCGGATGGCTAGTGCGTCAGGCGCGACACCATCGCATAGACGATCAGCGCGAGCAGCACGAGACCGGTGCCGAAGAACAGGAAGCCGACGCCCTTGGCGATCCGCTTGCTGCCCTCCCAGTCGTCCTTGACGCGATGCTCCTCGAGCCGGTTCTCGGCGACCAGCCGGTCGTACCAGCGTTTCCGCTCATGGAGCAGTTCGGTCTTGGAGATGCGGCCGGAGAAGATGACCGTGTCCATCGGGAACTTCTCGATCCGGAAGTGGGTGTTGAAGAAATGGAAGGTGAAGATGAAGCCGGCGGCGAGCAGGGCCTCGTCGGAATGGACGACCACGCTGATGTTGATGATCCAGCCCGGCAGGAACGCCGTGAAGAACTGCGGGAACCACATGATCAGGCCGGACAGCCCGATGGCGAAGATGCCCCAGAAGACGGCGAAGTAGTCGAAGCGTTCCCAGTAGGTCCAGCGGTCAAACTGCGGGCGCGGCCCCTTGCCGAAGAACCATTTCTGGTGGGCGACGAAATCGCGCCAGTCCTGCGGCGAGGGCACCATCGAATCGGGCCCGAACACCGCGCCCCAGGCGCGGCGCAGCTGGCGGCGCCCGGTCGCCGGATCACGGAGCGACCGCCGGCCGCGCCAGAGCGAACCCGCGAGCGCGGCGAGGTGCAGGCCGAAGTAGGTGAACGTGATCAGCGCGCCGAAATGATGGAGCGAGCGGGCCACCTCGGCCCCGCCGAGCAGGCTGAAGATCGCGGCCGCCCACGCCGTGTAGTAGAATTTCAGCGGCATGCCGGTGATGACCAGCAGCAGGAAACTCGTCACCACGAGCAGGTGGAGGAAGCGCTCGAACGGCGTGAAGCGCGTGAAGTAGTCGGTGTCCGCGTGCGCCTGCCCCTTCGCCTCGTGAAAGGCGCGCGAGTCGTGCAGGAACAGGTAGACCGACCGCACGAGCCAGAAGAGCGTGTGCAGGCCGAACACGGCGAACACGCCGATCAGCAACGCGGTCATGAACAAAAACACCTGGTGCAGCAGCGGATAGTGCGCGGCATCCAGCGGGTTGGCATGCGGCTGGTAGGCGGTGAACTTCGGCCCCACGCCGGCGTGGCACTGGCGGCAGGTGCCGAGGATGCGCTCCTTCGACAGGCGGGAGCGCGGATCGCTGACCGGAAACACGTCGTGGTGCCCGTGGCAGTCGTAGCAGGCGGCCACGGCCGACGCGACGTTGGGCCGCCCCAGCGCCATCGCCTTGCCGTGGTAGGTCTCGCGGTAATGCGCGAGCCGGTCCTCGTGGCACCGCCCGCACCGCAGGTCGCTCGCCGCCTTGAAGCTGGCGGCCGTGGGCGCCTCGATCTGGTGCGCGGTGTGGCAGTCGGAGCAGACCGGCCCCCGCCGCTCCCCCTTCACCAGGAGCTGGCCGTGCACGCTCTGGTCGTAGAGCTGCTCGATGCCGAGGTGGCAGGTGCCGCAGGTCTTCGCGACGTTGGCGTGGGAGGTGCGCGAATCGCGGTCGATGCTCCGCTTGATGTCGTGCACGCCGTGGCAGTCGTTGCAGGAGGGCGCGACGATCAGGCCCATCTGCGTCAGCGCCCGGCCGTGGATGCTGTCGCGGTACTGGCCCGCGACCTCGGGGAAGCGGATCCGGTACTCGGCCGTCAGGCCCGGGTTGTCGTGGCACGCGCCGCAGGTCTGCGGCAGGTTGAACTTGAACACCGGCGAATCGATCTGCTTCACGGGCACCATCTCGTGGCTGCCGTGGCAGCTCGCGCAGCGGGCGGCGCCCGAAGCCCCCAGGGCGTGGCTCATGCCGTGAATGCTCGCCGCGTAGGCCTTCGCCTCGGCCGCGTGGCACGAGGCGCACTGCGGCGGCGGGACCTTCGACGGATGCGGCGACTCCGTGATCCCGCTGTGGCAGTCGACGCAGTTCAGCTTCCCGTGCACCGACTTCGCGAAGAATTCCGGCCGCACGCCGGTGAACTTCCCGGGCCCGCCCTTCTCCTTCGGCAGCGGCTCCGCCTCGTGGCAGTCCAGGCATTCGCTGTTCGGGATCGGCGCGGGCGCCGCCGGGGTCACCGCCGGCCCGGCCGCCCGGACCCACGTCGCGGCCAGCAGCGCGGCCGCGAGCCAACGCGCCGACAGCGGGCGGCCAATCGCGGGAAGCGCCCTGATCGTTGCCATGGAGGAGTAGCCAGCAGGATAGCGCGGGCGCGGCCCGGCCACACCGCATGGTTTGGGGGAGACTGGTCATAATTTGTCCTCCATTTGGGCGTCTTTTGTCCATTTCCGGGTCCGCCGGGAAAGCGCAAGAAACGCCCATCATCCGTCAAATCATGCGGTGTGGCCCCCCGCCGGGGGCGGTAGGATGGCGCCCCCAGCCTCCCCGCCATGCCTCCCGGTCCAACCCGTCCGTTCCGGCCGCCGGGGTTCCGCCGCATCCGGCGGGCCCTCCGGCTGGGCCTGCTGGTCGC
>Ga0335069_10015108_pt1 | contig 10797 bp, 9 predicted proteins | sample Lox_Sample_11_FD_206714 | JGI IMG/M metagenome (GOLD analysis project Ga0335069, IMG submission 206714) | Soil microbial communities from Loxahatchee National Wildlife Refuge, Florida, United States - Lox_Sample_1.1 | ecosystem: Environmental > Terrestrial > Soil > Wetlands | place: USA: Florida... | reverse complement strand
ACCTGGACCACGACGCCCGCCGCCGGCATATCGCCGCCACTGCCGCCGAGCTGGTCGGAACGCGCGGCCTGGAGGCGCTGACATTCCGGAACGTGGCGGAGGCCGCGGGATCGAGTACCACCGTCCTCACGCACTACTTCACCGACAAACGCGACTTGCTGCGATCCACCTTCGAGGCAGTCGCGGAGCGGTCTGGCGCCCGGTTCGACGAGGCACAGCGACACGGCGGCGGCCTCCGCGAGTGCCTGGAGGCGCTGCTTCCGCTCGATTCCCAGCGCCAGACCGAATGGCGCTTGCTCACGTGTTACTGGGGCATGGCCGTGAGCGACCCGAACCTCGCGCGTGCGGAAGCACGCCACGTACGCTCGGCACAGCGCCGGATCGAGTCGCTGCTCAGGCAGCACTACCCGGAGATAGCCGACTCCCAGGCCGAAGCCGTGGCACGACGGCTGGTCACGCTCGTGCACGGGCTCGGAGCCCACAGCGCACTCGATCCGGACCACTGGCCCCCGGCGGAACAGCGCCGGGTCCTGGCTCACGAACTGGGCTCCCTCGGCGGCCTCGACTTCCGTGACGGCGGCGTGCCGGCGAGAACCACCTCCGGCCGGGTACCCCCAGCGGCCGCAGGCCACCGCGCCACGCCGCCGAAGCGGGCCCGGGCCGCTGGTGACGCCACGACCAGGAGGCTGCGCAAGGACATCCTGGCCGCCGTCAAGCAAGGTCCCAACCCCGCGGCCCGCCGCCGCCGGCGCCCGTTCTCGGCTTGAAACTTGACTGTTCCGGGGCAGTTGTTATAGAACAATCGTTGTACGATGGTTGGCCGACAACGGCGTGGCAGCCTGCCGGCCACGCGTCCCGTCCAGGAGGGCCTTGGGGACGCGGCCATGGCTCGCTAGAACGTAGGCCGCCGCGTCTGCTGACGGGAAGGACGCATGCAGGAACACGTATACGACGTTGTGGTGCTGGGGACGGGCGCGGCCGGCTTGACGGCCGCCCTGCGTGCTGCGGCGGGCGGCGCACAGGTTGGCTTGTTCGAGAAGGCGGACACCGTCGGCGGTACGAGCGCATGGTCGGGTGGGACAGTCTGGTTGCCCAATAACCGCCATGAGGTGCAACTCGGGTTCAGCGACAGCCGCGAGGAGGTGCTGACCTACCTGATGTCGCTGTCGCACGGTCTAATGGAACAGCCGCTAGTGGAGGCGTACGTCGATACCGCCCCAGAAGTCGCGGCCTGGCTAGAGGACAACAGCCCGGTCGAGTTCGAAACGCTGCGCGGCATGAGCGATTACCACCCCGAGCATCCGGGCGGGAAACAGGAGGGCCGGTCGCTGGAGTGCACTCTGTTCCCGTTCGCCGACCTTGGCGACTGGGCGCACCGGGTCACCGTCGGCTGGCAGCTCACCGGCGAGATCACCATGAGCGAGTCGTCACTCGGGCGGAAGGCACCTGACGGCGTTCCGCAGGAAGAGCTGGACCGGCGCAAACGCCGCGACGAGCGTGGCGCCGGCCAGGCGCTGGTCGGGCGCCTGCTCAAGGGCTGTCTCGACCGCGGTGTGCATCCGCAGGTCCGCTGTCGCGGGGTCCGGCTACTGGTCGTCGGCGGCCAGGTGACCGGTGTCCTGATCGAAGGGCCGGACGGGCCGTTCGAGGCGCGAGCCCGCAGCGGTGTCGTGCTGGCTACCGGCGGGTTCGAACACGACGAGCGGCTCGTCCGGGCATTCTTGCGCGGACCGCTGGCGCATGCCGTCAGCGTGCCCACGAACACCGGCGACGGGCTTCGGATGGCGATGCGCGTTGGCGCAGACCTGACCGACATGCGGGAAGCATGGTGGGTGCCGACCATCGAGGTGGATGTCGACGGGTGGGGCCGCGTGCCGTGGCAGGTCAACACCGAACGGACTCGCCCGCATACGATCATGGTCAACGATGACGGCGTGCGGTTCACCAACGAGGCCGCCAACTACAACGCGCTCGGCAACGCGTTCCATGTCGTCGACGTGCCGCGGTTCACCTACGTCAACCACCCGGCGTGGCTGGTCTTCGACCATCATTTCCTGTCGCGCTACGGCCTGGCGGGGCACAGACCGCCGGCGCACACCCCCGACTGGATCATCGAAGCGCCGGCTATCGCTGAGCTCGCCGGGCGGATGGGCGTGCCGGCCCGTGCATTGCAAGCCACGGTCGAGCGGTGGAACAGCAATGTCGACGCGGGCTCCGACCCCGACTTCCGCCGCGGGGACAGCCACCACGACCGGGCCTGGGGCGACCCCGCCTTCGGCGGAACGCGCCAGGGCACGCTTGGGCCGATCGACAGCCCGCCCTACTACGCCGTGCGCGTGTGGTGCGGGACGCTCGGTACCAAGGGCGGCCCGCGTACCGATACGCAGGGGCGGGTGCTCGACGTCGACGGCAACGTGATCGAGGGCTTGTACGCCGCCGGAAACGCGATGGGCTCCGTCATGGGCATGACCTACGGCGGGCACGGCGGCACCCTGGGGCCCGGATTGGTGTTCGGCTACCTGTCCGGCCGTCATGCCGCCGCCCTCGCTGCACGCCGATGACGTGCACGACCGCGTCGAGACGCTCACCCTGGAACGCGGCGCATCACGCCCTGAGGCTGTCCTCCAGGTACTGAAGGAACACGGCCGGGAGGCCAAGGACAAGGGTATGCGCGTCGTGAGTCAGCCGAAGACCGCGTGGATCCCAGCTGAATTCCCAGCCATGGGCGTCAATCAGGTACGTGACAGTCCCGATCAGCGCCTCTTCGCTCACACCGCGGATGTCGTCGTGTGCGTCGTTCTGGAACGCGACCCTGTGTGCCAGCTGGTCTTTATCAAGTTGACCGAGCTCCTCGATCCGCGCATCCACCGCGAGCACCACGGGCGCAAGGTATAGATCAGTCACGTCATGAGGTCTGGTGGCCATGGGTACCTCCGCGCACAGGAAGAAACGAACCCTATGCTGCTGAGATCAGCGCTGCCGCAGTAGTGCCAAAGGTCCTATGGTCACCCGGGGACCGTGGCGTCATACCTGACACTGTCCTGATATAAGGAAGAATCAGCTTGCCCATTTACTGCTGGCTGCATGCGCGTCCCGTCCGACGTCGGCCGGCCGCTCGCGTCGCTGGCTCCCAGGAGGAGCATGACGACTGACGAACAGCGCGCCGGCGCCGCTGATGATCGCTATAAATGGGTCGTCCTGATCAACACCACGCTGGGCGTCCTGGTGGTCACGATCAACTCCTCGATCGTGATCATCTCGCTGCCGGCCATCTTCCGCGGCATCAACCTCGACCCGCTGCAGCCCGCGAACGTCAGTTACCTGCTGTGGATCCTGCTGGGCTTCCTGGTCGTCACCTCGGTACTCGTGGTCTCGTTCGGCCGGCTCGGGGACAGCTACGGGCGGGTGCGCCTGTACAACCTGGGCTTCGCGATCTTCACCGTGTGCTCCATCGGGCTGTCACTGATCTTCGCCCAGGGCAGTACCGCGGCCATGGCGATCATCGTGCTCAGGATCGTGCAAGGAGTGGGCGGCGCGATGCTCTTCGCCAACGCCGCCGCGATCCTCACCGACGCCTTCCCGGCTAACCAGCGGGGAATGGCGCTCGGCGTCAACTCCGTCGCGGCGGTCGCCGGGTCGTTCATCGGCCTGATCATAGGCGGCCTGCTGGCCAGTGCCGACTGGCACCTGGTCTTCCTCGTTTCCGTGCCCATCGGGCTGTTCGGCACCATCTGGGGCTACGCCCGGCTGCGAGAGGTCTCGGCCGCGCCGGGGGGCCGCATGGACTGGTGGGGCAGCGGGCTGTTCGCCGTCGGGCTGGTCGCCCTGCTGGTCGGTCTCACCTACGGCATCCAGCCGTACGGTGGGCACGCGATGGGGTGGACCAACCCGGCGGTGCTCGGCTCGGTGATCGGCGGCATCCTCATCCTGGGCATATTCGTGCTGGTAGAGCGGCGCGTGGCCGAGCCGATGCTGGACTTCGCGCTGCTGCGCAACCGGACGTTCGCCAGCGGGAACCTGGCCAGCCTGCTGTCGTCTATCGGCCGGGGCGGCCTGCTCTTCGCGCTCATCATCTGGCTGCAGGGGATCTGGCTGCCGTTGCGCGGTTACTCCTTCGAGCGGACGCCGCTGTGGTCAGCCATTTTCATGCTGCCGCTGACCGCCGGCTTCCTCATCGCCGGCCCGCTGGCCGGAATCTGGTCGGACCGGATTGGCCCGCGCCCGTTCACCATCGGCGGCCAGCTGACGGGAACCGTCGCGTTCGTGCTGCTCGCCGTGCTGCCGGTGAACTTCCAGTACTGGGCGTTCGCGCTGTTGCTGCTGGCCTTCGGGCTGGGCATGGGCGCATTCAGCTCATCCAATGCCGCCGAGGTCATGGGCGCCGTCGACCCGGCCCAGCGCGGATCGGCCGCGGGAATCCGCGCCACCGGGCTGAACTGCGGCCAGACCCTGGCGATCAGCCTGTTCTTCACCATGCTGACGGCGGGGCTGGCGGCCCGGCTGCCGCACGCCCTGTCCTCCGGGCTGGCCGGCGCGGGGGTGCCGGCACCCCAGGCCGCCGCGGTGGCGAACCTGCCTCCGGTCGCCATGCTGTTCGCCACCTTCCTCGGCTACAACCCCATCCAGTCCCTGCTCGGCCCGGCGCTGCACTCGATGCCTGCCGCGACGGCCGGGACCGTGACCAGCACCGCCTTCTTCCCGCATGTCATCTCGGGCCCATTCCACGACGGCCTGCGGCTTACGTTCGGTGTCGCCGCGGCCTTGATGCTGCTGGCCACCGTTGCCTGCGTGCTGACCAGGCCGCGGCCCGCCGGGGCCGTTGCGCAGGCTCCCGCCCTGCCGGGGCAGACGGGCGCGCGGGCCGATGAAACGGACGCGCTGGCCGCGGAGGCCGGCCGGCTGGAAGCGCAGGTGCGGCACTGGCAGCAGCTGGTCATGGCGGAGCGCACTGCCGTCCCGCTGGTTATTACGGTCAGCGCCCCGCTCGGCGCGGGCGGCGACCAGGTGGCGCAGCGGCTCGCCGGGGAGCTGAACCTGCCCTTTGTCGACCGGGCCATCCCGGCCGCGGTGGCCGAGCAACTGTCGGTGCCCGTCGCCTCGGCGCAGGCCCGCGATGAGCGGCGGGAGCCGGCGGCGCTCCGGCTGCTGGTCAGCGCGGCCAACACCGAGCCGCTGTTCGGCTTGGAGGTGGCGGGTATCGACTTTGATGACGAGGACCAGTTCCGGCTGGCGACAGAGGCACAGCTGTGGAAGCTGGCGGCAACCAGCGGCGGGGTCATCCTGGGGCGCGTCGGCGCGGTCATCCTGGCCGGGCATCCGCGCGCGATCCATGTGCGGGTCACGGCATCGCGGGCCACCCGGTGCCGCCGGGTGCACGAGTACGGCGGGCTTGACGAGCCTGCGGCGCTGCGCCTCATCGACCGGACTGACCGTGCCAGGGCCGAGTACGCCCGCCACCTGTACGGTGCCGACCTGAGCGACCCCGCCCTGTATGACCTCATCGTGGCGACAGACAAACTGAGCATCGAGGATGCGGCTCAGGTCGTGACTGCCTTCCTGGCCGTCACCGGTCTGCAGTCCTCCCAGCCCAAGCTCGGGCCGTAGAACGACTGCCCGTCCGGGATGACAGAACTCTTTTCCGAACGAGCGGTGCTACGCGCCCTGGCTCATCTGCTATTGCTCTGCTACTGGCGCGGCCGCAGTCTTGCTGCCGATTTCTCCGGGAGCAAACGGTATGGATATAAGGCGGGCCTGCATGTGAATGCTCGGTTAAGTCTTGCTGACATAGGCCGGCATAAGTCGGTAGCGCGCCGGGCCGCCGGTAACGTGAGCCGGTGACTAGCTTTGGCGCTCAGGCTCACTCGTCTCCCGGCCCGGACAGCTCGGCCGCGGGCATTGCGCGAAGTCTGACATCAATGCGGCGAAGTCGCAGGAGTTCCAGGTCGACGATCCGGCGCAGGTGCGCGGGAGTCCACCGCTCCGGGTCGACGATGGACTGGAACGACATCCCTTGGATCAGCGCAAACAGGCGGCCGCTTTCCATGTCCGGGTCGATGCTTGACGACATGCGTCCTGCTGAAATGTCTACTTCGATGAGGCGGGCTACCCGGTCCACCGCAGACGCCGCTCGGGACGCCCAGATCTGCATCAGCTCGGGGTCGCCAACTGCCATGCCTTGGTAGGCCAGCCAAACCTTCCATTCGAGTCTGCTCGAATCGTCGAGGGGCAGCAGCGCGCGCACGCACGCGGCAAGTGGGTCGTCGCTTTCGCCCATCGCCTGCTCCACCCGCACCCGTGATCGGGAGGCCATCGTCTGGTAGGTGTCCAGGACGAGCTCTCGTTTGCTCCGGAAATAGTGCGTGACCATGGTCGTGCTGCCGGAAAGCCGCTTCGCGATCTTTCCGTTGGTTAGCGCGTTGATGCCCTCGTCGGCGATCAGTTGGGCCGCTGCGAGTACTAGGAGACGCCGTCGATCTTCCGCATCGACCTTGGCGGGCATGGTGCTAGTTCACCTCCAAGCTTGCTGAACGACGCGATAGGGCAATCGGGTAGCGAGTCGCGCCCGTTTCCCGTTGGTGTCGACCTGGTTCCGGTCGCTGACGCTAGCCGAAACCGGTGGGGGTGCGGCTGCGGGTCGGATGTCATAGCCCTGGCTGGGGACGGCGGCGAACCTGAACGGGCAGCTCGACCAGACCGCGCACGATCAGACTGGGCAAGTAACGGAGCGGCTCGTCGCGGATGACGTCGATGCGGTTGACATGCCCGGCCAGCGCGCGGACGGCGTGCCGGGCCTCCATGCGGGCGAGGATGTTGCCGATACATGCGTGGATGCCTTGCCCGAAGGCGATGTGCCGCTGGGCAGGAGGGCGGTCGGGATCGAACCGATCGCCGTCGGAGAAGGCGGACTCGTCGCGGTTGGCCGACAGTAGCGAGACCACGAGCGTCGACCCGGCCGCCAAGGGCACGCCGCCGAGCGTGGTATCCCCCACAACCCGCCGGAAGACGGCAGCCGACGGGCTGGCCATCCGTACTGCCTCTTCGACGATCTTGTGGGCGCGTGCCTCGTCGGCTCGCACCCGGTCCCACTCCTCGGGCCTGCTGTCCAGCTGCAAGATGATGTCGGCGAGCAGGCGCAGGGTGCTCTCGTTGCCGGCTACCATCAGCTCGCGGGTCAGGCTGACGAGTTCGGCAATCCCGAGGGGCTCCTCGCCGGGACCCGGGTCGGCAGCGGCGGCGACGAGCATGCTGAGCAGGTCGTCGCGGGGCTCCTGCTGTCGCCGCTCGAGCTCTGCGGCGATCGTCAGCTGATAGTCCAGCAGGTCACGCTCCACCTGGGCCCAGCGCTCGGGCGCCAGCTGGGCGCCGATGGCCGCCGTGGCAGCGTCGGTCCACCGGCGGACGTCGTCTCTGCGGTCGTCGGGCAGTCCCAGGACGCGAGAGATGGCCCACACCGGCAGCGGCCGGGCAAACCTCTCGATGAGGCCGATGGTCCTGCCGTTCGGCAGGGCGCTGGCCAGCTCCTCCGCGACGTCGGCGATCAGCGGGTCCATCCAGGCCAGCGCCCGCGGGGTCAGCGCCTTCTGCACCATGCGCCGGTAGCGGGTGTGGGCCGGCGGGTCGTTCAGCAGTAGGGTCGGAACGTAGGGGAAGCCCCGGGACCGGATCGCGGCGACCTCGTCTGCCACCTCAGCGGGCGGCGGTGTGCGGCGAGAGACCTGGTTGGAGAACCGGGCGGGGTCCGTCAGCACTTCGCGGGCCAGTTCGATCGTCGTCACGATGTACCAGCCGGGCTCGGCCATCGCGTGGACGGGAGCCCGCTCGCGGAGCAGGGCCAGGGTGGCGAACGGGAACTGCTGGAAGTCCTCGACGAAGGGATCCAGCTCAGGCAACTCGGCGGATGGTGACATGACTCCTCGCTCTCTTTAGCCGCGGACCACGCCGAGGAACTCGCCGAGCGCCGCGATATGCGCGGCGGGGCCGGCCACCTGGACGTCAGGCACGCCGTGGTAGCGGGCGCCGGTGCTCATGGTCCGGATGGACAGGATCGACCCGCCGGAGGCCTCCCAGGCCGGCGCCTGCTCCGCCCAGGCCGACGGCCCGAGGGAGTAGTCGATCATCGTGTCCATCGGGAACCCGTCCGGGTCCCGGCCCTGCTCGGCCAGCAGCTCACGCAGCCGGCCGGCCCGCTGGTGGGTGTGCGGGCTCGCCGAGCCGAAGACGAACCCGTCGCCGGTGCGGGCAGCTCGTTTCAGCGACGCTTCGGCGCCTCCGCCGAAGTAGAGCGGAATGTCGCCTCGGACTGGTCGCGGTGACAAGCCGGCGCGGTCGATGCGATGGAACTCGCCGCGGTAGTCGACCACCGGCTGCCGCCACAGCAGGCGCAGCAGGTCCACCTGCTCGTCGAGCCGCCGGCCGCGGCCCTCGAAAGAGGCGCCCAGGCTTTCGTACTCCACGTGATTCCAGCCGGTGCCGACGGCAAGCACGAGCCGGCCGGAGGAGAGCACGTCCACCTCGGCGGCCTGCTTGGCCACCAGGGCGGTCTGCCGCTGCGGCAGGACGAGCACGGCGACCCCGAGCTCGATCGTCGTCGTGCAGGCGGCGAGGAAGCCGAGCAGCACGAGCGGCTCGTGGAACGGATCGTGCTCGGTGTACGGGCCGGGCAGGGGCGGATCGCGGTCGGCGTGCACGGCACCGAGCACATGGTCGTATGCCAGCAGCCGGCGATAGCCGAGTCCCTCGGCCGTCTGGGCGAAATCGCGGATGACCGCCGGATCCGTGCCGATCTGCGTCGTCGGGAACACCACCCCGAAGTCCATCTGTCCCTCCTCTTTACCCTGGGCTCGACCGGTCGATCACTGGCGCGCAGGCGGTGTCGGGACCCCGGCAGCCTGCAGCGCAGGCTGCCGGGAGCGAGGACCACCAGGCGCGGGGCCGCCCGGGGGCTGCGCTTCCAGCGCGCTCATCGCCTGACGACGGCGCGGTTGCCGTCGCGCCACAGGTAGACCTGGACACGTTCGGCGATCTTCCAGCCGCTAGGGGTCCGGGCGAGCGTATCGGTGTAACTGCCCGCGATGATGTAGGTATCGCCGCCCGGGGTCCCGGTGCGCACGTGCTGCGCCTGGAAGTAGCAGGTGGAGCGGGCGGTGTCACCGTCGACGTCGGCGACGATGTTGCCGACCAGGTGCTGGGAGGCGTCCAGCGGCTCCAGTGCTCCCCGCGCGCGGGTGAGGATCGCCCCGAATCCCTCCAGGCGTCCGCCCGGGTGGACGAACGTGGGCGCGCCGGTGAAGCAGCTCTCGAGCAGCGCCCAGTCCTTGGTGTCGAGTGCGAACGTGTAGCGCACGCACAGGTCGGCGATCTCCTGGCGGTCGATCAGCCGCTGCATTTCAGCGTCCATCTGGTCTCCTTGGTGCCGCCGGGGTTGGCGGGTCAGCGGGCTCTGGCCAGCGCGGCGACCTCGGCCTCGTAGGCGAGGTCGAACGTGCGGCCCCACAGCGGATCCGACAGCGCCTGGTCCACCACGGCCGCGCCGGACCGGCGGAACCACTCAAGCGTCTGGACATGCCCGGCCCGCAGGTCGTATACCGGCGAGAACCCCAGGACCCGGATGATCTTGCCGGGATCGAGCATTCCGTTGGTGACGTGGCGGGCGAGCAGCGCGCGCTCGGCCGCGACCTTGAAACCGCCGTAGGCGGTGACGTCGGGTTCCACGACCGGGCTGTCCTCGCTCCACGGGAAGGCGCCGGTCATCCGGTACAGGCTCTGCGACGAAACGCAGACGTAGCGGCCGACACGGCCGTCCAGAAGGTCAGCGAGGTCGCCGGGGTCGGCGCCGCCGGCGACCTTGGCGACGCCGGACACGTCGAAGACCGCGTCCCACTCGGTGCGAGCCAGCGCCGCCCGCATCGACGCCGCGTCGGACCTGTCCGCGACCAGCCGGGCCACCCCGGGCGGCAGCTCGACCTGGGTGACGCCGCGGTTGAGCACGGTCACGCCGGCACCGTCGGCCGTCAGGACCTCGACCAGGCGGCGCCCGACGAACCCGGTGCCGCCCAGCACCAGCGTCCTCATCAGCCGCTCCCCGGCGCGTAGCGGACGTGACGGGAGATGTCGCCGTACAGGTCGCCGAGCACCCGACGTTCCGTCCAGTGCCACCCACCGGCCGTCCGGGCCAGCCGGTCCTTATAGCGGCCGGAGAAGATCGGTTGCAGCGGGAAGTCCGGGAGGGCCTGGAAGATGGTGACGTATGCGCTGGCGGTGGCGGCGCCGGCGTCCTCGTCGACGTCGACGACCACGTTGGTCGTGACGTGCTTGGTGCGAGTCAGGCCGTCGTAGAGCCGGACGTTGTCGGCGATCCACTGCCGCGCGGCAGCCGCGCCAGGCTCGGCCTTGTGCCACTGCCCGTGCTCGAACAGCGCGGCGAACTCGTCGAACTGGCCGGTGTCGAACAGCTCGGCGTACCGGAACATCAGGTCGCTGATCTGCTGGACGGCGTCACTCATCAGAGCCTCCTGCGGGCGCCCGGCCGGGGTTGGCGGTCCAGTCCTGGGCATCCTGGATGACGACACACTCGAAGTGAGCCAGCCCGCGCTGCCCGTCGCACGTCAGCCGGGTGAAGTTCTCCGCCCAAGCGTGATCGAACTCGAACGACCTGCCGTCGGAGTCGACGATGCGGGTGGGGTGCGAGACGTCCCAGACCTCGCCCTCCGCGTGGTAGTCGCCGCGGTAGACGCCCTGGCCCAGTCCGTCGTCGAAGCCGCCGAAGTAGCCGCCGCCCTGGGTGTAGATCCAGCCGAG
>Ga0335069_10015107_pt1 | contig 10798 bp, 10 predicted proteins | sample Lox_Sample_11_FD_206714 | JGI IMG/M metagenome (GOLD analysis project Ga0335069, IMG submission 206714) | Soil microbial communities from Loxahatchee National Wildlife Refuge, Florida, United States - Lox_Sample_1.1 | ecosystem: Environmental > Terrestrial > Soil > Wetlands | place: USA... | reverse complement strand
GCCGGCGCATGCTGCGAGGAAGATTCAGAAAACGCATGCCGCACTGGCCCGATTCGGTGGTCCACACTACTTCTCCGAGTGCCTCAACATGAACCTTGGGACGGCGCAATTCGAAGCTCAGACGCACCTGCTCGCCCGGACCAAGGGGCGTTAGCATTTGCGCGCTGATTCCCTTTTGGTTAACGTTGCGAATCACGCCTCCGGTTGCGTGATTCACGGTGAGATAAGTCAAAGTGCGGAGTTCGTGCCGATGTTCGGCGCGTAGCTCGCGAGCTGTCGAAACCCCAGCGTTCATAGAAACAGCCTCGGACTCGTTCGCGGCAGGGTCGCTTTTCAAAATGCTATCGTGCCGGGGTAAGAAGTCTTAGTGACTTTGATGGTTCGGCTTTTGGCTTCCGGCTTCCGGGTTCTGGGCTTTCGGGTTCTGAGTCCCGGGTCTTGGCAATGGTTACGGTTTGCGATTTTCAGTTGCTCCCAGGAAAGCTTCTCGTGCGGGTCGCTCGGAGGATTGCCAGATCTTTACTGCTTCGAACAGGATGATCGTCCCGTAGCTCACAGCCAACCATACCAGTACGGCTTCGATGGGAAGGCCGGACCATGCGCCGATGAAGACTCCTAGCATCGCGTCATGTTTGTAATCCCACCATCCGTATGGGAGCGCGAGCGTGGCTTCCCACAAGAGGCTCAGCAGCATGACGAAGAACATCGTCATGCTGAGGGCACGCCAGTTGATAAAGCGTTTGGTTGCAGGATAGAGGCTGATAGAGGGAGTAAGGCCGCCGGCAACCAGCACGATGAAATATCCCGGGAGACCTTCACGGACGTCGGAAACGTAACGCTTGTAGAGAATCGCGGCGGCGATCAGAACCACCGCGACGATCAGGGACGAGGGGTGAAACTGGAGCAATTTCGGCAAGGCCTGTGCCTCGCCGCGGTAGTCCTGCACGGTGTAGGCAGTGAGCCAGTACTCGCTCAGCCAGACGTACAGAAGCAGGATCATGACGAATCCGGTGAGGTAGAAGAAGTACTCCTCGATCGGCACGGGGTTGCCGAGCGCCGGAGCGGGGATGCCGAGTGTCGCTCTCGGATCTGGAAATAGGAAGAACCAGCGGGCGAAGATCACGTCGAGCAGGCAGCCTGTGGTCGCGGTGACGGCAATGGTCCGCCAGAAAGCGCGCCGCGGAATATGCAATGCTTCGCGGGGGAGGAACCAGCCCGCGATAACAACAATGGGGACGATAAACAGCAGGAGACTCCAGGTGTAGCCGTGCGGTGAGGCTCCTGGAACGGCGTGGAACAAAACTGGAGTGACGACGGAATGAAGCGCGATTGCCGCCGGGACGGCGATCATCGCCAGCATAGCAAGCACGATTCCCGCGGCAATTGCGGGCCGAGGAGTTCCGTGAGTGCGGCAGCGATCTACTGTTGGGCTCATTGATTGGGCAGGATTGTACTCCTGAAAATCCGCGGTGGCGGGCTTCGGCAGGGCATTTCGAAACGCGGAGCGGTGTTGACACCAAAGTACATGCCCGAAGGGTCAATCCTCAGCAATTGAAAGTCGCGGCAAAGCCCGATACCTTAGGCATGAGTCCGTGTCTCAATGGCCACGTCCACAACAAAACCTGAAATCCAACTCTCCGGATCGTTGACGGGGGTGGGTTCGCGCGCGTGGGCAGGGACGGAGAATGTCCAGGGGACTCTGCCTGCGACCAAAAAGGCGTCGCCACAAGAGGCGCTTCAGGCACTGCTTGCGTTTTCGGCGTTGCACGATCAGATTCGCCGGCGCAAGGCGTTAGCCTCTCGCAACAGCAACTTCGATTCTCCTGTAATTCAGCCCGAGTTTGAGCCAGCCGAGCTCTTTGTTCTTGATGAAGTTTTGCAACTTGTTGCGGAGCGCGCAGTCGCGATCACGGGCGCTGATGGGTTGGCAATTGCGCTCGCAGAAAACAATGAAATTGTGCTGCGCGCGGCCGCGGGGACGATTCGTCCGGATGTGGGGCAGCGGATTGATCGGGACAGGCACAGATCATTATTTGTGACGATACCGAAACGGATTCGCGGGTGAATTTGCATGCCTGCCGCAAGATGGGCGCGCGGGCGATGGTGGCGGTGCCGCTGTGCGGACGCAAACGTGTTATCGGTGTGCTCGAAGCGTTTTCGTCGTGGCCCTTTGCATTTAATGAGAGCGATGTCCGAAATTTGAGTTTGCTGGCGGAGCTGATTCTTGGCGCGCTAAAGCCGGAAGATGAAGACCGGTTTGCGCAATCGGCGCAAGTTGCGGCTACAAAGCTGGAGGTTCCGAACCCCGCTGCGGGAATTAGCGACGTTGCGAAAGCAGTCCCAGCACAAAAGCCGATCGAGTCCACCAAACCTGAAGCGCTGAAGGTGCCTGCGACGAAGGTTGAGCCTTCTCGATCGGAGGCACCGAAGCCAGATGTGCTGAAGCAGGTCACTGCGCCTGCGGCTTCAATTCCTACGCCGCTGGCCGTGGCTGCGACTCCCGTCCCGAGAATTCCCGTACCGCCGAAGCCTCCTGTCCCAGCGGAATCAACCAAGACTACTGCGTCCGGGCCCGTCTCATCGGCGATGCCGTCGGCGGCCCTGAAGATTCCTGCGCCGATCGCAGCTCCTCAAAAAACAATTGTGCCGGAGATACCCAAGGCGGTAGCTCCGGCGGTTGCGCCGCCTGTGGTTGTGCCTTCAGCTGCGACGCCGGTAGCTCCGGCTTCCAAGGCTAGCCCGGCAACTGCTCCTAAGCCTGAGGTTCAAGCCGCCGCTGTTCCGGCAGTCGCACCCGTCGCGCCGGTGAGCAAGCCGGTTGAAGAAATCAAAGAGACGAAGCAGACCGCCACTGCCACTGCTGAGTCTGTTGCGGAACTGGCGCTCACATCCGGGAAAGCTCCTGAAGCTTCCAACCGGCTCTGGTTTTTGGTGATGCTGGTGGGGACGGTGGTTGCCGCGGCTTTTATCGTCGGCGTTTGGTGGAAGATGAACACAGCGCGGATCGGCGGGGCGATGGTACAAAACCAGCCGATTACGCAGCCCAATGTTCCGACGGCACCGGCCAAAGCGCCTCTCTCGGCTACGGATGCCAACCCGCTGACCAGCGGCGAAAAACTCTCCGAGGACAACGAACCAGAAGATACTCCAGCGACGCCGCAGGAATTGTCCAAATTTCCGCGTGTCACAGCTGTCCGGCACTGGTCGTCCACCGATTCGAGCACGGTGGTTTTGGATCTTGAAGATCAAGTGCAGTATGAGCCGGGACATCTTACGAATCCCGAACGCTTTTATTTCGACCTACGCGATACGCAACTCGCCCCCGGATTGGAAGGAAAGTCGTTTGATGGAGATGCGCTGCTGAGCCGAATTCGGATTGCGCAGCCGGTGTCGGGAATGACACGCGTGGTGCTGGAGGCGCGACCGAGCGCGAACGTGTCGGCGCCACAGGTAAGTTTGGAGCGTGATCCGTATCGACTGGTGATTCAGGTGAGCAAGCATGGGACGTCTCCGAAGGGCGCGGTGAATCTCTTCCCATCAGCGCCTGAGGCGGAGAAGGCAAAGCTCGCGATTGTGGTTCCTCCACCGACCAAGGAAGATTTGCAGTTAAAAGCACATGTGCCAAAGATGCGGATTGTAGTTGACGCCGGACACGGCGGATGGGATCTGGGAACGGTGGGCCGGCGTGGACTGCTGGAGAAAGATCTTGTGCTAGAGATTGCACAGAGGCTGGGCAAGCTGCTTGAATCGAGGCTGGGCGCGGAGGTGATCTATACGCGGGAAGACGACAACTATATTCCGCTCGATGACCGCGCTGTGATCGCCAATCAGGTGCAGGCAGATTTGTTTGTTTCGGTACATGCGAATTACAGCGATCTGCCATCTGCTCGCGGAGTGGAGACTTATTACACAAACTTCTTCTCCGCGCCCGGATCGAAGGAATTGCCGGCCAATGCGACGCCCAAGGAAGCTGCCATGCGGTCGATGCCGAAGAATGTCGCCACCCCGACGCTTACGGCGAATGAGTTGCATGACCGCATTGAGCAATCGCGACGGCTGGCGGCGAGCGTGCAGCGGTCGCTTTATGGGACGCTCTCGCTGCAAAATCCTGGGCTGCGCGATCGAGGGATCAAGGAAGCTGGGTTCGTTGTGCTGACCGAGAGCGCGATGCCGGGAATTTTGGCGGAAGTCTCGTTTGTATCGAGTCCGACGGATGAGCAGAAACTTCGCAGTGATGGATATAGGGAGCAGATTGCCGAGGCGTTGTATCGGGGGATTGCAAAGTATGCGGCTGCTAAGACGGTGAAGGTGGCTGCGAAGTAAAAACGGTACCCAGTAGTCGGTACCCGGTACCCAGTAATTGGGAGCGGTGAAAACTCGCTCTGCTAAGCCAACAAAAAATCCCCATCTCTCGCGCACAGAGTACGCGAGAAATGGGGCACCCATTACGGGAAGCGACGTCTTCGATTGCGTTGGCTGTTCTACTTTTTTGCGGCCTCATCCTTTTGGTATCCCGCGCTCAGGGTCGCTTTTGATTGCGCCACGGGCAGCAGAGTTGGATAGAACTGCACGAATGTAGTGTCGACGGCGCCGTGGTCCTGGTGGCAGGTGTAGCAGGCCGCTTCTTTCGGAGTCATTTTCGCGCTCTTGGTGCCATCGAATCCAAAGAAGGCCCACTTGCCTGGAGCGAAACGCGCCTCATCCTTGACGTGCACTTCGAGCCCCATTACTTCTCCGCCCTGGAAATTGCCTTTCTGATTGATTGACCCTCTGCCCTCCGCCTTGCGCACTTCGAGAACGAGCATCGTTTTATTGGGCCAGGTGCCGGTTTCTGTGAATGCCTTGTAGGATTCTGGATTGACGAAGACGTTGTCGAACATGTGATGGTCCATGTTCATCCCGCCAGCGCTATAATTCATATCAAAGCCCGTTGTGAGGTATACCCATTGCCGATAGTTCTCGGGCAGCTTTAGCTGATCGTCGCTGGTGTACTCTGGCCCGCTGGGCGGTGCGGGAGCGGGCGAAGACTTCAGGAGTACGGCGGAGATTGCCAACAGAAACGTCACGACAGTGAGTGTTTTCGCTTTGCTGATCATGGCAGGCATTCTGCATGGAATTTCCCGAGAACGCCACACCGCCGACTGCACAAATCATGCGTTTTACTGCAATGTTGACCTTTCTGGCGGGGGCTGGAGTAGGATTCGGCAATATGGAAGCGAGCCTGAGGAAATTCGAGCCGCCGCGCTGGTATTGGATTTTTGCGATATGGATGGGCTTTGGGATATTCGACGCGACACAGACGGTTTTTGTGATGCGCTCGGAAGGGATGCATCACTACTGGTTCAGGCTGTTTTTCACGAACGTTCTGGCATGGCTTCCGTGGATGCTGGCCACGCCTTTCATCTTCCGACTGGATCACAAGTTTCCCACATTGCAATGGAAGCGCCGTGGGTTCTGGTTCTCACATCTGGCGGCGTGCATGGCGATCAATCTCATTGCTTCTGCGTGGCTCGCGATGGCGGAGGAACTTCTCAATCCGTATGCGTTTAATCCGGGACCGGATTCTTTCATTCAACTCTTGCGGCGCAAGTTCTTCAGTGGGATTCTGACATCGATCATTTTGTATGGACTCATTCTGCTGGTCGCCCGTATTGCAGAGACGCAACACCGTTTTGCCCTTCAGCAGGCAGAAACAGCGCGGCTCAACGAGCAACTCTCGAAGGCACAATTGAATGCATTGCGGCGACAGATTGAACCGCACTTCCTGTTCAACACGCTCAATGCGATTGCGGGACTGGTGCGAGAAGAGCGAAATGAGGCTGCGGTGAGCATGATCGCCGGGTTGAGCGACTTCTTGCGGCGAGTCGTCAACGACTCCGAACGGCAGCACGTTCCCCTGGCTGATGAATTGGAGTTCACGCGCAAGTATCTTGATATTCAGAAGGCGCGGTTCGCGGACCGTCTCGAGTTCAGCGTAGACGTGCCGGTGGAATTGATGGGGGCGCAAGTGCCGAGCCTGATCTTGCAACCGATGGTCGAGAATGCCGTCAAACATGGGATCGCGAAACGAGTACAAGGTGGCGCAATCCGCCTGGGGGCCGCTCGTGCAAATGGAAGGCTGACAGTGCGTATCTACAATGATGGGCCGAGTTTGCCATCCGGCTGGGAGCAGAGCTGCACGGGCATTGGAATTCCAAACGTGCGCACGCGGCTGGAGAGCCTGTACGGAAATGCATTCGAGTTGAGCCTGCGCAATCAAAATGGCGGTGTAGAAGCTTTGGTATCTCTGCCCTATACCGCGAGCGACTCGCGAATGGAGTGAGTTTGCGTCCCGAAGATCACTCTGCCAGAATTCGCGTTCTCATCGTAGACGATGAGCCTCTCGCGCGCAGCAACATCGGCGTCCTTCTGCGGAAACACGATGAAGTCGAGGTCATCGGAGAGTGCGGCTCGGGTGCGGAGGCGCTTGGAGAAATCCGAGTCAGGAAACCAGATTTGCTGTTTCTTGATGTGCAGATGCCGGAGTGCGATGGGTTCGATGTGCTAGAGATGCTTGGGAATGACTTTCCTCCTGCCGTGATCTTTGTGACTGCCTACGATCAGTACGCGCTGCGCGCCTTCGAAGCTGGAGCGCTCGATTATTTGCTAAAGCCGTTCGACAATACGCGTTTCGAGCTAGCTCTTACGCGGGCGAAACAGCGCATTCGAGGAGAAAGCAGGCCGAGCCGGGCGGAGCGTATCGTTGTCAAAAGCGCGGGAGAAGTCAGCTTCATCAAAATTGGGGACATCGACTGGATCGAGGCGGCAGACTATTACGCTTGCCTGCATGTTGGTCAAAGAAATCATCTGGTGCGGCGCAGCCTGGCGGAACTCGAGAGTGAGCTTGATTCCAGCAAGTTTTGCCGCGTACATCGATCGAGCATCGTGAATCTGGATCGCGTACGGAGCCTGAAGCTGCATGAGGATGGCGAATATGAAGTTCTGCTTGAGACGGGGGCACGAGTGCGGCTGAGCCGGAGATATCGCAAGGAACTGGAGGATCGGATGGGAATGTGGGGGAGAGTGTTGTGAACGTGCGCGAATGGCGAGCGATTTAGAGGAAGGGGTTTACAATTTCAACCCCATCCATCTCATGGTCGGTCTGTATATCTTCAGCAAAGAGAATTTTGCATCCGGTCTGCTTCGCGGAGCGAAGAAGTAGAGCGTCCCAGAAATTGATGCCATGAAGGCTATGGAGATCATCGGCGTAGACGATGATGTTTGTGTCGAACAAACTACGAACGCTCATGGACCTCGTCGCGGTTGAAGCGCCGGCCACAAGAGTGCCCTTGTCCGGACAGGCGCTTGAACTCTTCAATGCTGCGTTCCGCATCGTCGTTCCCATAGACGGACTCGAGATACTCGCAAATCATTTGGTTCAAGCTCTCTCCCAGGGCTTCCGCCTTTTTGCGGGCGCGGGCGACGAGATGATCGTCGATGGAAAGCGTAACATTCATGAACACCCTATACGTGGACACATTATTTGTGTCAACAATCGCGGGCGAGACGCCCACTCGACAGCCGGCGGGACGCTGGCGCTACTTTCCATACTTTTCCAGCCACTTGAGTTCCTCGCGAACCTTGATTTTGCCGTGCCACGGATTTTTTCCTAAGCCGTGACCTTCTCCGGGGAAAACCAACAATTTGTTGGGTACGCCCAGCGAGTAGAGGGCGTGCTCTAACAGATAATCCTCGAGGACCGCGACGCGAATGTCGCTGCCGCCGGCAACCATGTGCGTTGGAGTTTTGACTTTGTTGATTTGGAAGATGGCGGCTTCGTCGTGGTAGCGCTGAGCGGCTTCCCAAGGACGTCCGCCGAGAAAATAGGCGTCGTCGTAGGTGGTGTCGTCGTTGCCCCAGTTGCCAATGTGCTCCACGGCTCCGGCGCCAGTGACGGCGGCCTTGAAGCGCGTGGTCTGCGTGATGAGCCAGTTGGTCATATATCCGCCATAACTGTATCCACCGATGGTTAGGTGGTCGGGATCGGCGATGCCATCTTTCACGAGAGCGTCAACACCGGTCAGAATGTCGCGGCCGGGCTTGGAGACGATCTGTGGAACGATTTCCATCAGGAACTTGTCTCCATATCCGGTAGAGCCGCGGTAGTTCGGCTCGAAGACGAGCCAGCCGTTGGTCGCGGCAAGTCCCGCCCACTGATACCAGTCGGCTTCGAATTGGTTGCCATCGGCGTCGGCGGGGCCTCCGTGGATCAGAGTAAGCATGGGAAGGTGCTTCGCTTCGAACTTGCCAGGAGGATAGATCAGCATGCCTTCGACGGTAGTGCCATCGTCGGACTTCCACTGATAGGGCTTGCCTTGGGGCAGGTCCGCCTCAGCGAGTTTCTTGTTGAAAGAAGTAATGGGATGGGCCTGGTCGAGTTTGTCCGCGGAATCGGCGAGATAAATCTCTGCGGGCTTCCCAAGGCTTGAATAAACGAATGCCAGCCGTGTCGAGTGCGAGGCGGCCGAGAATTGCGCGTAGGTGCCGGGAGTATTCGTAAGTCGATGCAGTTTGTCGGAGGGCTTGGTGGCATCGTACATCTGAACTTCAGTCCCGAGCCGCGCTGCCGCCACGACGCTGTTGGCCAACGCAGAGTAATGTTCAACGGATCCGACGAAGGATTTATCCCACTGCTCGATCTTGCCATCGTCAGTATCGACCCAGTACAGATGGGGCTGCAGGTCGCGATATGGGCCCGAGGCATCGCCGACGGTGATGAAAAAGAAGATATGACGCGAATCATTCGCCCATCGCGGACGAACTTCTTCGCCCTGATTGTGCGTGATACGTCGCGGCTGCGCGGGCGCGCCGGGTCCAACATGTGCTAGATCGAGAACATAGATCTCAATATCTTCATATTTTTCCTGGCGCTGGTTAATCGCATTGGTGACGAACGCAAGTTTCGCTCCGTCTGGCGATGTCTGAAGATCGTCGATTCGTAAGGGAGTCGTAGCGATTGCTTTTGACCCTGGCGTGAGATCAGGTTGTTTCTCGGGCTCCCCTTCTTTCTTTTCAACCGTTGCTGGCTCAGTTGCGTGATGAGCGAGAGCTTCCTCCACGTCGAGGGCAAAAATGCTGTCTCCGCGCTCGGCGGTGCGGTACTGAACGACGTCTTTCCACTGCTGCTTGTAGTCGTCTTTCTGCTGCTTGGACCAAGGCTGACGGGTGGCGTAGTAGATGGTCTGTGAATTCGCAGACCAGGAGAAAGCGTGAACATCTTCTTCCCCGTGCGTGATGGCAAAAGCTTCACCGCCGCCGGGAGAGATTAAATAAATCTGGCTGACTTCGTCGTCTTTGTCGGAGTCGGAGTCTTCGCCTTTCCCCGCAGGATTTTTGCGTTCTGAAAGGAAGGCAATCCATTTGCCGTCGGGGGACCACTTGGGGTCGGAGTCGTGTCCAGATTGCGTGAGTTGGATGAGCGATTTCGGGTCATCGCGATAGAGCCAGAGATCGGTGCGGAAAATCTGCTGGTCCCAATCGGCGCGCTCGGTGGCAAAGACGACCGAGTTGCCGTCAGACGAGAGTTCAATGTTGCTGAAACTCACGGAGTTGAAGAAGTCATCAAGCGTAAGTTTTGGTTTGGACTGCGCTATCAGAGGGAGAGCAGAGGTGAGCAGGAGTGTTGCTGCAACTACCAGTTTTCCGATTCGCATTTGGTCCCCGTGGGAAGAAGGGTTATACAACGTGCGATTCCCCGGTGGCAAGTTTCGCGTAGCTATTTGACAGTGAGGTTGTTGAGAAACATGGTTGGCCTGGGACTCACTTAGTTGGGCGTTCATCAAGCGGAGGTGACTGCAATTATTCCCGAGTGGGCTCGGCGTCTTTCAGAGCCTCATCGAGGGACTGGGCAGAATGGGGAGTGTTCTGCACGATGCGCCAGCCATCGTCGAACTGCCGAAATCCCACGAGTGAGCGGTAGTGCTGGTCCTCCGCATAAAATGCGGCGCCAACCTCGTTGACGGGAACCCATTTCCAGGTGAACTCGACGTCAGCGGTGGTTTCCTGCTTGCTGATGCCGGTGACCGCTATGACCTCCCGCCGGGCGGCGGGTATTGTGATCGCGGGCTTCGTCGCCTCGTCCGCGTGCACGAGCAAACGAATCGTGTCAACGCCGGCGGGCGTAAGAGAAATGTCCCAACACGGCGCTGGCTCGAGCACGGGAGAACACTTCGCGGAACTCGCCGTCACCCATCCATGACGTTGAAGGACGGCTAACTCGGGCGAAACGTAGTCCTTGTTGGAGACGATGCCGGTTTTGAGAACGAGTGGTTGCTGCTGGTTGAATTCGGGTGAGGACGCGATCAAGTCGGCGGCCAGACGGCGCGAAAGATAGTCGCGCGGAGAGCAAGCCGTTAGCAGAGTCAGCCCCACGAGTGCGAGGAGTTCTTTCATAGTTTGAGAACTTAGAAGTCGCTTGTGTCCCATGTCCCGCAAATGTGGCGAGACGTGGGGCAACCCATTTTTGTGGACGCCTCGGCGACCCGAAAAAGCGATCCAGCGATCACCGACTGGTGATTGTAAATAAACGGGAGCGTTTGTGTGGGAGGAAAGGGCGGTCTGTGATTTGACCGTCGAATTCGGGCGCCCATCGACCCGGGATCCGAGTGGAACAGCGAGGACATGCGCCTTCGGGAGTCAAGCGGTAGTCGGTGATGAGATATCCATAGCGGCGAATGAGCGTTTCATGGCAGCGCGGGCAATGCGTATCCTCGCACTCTTGGACCATGCCGGGAAGATTTCCTGCGTAAATGTATTTCAA
>Ga0335069_10015106_pt1 | contig 10798 bp, 9 predicted proteins | sample Lox_Sample_11_FD_206714 | JGI IMG/M metagenome (GOLD analysis project Ga0335069, IMG submission 206714) | Soil microbial communities from Loxahatchee National Wildlife Refuge, Florida, United States - Lox_Sample_1.1 | ecosystem: Environmental > Terrestrial > Soil > Wetlands | place: USA: Florida... | reverse complement strand
CGTAACGATTTCGACAAAGCCGTCTACCATCAGCAACGCGCGCTGGCCCTGAACCCGAACGACGACCTGATCGTGGTCCAGCAGGGCGAGCTCCTCACCTGGCTCGGCCAGGGCGACGAAGGCATCGAATGGATCCGCAAGGCGATGCGCCTCAATCCCTACCACCCCGAGCGTTTCTGGTTCCACTTGGCGCGCGCCCAGTTCGTCGCGAAGAGTTACGCCGATGCGATCGAGTCCCTGCGACACATCACGGCGCCGGACGGGTTGCACCACGCGCTCCTCGCGGCCTGCCACGCACAGATGAGCGATGTTGAGCACGCGACCGTGCACGCTGCAGAGGTGATCAAACGCATCCCCGGGTTCGCCGTCCGCGAGCATTGCCTGCCGATGCTGCACTACCGACGCGAGACCGATCTCGCCCACCACCTCGAAGCCCTGCGCAAAACCGGGCTACCGGAGTAGGTTGGAGCGGCACGTTTGACGTCCTCAGTCTCCCGCTTCCGCAGCGAATCGTGACCACGTAAACGGCACCCGCACGGTGGCTGCCCACATCCCGCTCCATATGGATCCGGGCGCGCGCATGGCGCACGCGCCCGCGTATACGCGGGGCATCCATCAGCAAGCGGTCGGTGATGCTGGCTGCCTCCGCGTGCACCGACGAGGAGTACGCGTCGGATCTCGGGTGTCGCGAAATGTTATGGCCAAAGTTTGTCTGTTCCCGACTCTAGATGGTTGACAGGTGGTCAAGGTCAAGCGTGGGGGCGCCGGTCAACAGTCAGCTGGTTCCCATGGCATGCGAGTTGCTTATGGCGCCGCCGAAGCTCTGTGTAGACGACGTTAACGACAGGTTCACGATGATGCTGGCACGGTTCAAGAGAAGGGGACTCAGGTCGAGGCAGCGCTGCGATTCGAGCCCGGGTGCGGCGCGGTTTGAACTGGCGAAGCGAGGGGTGGCGGAGCGATGAGCGAACTGCACGAGGCGCAGGCGCTCGCTGCGGCGGAGGCGGAAAAGTGTCGAGTGTGTGGTCGGCGGACGCTCGAAGACAGCTCGTACTGCGCCACCCACAACGATCGCGTCGGCTTTCGGCAGGGTCGGGTTTGGTTCCGACGCTTGGATGTTGTGCTCGTGCTGGCGCTCGCAATCGGTGCGTGGGGCTACCCGAGGATCAAGGGGCGGGTGATGGGCGGAGTGGCCGACTATCTCGAGCATGCCAACGACAGCCATGATCCGGGCTATCTCGACCAGGTCAACAAGTTCCTCTCGTCCCGCATTCCGCAAGAGGCAGCGCGCGACAAGGATACGAAGCGCGTCGCGGCGGCGCTCCGGAGCACCCTGACGGGCGGCAACGGTGCGCCGGCGCCGCCGGCAGAGGTCACAGAGGTGCGGCGCGACGCCGAGGTGAGCGAGACGGACGCCGGCCTCGACGGCGACATCGACCGAATGCAAAAGATGACCGCGGCGCAGCATATGGGGCTGACACAGTCGCAGTTGGCGCGTCTGCAGACAGTCAAAGGCGGCGCCCTTCCGGTGAAAACCGATATCGACGCCGCGCCGCTCTCCACAGGTCTCGACCCGTCCCTTGCCCCAGTGCCCTCCAGCGAAGTACGCCGCGGTGCGCTGGGCTTCTGCGGCAACGGTGTGATCGAGCCGGGTGAAGAATGCGACGGGCCAGCCCTGGGTGGGGCCACGTGCGCTCGCCTCGGTTTCAGCGGCGACTGTGGTCAAGAAGACCTCTGCATGCACCCCGGCCTCGCCTGCCGCAGTAACTGCACCTTCGACTACGCGGGCTGCACCGCCGAGAGCCAAACCCCGGTGCAACGCTTCATCGATCACGGCAACGGTACCGCCACCGATCGACTGACGGGTTTGATGTGGGAGCTGAAATGTCCTGATCTGACCTGTCCCGAGCGCCACAACGTGCTTGCCACGCTTCCCTGGCGGCGCGCGGCCGTGGAGTGGGTGGATGCGCTCAACGAAGAACGCTTTGCCGATCACAACGACTGGCGGCTGCCATCGCTAGACGAGCTGCGCACGCTACTGGCAGCTGTGCCGCCGTGTCCCAGCGAGCCGTGTGCTGGCAGCGTATGGCCACGCAACCAGACCGCCGCGGCAGCCTATTGGTCGACGACGACCTTTGCGATCGACAAGCATCGCGCCTGGGTGGTGTCGTTTCGCGACGGCGACGCGTACGCGGCGGAAAAGGGCGAGCCTCTCCACATGCGTGCCGTGCGCGACGGATTCTGAGCGTGCGGGCCGGCGACACTCGACAGCCCGTAAGCCGCCCGCCTGTGCGATGGTGGCGGGTGTTGATGCTCCTGGTGCTCGGCGCATGCGTCGCTGTCGGTTGTGACCAGTCAGATGTGGGTGGGCGTGTGCTGCCCAAGCAGGCGCAGCAAACCGGCTTGCCATGGAAGCGTGTGGAGTTACGACTGCTCCGGGGCAACTTGATCGACGAACTGCCGCGGCTTGCCGCAGAGCGCCGGCAGGTTGTCGTCGCCGAGGCTCAGCGCCGCGTTCTCGAGGCTGCCAAGGCTGAACGCGGTCCCAAGGCTGATGCCTTTCAACGGGCGCGCGCCACCCTCGGCGGCGACGCCGGCTCCGTACCCGAGGAGCAAGCCGGATCGCTGCATGCTCGTCTGGCCGCGGCCGAAGCGCGCTTGGTGGCGGCGCGCGCGGAGTACGACGAGATGCTGCTTGACCTCGCCCCGCGCTTGGCGGCGGTGGGCATTACCCGCGACACGCCGGCGCGCATGCTGGCGCAGCTCCGCGACGTGGTACAAAGGCAGATCGCGAACGAGGCGCGGCGACTGCGCGACGAGTATCTGAGTACACAGCTCGTTCAGCAGAGTGGAACAGTCCTGGCGGTCGGTGTGGGCATGGATCGTCTCTGTTGGCGAGCCGAAAACAAGCGCGACGTCGCGCTCCGCTTTCGCGGTCCCATCGTCCTCTACAACGGACGGCCACTACCGGAATCCGTTGCCGACGGCATTTGGAGCTTGCCGGCCAAGGACACACCTTTGCGTATCCCCAACAGTCGCGGCGTCGACGGAGACCTCCTGCTGCCGGGGGCGAACTTCGAAGCCTGTTTCTACGCGCGTGGGGCAGCGCTGCCGCTCGAGGCGCTGGAGCCATACGGGTTGGCGAGCAATGGGCCGACGCGCGTCGGTGAATGGCATGTGCAGTGGCAGGATATCACCCTCGTTGGCGACGCTGGGGATCGCAGCAGTGGCGAATCGGGCCTGTCCGAGGGCATGGTGTTCGCCGACCGCTTGCGACAATTCGAAGCGGCGTCGGAAGAAGGGCGCCTGCTTCGTACCCTGGGCAACTCAACAAGCGGGCGCACCGTGAAGGAAGCGGAAGCTGCTCTGCTCGCCATTCACCAGACCATCGAGCGCCAGAAAGCCGCGCAGGACGTCGAGCGTGTTGTTCAAGCGATCGAAGCAGGCAAGGGCGGCACGTTCGACGTCCAAGTCCGCATGCTGCCGGTCGTCCAACAGATCCTGCACGACCCCGAGTGGCTTGAGAAGTGGTTCGGAGAAGCCGAGAGCTTCATTGATGGCCGTACGGTCGGGCGGCAAGAACAGAATCTGGGTGCGACGTATCAGTTCGCAAACCTGCAGCCTGGACGGTACACGCTGCTGGCGAAGTCAACCAGTGATACGGCCAAACCCAAGCTCTGGGTGATTCCCCTGGAAGTTACTGGGCATGTCGCCCGCGACCTCGACGCCGACACGGCACGGGAGATGACACTACGCAAGGCCTACGAAGACGTCTTCGTGGGTCGCGAGCTGTAAGTGCGCCCCGGCACCGCCTGCTTCATTAGGCCATTTTTTCCTTGAAGAAGCCGTCAGCCAACGCCTTTTCTATGGAGCGCTGGCAGCGACCCCTTTCTGAAACGACTTGCCACACGCGACGGAGCTCTTCGGCTTACGAGTAGACCAACCTGATTCACTTCAGGAGTTTCATCAGCGACGCTGCGGCCGGCGCCTTGCCAACGGTGAGCTTCGTTGACTCCGCAATGGGCATCGGGCGCACCGAACTCGATGAAGATCCTCCGCAAACATCCAGTAGGAAGAGCAGTTCATCGCGCAAGTGACCGGGGCGGCGATAAACAGCCCGAATTGGCCGCAGACCGTCGAATCGCGACGCCAACGCCGCCCCCACGTTGGATCTCTTCGACTTCGCCCATCGGGCATTGTGGAAGGCACCGCTTCTACCGTAAGTCGCCGTCGATCCTGCCCGGCTGCAACAGTACCGGGCTGATTTTCCGGGTATGCTGTACTAATCACCGCCCACAGCGATGGGCAGCGACGCCCAGCCCCGGCTCACCGCCGCGCGCAGGCGGCGGCCGTGCGCGACGTCAGCGCGGCAGTTGCCGACGTGCGTCGTCAGCTCTTCGAAGGCGACCCGGGCCATCAGACGTGCCAACGCCGCACCGATGCAATAGTGCGCGCCGTGGCCGAAGGCGAGATGACGCTCGACGGCACGGTCGAGATCGAGGCGGTCGGGATCTGGGAATTCGCGCTCGTCGCGGTTGGCGGCGCCAAACATGAGCAGCACTTTTTCACCTGCCGGGATGGTGACGCCGTGCAGGGCGACGGGGCGTGTCGTGGTGCGACACAAGCCAGCCACCGGCGTCTCCAGACGCAAGAACTCTTCGATCGCCTGCGGGATGAGTCCCGGCTCGACGGCGAGGCGGCGTGCGCTCTCGGGATGCGCCGCCAACAGCGCCATGCCGTTGGAGATCAGATTCGTCGTCGTCTCGATACCGCCGACGACGATGTTGAAGCAGAAGCCGAGGATCTCCTGGGTCGTGAGGTGAATTCCATCGATCTCGGAGGCGATCAGCGTGCCGATCAGATCATCTGCCAGCTCATGTCGGCGGCGCTCGATGAGGTCGTGGAAATAGGCGTACAGCTCACGCACCGCGCGATGATGCTCCTGATGAAAGGCGGCACCACTAGTGCCGGCGACAACCGCGCCGGCCCATTGGTGGAAGCGCCGGCGATCGGTTTCCGGCACGCCGAGGAAGCGCCCGACCATCGCCGTCGGCACCGGCACGGCCACCTCGGACACCAGGTCGCCGCCGCCGGCGGCACACAGCGCCTCGATCCTCTCGACGATCCCGGCGCGCACTTCCGGCTCGAGATCGGCGACGCGCCTGGGCGTCAGGCCGCGGTTTATCAGGCGGCGCAGCTTGGTGTGGTCGGGCGGATCGGTGGTCACCATCATCGGCAGCACGCCGGCCTGTGCGGCCGCGGCCGGGTCCCAGGTCAACCCTTGCCGCGAGCAGAACGCCTCATGATCGTTGAGCGCCGCGAGCACGTCCGTAAAGCGGCTCAGCGCCCAGAAGCGCAGCCGTTCTTGCCGATAGACCGGGCGCTCGTCCCGCAAGCGGCGATAGATCGGGTAGGGATCGAGTTGCGTGTGCTCATCTTCAGGATCGTAGAGGAACTCCGCCTGGGCTGCACTACGCTTGGGATGATCATACACAGTCACGGTCGAACTCCTGCTTCAGCCGCCCGCCGGGTAGCGACGAGTGCAGTCCCGTGCTCGATGCTCCCGCCGGCGCCGCACACCCTCCTCTGCCCCCTGTATCGCATCGGTTGAGCCTAGAACAACTCGCGAACCAAAAGCGAGCGACGGCTCCGGGCGCTGGCAGCACCGCGAGTCGTCGGAGCAACAGCGAGGGCGCCTAAGCGGCCGCACCGGCCTGAATGTGCTCCCAATGCGTTGTCGGCCTGGTGCTAAATGTACACTGCACTGCCAGATCCGGTTAGCACTTAGTACAGCGGTTACACGACAAACCGCTCCACAGAGCAGAAGTCGCGCCGGGGCCTAGGCATTGCTCGGGCTCCAGGCTGAGCGAAATGATCGCTCAGCGACCGGTGGTGAGTGAAACCAGACGGGAAGAGACAGCGAACATGCAAGAACAACGAAGTGGCCGGGTGGCAGTACGACACCCGACCAAGGAACGATTGCTAGCCGAGCTCCGTACTTGGGAACGAGAGCTTGTGCTCAGCTCTCTCAACGAAGCGATTCGCTTGATCGAGTCGGACAAGATCGAGAAGCTGACCGGGCAACATATTCATTGCATCGCGGAGTATGACGCGATCACGATCGACGGTGAATGCTTCTTCGACAAGGCGTTCAGCAGCGGGAAGCAAGTGGCTGCCTGCCTCGCCTTTGCAATGGAAATTGGATGGCGAGAGGCCCTCGATGACATGTTGCGATTCAGGGTGACGGTGTTGGGACCCGACAATTGCGCCGCGCCGAACCGTCCGTCAGGACCTACGGCCGCACAGCCTTCAACCGCTTGTTGAGCGTCTCACGATCACAATCGGCATGCGCCCACTGAATGAGCCGCCCTCGACCGGGGTTCGTCCGTATGAAAGATCAAGGCGACCTGTTGGGCGCTCCACGCGATGCCGGTCTCGACAGGAAGGTGCTCGTCCCGTGGTGTGGTTTGGCTTTGCCTTTGCCCTGGCCGTGACCGGTAGATAGGAACTGACGACTTTCGTGGCATAGCGGTGGACCAGGCGACCGATCATCTGCGCGTCGGTACGTGATCGTTCCGAGCCGCTCCCGACATGCTCGAGCCGCGGCAGAAGCGCCTCGATGAACGGCAGATATGGAAGCCTCAGATCCTCGTAGCTGCGACCGTACAAAACGTGCACCTGACGCGCGAGGGAAGCCGCGCCTCTGACACTATCGATGCAAAGCCACCACCACAGAACCGGAGAGAATGTTGGATTCCAGAATTCCACATGACCTTTCGCTCGCCACGCGAGGTCATGATATGATGATGGACATGAGGCGCGTTAGGGTGACATGGATTCTTGGCGGCCTGCTCGCGCTGCTCTCCTCGCTCTACGGGTTCGACGCGGCGGCGCAGGGTCAAGGCCAAGCAGCGGTATCGGATTGCAACGGACAGAGCGACGGCACGCCGTGCAATGGCAACAACGGGGTTGTGAACCTCTGCATCCTTGCCGGTGCCACTTGCCAAAACAGTTTGTGTACCGGCCCACGATTATCGTGCCCGGACCTTCAAGAGTGCGCCCCGAATACGGGGGATTGCATCACCCCTCTGCGTGAACGCACGCGACTGCGACGCTGATACGCCTCTCGTCGAGGGAGAATCGGGAAGAACCTGTGCGAGATTGACACCTCCGCACGATCTCAGTTCTTCGAGGTTCTGGGACGACACGCCGTCAACAAGATTGGTGCGACCCGACTCCTCTACGCCGTGCTGCGGCAGGTTCACCAAGGATCGAGCCCGATGTTGCCCCGACCCTGAGGATTCTGACGCGGATATGGTAAGTGTCGATGCATGGACCGGCGCAAGCGCGACGCGCTGCTGTTTATCGGAATCTTTCTGGCAGCGGTGCTCGCAGCGGGTGTGCTCATGCTTCTCATCCTGCCCCCGCTGTAGCGTTCATGCTCTAGCCTTTCGGGCCTGTCACCGGCCCTCGCATCGATCAAGTCGAGCGATGCACCCCGAGGTGAACTGCGGCAGGGAGCCACAACCAACCTCGCGTGACCAGCGCTGCGGGTGCTACGAGACTGCGGCGCGGCGTTGCGCCTGATAGTGCGTCGCACACAGGCCTTTCGCGACCTTCTCACGCTCGCAGCCCTTGATCGTGCAGCGACGCTCCTTGGGTACGACCGGCTTTGGAGGCGGCTTCCAACCCTTCAGTTCCCGTTCCGAGGTCTCGAGTCCTTCATTGAGAATCGCGATCACGACCTCCGTTTTCGTCGTACCAAGGGTAGCGGCAACGCGGTCGAGCCGCGCCAGCACGTTGGAAGGAACCTTCACGTTCATGAGCTTGGATTCCTCGTGCCCCTTCTGCCCGCGGGCAACGAGATCGTCCAAACGAAGATTCGGGTTGCGCATAATCTCATCTCCTTTGCGTAGAACAGACTATCATCAGGTGTAGACGGCGATGGCTACGGCCCATCCGTTGCCAACGCCCTTCATTTGGTAACTGCGGCAATGAAGAGTCCATACCTTTGATTGTCACGCCTACATCTGCATTGCAGGACTTTGAACAAGAAGCAAGACTGCGCAGCTGGGTGGCTCGAATTTGCCCTGGTGTGGATCACTCTTTTCTATCGAGTGACGCGTCAGTTGTGAGGTGTAGGGTTGAGCGAGCCGACGTCGTCGATTCGTCCCTGCGGCGTCGTCCCGGGCAGCGTAAACAAGAACGTGCTGCCCTGCCCCGGTGTCGACTCGATCCAGATACGTCCGCCATGCTTCTCGACGATCTTGCGCACCATCGTCAGCCCGAGGCCTTCTCCGGGAACTCCGTTTGCCAGACGGCGGAACAGCCGGAAGATGGCGTCGTGACTTTTTTCCGGGATTCCGGGCCCGCTGTCTTTCACGAATAGTGTCGGTGTGCCGTCGTGGTGACGCGCTCCAACCTCGATCAAGCGCGGCGAATTGCCGTCCATGTACTTGATGGCGTTGTCGATGAGATTGCTGAAGACCTGTGTGAGCCGGAGGGTATCACCACGTACGTTCGGCAGCGACCCAATCGTCACCTGAATATTCGATTGATCGAGTTGATAGCGGAAGGATTCCACTATCCGTTCCACAACCCTCGGCAAGCAAACCTCCTCGGCCGGATTGGTTCGGGTGGCGATCCGTGACACGGTCAGCAACCCCTGGATCAAGGCGTCCATGCGCTGGATCGCACTGTCGATGAAACCCAGTGACTCGTCGGTGTCGGCGTAGATGGCCTTGGCTTCTGGAGCCCCGTCGGTATGCGGCCGCAAGGCCGTCAGGCCTAGCCGTACTTCATGCGCAAATCCCTGCACGTTGATCAGCGGAGCGCGCAGATCGTGTGATGCAACGTAAAGTAGATCCTCCATCTCCTGATTCAAGGTCGCCCGTTGCTGATTCAGTGCTGCGAGCTCACCGGTTTTGCGTTGAAGATCTTCGATCAGCCGGGTCTTCTCCTTCGATGCCGCTCTCAATGCACGGCGTGCAGTGAATTCACGGGCGCGCAACTGGTCGCTCAAATACGCGATGACCATCGCGATCACCCCGGTTATCGCGATAGCCGAGATCTGCGTCACGAAGGCCCGCCCAAACTCTACACCGTAGAAGAGCGCGCCGGTGACGAACATCACCGTCAGGCTGGTGGACAAGAACGCCGCCTGCAGCCCTGTCCAAGGGAATAGCGCGGCCAAAGATAGAATCAGCAGCGCCATACCGACGTACGGCGTGTCAGCCCCAGTCACCGCGACCGGGAGAACCGCAATCGCCAAACCGACTTCGAGGCCAAGGACAAGGGCCAGCTGAGATGGATACCGCCTCCCAAGCGGCCGGCGCAGCAGAACCAAGATAATCCCGCTCAGGCAGCCGGAAGCGATCCGGATGCTAGCCAGCGTGACAAAGTCGTTTCGGTACTCGAAATAGTCCGTGATGCCGAACAGGGGCACCAGCACGATCGCCAAAACGCCGGCGAGCATCGCACGTTGACGAATCAAGCGGCGACGCTCGGTTTCGTACGCTCTTCGGCTCGTAGCGGTCATCCACGTCCTGAATCTCGACGGTCAGAGAGCAAAGGTTATGCCTCCCTGCCGTACCCGCCCGTTACAGTCGAGACTGAACTGCCGCTAGGCGTGTTCCTTGATTTGGGTTCGTCAATTGAACACCCATGGCGATTTCTGAACCCCTCGGACCTACGGTCAGTGTCAGCGTGCCAAGTCCGGCGGCTGCCGGAGCATCCTGACCCTGGTGGTACGGAGCGCGTTCCCGAAAGGTTAGTGGTGGTGTGGCAGGTGAGGTGGTCGTACTGTCGGCCGCAGACGTGGGCCGCGGGTAGGCGTTGGCGGCACGCATAGGCCCGGAGCGAGATCGACGCCCGCGGTTGAGTGCGAACTACAGACACATGTAGCGCAGAAGACAGCTTCGGCGTCGAACTCCTGGAGGCAGGTGCTCTCGCGAACATCGTTGCCACACACCGCACCGTTCGCGCCCCTGAGTCCTGTGAGCTGGCAACAGCCGCGCCGTTCCGCTGGTGTCGCTGTCACGGTCGGCGTCGGTGTCGGCGTCGCACATACGCCGAGGTCGAAGGAGAAACCCGAGGTGGGATGTGACGAGCACGCGCAGTTGGCGCAGAACACGGGCACCCCCTTCGTCTCATTGAGACAGCTTGTCTGTGTAACGTCGTTGCCGCAAATTGGATGCCCGACCGTGCGCACGTCATCGACCTGACAACAGCCGCGCGGTTCGGTTGGCGACGGTGTCGGGCTCTTCGTTGGGCTCGCGGTCGGTGTCGGCGTATTCGGCAATACACCGAGGAGGCACCGTTGACTCGGCTTGTCGCACGTCCAGTGTCGCAGGAACACGCTGCCGGGCTTCAGCAAGCTGCACTCGCGGCGCGTCAGGTCGTCGCAACGGCGTTGGCCCCTCGAGGTACTGTCGGTGGATCGGGAGACGAATTGGCAGCAGCCCGCTTCCTCCTGACCCCTCGCCGGTGTGGACCCACTCAACGTCAAAAGGAACGAGAGGGTCGCAGCCACCCACGCGAGCGCTCTCGCTGGTCGTTCGTCACGAGCCCTCATGTGCGTTAGCATCTAAGGTCTATCGACGTCTTAAGTCAAGGCGATTGTGTGCGGCACGCGTTCTGGCTGCGCGGGTCGCGACTCGATGTGCGCCGCCTGCGACCGGTTAGCGCGATTGCAATGCAGTGCAAATCAGTATAGCGTCCCGCCCCTCAAAGAGTGCGCTTAGACATCAGCAATCAGCTGTCAGGAAGAGAGAAATCGACTGCCCGCAAGAGCTGATTG
>Ga0335069_10015105_pt1 | contig 10799 bp, 9 predicted proteins | sample Lox_Sample_11_FD_206714 | JGI IMG/M metagenome (GOLD analysis project Ga0335069, IMG submission 206714) | Soil microbial communities from Loxahatchee National Wildlife Refuge, Florida, United States - Lox_Sample_1.1 | ecosystem: Environmental > Terrestrial > Soil > Wetlands | place: USA: Florida... | reverse complement strand
CCAGGCGTTTTCAATTGTATTATTCCCAGATCGCGGCATACCACAGATCGCCTTATCAATAGGAATCAATTGTGGCTTCAATCCACGTGATGTGCAGGTGTTGTGTTTGAAAGCCAATGAGCGTTCAGCGGGATTGAGCTTTATCCCCAGGACCCGAGTTTTCACAAAAGCGAGGTCGTTTGGGATCAGTAATCGAGTTTCTTCAGAGCCTCTATCAGCCCGATAAGCTGATTCAACTGATTCGCTCGGGCGGCTACGTTGTTCTAGCGGTGATCGTGTTTGCCGAAACCGGACTATTTGTAGGGTTCTTTCTTCCTGGTGATTCACTCTTGTTTACGGCCGGTCTAGTAGCGTCTCAGGGATTTTTCAAAGTCCAGTATCTCATGGTACTCTTGAGCATCATGGCTGTAGTGGGTGATGCTGTTGGTTTCAGCATTGGCTATAGGACAGGATTAGTGCTATATGAAAAGGAAGATTCACTGCTGTTCAAACGCAAGCATCTGCTTTATGCCAAGGAGTTCTATGATCGTCACGGTGGTAAGGCCATTTTTCTAGCAAGGTTCGTTCCATTTGCCCGAACCTTCGCGCCAGTGGTTGCTGGGATTGCCCAAATGTCCTATCCGCGCTTTGCGGCTTATAACATTTTCGGGGGGATCTTCTGGGTTTGTACGATGGTCGCGGCCGGGTTTTTCTTGGGGAATATTCCGTTAGTCAGGCATCATTTGGAAAAGGTTATTCTCCTGATCATATTCGTCTCAGTCCTTCCCATTATAGTCGAATACTGGCGAAACCGCATGAAAGCAAGCCGGGAATCACGCGATCTGGAGGCCGGAGAACCGTTGCCCGCGACACACAAACGAGATTCTTTGGTTACGAATGGACCTGGCAATCCTGCCGGCAAGAACGAAGAATCCATACCATAGTGAGGCTAAAGGGACAGAGGGCAGTTTACTGGAACTCTTGATCGGCCGCCCAAATTTTCCTATGCTCATTGATTCGCACGCGCACCTGGATCTTGGGGATTTCGACAGTGACCGTGAGGCAGTCCTGAGACGGGCGCAGGTCGGCGGCATTGAACGAATCCTTGTAATTGGAGGAGGAGGTGGGCCCGAGCCGCTCGACTCTGCGATCGAGCTCTCCAGCAGATACGAGCAGCTTGATGCAACCGTTGGAATTCACCCTCACGAGGCAAGGAGGGCAACGGGTGCGGATTTTGACTGGCTGGACCGTCTGGCCGACCATGCAAAGGTCGTAGCTTGGGGAGAAATCGGCCTCGATTTTCACTACGACCTGTCCCCTCGCGAGACCCAAGAAGACGTCTTCATTCGTCAATTGGGGCTGGCCAGGGCCAAGGAGTTGCCAGTCATCATTCACAGTCGTGATGCGGAGGCAAAAATGCTTGAGATCCTCGCCAGTCATTGCAGGAATGACGATCCCGCCGGAGTTCTGCATTGCTACACGGGCTCGCTGGCGACGGCCTTGAGGTGCTTGGAGATGGGCTTCTTCATCTCATTTTCCGGGATTCTGACATTCCCTAAGTCGAGGGATCTTCGTGATGTGGCTCGAAAGATTCCATCGGACCGTTTACTCATCGAGACAGACTCTCCGTATCTTGCTCCGGTGCCATATCGTGGAAAGCGCAACGAACCCGTGCATGTTGTTGAAGTTGCCAGGGCCTTGGCTCAAGTGAGGGAGACAAGTATGGAGTCGATTGCCGAGGTTACGACTAACAACTACATGAGATTATTGGGCAGGAAGGTTCATGCCCCTCCCGCGACTCCTAACGAAAAGTCTTCTTTGCAGCAACAAGTGCGATGAACTCGCCTGCTTGTGATAGACTCGGAAAGTTCAAGAGAATTGCTAATTCAGGGGAAGCAGACGAAAGGTTGTCACAATCCCTTTGATGTCAAACAGGTTGCCAAGGCAACCTTAGAGTCTCAACCCGACGCGGTGTTTTCCTGGATACACACAGCTTCTCACGGAGTGTGGAAGGATCTTCAAAATGGCAGCACAGAATTCTTTTGATATCGTTTCCAAGATCGATCTGCAGGAGATCGATAACGCCATCCAACAGACCATGAAGGAAGTACGCACCCGATTTGATTTCAAAGGAAGCAAGAGCGAGGTCCGTCAGGAAGGGAAAGACAAGCTGGTATTAATCTCTGATGACGAATTTAAGCTCAGAAGCTTGAATGATATCTTGCAGCAGAAATTGATTAAACGGGGAGTTCCGTTAAAGGCCCTAAGATACGGCAAACCGGCGCCATCGGCCAGTACCACCTTTCGTCAAGAGGTCGATTTGCAGCAGGGTATCCCGATTGAAGAGGCCCGGGAAATTGTCAAGATCATCAAAGAATCAAAGTTGAGAGTTCAAGCCTCGATTAATGGCGATTTTGTTCGCGTCAGTGGCAAGGACCGCGACACCCTGCAAGAAGTGATCAAATTGCTGAAATCCCAAGAATTTGACTTTGATATGCAGTTTGCCAATTATCGGAGTCTGTGAACCGGAAGCCCGGAGTGGATCGCCAAGACATATTCAATTTGCTCAAGGACGACCTCCAGCAAGTGGAGACGGAGTTTGCGCGTCAGAGCCGTTCTTCCGTCCGGACCGTATCGGACATTGGGAAGTACTTACAGGAAGGGGGCGGAAAGAGGATCCGTCCCTGTCTCCTGCTCTTGTGTGCAAAGCTCTGCGGGACCCCCGATTCGTCAGCGATTCAACTCGCAGCAGTCGTAGAATTCATCCATACCGCAACTCTGGTCCACGATGACATCATTGACGGAGCCGACACCCGCCGCGGGCGGTCCAGTGTCAATCACAAATGGGGCAACCAGATCACTGTCCTGGTCGGCGATTGGCTGTATATGCAATCCTTCGTGTTGGCTCTTCGTCAACGGAATTTTCATGTCCTCGACATTCTTATCGACCTCACCCAGAAGATGGTGGAAGGGGAACTGATTCAGCTGGAATTGAACGGACAGGAGCAAGTTACTGAGGAACAACTACTCGAGATTTCCCGCCGGAAAACGGCCTATTTGTTTTCAGGATGCTCTCGCATCGGAGCCACGCTGAGCCAGGCAAGCCAAGAACAAGAGGAGGCACTGGCCCAGTACGGCTTGAACCTGGGAGTGGCATTTCAGTTGATCGACGATGTTCTGGATTTCAGCTCCTCTCAACAGGTTCTAGGCAAACCGGTCCTCAGCGACTTAATGGAAGGCAAAATCACGCTGCCTCTACTCTACGCGCTGGAACGCTGCAGTCCGGAAGAAGGAAAGAAAATTTGGCAGGTGCTGAAAGAGAAGCAGTTCAACACCGTCTCAAGGCAAGATATACTTCGGATTATCGAGAAATACGACACTTTGGTGCGCGTACAGGCTCGGGCTCGTGCATTTGCCGATTTGGCTCTGCAAAAGCTGCAGCTCTTCCCGGCTTCAGTCTACCGAGATGCTCTCTTTTCCATCCCAGAGCAAATACTCACCCGAGTACGCTGAGCTACTTCATTAACACTGATCTAAATCCCCTCCCTCTCAAGCGAGTAATTCCTCAAGGCAGATTACAAACATGGACCAACCCTTCAAGGCATCACGTCCTGGGGCTATTGACATGACGTGTCAAGCACGAGCATCCTTGCGATTGAATAGTAATTCAACAATCGGCATCGACAAATTCACCAATCGGAGATAGGTTCATCATTGCAGGGATTTTCCTCGCCTTAGTTAGCTGTACCAACCGTTAAATGAGTGTTGATAAAGTCAACAGACGAAGACGCGGTATAATGATTCAGCTAAATAACTAAACCTATTATTATCAATATATTATTAGAAAGATCGCGAATTCAAAGTCTTTGGAATTCAGGCTGCACCTCCTGGGTAAGTAGCGCATGATTACCAAAGAGGGAGGCAGCATGTCGACAATAAAATTCAGATTTCCCTCACCTGTACCAATAGGAGATCAGCTGGCGAAGTGCATCTGGATGATGTCAGGAACTCTAAATTACCGGCTCTGCGACCGAAGCTACGATTGCGAGAATTGTCTGCTTGATCAAGCCCTCGGCGCTCGCAGAGCTGCTCGCTCATCAGGGCATGAAAAGGAAGCTCCTAGCCACTCTAGGAAGAACAGAATACCGAAGACCAGCCGGGGCAACGCTTTGGAGGCAGAGATTGGCGTTGGGACCTTTCGAATGGCCGAAGGCCTTTTCTATCACCCCAGTCATTTCTGGGCCAAGGTGGAAGGCGGGGGAAAACTCCGGTTCGGCTTAGATGATTTTGCACAAAGGCTCTTCGGTCGCCTGTATGCTGTAAAATTGCCGCCTTTGGGGTCCAGAATCAACACGACAGATCCCAGCCTGAGGCTTGCCTATTGTTCAGGAGAAGTGCCTCTCGCCGTTCCTTTTGCTGGGTTAGTAGATCAGGTCAACGACCGGCTAGAGCAACAGCCCTCACTAGCCAACCAGTCTCCATATTCTCAGGGTTGGTTGGCTGTTGTCCAGCCGGACGGATTATCCGATGGTCTGAAGAATATGTATTTTGGCCAGGAAGCAAAGGGCTGGTTGCCTCATGAAGTTTCCAAACTTAGTCAAATCGTGGCCGAAAGTGTCGAAGCATACCAACAGGAAGTGGGGGCTACTCTTCAGGATGGAGGAGTAGAAATTCAGGAACTGGCAAAAATAGTCGGCCCAATCCAGCACCGGCGGATTCTCAGTTCGTTTTTTGGAGATTGGATCAAGGGGTGAAGTATCTCAATCGATTCGAATTAATTGATTCAACATAGAAAGGGAGACTCGTCATGGTCGCTATATTAATCATTCTAACCATTGTGGGCTTCGTTGTGGCTGATGCACTTGTTCAGAGAGCAAGAGGCCGCAAGGTGATTGTCAGGACGCAAGCTGAATCTCAACCAACAGGACGAAATGCCTCGCGTTTCGTCTTCGAAGACCTCGCGCTGCCTCAAGGAGTGTTCCTAGGAGCCGGTCATACCTGGCTGAGCCTGAATCCAGCTGGAGAGGCTCGAGTGGGAATGGACGACTTTACACAAAGGGTCATGGGTTCGATCAACGGGGTGGAGTTGCCAAGAATAGGGGAACAAGTTCGGCGCGGTCAGAAGCTTTTTGCCATTTATCAGGGAAAACGCACTGCAGAATTCACCGCGCCCCTCGACGGTGTAATCATTAATGTAAATCAGATGCTTCAACAGAATCCTGAACCCCTAAAATCGGATCCGTTCGAGGAAGGATGGATCTGCTCTCTCAGCCCGACAAACCTCGCAAAGGACATAAAACAACTAGTTGTGGCGGACGATGCTAGGGAGTGGCTGAATCGGGAGATTCAACGGTTCTTGGCTTTTGTTGTGGCTCGCCCGAGCGAGTACTTCGCATTAGGTCATGTCCTACAAGACGGCGGTGAGCCTGCTAATGGGCTGCTGGAAATGATGGATGATGAAACTTGGGGCCTATTCATCCAGAAATTTCTCAAAACGGTTTAATCCGCTTTTTACCCGCAAGAATTCAGGCATAGGCAATAGCAGGAATCGGGTCGGACAGACCGATCCACATTTCCTCTATTGCCGATAGTCCCCTCCTCGGTCCGCCTTAGGCAAGGCCCGGCTTGAGTGTAGGCACGAGACACTTGGGGGCTCCTCAACGCATATCTTCCTCATTCTTGGCACCGTATTGGCGAGGAATCCAGGATGAATCCTTGAGACTGTCCAGGTCGATTTCCAGGAAAGCCTCGGTGCTTTGCCCCACATCAGGGGCGAATCGCTTACTAGTTGAAGATCCGCCTTCACCTTGCTCATGGTTCCATTCCGAATAAGTGTCTAAAATTCAACAGGTAATATTGATTTTTTAAACAATTCATCAAGGCTGGGAATTTGGAAAGGCGATTGCTTTTCCAAAATGATGGAATTGGATGGCAGACTCATACCAAGGGGATTGGCAGTATGAACCAAAAGAATAAAAAGGGGATACTCTTTGACTCAACCCGTTGCATCGGGTGTGGAGCTTGTTACGAAGCCTGCAAAGAGCGAAATCACCTTCCTAAGACTGTAGAGAATTTCCTCGATGACGAGCTTTCAGACAAGACCTATAGCACCGTGAAGAGTCGAAACGGTCATTTTCTTCGACGTTTCTGCATGCACTGTGAGGTTCCCACCTGCGCTTCAGTGTGCCCAGTAGCAGCATTGGAGAAGACCGAACTAGGTCCGGTGGTCTATCACTCGGATCGTTGTATCGGTTGTCGCTATTGTATCCAAGCTTGCCCATTCAATATCCCGAAATACGAGTGGACCAAGCGAACGCCGCTAGTAAGAAAATGTGACCTTTGTTCCGACCGGCTCCTCGCCGGACAACGGACGGCATGCGCAGAAGTCTGTCCCACAGGAGCCACTACATTCGGAGGCCGTGATTTCTTGATTGCGGAAGCGCGTCGCCGGTTTCGCTCCAGTCCGGGACGATATCTGGAGCGCATTTACGGCTTGGAAGAAGTCGGTGGAACTGATGTGCTGCTGCTGGCAGATATTTCATTCGAAAGCTTAGGGCTACGCACCGACCTGAGCAAACAGCCTTTGCCCCTGCTTACCTGGAACGTCCTGCAAAAAATCCCCAATTTCGTCACCGTGGGAGGAGTTCTACTGGGCGGCATTTGGTGGATTACTAATCGCCGCGATGAAGTTCGTTTGGCAGAGAGGAGGACGCAGGGGTCATGACACATAAGAAGCTCCTCAATCTGACCTTCTGGCGAGGAGTGCTCCTGGTGATTTTCGCGGGAGGGATTTACAGCTCAGTACTGCGCTTTGCCGGAGGTTTGGGAAACAGTACCGCTTTGAGTGACGAATTTCCTTGGGGGTTGTGGGTAGGCTTCGACGTTCTGTGTGGTGTTGCCGTGGCGGCAGGGGGATTCACCATAAGCGCCGTGGTCTATATTTTCAACATCGAACGCTTTAAGCCGATTATTCGCCCGACAATTCTCACGGCCTTCCTGGGCTATGTGTTGGTGATTGTGGGTCTGCTTTTCGACTTGGGACAACCTCTCCGCATCTGGCATCCGCTGGTCATGTGGAATCCTCATTCGGTGATGTTCGAAGTTGCCTGGTGCGTAATGTTTTACACCACTGTGCTATTTCTGGAATTCAGCCCCATGCTGTTCGAGCGGCTTCGTTTGGGCAGGCCCTTGAAGGTCATCCACGCAATCACCATCCCCCTGGTCATTCTGGGGGTCATCCTTTCCATGCTGCACCAATCATCGCTGGGTTCGCTCTACCTGATTGTCCCTGCAAAATTACACCCACTGTGGTATTCCCCCCTGCTACCGATCTACTTTTTCATCTCCGCCATCGCCTTAGGTTGCGCCATGACCATCTTCGAGTCATTCCTTAGCTACAGAGCCTTCGGCAAACACCTCGAATTAGGTCTACTGTCCGAATTAGGAAAAGTTATTGTCGTCGTGCTTACCGTCTTCCTGGTGTTACGCCTTCAGGACTTGGCGGGAAGAAACGCATTGGGCCTCGTTTTACAAAGCTCCTACGAGAGCCGTATGTACTTGGCGGAAGTCCTGATGGGCATAATCGGCCCGATTCTATTGCTTCTCATCCCTAAGGTGAGGAACAGCCATTCCGGCTTGTTTGTTGCGTCAGTGCTCGTGGTCCTGGGCTTCATTATGAATAGATTGAACGTCAGCATTACGGGTATGGAGGCTTCGGCAGGCAGAAGCTACTTCCCGACCTGGACCGAACTGTCCGTCACCTTCATGATCGTGGCCGCAGGTTTTCTCTTGTTTGGGTTGGCGGTGAAGTACCTTCCAGTATTCCCGCCGGAAGTGAGAATTCACCAAGGGTTGCAAGACGAACCACGGGAGATGGTCCCGAATCTTATTCCAAGGTCTCTGTTGTTAGGATCCAAGGCAGTTCTGGCAACGGGCGCGTTGATTGTGCTTGCAGCGGTGTCACTAAGTTACAGTGGCCTGAGGTACCGTAGCGTCTCGCTCCAAGGTGTGGCCGAGCAAGCGCGGATGGTTGATATCATGAATGCCCTCAAATATTACCAGATGGCGCCCGACATCGTTTTCGCACAGGCCGAGAGCAGTCCAGGCAAAGTAGTTCTCCGTCACTCGACTCATGTAGACAGCGCTCAGCCCAATTGTACGATCTGCCACATTAAGGCATTTCGGATCTTGAGGAATCCCCAAGCTAAGGAAGCTTCCGTGTTGAGCGGTGATATGCATGACGAGCACCGTTGTGGCTCCTGCCACAATGGACAAAAGGCGTTCAGCGTTAAGGACGACTGTACGCTTTGTCATAGCTCGGAATAGAGGTCCAAGGTCCAAAGTCTAAAGCCCAAGGCAGGAGAGACTACAGAGCCTGACTTTAGACTTTGGACTAATTATAAATGATTCCGCGATCCATCAATCTGAGTCTGAAGCTGACAGTGTGTCTCATTGGGAGCATGGTCATCGTTTTCATTATTCTGGGCTATCAGACAGTACACCTCCACAAGCGACATCTTGAGGATATGACCATGGCCAGCGCTGAGCGAATCAGCGAGACCATCAAACGCAGCACTCATTACTATATGTTGACAAACCATCGGGACGCGGTGTACGAAACTATCACGACCATTGGCGCGCAACCCACGATCAGCAAGATTAGAATCTTCAACAAAGAGGGAAGGATTAGCTTTTCGACAGATAAGAGCGAGGTAAACAGCTTCGTCGACAAGAAGGCGGAAGCTTGTTATGCCTGTCATGCCCAGGAGCAACCATTAGTCAAGCTCAACCGCCCGGACCGGATCCGGATCTATAGCCGGCCCAATGGAGAGAGGATCATCGGGTTGATCAACCCGGTTGAGAACGAGCCCAGTTGTTATGCAGCGGACTGCCATGCCCATCCGGAGAATCAAAGGGTTCTCGGCGTTTTGGACGTGACTATGTCTCTGGCCAAAGTAGATGAAATGAAGGCCCAGGGACAACGACGGATGGTGGCCAGTTTCGTTGTCGGCATCCTGATCTCAATGGGAATCGTGGGACTCTTTGTGTGGTTCCTGGTTCATCGTCCCATCAAAGAGTTGATAGCAGGAACTCAGCTGGTGGCAGCAGGAAACTTGGACCACAAGATTAAAGTTTCCTCTCACGACCAACTGGGTGAATTGGCTGAATCTTTTAACCGCATGACCGATGAACTCAAGAGGGCTTACGCAGAAATCCGGAGCTGGGCTAAGACTCTGGAAGCCCGCGTGGAGCAGAAGACAGCGGAGTTGAAACGGGCACACGAGCACATGATCCAGGTGGAGCGGATGGCGTCAATAGGGAAACTGGCCGCAATCGTGGCCCACGAGATCAATAATCCGCTGGCCGGGATCCTGACTTATGCAAAGCTTCTTCTCAAGAAAATCAGGAACAATGGGGCCCCCACGGCTGAGGCGGTGACTGCCAGTCAGTATCTCGAAATGATTGCCAGCGAATCGGCCCGATGTGGAGAGATCGTCAAGAACCTGCTCCAGTTTTCTCGCCAGACTTCGATTGACTTGCAGCCACATGACATCAACGAGATCGTCCTCCAATCTCTAAAGCTGGTTCAACATAAGATCCACTTGATGAACCTGGAAGTCCGAACACAATTCGAGGAGCATATCCCGCCTCTGGTCTGTGATTCACAGCTGCTAAAGCAGGCGTTGCTGGCGTTGTTCATTAATGCCTGCGAAGCGATGACCCAGGACGGGGGCACGATCGAGATTATCTCCAGCTACCTTCCCGAGCGAAAGGCTGTCGAAATCCGGGTGCATGACAATGGTGTTGGAATGGACGAAGAGACCCGGAAGCATATTTTTGAACCTTTCTTCACGACCAAGGAACAGGGCAAAGGGGTTGGCCTGGGGTTGGCCGTCGTGTATGGAATCATAAACCAGCACTCGGGAGAAATCGAAGTCGAATCTGCCCGGGGTCAAGGAAGCACCGTTACAATTCGTCTGCCGCAAACAGGGGGATTGAACTAGGGCAGAGAGGTAATCCCATGAGCGAGAACAAGGATATTCGAATTCTGATCGTCGATGACGAGTTGATAGTTCGGCAGTCTCTGCAAAGCTGGTTCCAGGAGGAAGGCTACTCCGTCGACACGGTCGAGTCGGGGAAAGAGGCCTTGGAGAAACTGACTCAATCCGAATGGGATATCTTCCTGCTCGATATCAAAATGCCAGGAATGGATGGATTGGAATTGCAGCAGAAGATCAAAGAAATTCACCCCAGCGCCAGCATCATCATCATGACGGCTTACGCTTCGGTGGAAACCGCGGTTGAAGCCATGAAGCAAGGGGCCTACGACTATATCGTCAAGCCCTTTGACCCCGACGATTTGGAGCACTTGATTCGCAATGCCACCGAGCGCCGCCAATTGGTCTCAGAGAACGTTCGCTTGCGAGAGAAAATCGAGGAGCTTTCCCGGTTTAACGAAATCATTGGTAGAAGCTCAGCCACCCAGAGGGTCCTGGAACAGGTCAGCCTGGTTGCCGGGGCCGATACCACTGTGCTGATCCGAGGGGAAAGCGGGACTGGAAAGGAGTTGATTGCCCGTGCCATCCATGCCCACAGTTCCCGCCGTTATATGCCGATCGTAATTGTCAATTGCGGAGCCCTCTCTGAAGGGGTTCTGGAAAGCGAACTGTTCGGCCACGAACGGGGGGCCTTTACCGGGGCTCATTATCGTCGCAAAGGGAAATTTGAAATGGCGGACGGTGGAACACTCTTCCTGGACGAAATCGCGGATATCAGCCTGAAAACTCAAGTCGACCTGCTAAGGGTTCTTGAGGAAAAAA
>Ga0335069_10015104_pt1 | contig 10799 bp, 13 predicted proteins | sample Lox_Sample_11_FD_206714 | JGI IMG/M metagenome (GOLD analysis project Ga0335069, IMG submission 206714) | Soil microbial communities from Loxahatchee National Wildlife Refuge, Florida, United States - Lox_Sample_1.1 | ecosystem: Environmental > Terrestrial > Soil > Wetlands | place: USA... | reverse complement strand
GCGCAACTGGTGGAGCGCGGGCGGCGCAACTACTGGGGCTACCAGTCAATCGGCTACTTCGCGCCGCACAACGAGTATGCGGCTGCGGGGGACGGCGGTGGTCAGGTGGACGAGTTTCGCCGCATGGTTCGCGCGTTGCACGCGGCCGGCTTGGAGGTGATCCTCGACGTCGTGTTCAATCACACGGCTGAGGGAAGCGAGTTGGGGCCGACGCTGTGCTTCCGCGGGATCGACAACGCGGCGTATTACCGGCTCCAGGCCGACCGCTCCCGGTACGTCGATGACACCGGCTGCGGCAATACGGTGGATTTGCACCAGCCGCTGGCGCTGCGGCTCGTGATGGACGCCCTGCGCTACTGGGTGCAGGAGATGCATGTCGACGGCTTTCGCTTCGACCTCGCCGCCAGCCTTGGGCGGGCGAGCAGCGACTTCGATCCGTTCTCGCCGTTCCTGGAGGCGATCGGACAAGATCCTCTGCTCTCGCAGGTGAAGCTGATCGCCGAGCCGTGGGACATCGGCTGGGGCGGCTATGACCTCGGGCAGTTCCCCGCCGGCTGGAGCGAATGGAACGGCAAGTATCGAGACACCGTGCGGGATTTCTGGCGCTCGACGCCGGGCACGCTGCCCGACCTGGCGACGCGTATCAGCGGTTCCCGGGACCTGTACGGCCACGGGGGCCGCCGTCCTACCGCGTCGGTGAACATCATCACCGTCCACGACGGCTTCACGCTCGACGACCTCGTCAGCTACAACGGCAAGCACAACGAGGCCAACGGCGAGAACAACCGCGACGGGACCGATGACAACCACAGCTGGAACTGCGGTGTCGAGGGTCCGACCGACGACAGTGCGGTGCTCGAGTTGCGCGCTCGCCAGCGACGCAACTTGATCGCCACGCTGATGCTCTCCGAAGGCGTTCCACTGCTGCTCGGCGGGGACGAGTTTGTGCGCAGCCAAGCCGGCAATAACAATGCCTACTGTCAAGACAATGAGCTCACCTGGTTTGACTGGGGCGCAGTCGCTGCGCAGAGTGATCTGGTCGAGTTCACCGCCCGCCTGTGCCGCATTCGGGAAGCGCACCCGGTGTTCCGCCGCCGGCAGTTCTTCCACGGTACATCCGCGCCCGAGACCGCTCGCGACGATGTCGACTGGTACCGCCCGGACGGCGTCCAGATGAGCCCGCAAGACTGGAACGAGTCGTTCGCGAGGGCAATCGCGATGGCAATCAGCGGCGACACCGGCGACCCCACACGTCGCGACGATCCGTTCCTCGTCTTGATCAACGCGTGGTGGGAGCAGCTCGACTTCACGGTCCCCCCGTTGCTTCGCGATCTCACATGGAGGGTCGAGATCGACACCGCCGATCCCGCCGCGGCGGGCCACGCCGTCGACCCATCAGCAACCGTCCCGCTGACCAGCCGATCGCTCATGCTGCTGCGGGGCACGCAACCGTCGTCTTAGCACAACGGCTCGACCCGCGAGTCCGACGGACACTGAGCCCCACACTCCGTGGGCGCCGAGGAGCCGTCGGGATCGCAGAGTGCGGTCGAGCTGGCCGACACGGCCGCGCGTGCGTGCCTGGAGCGCGCGGAGCGCACTCCCGACGACGTGCAGCTGTTGATCAATGCCGGCGTGTATCTCGACAGGAACATCAGCGAGCCCGCGATCGCCGCGCTGATCCAGGAGGACATCGGCGCGAACCCGGAGATCCAGCCCGGGGCCGGTCAGGGAACGTTCTCGTTCGACGTGCGCAACGGGGCCTGCGGGCTCCTGACGGGGATGTACCTCGTGGACGGGCTGCTCGCGTCGGGGACCGTCCAGTGCGGGATCGTCGTCGCAGGCGACGTCGATCCGGAGCCTGGCGTCTCTGAGGGGTACGCGTTTCCGGCGGCAGCGGGTGCCGTCGTGCTCTCGAGCCACGACGACCGGCCGGGCCTTAGTTATAGTTAGCGCCTTCAAGTTCAAGACGTTCCCGGAGTACGGCGAGCACTTCCACAGCGATGTCGCCTGGCACGAGCCTCCGGGCAAAGGTCACGGCCAGAACATCCTCACGGTCGAGATCGACGAGCGCTATCGGACCGACGCGGTGAAGTGCGCTGAGTCAACGGTGCGCGAGCTGGCCACAGAGGAGGAGCTCGACCTCGCGAACCTCGACATGCTGATCGCCACGGCGTCCGTACGCGGCTTCGCCTCAGCCCTGGCGCAGTCGCTCGGGACCAAGGCGGCGCGCATCGTGTCACCACCGGACGGCCTCGCCCACGCCCATACCGCGGCGCTCGCGATCGCGCTGGAGTCGGTGCAGCTGGCCGACTCGCGCACCGCAGTGCTGGTGTGCGCCGGGGCGGGAATGACCGTCGTCGCGGCGCTGTACCGGCCGTGAGCCGCCGGCGCCTGCGTGATCCGCAGGCCGAGCGTCTGCGGGCGCTGCTTCCGCTCGCGCCGAGCTCGCCGCCACGCATTCCGACCGTCCGCCCGCGCGAGCTGGCGCCGATCGCGAGAATTGTCGCCGAGCTCGGCGGGCGGCTCACCGACGCCCCGCCCCCGAACATCTTCACCACACTCGGACAGCACCCGCGTTTGTTTCGCGGCTGGCTGTACTACTCGGCACATCTGATGCCGTTCGGGCGGCTGCCGCGGCGCGACACCGAACTCGTGATCCTGCGCGTGGCCTGGCGGTGCCGATCGGTCTATGAATGGCGCCAGCACGTGCCGCTCGCCCTGCGCATCGGCCTGGCACCGGAACAGATCGACGCGATCGCCGAACAGCACTCGATCAACTCCCTCACCGGGCGCCAGCAGGCACTCCTCGCTGCCAGCGACGACCTCCTCGCGCAGCGCGCCCTGACAGAAGCGACCTGGCATCAGGTCCGCGCGAACCTGACCGACCGCGAGGTGATCGAACTGTGTCTGCTGATCGGGCACTATCAAGGTCTCGCGTCGTTCGATCGGCGGACTCGCGATCGAACCCGAGATCAGCCTCCCGTAACAGCTGCGTCCGCTGCCCGAAGGACGCCAAGACGTCCTACTGAGCGGGCGATGGCGAGGCCGATCATCCGAAGTGGGTGAGGACATCACCGCTTCCGGAGCGATGCTTCATCTACCGGCGGTGTCGTCCCCGTCGGAGAACCCACGATCAGCGACTGGAGGCGGTGGAGAGCGATGAGAACTCTGGTGCTACTGCGACACGGCGAAAGCGAGTGGAATGCCGAGGGTCGGTTCACAGGGTGGGTGGACGTGGGCCTCTCGGAGAAGGGCGTGCGCGAAGCCGAGTACGGCGGGCGTTTGCTGGCCCAGGCGGAGCTGCGTCTTGACGTGGTGCATACCTCGGTGCTCAAGCGGGCGATCCAGACCGCGAACATCGCGCTCGAGGCCGCCGGCTTGGAGTGGCTTCCAGTGCGTCGGTCGTGGCGGCTGAACGAGCGCCACTACGGGGCGCTGCAGGGCAAGAACAAGGCGCAGACCAGGGCGGAGTTCGGCGAGGAGCAGTTCATGCTCTGGCGGCGGTCCTACGACGTGCCGCCCCCGCCGATCGCCGACCACGACCCGCTCTCCCAGGTGACCGATCCGCGGTACGCCGCGCTGCCCTCCGAGCTGGTGCCGAGATCGGAATGCCTCAAGGACGTGCTCGAGCGGATGCTGCCCTATTGGTACGACGCGATCGTCGGTGACCTTGTCGCGGGCAGGACGGTGCTCGTTTCAGCTCACGGCAACTCGCTGCGCGCGTTGGTCAAGCACCTCGACGGGATCAGCGATGAGGACATCGCGGCGCTCAACCTGCCGACCGGGATCCCGCTGGTCTACGAGCTCGACCACGAGTTCCAGCCGATCACCCCGCGCGGTCGATACCTGGATCCCGAGGCCGCCGCCGAGTCAGCGCACGCGGTGGCGCAGCAGGGACGATAAGCCTCCGGCACGGAGGGCTCTTGCGCTGCTCCCGTCATCGACGCGCGCGCCACGTGGACCGGTTGGTGGGCCAATCGCCAGCATCCGGACCCGACGGCGCAGTCGTCGCCGACGCAACGCGCCCGAGAACCGGTCCAGGGCGCCCGGGCCGACAAACCCAGCGGCGCCTGAATCGGTAACCGTCACATATGGTGCTGCGCCCGATTGTTATGGGCGTCTCGCACGTCGCGCACCAGGATGGGGTTCTAGATCTAGACCAACTCTAGACGCGTTGCGTCATCCAACTGAGGACGACGAGCAGTGCTCGACGATGCATACACCTTCGAGAGCCCGATTGCGACCTCATTCGTTGAGGAAGCTGATGCCCACGAGGCGCCGGCGCACTCAGAAAACACCGAACTCAATCGGAGGAAGGATGTCTGACGACAACATGTTGCTCTACGCAGCGGTGTACGACGATGTGTCGATTGCGCTGGCCGACTTGAGCGCCGTCGAGCAACTACATCAGGACGAGCTGATCGGAAACTCGACGCCGCCGTGATCGATCAGGAGAACAAGAAGCCGCACATCGTCAAGAGGCTCGACCGACCGCGAATCCGTGTGATTCCGGAGGTCTTCGGGGGCGGAACCCTCCCTCGCAAGGAGCTCCACGATGCCGCGACGGCGCTCAGTGCCAGCCGGGCCGGGCTGATCGTCGTCGGCGAGCCGACGATCGAGAAGGGTCTCGACAAGGCGATCACCGGCGCTGCGCGCGTCGTCAGGCACTCGATCGACGCCTCCGCTGACGAGATCGCCAGCGAGCTGCAGGAAGCGCTCAAGAGCGAAAGCTGACGAACACACCTGGGTTGATGGGGAGTTCTTCCTCGAGAGGGCGGCCACCTTGCTTGTGTTCGCGCGAATCTGGGCGCTGATGCACGGCTCCACAGACATCATCCGGGCATTTCGGATCCGCGGGTCCACCTCGGATTGAGGCGGGCGACCACTGATCACGTACCGATCTAGAAAGCACGAGCCATGCTGGACGACGCATTCACCCGCGAAAATGTCATCGCTGTCTCATTCTCAGAAGACGCTAATGCGTACGAGGCGCTCAGCCGCCTGAAGGAGCTCGACGCAAACAGCGAGGTGGGCGTCCGCGGCGCTGCGGTCGTGGCCCGGGACGACGACCGGAAGACCGTCACAAAGGATCAATTCGGGGAAGACAGCGTGGAGGGGACCGCGACCGGAGGCCTCGTGGGTCTGCTGATCGGCGTTCTTGGGGGTCCCCTCGGAGTGATCGTCGGCGGGGCGACCGGAGTGCTGGTCGGTTCGCTGTTCGACGAAGACGACGCCGATCAGACCGAGTCGGCACTGGCTGACATCTCGAAGTCGATCCGGGTGGGGCAGACGGGCCTACTTGCCGAATTGTCCGAGGAGAGCCCGGTCGCGATCGACGCCGTGATGGCGAACCTGGGCGGTACCAGGCTGAGGCGATCGGCCGCCGACGTGCAGGCCGAGGTGGCAGCGGCCGAAGAGGCCCAGCGCGAGGCGAAGCAGAAGGCCCGCGAGGAACTACGCGACGCGCGTCTCAAGACGCACAAGGAAGAGATCGACGCAAAGATGGCCGATCTAAAGGCGAAGCTCCATCGGAACAAGACGCCCGCGACCTCCTGAACGCCAGGCGACTCGTCTCGGTCCTCAGCGTCGACCTTTGTTGACAGCCGCCGCCGCGCCGCGCTGTGCTTTCCGCGCGCCGGTCGCCGAGGCCAGCCAGATGAGCGTGCCGCGATAACAGCGGGAGTGCGACGAGTGCGCTTGGTGCGCCTGCCTCTGGTCACGAGTGACGAGCCGGCCTGTGCCGTCCGAACGTCGTTTTCCGACCTCTGCCTTTGAGGGCGACGCCGATGATGGCGATGCCAAGTGCGAGGACGACGACCCCGATGCCGAGCCACGGCGCTGAGCCTCCCGTGACGGGCTTGCAGTTCGAGGCGCAGAGGAGAGGGCGTACTCGTAGAAGCCCAGCTCCCTGCAACGACCACAGGGCGCCTAGGGAAGTCGCGATCACGCCCACTACGAGCGTAAGGATCAACCGTTTTCGAGCGCTCATTTCCGCTCTCCCTTTGGTATACGACGTACTCTACCATGTATACTACAGCGTATACCCCGGGGGCTACTCCGTCAAGAGGAACCGAATGGAGCCAAGAACAGCGAGAGGACAGCCGACACTGACGAGGCGCGCAATTGTTGACGCCGCGCTCGCAAGCGCCGACGCCGGGGGCCTGGAAGCGATCACCTTCCGTCGTCTCGCAGCTGACCTCGGCGTCACGCCGATGGCGCTCTATCGCCACGTCGCCACTAAGCAGGCCCTGCTCGATGCCCTCTCCGATCGCATCTTCGAGGAGCTCAAGCTTCCGGCGGAGGAAGCGGCCGACTGGCGCGACCAACTGCGCGAGTTAGCACGCACATTCCGCCGCCTCCTGCTCTCGCACCCAGCCATCGCCGCGTTGGACACCACTGCGCCCGCGCTCTCGCACAACCAGGCTCGCGCTGTCGAGGCTCTCCTCCGCACGCTCGACCGGGCAGGCTTTTCGCCGCACGAGGCCGGCCTGCTCGAAATCGAATTCGAAACGTTCGTGCGCGCGCACGTCCGGCTGGAGTCACGCGGCCGCGCGCACCCGGCAAGCGACGACGAGCGGACCGCGCGGCTCCGTGAGATCCGAGCGCGTCTCCTTACACTGCCGCCCGACGAGTTTCCTCACACCGTCGAAGTCGCAACGCGCATGAGCGAGCCGCTCGACCCAGACTCAGCATTCGAATTTGCGCTCGACCTGCTGATCGGGGGCTTCGAGAAAGCCCTCGAGCGCCACGGACGACAACGCGACTGACTCGATCGGCGGCTGCGCCGGTCGCAGCCGGATGGCCCCCCGACGTCCGATGACGACAGCTGGTGCGGACCGCTGATCGATCCCAGAGCTCATGATCTCTGCGAGCCGTGGCATGTACCACCCGCTTGCAAGCGCAGCACAACGGGTGCCGGCCAAGCGCAACCGCTGGTCCGGGTCGACGCGTTGACCGAGAAGGCCACCGCAGCCGGGACCTACGCAGCGATCGTCGAGGCCCAGAGCTCGACGCAGTGGATTCGGTGGCAGCGCGAGCGCTGCGGCGCGGATCGTCGCTGGGCGGGGAGTGCGGTTCGACGCCACCTCATCGAACGCCGCGGCTGGCGGCACCCTCACCGACTACTTCTGGGACTTCGGGGATTCGAGCACCGACGACGAGGCCAACAGCCCGACCGTCGTGTAGACCTTCCCGGACGCCGGTGACTACACCGTCACGCTGACGGTCACCGACGCGGTCGGCCTCAAGTCCTCCACGACCACCGACGTCCAGGTCCTTCCCGGGCCGCGCGTGTACGTGCTGCCGTTCGGCGGCGTCGGCAACTGGCGCAACCCATCGATGCAGCCAGCGTACAAGCCGCGCACGCTCGATTACGGCCGCTCGGGCTACACCTCGCAGTTGACATGGTCGGGCTGGGGAAGGCCGACCGCGTCCGGTCACGGCATCGGGCACATGTGGATATGCACGACCTCGTGCGCCGCCGGTCACTTCGTCGTCCGCCGTGTCGTCGTGCTCGCGAACCTCATCCATAACTGCGGGCTTCACTACCAGTACACGGGCCTGCGCGAGTGGTACGTCGGCGCTCCGGTCAACGTTCCGTACTTCTCCAAGCCCGGTCGGCCGCGGCACCTGTACTACCAGACGACCATCTGCGGCGACACCGTGCGCACCCGGAACCAAAGCTACCCGTATCAACCGTAGACCTGCGACGGCACACGGTCGGTTCTCGCTGCTATGTGTGCGCTCAGAAATGAGCACTACGGTGCGCCCGCCGGTTGCGGCGGGCAACTCTCCTCGGCACGTATGTATCCCTCAGCGACAGGTGTCCGACACCACGTGGGAGATGCTTTCTGTCCGCTCGCTCCCTTCCCTGAACTGACTGCCGGCCGCACGCTCTGAGGCTTCTCGCCGAAGCCGCAGCCGCCGGTCCCGGCGGCAGGGTCGGCGCTCGGCGTCACGACGCAGCCGACGACCGGGACGTACGTGCCGCCAGTTATGGCCAAGCATTTCTCGAGGGCCGGGCCGCTGTGCGGAGAGATGTACCACTCGGGCACGCTGCCCACGTCGACGCAACCCGCGGCGTTGGCGTCGTGCCGCGTAGCCCTGTGAGCTATGAAGCCGATGAGGAGCGCGACGCCGATGGCGAGCGCGACGAACGCACGGCCAGCGAAGGTCAGACGGGAGTCGAGTCCGTGCGCTCGGTCAAACGCCGCGTTGCACTCGCGCCGACGAATGTCCGGGCGTAGGTCGTCCTTCGTCCGAACGGAGGTCCAGCGTCTCTGAAAGTAGCGGAACGCTCCCGGTCTCGCGCTCCTTGGCGCCGTCGCGCTCGCCGCCGTCGCGGAATGCCTCAGCGACGCCCACGCTCACCTGTAAATCAGGCGCACTTCCGGGGCCGTCCACCGCGACGGCCCGACGCCACCGCCACCCGACGCCATACCGCATATGATACCATGGGTCACAGATGGTTAGGGCGAGTGATGAGCGGTCGGTTCAGAGGTCGTTCCGGCTCTCGGCGCGCACGCTTGCGCTCCTCGACGACCGGGCCCGTGAACTGGCGGAATCCCGCAACAGTCTCGCGGAGCGCCTGCTCGACGAGGGACTCCACCGCGAGCGCCATCCGCTCATCGTCTTCCGCGACGGCGGAGCGGGGACGCGTCGCCCCGCGCTCGTCGGGACCCGCCTCTACGTCTGGCAAATCATCGACACCGTCCGCGCAAGCGCCAACTCCGTGGCACAGGCGGCCGAGTACCTCTCCCTGCCCGAGCGTCACGTGCAGGCGGCCGTCGAGTACTACGCGGACTACACCGACGAGGTCGACCGCTATCGCGCGGAGGAACGCGAGTTCGAGCAACGTGAGCGCGAGCGCTGGGAGCGCGCCCAGCGGGTGCTCGATTGAAGCTGCTGCTCGACGAGCATTACGCGGACGATATCGCCGTCGCGCTTCGCAACGGCGGACACGATGCCCGGACCGTGTCGGAGCTCGGATTGAAAGGCACCGGCGACGAGCCGCTGCTGCGGTTCGCGTCCTCCGAGGACCGCGCGCTGCTCACCAACAACGTCCGCGATTTCGTCGGCATCGTCGCCCGGTGGGCGGCGGACGGGCGCGAGCACTGCGGGCTGCTGCTCACCTCCGACGCGAGCATGCCGCGTGGGAAAGGCAGCGTCGGCCTGTACGTGCGGACGCTCGGCGCAATGATGGACGGCCATCCCGGTGCGCGCGCGTTGGCCAATCAAGTGCGCTGGCTTCCCTGACGGGCCGACTGCGCGCTCAGAACGGCAGCCGCAGCGAGCCGTGCACGTCCTCGTCGAGGTCGAGCTCCGAGCTCAAGCGCCTCCTGGCGGGCGTGCTCGCACGCCCGCTCGTCGGTGAGCTCCCGGTCGGGCGTGGGCCCGCCAGCGCCACGGCGGGAGGGCCCGAGCGTCCGGTCTGTGCGGTTGCGCGCGCGTCCCAGCGCTTCGTGACGGTCGGTGCGCCCGCCGCGCCGCGTTGTGCAGAGCCGGTCGTCGCGCCCGTGGACGCTTCTACGGAACCCGGTGCGGCTGCTCACGTTCGCCCGCCCGCCGGCCGATGACCTGCTCAGTGCGAGCAGCGGCATCATCACGCGGCGCCCGGCGCGCGGCGCCCGTCACGGACCCGGCGGCGCTCGTCGTGCGCGCGGCGCGCTCATTGCGCCGCGGTCGGGCGCTCGTGCTGGTCGGAGTGGCGATGGCCGCCAGCCAGCTGCTCGCGGGCGTCATCGTCCGCAGCGTGCTCGTCGCCGGCGCCGGCTGGCTGTACGCGGGCCTCCTTTTGTACTTCGGCGCGCATCTGCGCCGCCGCTCGCAGGCGGAGATTTTCGCGTCCTCCGAGCGCGCGCAGGAGCTCATCGACGCGGGCGTGTGGGCCGACGACGGGCTCCTGCCGATGCCCCGCGAGTTCATCGACTGGTTGCGCCGCCGCGAGCTCGTGCCGCTCGTCGCCGGGCTCGCGCTCGCCGCAGCCGGCACGCTCGCGCTCGCCGCCGCCCCGCTCACCGTCGCGCTGCAGGCGCTCGCCGGAGGCGCCGTCGTGCTCGCGGTCACCGTCGCGGGGATGCAGGCGCTCGCCGCGCACACCCGCCGCCGCTCCGCGCGCCGGTCCGCCCGGCGGTTCGTGCTGGCGCCGTGCGAGCGCTGCGGTCGTGCGCACGCCGCCGGCGTCGCCGTGCGCCAGCGCGGCGAGGGCGCGCCGTTCACCGCCGCCCTGTGCGAGCGGTGCGCGGGCGAGCTGGCGGGCGCCGGGTCGCCCGACGCGCCCCCGCACGACTGAGCGGTTCGAGCGCCTCGCCGCGGACGCGTGCTGTCGGGCCGAGGCGACAACACGCCCGCGGGAGCGGCGGCGGCCTGATAACGCCTCAGCCGACCTCGACGACGTCGGCGAAGTCGATCAGCAGGGCGCCGGCGGCGCCGAACGTGTTCAGGACGAACGACTGCCCGCCGTCCACCGATTCGACCGTGCCGTCCACGCTCGTCGCCGCGCCGCCGGCTACGTTCTCAGCGCACGCTCACCGGGCGCCGTTCGCGCAGCGCCCGGTCGACGGTCGCGCGGTGTTCGAGCTCTGACCGGACCTCGGGCGCGGGGTCGCCGAGGTCCGCGGGGGCCCTCGCGCCCGCGAGCGCGAGAATCGCCCGGACCTGCGTCTCGGTCAGGGCGATGTACGGCCCGCCGGCGAGCGCGACGTGGAGGCGGAAGCAGAACGAGCGCTTGCGCCCGCCGCCGTCGTGCGCGAGCCACAGCCGCCTGCGCAGGCCGCTGCGGTCCTGCTCGGGCGGGTGCT
>Ga0335069_10015103_pt1 | contig 10799 bp, 8 predicted proteins | sample Lox_Sample_11_FD_206714 | JGI IMG/M metagenome (GOLD analysis project Ga0335069, IMG submission 206714) | Soil microbial communities from Loxahatchee National Wildlife Refuge, Florida, United States - Lox_Sample_1.1 | ecosystem: Environmental > Terrestrial > Soil > Wetlands | place: USA: Florida... | reverse complement strand
GGAGGAACGGAGGCACGAAGAGGAGGACGAGCGTCCAGATGAGGTGCGAGAGGTGCGGCACGCCGCTCGTGAGCCGGATCCGGAACTGCGGCGGCGCGTGCCCCTGCTCGGTCTCGGGGTCGATCCGTGCGACCCATTTCCCCGCAGGGACGCGCGAGACCCACACGGTGCGGCTTTGCTGACCCTCGCTCCAGCTCTCGCCGCCGTCGACGCCGTGGTAGCGGTCCGAGACGAGGCTGAAAGAGCGCGCCTCGCCCGTCCCCTCGGCGATGAGGCTCACGCCGGCGTCGACCCAGCTGTTGTCGGTCGGCGACCAGATGACGGCCTCGAGGTTCGCCGTCCGAGGTGTCTCGAAGGGATCGGAGAGGATCACGCGCTGCGCGGCCTCGGCTTCCTCCTTCGCCTCGCGCGCGGCGACGGGGTTCCGGGGCGTGGCGGCCGGCGCGGGCGCCGGCGCCGTCTGCTGCGCCCAGCCGCCCGCGGCGGCCGGGGACCCGCGCTCCGCGTAAATCAGCCGGGCGGCGTCGACGAGGTCGTACGTCTTGTCGAAGACGATGCGGTTCGGCGCCGTCACCTTCGCGACGATGAAGACGGCGATCGCGGCAAGGGCGAGGATGCGGGCCGTCTTCCACCAGAGGTGGCTCGTGCCTTCGTGCGACCACGGCTGCACGGCCCCGACGCCGGATTGCGCCGGGAGCGCAGCGGCCGGGAACGCTGCGGCGACGTCCTCGCGGGGCACGTAGAGCCCTTCGGTCCACGCGACTTCCTTCTGTGCCTCCTCGCACGAGAGCATCCTCGGCGGGGCGACGTAGTCCGTCGCGACCGTCGCCTCGCCCTTTTTCACGGCCCAGTAGAACTCGCCGACGACGGCGTCCACGCGCGCGTGGCTGCGCGAGAAGATGCGGTAGCGCGTGCCCTTGTACGTCGCGTAACGCGCGGACGCCTCGACCGCGCCCGCAGGCACGGGCTCGAGGAGCGTGAAGTGGCCGTTCGACTCCGCGAGCCAGTGGTAAGCCTCGGTCTTCTCCTCCTTGAGGAGATACTCGTCCCAGTAATACGTCGTGCCGTCGGACGTCGTGGCCTTGTGGAGGGCGCCGAGGACCGCGTACGCGTGGCCGTTCAACGTGCCCTCGGCGCCAGGCGGAATCGCCGGCCGGAAGGGCACGGCGCTCAGCCGGGTCAGGACCTCGAACTTGTCGGGCGGGCCGTCGCCGGCTTTTCCTCCGAGGAGCGAGCCGCAGTGGCTGCAGGCGACGCGGACGGTGTTCGCGGCGTCCTTCAGCTCGAGTGCGCCGCCGCAGTTCGGGCAGTTCAGCGCCTGCGCCTTCGCCGAGGACTTGCGGTCCTTCCACGCCGTGAGACCCTCGATCCCGAGGTCTGCAAGCTCCAGCCGGCGGCCCACGTAGAAGCCGTCGAGGCCGGGATCGTCGCCGTAGTCGAGCGTGCCGAGCGAGCCGTCGCCGCCCGAGATGTCCGCGTAACGGAAAACGGACCCCGGCGGCGCGGCGAACGGCAGGTCGCCCTCGGCCGATACGTACGTGGCTTCCCGGACCTCGGCGATCGCGTAACGGCCGTATGCGCCGAGGTCGAGCGACTGGCCCGGTGCGAGAGCCGTCCATTCGGGCACGGGCGGCGGCTTCAGCGGAAGCATCATCCAGAAGCCCCCCTGCGCCTCGGCGAGCCACGCGTAGCCGCCGTCTCCGAACGCGACGTGCCACTCGTCCCACGTTCCCTCGCCCGTCGAGAGCTGGAGGCGGCCGACGATCGTGAACGGCTTGACGGACTTCGAACCGCGGCTCCTCATCCCGACCTTGAACGGCGAGGACGTCGGGACGAGGTCGGCGACGACGCCGATCGCCTCGAGGTTCACGCCTTTGCGCGCGACGGCGGAGCGGCACTGCCGGCAGATCGTCACGACGGACGAGCCGGCCGAGAACAGGACCTCCGCCCCGCAGTTCGGGCACTGGGCCGCACGCGCGCTCAAGGTGGGGAGATCTTAGACGAGAACGCGTCGCGGCCTCTTGTTGTTAGCCTTCCCGCGTGCCCCCCCGCCGTCTCGCCCGGGAAGCCGCCGCCGTCTGCGGCGCCGCGCTCCTGCTCGCTCTGTTCGCCCTGAGGGCCGGGCCGTGGTGGAGCCGCGGCGTGGTCGGCACGGGCGACGCGTGGCAGACGCTCTGGAACATCGACCACGTCGGGCGAGCGTTCCGGGGGGAGGAGCCGTTCTGGTCCTCGCCGCGCGTCTTCGCGCCCGAGGGCGCGAGCCTGCGCGCCCACACGCTCTCGCCCGCGAACACGGTCCCCGCGGCCCTCCTCGCGTCCGTGGCCGGCCTCTTCACGGCGTACAACACCGTGCTCCTCCTCACGTTCGCCCTCGCGGCGGGCGCGAGCTACCGTCTCGCGCGGCGCCTCGGGGCGTCGCCCGCGGGAGCGGCTCTCGGGGCGCTCGTCTTCGCCTTCGCGCCGCAGCGGATGGCGCGCACGCTCGGGCACCTGAACCTCCTCGCGATCGGCTGGCTGCCCGCCGCGCTCGAAGGCCTCCTCGTCGCGTCGCGGGGCGCGGGGCGGCGACGGGCGGCGGGCGTTCTCGCGGGCGCGGCGGGCCTCGTGCTGCTCGCCTTCTCGGATTGGTACCTCGCGCTCATGGGCGCCCTCACGGCGGCGACCTTCGCGGCGTTCGAAGTCGCCCGTGCGCCGCGCCCGAGACGCGCGGGGACGGCCGGGGCCCTCGCCGCGGCGGGCCTTCTCGCCTTCGTCATGGTCTTCCCGGCGGCGCGCGCCCTCGCGCGCGAGACGGCCGGGCTCGCGGGCCACGACGCGCGGGCGGCCGGCGCGTCGCTGACGTCCTTGTTCATCCCCTCGAAGAGCCAGGTCCTTTTCCGTGTCGCCCCGTCGCTGGCGGCGCGCGAGGGGACGACTGCCGAGGAAAGCGGGAACTACCTGGGTTTCGTCCCTCTCGCGGCGCTCGCGGCCGCAGCGATCGGTCGCCGCCGGGAAAGGGAACTCGACTTCGCGCTCGCGGCGGGCGCTGCGTCTCTCGTCCTCGCTCTCGGCCCCGTGCTCCGGATCTTCTCGTCGCCGACCGGCATTCCGCTCCCGTATGCGCTTCTCGAGAAACTCATCCCGGCCCTGCGGCTCGGCGGCGCCGTGAACCGCTTTCAGGCGCTCGCGTTCCTGCCGCTCGCCCTCGGGGTTGCGTTCGCAGCGAGCCGCCTTCTCGCGGAGGGCCGCCGCGCGTCCGTCCTCGCGGGGACTCTGCTCCTCGCCGCCGAATTCGCGCCCGCGGATCCGGGCCATTCCGTGTGGCCTTTCGACCCGCCGGATCCCGCGATGGCGGCGATCGCGCTTTCGCCGGCGCCGGGCATCGTCCTCGACGTCGACCCGGGGAACCTCGACATGATCCACCAGCTCGAGCACGACCGGCCGCAGGTCCTCGGCTGCCTCTCGCGCACGCCGCCGGCCGCGCTCTCGCGGCGGCTCGCGGACCCCGTGATCGGGCCGCTCCTTGATGAGAGCGCTCCGGCCTCCGGCCTTTCAACGGCCGTCGCGGCCGCGTGGCTCCGCCACCGCTGGAACGTCGCGTTCGTCTTGAGCCCGGGCTTTCCGGAGTTCGAGCGGCGGGCCCGGGCGCTCGGCTTCCCGGAGATCGCGCGGAGCGGCCGGGGGGATCGCGCCGTCGTGTTCCGCGTGCCGGAGGAACCCGTGCCGGACGTCGAGGGCGTCGATTTCCATGACGTCGCCGGCAATCCTCCGGGAGGGAGGAAGAAGGGGATTTTCTTCGAAGGTCTATACGGACCCGAGCGCGTTCCCTTCGGCGGCCCGCCCGAGCCGGGTTGCTGGACGCGCGCCGACGTTCTTCTGGTCGTGCCGCTTGCGCCGGGGAGTTATCGGCTCCGCCTCGGGGCGCCTTCCGACACGCGGCCGGCGGTCGCGATCCGCTGGGGAACGCACGGGGCGGACGCCGGACCCTTCGAAGGGATTCTCGAGATCCCTCTTCCCGTCGGCGCCGGCGACCGCACGCCGGACGGCATGGTCCGCGTCACGATGAAAGTCGCGCCCACCCTCCGCGAAGAGCGGACGGGCGGGCGCGAGCTCGGCGTGTACCTGGTCTCGCTCTCGAAGTAGGCGTCAGGCCTTCGCGAGCTGCCGGAGGACGAAGTGGAGGATGCCGCCGTTGCGGTAGTAGTCCACCTCGTTCGGCGTGTCGAGGCGGCAGACGGCCGTGAAGGTCTTCTTCTTCCCTTCGGTGTCCGTGGCCGTCACCGTCAGCTTCTTCTTCGGCGAGAGGCCCTCGGCGATGCCGGAGACCGCGAACGTCTCCTGCCCCGACAGGCCGAGAGTTTTCGCGTCCTGGCCGGCCTCGAACTGGAGCGGGAGGACGCCCATCCCCGCGAGGTTCGAGCGGTGGATGCGCTCGAAGCTCTTCGCAATGACCGCCTTCACGCCGAGGAGCATCGTGCCTTTGGCGGCCCAGTCGCGCGAGGAGCCCGTGCCGTACTCGGCGCCGGCCACGACGACGAGCGGCGTCTTCGCGGCCTGGTACTTCATCGACGCGTCGTAGATCGACATCTGTTCGCCGCTCGGGAAGTGGATCGTGACATTTCCCTCGCTGCCCGGGATCAGGAGGTTCCGGAGGCGGATGTTCGCGAACGTGCCGCGCATCATGACCTCGTGGTTGCCCCGGCGCGCGCCGTAGGAGTTGAAATCCGCGGGGGAGACGCCGTGCGCGACGAGGTACTTCGCCGCCGGTGAGTTCTTCGCGATGTTTCCGGCGGGCGAGATGTGGTCGGTCGTGACGGAGTCACCGAGCATGACGAGGGCGCGCGCGCCACCGAGGTCCTTCGCCGGCGGAGGGACTTTGGGAATGTCCGTGAAGAACGGGGGCTTCCGCACGTAGGTCGAGGACTCTTCCCAGAGGTACGTCCGCCCCTTCGGGATCTGGAGCGCCTGCCACCTTCCGTCCCCTTCGAAGACCGCGCCGTACGCGGTCTTGAAGTGCGCGGGCTTCACGGCGGTGGCGACCGCTTCCTGGACCTCGTCCGGGGTCGGCCAAATGTCCTTCAGGTAGACGGGCGCGCCGCTGCGGTCCGTCCCGATCGGCTCGGTCGTGAGGTCCTTGTCCATTTCGCCCGCGAGCGCGTACGCGACGACGAGCGGGGGCGAGGCGAGGTAGTTCATCTTGACCTGGGGGTTGATGCGCCCTTCGAAGTTGCGGTTGCCCGAGAGAACGCCCGCGACGACGAGGTCGCCCGCGCGCACGGCGTCGGACACGGCGTCCGGCAGCGGGCCCGAGTTGCCGATGCACGTCGTGCAGCCGTAGCCCACGAGGTGGAACCCCACGGCCTCGAGGTAGGGCATGAGGCCCGCGTCCCTCAGGTAATCCGTGACGACCTTCGAGCCGGGCGCGAGCGACGTCTTGACCCACGGCCTGGCGGAGAGGCCGCGCTCGACGGCCTTCTTCGCGAGGAGGCCCGCGCCGAGCATGACGGACGGGTTCGACGTGTTCGTGCACGACGTGATCGAGGCGATCACGACCGCTCCCTGCGGGAGGTCGTACGTGACCCGGCCGTCGCGGACGGGCGCCGTCTTCGTGAGGGAGCCGAGGGGAGAAGCGGAGGAGAGGGCCTGGGCGTTCGCGGCGGGATGCTGGGCGGCCGTGGGCGCCGGGGCGGACGGCTTCAGCGCCGTCCCGGGCGCGGTCATTCCCTGATCGCCCCCCTCCCCGAGCCACTTTTCGATCACTTTCGGATCGACCTTTGCGCATTCACCTTCGAAGAAACCCTTGAGACTCTCTCGGAAGATTCTCTTGCTGTTCTTCAGCGGCACGCGGTCCTGCGGGCGCTTGGGCCCCGCGAGGGAGGGCTCGACGTCCTTGAGGTTGAGCGTGAGGGTGTCCGTGAAGACGGGCTCCGGCGAGTCGTCCGTGCGGAACAGGCCCTGCTTCTTGCAGTAGGCCTCGGCGAGCGCGACGGTCTTCGCGGGCCGGTTCGTGAACTTCAGGTAGCGGATCGTCTCGGCGTCGACGGGGAAGAATCCCATCGTCGCGCCGTACTCGGGGGCCATGTTCGCGATCGTCGCGCGGTCGGTCAGCGCGAGGCCCGCGACGCCGGGGCCGAAGAACTCGACGAACTTCCCGACAACGCCCTTCTTGCGGAGCATCTGCGTGACCGTGAGGACGAGGTCGGTGGCCGTGGCGCCCGCGGGCAGCGTCCCGACGAGCTTGAACCCGATCACGTCGGGGATGAGCATCGACTGCGGCTGGCCGAGGAGCGCGGCCTCCGCCTCGATGCCGCCGACGCCCCATCCGAGGACGCCGAGGCCGTTGATCATCGTCGTGTGGCTGTCGGTCCCGACCAGGGTGTCCGGGTAGGCGGTCCTGCCGGCGCCGGCGAAGACGACGCTCGCGAGGTACTCGAGGTTCACCTGGTGGCAGATGCCCGTGTCGGGGGGGACGACGCGGAAGTTGCGGAACGCGTTCTGCCCCCAGCGCAGGAACGCGTAGCGCTCGCGGTTGCGGTCGAACTCGAGCTTCGCGTTGTTCCCGAAGGCCTGCGACGTCGCGAACTGGTCGACGATGACGGAGTGGTCGATCACGAGGTCGGCGGGCGCGAGCGGGTTGATCTTCTCGGGGTTCCCGCCCATCGCGGCGAGCGCCTCGCGCATCGCCGCGAGGTCGACGACGGCCGGGACGCCCGTGAAGTCCTGCAGGAGGACGCGCGCGGGGCGGAACGCGATCTCGCGGTCCGCCGGCTTCCGCACGTCGCGGTTCGCGAGCGCCTCGATGTCTTCCTTCGTCACGGTTCGGCCGTCTTCGTGGCGGAGGAGGTTCTCGAGGAGGATCCGGAGCGAGAACGGGAGCTTCTTGACCTTGGGGAACTTCTTCTCGAGGGTCTTGAGGCTGTAGAAGTGGTACGTCGCCGAGCCGGCCTTCAGGCTGGCCCTGGTCTTGAAGCTGTCCTGCATCTTGTCCTCCGGCATTCCCGCCGGAACCGGCGGGCGGCGCATTTTAAGCGCAGGTCGGCCGGGATGCCCTGATACAGGCGGATCAGGCTCTTTTCGCTATTGTCCGGGAGCGGCGCCGGCCGGCGCGAGCCGCCGCACGAGCTCGTCCCACTCCGCGGGAGACAGCGTCCGCTGGAGGTTGGAGACGGCGTCCAGGACCTTGTCGTCGAGCTTCTCCTGGGCCTCGGTCACCTTCTCCAGCCCCGAGATGAAGTCGTCCCGGGTGGAGCTCTTCTTCTCGAGGAGGGCGAGGAACTTCTTCGCAGCCGACTCGGGGTCGGCCCCGTGCTTCTTGATCGCCGCCGCGAGGTCCGCGAGCGTCTTGTCGGCGGAGGCCGCGCGGGCCGGGTCCGTGACGACGCCGGGCAGCTCCTTCCGGGCCTGCTCGGCGAGGAACGGCATCCCCCCGCCTGCGCCGAGCTGGGCGACGATCGCCTTCCACTCGTCCTTCGGGAAGGACGCGCGGATGGCCAGGAGCGCCTCGGAGGCGTCGAGGACGGCCTTGCGCCGCTGGTCGCGGAATTCGTTGAGCGCGCGGTTGCGGTCCGCCTGCTCGGTCCCACGGGTCAGAAGGACGGACCTTCTCGAAGCGTCGGCCTTTCGGATCGCCTCCTTGTCGGCCGCCAGCCTCGCCTCGGTGGCGGCGTCGAGACCGGCCGCCAATCCGGGGAGGGCGATCGAGGCGACGAGAAGCGCCGGGAGAAATTTCCTGCGGAACGTCGACATTCGGGTTCTCCTTAGGCGCGGGTGCCGCGCGAGCGGGCGAGCTTGCGGTGGGCGCCGACGTGGCGCTTGCCTCCGGAGAGGGCGTCGAAACACACGTGCCGGAGGTGGTCCTCCAGAATCGCAGTCGCCTCGGCCCACGCCGTATGCGCCGGACAGGCCGCCGAAAGCGGACAGGTGTGGTCCGGGTCGAGGCACTGGTTCAGGGTCACGGGGTCGTCCATCGCAAGGACGACGTCGAGAAGCGAGATCTCCGAAGCGGGCCGGGCGAGCGCGATCCCGCCCTTGAGACCGCGCGTCGTCGCGAGGAGCCCCGCCGAGCCGAGCCGCGCGACGACGCGCCGCACGAAGGACAAGGGCAGCAGCTTCTGGGACGCAACGTCTTTCACCTGCACCTTCGTCCCCGGCGGGAGGGCCGCGAGGTGGAGGATCGTCCGGACCGCGTAATCCGTCTCCCTCTTGATCCCGAGCACGCGTCAGTTCTCGCCCATGCCGCACCCTTGCGGCCCGCACATCCCCGGCATTGCACAGGCGCCCTCGCCGCAGAGAGGGGCGGCGTCGCGCGAGCCGCCGGATACGGCGTGCGCCGCGAAGGTCGAGAGGAGGCGCGTCACCTCGTGCGACCCGCAGGCCGGACAGGAAGCCTCGGCCGCGTCGTCTCCCGCAAGGACGAGGACCTCGGACTTCTTCTCGCAAGCGGCGCACCGGTATTCGAGGAGGGGCATCGGCAATCTCCCTGGAGAGCGTACACCGGCCCGCATGAAATCCGCGCAGTGAGACTCGCCCGCGGCGCGCCGAACGCGACTAGGAACGCCCGGGCGCGGGCAGGTTCTCCCGCGCCCGCGGCAGGTCAGTACGGCACCGGCCGCGGCATCGCGACGGGGCCGCCGTAGCAGCACGCGCGCCAACCCGGGGCGTAATAGCCGCCGTAGACGCTCACGCTCACGCCGACGGGCGTGTAGCCGTACGGGTCGTCCTCCCCTTCGTAGGGGTAGCAGCCGGGCAGCGTGGACGCGAGCGCGAGAAGGCCTGCGAGGGCGAGCGCGCGGGACAGAGTCTTCTTCATCGCATCCTCCTCGTCACTTTCCGCTCTTCTCGAACGGGTATTTCTGGAGCGCGAGGGCCGCGCCCGTGGGGTCGACGACGATCGCGAGGCTTCCGTCGCGGGTGTCCGGGCTCGGCGCGAGGACGACGCGGCCGCCGAGAGCCTTCGCTTTTTCGGCCGCCGCCGCCGCGTCCGCGACGAGGACGTAGGGGAGCCAGTTCGAGTTCAGGTCCTTCCACGGCGTCGCATACAGACCAGCCCGGTTCTTCCCGCCCCGGCCAAGCGCGTAATAGGCGAAGTCGACTCCAGCGACTCCCGCGTCGAGGGGCTTCGCGTCGTACCCGAGGACGTCGTGGTAGAAGGCCATCGCGGCCGGCGCGTCCTTCGCCATGTGCTCGATCCAGAGGAATCGTCCGCTCGCGGGCGGCGTGTCGGGAGGGTCGCCCTTCGCGATGTGGATCAACCCGAGCAGGGCGTGCTGGGGGTCGGTGACGACGGCCGCGCGCGCAAGGCGCGCGACGTCGAACGGCGCCTTCAGAACGGCGCCGCCCTTCTCCTTGAAGGCCGCGGCGGCGGCGTCCACGTCGGGAACCGAGACATAGCCGAGCCACGTGGACTCGGGGAGCTGCTCCTTGCGCGTCGTCATGTCCACGACGCCGCCGATCGGCTGGCCCTTGTCGCGGATGATCTTGTACGGGGGCTCGTGGTCCTTGAGGACCTCGAACGTCCAGCCAAAAAGGCCGCCGTAGTACGCCTCGGCCGCTTTTGCGTCGTTCGTGAGAAGGTCGAACCAGACGAACTTCCCGGGCAGGTGCGGGCGCGGCGCTTTCGCCGCGGCGCCCGCGGATGCCGCCGGCCGGGGAACGAGAGCGACCGCGGCGACGATCAGCGAGAGCGCGCCGGCCGCGAAGAGGGATTTCTTCATGGAAGACCTCCGATCCGGCCGACACGATATCCAGAGAGGAAGGGGAAAAGGAAGACTTTCCCCGGGCGCCGCGGCGCGACGCCCCTTACGCGTGCGCCTCGAGGAACGCCCGCACGTCCGGGAGCGACGCCGAGGGCACGCGGTGCCCGCCGTCGTAGACGCGGTGCTCGGCGGAGCGGAACCGCGAGGCGAGGATCTCGCGGTACGGCGCGATGCGCGAGGCGGGGTAGTAAGGGTCCTGGTTCGTCGAGACGTGGAGCACGTCCACGGCCGCCGAAGCGGCGGTCGGCTCGCCCGGGCCGGTCCACTCGCCCGGCGGGCTCCCGCAGAGCGCGAGGACGGCGGAGAAGGCGAGCCCTTCCGGAGGATCCGCCGCGAGGCGGTAGTTGAAGGAGCAGGGCTGACTGAAGCCCGCGAGGATCGCGCGCCCGGGGTCGCCGCCGTTCGCGGCGGCCCACGCGACCGTCGCGGCGACCGCCCGCCGGTGAACGAGGCGGTTGTCCTCGGCGCGCGGGGAGACGCCCCAGTGGAAGCCCCTCTTCATCTCGGGGTCATCCACGCCCGACACGAACGTCGAGTGCGGCCCCTGAAGGGAGACCACGAGAAAGCCGGGTGGCGCGGCCCTCACGAGGACCGCGAGGAACGACTCGGCGTCCATCCCGTAGCCGTGCATTCCGAGCAGCATGGGAGCGGGACCCGCGCCGCCCTCCGGTTTGCGGGCGAGGAGCCTCAGGGGAACTTCAACCGTCAGGAACGCTTCGACTTCCTTCGACACCGGGCCTCCGGCGGGAACAACCTGCCCCCATTTCCGTATCAGAGGGCGTGGGAATGTTGTCATGACTGCCGCCATCGAGGTCCGGGGCCTGCGGAAGACTTACAGGCCGGCGTTCGGCGGACGCGCGATTGACGCGCTCGCCGGGATCGACTTCGCCGTCCAGCCCGGCGAGCTCTTCGGCCTTCTCGGCCCGAACGGCGCGGGAAAGACGACGACCGTCAAGATCCTCCTCGGCCTCACGCACGCGACGGCCGGCGAGGCGTCGCTCCTCGGCTTGCCCGCGCGCGACCCCGAGAGCCGCCGGCGCGTCGGCTATCTGCCCGAGGGGCACC
>Ga0335069_10015102_pt1 | contig 10799 bp, 12 predicted proteins | sample Lox_Sample_11_FD_206714 | JGI IMG/M metagenome (GOLD analysis project Ga0335069, IMG submission 206714) | Soil microbial communities from Loxahatchee National Wildlife Refuge, Florida, United States - Lox_Sample_1.1 | ecosystem: Environmental > Terrestrial > Soil > Wetlands | place: USA... | reverse complement strand
CACCCGCTCGGCGATGCGCGCGCCGAGGTAGAACGCGAACGAGATCGAGCTGATGAAGAAGCTCGTCGGCCACGGCTGCTGGAGCGAGAGCAGGATCCCGCCCTCGGTCGCGACGAGCGCGATCGCGATGCTGAGCAGCATCGCGAGCCCGGGCCGCACGGTCAGCCGCTGCGCCGCCGCCGCCGGCGTGATCACGAGCGTCAGCACGAGCAGGACGCCGACGACCTGGATCGCCTCCGCCGTCGTCAGCGCCAGCAGCAGGAAGAACAGGACCGAGAGCAGCCGCAGCGGCACGCCGCGTGCGGCGGCGACGTCCGGGTCGACGCTCGAGAAGAGCAGCGGCCGGTAGATCGTGACGAGGCCGACGGCAACGACGAGCGCGACGATCGTGAGGTTCCGGAGCTGCGCGTCGCTGACGCCGACGATGCTCCCGAACAGGAGGTTCGTCGCCTCGGTCGCGTAGCCCTTGTAGAGGAAGAGGAGCAGCACGCCGACGCCGAGGCCGAACGAGAGCACCGCCCCGATCGTGCTGTCGCGCTCGCGCCCCCGCAGCGACAGGAGCCCGAGCACGAGCCCGACGACGAGGGAACCGCCGATCATCCCGATCACCGGGTCGAGTCCCAGCACGAGCGCGCCGGCTGCGCCGGTGAAGCCGAGCTCAGAGATCGCGTGCACCGCGAAGCTCGCGCCGCGCATGACGACGAACGTCCCGATCGCGCCGGAGATCACGGCGACGACGGCGCCGGCGAGCAGCGCCGTGTGCACGAAGTGCTGGCCGAGCAGCTCGACGAACATCAGTCGGTCGCCTCGTCGGGGTGGTGGACGTGCTCCGCGTCCGGCGTGCCGACGACGACGACGCGTCCGCGCACGCGGAGCACGTCGATGTCCGTGCCGTAGAGCCGCGAGAGCGTCTCGGAGGTGAGCACCTGGTCCGGCGTGCCGATCGCCCAGCTTCCGGGCGCGAGGTAGAGGACGCGGTCGACGATCGAGAGCACCGGGTTGACGTCGTGCGTCACGAAGACGACGGGCGTGCCGGAGCTCCGCCGCCGTTCGTCGAACAGGCCGGTGATCACTCGCTGATACGCGAGGTCGAGCGAGAGCAGCGGCTCGTCCGCCAGCAGCAGTTCCGGATCGGACACGAGCGCTTGCGCCACCCTCAGCCGCTGCTGCTCGCCACCCGAGAGACGGCCGACGGGCGCGTCGGCGAATGACGTCGCGCCGACTCCGTCGAGATCGCGGTCGATCCGCGCGCGCCCGTCCCGGCTGAGGCGGCCGACGCCCCAGTGGGTGCCGTCGAGCCCGAGGCGGACGAGATCGCGGCCGCGAAGCGGGAGGTCGCGGTCGAAGACGCGCTGCTGAGGGACGTACCCGATCTTCGCCCGGGTCTCCTGCGGCGGGCGCCCGCACACCGAGACCGCGCCGGCCGAGGGCTCCAGCAGCCCGAGCAGGATGCGCAGGAGCGACGTCTTCCCGGTCCCGTTCGGCCCGAGCACCGCCAGGAACTCGCCCCGCTCGAGGTCGAAGCTGAGCCCGTGCCACAGCTCGCGCTCGCCGAAGGCGAGCGTGAGGTCGCGGACCGCGACGACGGGTGGCGTCACCGCTTCAGCGCCGCGTAGAGCTGCTTCGCCTGGCCGAGCTGCCATTGCTGGAACGTGAGTCCCGGTGATCAGCGTCTCCGTGACGCCGATCACCGGGATTCCCGCCTTGCCCGCCGCGTCGCGGATCCGCTGGGTGATCGGCGAGACGGCCTGGCTGTTGTAGAGGAGCACCCCGATCTTCTTGTCCGTCGCGAGCGCGGTCATCTGAGCCACGGCCTGCGGCGGCGGCTCGCTTCCGTCCTCGATCGCGCGCGTGAACGCGTCCGGGGCGAGGTTGCGGAGCCCGGCGGCCGCGACGAGGTACCCGGGGACGGGCTCCGTGTAGGCGACGGGCCGGCCTCGGAACGACGTCTTGATCCGCGCGACCTCCCGCCGCAGCGGCTCCAGGCTCGCGTCGAAGCGACCGAGCCCGGCCCGGTACGCCGCCGCGTGCGCCGGGTCGGCGCGCTCGAGGCCCGCGGCGATCGCGCCGGCGATCGCACCGAGCCGCGGCACGTCGTACCAGAGGTGCGGGTTCGCATCCTTGCCGTGTACGCCGAGCGCGTCCGCGATCGTGACCACGATCCGCTTCGAGCTCGGCGCGGCGTCCTCGAGCTTCTGCATGAAAGCGTCGTAGCCGACGCCGTTCTGGATGACGAGCTTCGCGGTCGCGACCGCGAGCCCGTTGCGCGTGCCCGGCTCGTAGAGGTGCGGGTCGGCGTTCGGGTCGGAGAGGATCGACGTGACGGAGACGTGCGAGCCGCCGATCTGGCCGGCGATGTCGCCGTAGACGTTCTCCGCCGCGACGACGTCGAGCTTCGAACTCCCGGCGGTCGCGGGGCCGCAGGCGGTTCCGAGCAGGACGACCGCTCCGAGAGCGAGAATGATTCTCAGTATCATGGGCGCTACGATAGCGATCATGCCCCCGACCGTGCAACCCGATCTCGGCGAGCTCCTGGCCCGGAAGGGCGTCCGCCCGACCCGCCAGCGCCTCGAGGTGCTCGCGGAGCTCGCCCGCGAGCGCGACGACGTGACCGCGCAGGCGCTCTGGCGCCGGCTCCGCGACCGCCGCCGCTCGCAGGTCGGCCTCGCCACCGTCTACCGCACGCTCGCGCTCCTCCACGAGAAGGGCGTGATCGACTCGCTGTCACATCGCGGCACGGAGCACTGCTACCGGCTCTGCAACGACACGCACCACCATCACCTGCTCTGCTCGAGCTGCCACCGCGTCGTCGAGGTGGACGAGTGCGGGCTCGGCGACTGGCTCGACGAGGTCTCGGCGCGCCACGGCTTCGTCGCGACCGACCACCGCGTCGAGATCGTCGGCCTCTGCGCCGACTGCCGGCCGGGTTAGCCGACGGCCTGGATGATCTGGATCAGCTCGTCGAGCCGGTAGCCGTTCCGGCGCGCGGCCACGACGAGGTCCCGGGCCTGCTCGACGACGACGCTTTGCTCCGGTGTGGCGGCGACGGTGATCCCTCTGCCGCGGCGGAACTCGAGCAGGCCCTCGTCGCGCAGTGCGCGAAGTGCGCGCAGGACCGTGTTGGTGTTGACGCCGAGCACCGCTGCGAGGTCGCGCGCCGGCGGCAGACGCTCGCCGGGCTTGGCCTCGCCGTCGGCGATCGCGCGTCGGATCTGCGCCGCCGTCTGCTCGAAGAGCGGGACGGAGCTTCCGTGGTCGAGCTTGCTTGCGTGTATAGTGCTGCTTATACTAGCACCATTGGTGGCGTGCGTCGGGAGGCTCCCGTGCTCGTGGTGACCGAAGAGCGGCAGGCAACGGCGTCCTTCGTCGACCCGAAGGCACTGATCGAGGAAGCGCGCGAACGACAGCGGCGCCGGAGACAACGAGGGCGAGCCCTGCTCGGCGCGGTCGCGATCCTCGCCGTCGTCGGCTGCGGAGGCTTCCTGCTCGCGCGGGGCGACGGCACCGTCGGCGCGGGACAGCGCGGCCGGGCGGCGGCCGCCGGCTCCGCGAGGCCGACCGTCACCTACGAGAAGCGCGAGACGCTGAAGATCGCTCCCGGCCTCCCGGCCGAGAGACGGACAAGTGAGATCTGGTCGGCCGCGAACGCGCCGCTGAGCTACCGAGAGCTGCTGTCGGTGACCGGCGGACCGACCGTCGAGATCGGTGCCGGGCGTGGGCACGACGAGACGCTCGGGACGGTGCAGGACGTCTACCTCTTCGACCCGACGGCGAACGCCATCTACCGGACGGGCTACTACGACGTCTCCACCCGGCCGCAGTGGGCGCTGCGCCTGAGCACTCGGCGATTCTTCCGGCTCCTGATCGCTCAGAACCGCGTGCGCGTGATCGGAACGCAGCGCCTCGGCGGCCGCAGCGTGTACGTCGTCCGCTCGCGCCGCGGCACACTGAGAACCGACTACATCGACACGCAGAGCTACCTGCCGGTGAAGAGCGTCATCCAGGACGGAGACGCGACGGTCGTCATGCGGACGCTCGTCCGCAAGACCCTCCCGGCCACGAAGGCGAACCTCGCGCGCACGCGTTTGAGCACGGCGCATCCCGGTGCGCGGGTCGAGCCGGCTCCGACGCGGATCGACGAGCTCTACGGGAAGGCGCTCGGCGGCTTCCTCACGATCTACCGGACGAGCTGGCGCGAGCTGATCCTCTACCAGACCGCGCGCTGATCCCGGCCCGGCCTCACGTCCCGTCCTCGTCGTGGCGACGCACCCCAGTACTGCGGCTGCCCGTCCTCACCGCGGCCGCCGCCGAGCCTCGCGTCAACACGGCCACGGCTCCGAGCACCGATCCTACTGCGACCGCTCGCGTCGACCTCGACTGTCGCGGCACCGTCTTCACTCTCCCGCTCCATTCGTCCGACGGAGCTGTGCGAGCCGCGTCCCTTTGCGGGACGGGGCCTCCGCGAGCGAAGGCCCCGTCCCGCCGATGTGTGGAATCGCCGGGCTAGCCCATCTTTCCGATGATCGAGGTCATCTCGTCCTCGGTGAAAGCGCGCATCGTGAGCGTTCGGATGCTTCCCGTGGCCCCGAGCATCAGATTGATGGCAGTACCCGTCTCCTCGTCGGGCACGTCCGTGATCGTGACGAGGTCGTACGGCCCCTGTGTCCAGAGGGCTGTCTCGAACGTGCCGCCCTTGCTCTCCACCATCTGCTTGGCGGCTCGGTAGCGGCTCACGGTGTCCGTGACGTTCTTGACACCTTGATCCGTCCAGTTCACGAGGATCACATACTTCGGCACCATCGCCTCCTATTCGTTTGCGGCTCGGCCGACCGCGGCGAGCCGGGCACACGCCCGGGTCGACGATCCGCGGCCATGCTACGACCGCAACACGAGCCGTTCAACCGGCCCGGGCCCAAAGCGTGTGACAGGTCCCGGGGTCAGACCCTGGGACAGTGTCCGCGTCGGCCGTGCGCCGTTCCAACGCGTCAGTCGCCGCGCCAGCCCGGAGGGCGCTTCTCGAGGAACGCGGCCAGGCCCTCCTGGCCCTCGTCGCTCGTGCGGCGCTCGGCGATCCAGCGGGCGGTCTCCGGGCCGTCGGGGCGCTCGCGGACGAGGCGCTTCGCCCAGCGCGCGGCGGTGGGGCCGGCGGCGAGCAGCTCGGCGACGGCGCGGTCGACCGCCGCGTCGAGGTCCTCCGCGACCTCGCTCACGAGCCCGATGCGCAGCGCCGTCTCCGCGTCGAAGCGCTCGCCGGTGACGAACCATCGCCGCGCTGCGCCCGGGCCGATCTTCGCGAGCGCGAACGGCGAGATGACGGCGGGGATGATCCCGAGCTTCACCTCGGAGAAGGCGAACATCGCGTCGCGCGAGGCGATCGCGATGTCGGCCACGGCGACGAGCCCCGCGCCGCCGCCGAGCGCGTGACCCTGGACGCGGGCGACGACCGGCGCCGGGCAGCCGTCGATCGACTCGAGCATCCGCCGCAGCGCGTTCGCGTCGGCGACGTTCTCCTCGTACGAGAGTCCGGCGGACGCGCGCATCCAGTCGACGTCCGCGCCCGCGGAGAAGCTCGGCCCGTCGCCGGCGAGGACGACGGCGCGCGCGCGGCCGACGTCCACGAACGCCTCGGCGAGCTCCGCGATGAGCGACGCGTCGAACGCGTTGCGCCGGTCGGGCCGAGCGAGCGTCACGCGCAGAACCTGTCCGTCGCGCTCGATGCGGAGCGCGCTCACGGCTGGCGGATCGCCTCGAGCGCGGCGAGCCGGGTGCGGTGCGTGCCGCGCACCTCGTCGGCGGGAGCCGACGGTCGGAGGAGCACGACCGCGAGCGCCACCACCGCGAGGTCGCGGAGGAGCAGCAGCCACGACCACGGCGTCGCGTAGTGCAGGGCGAGCGGCCAGTAGTGCGACGAGAACCACGCGTCCGTGAGGACGAGCGCCGCCCCGAGCAGCGCCGCCGCGGCGAGCCCGCGCCTGCCGCGGATCAGCGGAACGAGCGGCACGAGCCAGATCAGGAACTGGGGCGAGAACACCTTGCCGAACGCGACGAACGCCGCGACCGCTCCCGCGCACGCGACGAGTGTCGTCTCCCGGCTCGGCTCCGGCTGCACGGCGTACGCGATCCAGATCCCGATCAGCACCGCGATCTGGAGCGAGGTCGTCGCAGCCCCGGCGGCGGCCGCGACGGAGCCGGAGAGGTTTTGCGAGCCGTGGCTCGTGACCGTCGTCAGCGACAGCCCGCCGATGTGATGGAGGGCCATTAGCAGGGACGCGCCGAGGCTCTCGACCTGGAGGGGCCGGCGAAGCTGCCCCGTGAGGCTGTGCCAGACGCCGCCCGGCGCGAGCACGGCGAACGGGACGATGCAGAGCGCCGCGCCGGTGGCGAACGACAGCGTGCCGACGAGCGCGCCGTGCCTGCCGAGCCGCCGCCAGAGGAACGCGAGGCCGATCGGCGCGAGCACGAGCGGCCAGAGCTTCACGGCCGCCGCGATCCCGAGCAGAAGCCCGGCGAGCCCGGCGCGCTCCCGCAGCAGCGCGGCGAGCGCCGCGACCGTCAGCATCGCCGGCCACAGGTCGAAGCGCGTGTCGAACAGCATCCCGAGCGCGAGCGGCGCGACCGCGACGAGCCCGAGCGCGAGCAGCACGCGCGCCCCGCCCGCGTGCACCGAGTCGAGCACGAACGCGGCGGCGACGAGGCAGCCGGCGCCGCAGACGAACATCAGCACCGCGAACGACGTCGCGTAGCTCCACGGCAGGTACGTGGGGAGGACGAACGCCGGCAGCGCCGCGGGCGGGTACTCGACGCTGAAGTCGCGATACGGCACGTGGCCGTCGCGGATCAGGTGCGCGTAGTTCTGGTACGTGGGGATGTCGGTCAGCCCGCTGCGCGCGTACCAGCCGGCGTGGAGCAGCGCGAAGGACCCGGCGAAGATGCCGATCGCGGCCGTGAGCGCCAGAGCCCACGCGCCGCGGCTCACTCGACGTCGAACTCCTCGGCCACCTCGGGATCCTTCCCGATCAGGCTCCGCACCTCGCCGAGATCCGGCAGCTCGTCGCCGAACGAGATCAGGCCCAGCCGCTCGCCCGCCTCGTCGGAGATCCAGCGGTCGCCGTCCGGCAGCTCCGTCAGGTGCCCGCGGAGCTCCTCGAGCGAGGTGGTCGAGTCGACCAGGCTCCAGATCAGGATCCGCGCGATCACGCCGGCGGCGGAACCGAGTCCTCCGCCGGGAGCTTCGCGAGCACCTGCTTCACCTGCCGGACGATGTCGATCTCCTCGCGCCCGAAGTCGTCGAGGAAGGCGCGGAGCGCGTTGCGGACGAGTAGGAGCTCGTCATCGGTGAGCTCGAGCGTGTACATACCCGGAGCTTAGAACGAACCGACCGGCACCCCCTCACATCCGGAAGACGCCGAAGGTCGTCTCGGGGATCGGCGCGTTCAGCGCCGCCGCGATCCCGAGCGCGAGCACGCGCCGGGTGTCGAGCGGGTCGATGATCCCGTCGTCCCAGAGTCGCGCCGTCGAGTAGTACGGGTTGCCCTCGCGCTCGTACGTCTCGCGGATCGCGGCTTCGTCCACCTCGCCGACCATCGCGAGCACGGTCGCCGCCTGCTCGCCGCCCATCACGGAGATGCGCGCGTTCGGCCACATCCACAGCTGGCGCGGCGAGTACGCGCGGCCGCACATCGCGTAGTTGCCGGCGCCGAAGGAGCCGCCGACGACGACGGTGAACTTCGGCACCTCCGCGTTCGCGACCGCCATCACGAGCTTCGCGCCGTCACGCGCGATCCCGCCCGCCTCGTACTCGAGCCCGACCATGAAGCCGGTGACGTTCTGGAGGAAGACGAGCGGCACGCGGCGGCGGCAGCACAGCTCGACGAAGTGCGCTCCCTTCTGCGCCGACTCGGCGAACAGCACGCCGTTCGACGCGAGGATGCCGACGGGGAAGCCCTCGATCCGCGCGAAGCCGGTGACGAGCGTCTCGCCGTACAGCTGCTTGAACTCGTGGAAGCGGGAGCCGTCGACGAGCCGCGCGATCAGCTCGCGCGCGTCGACCTGGTGGCGGAAGTCGTCCGGGACGAGGCCGTAGAGCTCGCCGGGGTCGAGCGCCGGCGGCTCGGGCGCGGCCGGCTCCCACGGCGGCTCCGGCCGGCGGCCGTGCAGGTTGCGGACGATCTCGCGCGCGATCGCGAGCGCGTGCTCGTCCGAGATCGCATAGTGGTCGGCGACGCCGGAGCGGCGCGTGTGCACGTCGGCGCCGCCGAGCTCCTCGGCCGTGACCTCCTGGCCCGTCGCCGCCTTCACGAGGGGCGGCCCGCCGATGAAGATCGTGCCGGTGCCGCGGACGATCACCGTCTCGTCGCTCATCGCGGGCACGTACGCGCCGCCCGCGGTGCAGGAGCCCATGACGACGGCGATCTGCGGGATTCCCTGCGCCGACATCCGCGCCTGGTTGAAGAAGATCCGTCCGAAGTGGTCGCGGTCCGGGAACACCTCGGCCTGGAGCGGCAGATACGCGCCGCCGGAGTCGACGAGGTAGAGGCACGGCAGCCGGTTCTGCTCCGCCACCTCCTGCGCGCGCAGGTGCTTCTTCACCGTCAGCGGGAAGTACGAGCCGCCCTTCACGGTCGCGTCGTTCGCGACGACCACGCACTCACGGCCCTCGACGACGCCGATCCCCGTGACGATCCCGGCCGCCGGCGCCTGCCCGTCGTAGAGCTCCCACGCCGCGAGCGCGCCGATCTCGAGGAAGGCCGTGTCGGGATCGACGAGCCGGTCGATCCGCTCGCGGGCGGTCAGCTTCCCGCGCGAGCGGTGCCGCTCGACGGCCGCCTCTCCGCCGCCGCGCGCCGCCTCGGCCGTCCGCTCGCGCAGCTCCGCGACGAGCGCGGCCATCCGCTCGTACCGGCGCGAGAAGTCGTCGGAAGCGCGGTCGAGCTGCGACGTCAGCAGCGCCATCGAGCGGAGCCTAACGTCGCGGTCGGCCCGTACGCTTGTTCGGCAGTGGCCGTCCCCGGCATCGTCGCGCACCTCGATCTCGACGCCTTCTACGCGGCCGTCGAGGAGCTCGAGAACCCGGAGCTGCGGTCGCAGCCGCTCGTCGTCGGCGGCGACCCGCGCGGCCGCGGCGTGGTCGCCACCGCGAACTACGTCGCGCGCCGCTACGGGATCCACTCGGCGATGAGCGCGGCCGAGGCGTTCCGCCGCTGCCCGACCGCGGTCTTCGTCCGTCCGCGCCACGCGCTCTACCGCGAGTACTCGAGCCATGTCTGGACGACGGTGCGCGGGATCGCGCCCACGGTGGAGCAGACGGGGCTCGACGAGGGCTACCTCGACCTCGGAGAGGTCGCCGGCGACTTCCTCGAGGCTCGCGTCGTCGCGGAGGCGGTGCAGACGGCGGTGCGCGCCGGGACGAGCCTCACGTGCTCGCTCGGCGTCGCTCCGTGCAAGGTCGTCGCGAAGGTGGCGAGCGACGCGCGCAAGCCGGGCGGGCTCGTCGTCGTCGTGCCGGGGCAGGAGGCGGCGTTCCTCGCGCCGTTCGACGTGCGCCGGCTCCCGGGCGTCGGGCCGAAGGCGGAGGAGCGGCTGCGCGCCGCCGGGGTGGCGACGATCGGCGCGCTCGCCGCGCTCCCGGACGACGCGCTGCGCAGGGTGCTCCCGGGCAGCGTCGGACGGGAGCTGCGGGACCGCGCCCGCGGCGTCGACCCGCGCGGGCTCGAGCTCGACGCCGAGCGGATCTCGATCAGCGTCGAGAACACGTTCGAGCGGGACCTCGTCGACCGGGAGCGCCTGCACGACGAGCTGCGCGCCATGGCGGAGGAGGTCGCCGGGCACCTGCAGCGGACCGGGCGGACCGCGCGCACGGTGACGACGAAGCTCCGCTACGCCGACTTCTCGATCCGCAGCCGGTCGACCTCGCTCGCCGTCGGCATCGACGACGCCGAGCAGATCGGCGCGCTCGCGTGCCGCCTGCTCGATCGGGGCCTGAAGGACCGGCCGGGCGCGCTGCGGCTCGTCGGCGTCGGCGTCTCCGGGCTCGCCGAGTACCGCCAGCTCGCGCTCACCGGCCTGTAACAGGATTTGCGAAGTCCTTACACCGATCCGCGCGCGAACTGCGGTACGGTGGGGCCGTGCGCCGCCCGCTCCTCGTCGCCGTCCTGTGCGCCGCGATGGCCGCCGCCGCCGGATCGGCCCGGGCCGGGACGAGCCACGCGGCCGATTGCCGGAAGCCGTTCCAGCGCACGCACGACCGCGCCGTCTTCGGGCACTTCGCGACCCTCGCCGCGGCGAAGGCGCTCAAGAAGCGGGCCGCCGCCCTCGGATTCGCCGGAGTCAAGATCTACGACAACGGCTGCGGCGACTTCGACGTCCTCATCGACGGCGCCGACAAGACCGCCGACCGGTCGTCGTTCGCAGCCGAGGCCCAGAAGGCCGGCTTTCCCGTGACGTTCGAGCAGACGGCGCCTCCGCTTCAGCCGAGGAAGGGCTACACCTACGGCGTGCTCGGGACGTTCACGAGGATCGCGGCGGCGAATACGCTCTCCTGGAAGCTCGCGACGGTCGGCTTCCGCTACATCGAGATCGCGTATGCGAACGGCAAGTGGGTCGTGGTCATGCCGGCGGTCCCGATCAAGAACGCACTGTCGATCGCGGCCGAGGTGCACAAGGCCGGCTTCCACATCGCCTTCCAGACGCCGTGAGTCTCCGATGAACGACGAACGCAGGCTGTGGACGTTCCCCGAGGGCGCCGTCGGGCACGCCGAGAGCGTGAAGGGCTACCAGGTCGTGGCGACGGACGGGCCGGT
>Ga0335069_10015101_pt1 | contig 10800 bp, 5 predicted proteins | sample Lox_Sample_11_FD_206714 | JGI IMG/M metagenome (GOLD analysis project Ga0335069, IMG submission 206714) | Soil microbial communities from Loxahatchee National Wildlife Refuge, Florida, United States - Lox_Sample_1.1 | ecosystem: Environmental > Terrestrial > Soil > Wetlands | place: USA: Florida... | reverse complement strand
TGGCAGGAACGGGATAAGATCCGGAACTCGTGGGTGCGAGCGCCGTTCCAATCCCCCAGCCTGCGGGGACCTTTACCGACGGCTGTATGGCAATGTCGCGCACCGGCGCGTGGGCCGGATAAAGCAGCAGCTTCTCCCACTCGAGAACAGCCATTTTTTGCGAAACGCGCGACGTGACGATGCAATCCAGATGCGCATGGATCGAGGACACCCCCGCGGGCACAGTCAGATGAAACTCGTAGAGATCCACGTCGTCGCGGCGCCAGGGAAGAGTCGATCCATTCGCGCTGAATACGACTCCCGTGATGTCCGACGCTGGCCCAGCGGGCATGTGGGTGCCGGGAATCCACTGGGGCGTGATCAGCGTCAAAGGGCCAGGCTTCACGGGCAAGTCGATTTCGGCGTGATAGAGCTTTCTGGGCGCATCGGTCAAGTCGGCGGTGATGCGGATCGGAGCCTGCTGCGCAGGCGCTTCTTGCACGATGAGGACGAAAGCGAAAAGGACGAGAACCAAGGGAGTGCGGCGCAGCGTGAACATCTCTGTCGGGTGTCTCCTGTGCCAATCAGGGTATCGCATTGCAGCTCGTGGAATGCGACCTGCCCAGTCCACTGAAATTCCGGCCGGTGCATCTTCGCCGCACGGCGCTGGCTGACCTTGTTTCTTGAACTACGGCCCAACCTGGCCAGGCCCGGCGCGGACCCTCATGGAATCCTGATTGTGCCTTTATGCCCAGCATGTTAAAAGCAAGAGAACAGAATACAGGCGGAGAGGCTCTTGGGGGGGCGTCGATTCGGATTCTGCAATCGGAAGTCCAGGATTCCTGTCGAAGAAGCTCCAATCCCAACGCGAGGAAGCAGCGTACCTAAATGAACGCCGGGCAGTCAGCGGAAGTCGAGACTCTATTCGGAGACTATCCCCTTGATCGCGCATTCGACGAGATGCGCGAAAGCTCAGGCGAGGTCCGCCCTCACTACCAGGTGTTGGCTGAGACCCTGGCGAGCTTGCCGCAGGACGAGCTGCAGCGATGTAAGCAATCCGCCGAGCTCTCATTTTTGACGCAGGGCATCACCTTCACCGTGTACGGAAGGGAAGAGGGAACCGAACGCATCTTCCCCTACGACCTGGTGCCGCGCCTGGTGACCGCTGCGGAGTGGGATCGCATCGAGCGCGGACTCACCCAGCGCATTACAGCGCTCAATCTCTTCCTCCGCGATGTCTACTCCGACGCCAAGATTCTCTCAGATCGCGTCATCCCGCGTGAGCTGATCTACAGCTGCAAACATTACCGGCGCCAGATGCGCGGCCTCCAGGTGCCGCGCAATGTCTACATCACAGTGGTCGGAAGCGATCTGCTGCGCCTCGACTCCGGCGAGTTCGTCGTGCTCGAAGACAACCTCCGCGTCCCCTCCGGCGTCAGTTACATGCTCACCAACCGGCGCGTCATGAAGCGGACCTTCCCCCAACTCTTTCATAGCTACGGCGTCCGCCCCATCGAGCATTATCCGCAGCTTCTCCTCGCCACGCTGCGCTCGCTTGCCCCTGAGGGCCGTCCTGAGCCGAATATCGTTCTGCTTACGCCCGGCGTCTACAACTCGGCCTACTTCGAGCACACCTATCTTGCACGCCAAATGGGTGTCGATCTTGTCGAAGGCCGCGACCTGGTCACCCACGACAACATCGTCTACATGCGCACCACCGATGGCCTCAAGCGCGTCGACGTCATTTACCGCCGTGTCGACGACGACTTCAGCGATCCGCTCGTCTTCCGTCCCGACTCCGCGCTGGGCTGTGCCGGCCTATTCAACGCCTACCGCGCCGGCAACGTAACCGTGACCAATGCCTTCGGCACGGGCCTCGCGGACGACAAAGCTCTCTACGCCTACGTCCCGCGCATCATCCGCTACTACCTGAATGAGGATCCGATTCTCCCCAACGTCGAAACCTACCTGATGACCGAGGAGAAGGAGCGCAGCCACGTGCTGGCAAATCTCGACAAATTGGTAGTGAAGGCAGTGGGAGAAAGCGGCGGTTACGGCATGCTGATCGGCCCGCACTCCACTGCGCAACAACGCGAGGAATTCGCGCGCCAGATCGAGGCCAATCCCCGCAACTATATCGCGCAGCCCACGCTCGCTTTTTCCCGTGCTCCCTGCCTGATCGGGAATCAGCTTGAGCCGCGCCACGTGGATCTTCGGCCTTACATACTTTTTGGAGACAAAGTCAACATTGTGCCCGGTGGATTGACCCGCGTGGCTCTCGAGAAAGGCTCGCTGGTAGTCAACTCCTCGCAGGGCGGCGGCAGCAAGGACACATGGGTTCTGGAATAGCAGTCAGCGTTCGGGTCCGGGAGAATTCGACGATGCTTTCGCGCGTTGCCGACAGCCTGTATTGGATGAGCCGCTATCTCGAGCGGGCAGAGAATACCGTCCGTCAACTCGACGTGACTCTGAATCTGATGCTCGACACCGGGAACGCCGGCCAGGAGTCGCGCTGGCGGCAGCTGGTCGCCGCGCTGGGCAATTCGGTCAAACTGGAGTGGAACGGCGATCTCGAGTCGATGGCCAGCCGCTTGGTCTTCGACAGTCTCAATCACGCTTCTGTGACCTATTGCGTGAACGCAGCCCGGGAGAATGCCCGCCAGGTGCGCGAAGAAATCTCCACCGAGCAGTGGCAGCGCCTCAATCGCCTCTACCACCAGATGCACTCGGCGCAAGTGCAACTGCAGTTCCGCGCCAGCATCAGCGACATGCTCACCACCGTCGTCGACGGAATCCATCTCTTCAAAGGCGTCAGCGACACCACCATGATCCACGGCCAGGGCTGGCAGTTCATTCGCCTCGGCCGCTATCTCGAACGCGCCTACGCCATCGCCACTCTTCTCGAGGTCTATCAGCCCGGCCTCACCAGCCCGCCCGAGCACGGCCCCGCCGGCCATCAGTACCTCGAGCAGGTCGGCTTGCTCCGCTGCTGTACGGCATTCGAAGCCTACTGCCAGGTCTACACAGCCGATCTCACCCCGGATCGCATTCTCGAATTCCTCCTCCTCAATCGCGACTTTCCCCACGCCATCCGCTATTCCGTCGATGGAGTGCGCAGTTCAATCGAAGCGATTCAGCGCACCGGCGGGCGCAGGCCGCCAGACGATCTGATGGCCGGCATGGGGCGCCTCCACGCGATGCTCAGTTACACCACCATCGGCGAGATTCTTTCCGGAGACACCGCCGCATTCCTGCACTCCATCCGCGAGCAGTGCCTGCGCATTCACGAGTTCATGTATCGCTATTACATCCACTATTCCATTCAATCGGCGCTGGCAGTCTAGCGCCGCTAAACCGGCTAGCGTTGCTAGCTTCGCGAATGCAGCCATGAACTTCTACTCGATCCGGCATCTCACGCGTTTCCGCTACTCACGCCCTGTCAGCGAGAGCATCATGGAGACGCGCATGCACCCGCGCTCCGACTCCAATCAGCACTGCCTCACCTTCTCGCTCTCGGTCAGTCCCCGTTGCCGCGTCTTCAGCTATCGCGATCATCTGGGCAACAACATCCAGCACTTCGACATCCCGGGCGAGCATATGCAACTGGTCGTTATCGCCGAGTCCGTCGTGGAGCAGCAGCCTCTGCCCGACATACCGCGCTTTCTCGCGCCCGACGCCTGGGGCGCGCTCGACGACCTCATCGAGAGCGGCGACTACGGGGAGATGCTCCTGCCCAGCACCTTTGCCGTGGAAACGCCGGCGCTCGTCAAGCTCGCGTCGAAGCTGGGGGTGAGCCGTCGCGACGATCCACTCCTGCTCGTGCATGAACTCAATGAGCGTTTGTACGAGTACTTCGAATACGTCCCCAGCCATACCCGGGTCGACTCGCCCATCGATGAGGCGATTGTCAGCGGCAAGGGCGTCTGTCAGGACTTCGCCCACACCATGATCGCCCTGTTGCGGCATGTCCGGATTCCCGCCCGATACGTCTCCGGCTACCTCTATCGCAGCCGGGACGACCACGACCGCTCCACGCCCGATGCCACGCATGCCTGGGTCGACGTGCTCCTGCCGCATCTGGGCTGGGTGGGTTTTGACCCGACCAATAACCTGATCGCCCATCACCGGCACATCCGCACCGCCGTGGGTCGCGACTATGCCGACGTGCCCCCAACCCATGGCGTCTTCCGCGGCAAAACCGACAGCGAACTCTACGTGGCCGTCCACGTCGAGGCCAGCGATCAACCCCCGGCTTTGGATCGCAAGCTCCCCATCCCGGAAGACTGGAGCGTGCTTGTCGAGCGCGCCCAGCAAACCCCGGAGGTCTCTCTGGCTCTCATCGAGTTGCAGCAGATGCAACAGCAGCAGTAGGACAAACCGCTGGAAATGGAAGCCGTTACTCATTTCAATTCGGGGGGGAGGATGCAAATTTCCATTGAATCTTTAGTCAATATCCAGCAATATAGGTTCAATTCGGCCGGTCTGAAACTCTCCCCTCGCACGCTCTCCTCAGGCCAACGGGCAAGTGATTCTTTCCACCCGGTTTCGACTCGGCAGTCGCAAGCCGGATTTGACGCAGCAAGATCGCCAACTGCAGTAGCCGCAGATGGACTGCACGCGCGCTACGCCTGCACCACAGAAAAGCAAGACCTTTTGGAGGAACTGCCGTGAAACGATCCCTTTGGGGATGGATGCTCATTTGCATCCTTAGTCCTGTTGTACTCGCCTTCGGTCAAAGCGCAACAACGTCACTTCGTGGAATCATCAAGGATCCCAGCGGCGCCCTGGTACCAGGGGCGAAGATCGTCCTGGTCGATAAGGCCATCGGTACCACTTTCAGCGCGACTGCGAACAGCGCCGGGCTCTATACCTTTGCCCAGATCCCTCCGGCCAAATACATCATCACCGCGTCGGCCGCGGGATTCGGTGAACAAAGCAAGACCGCTGAGCTGCTGGTGAACCAGCCCGCGACCATCGATTTCGCACTTTCTATCCAGTCCAGCACCGTCACGGTTGACGTTTCCGGAACAGCCCAGACCCTGAATACGACCGACGCCACGCTCGGCGACTCCATCGCCAACGAGCAGATCCAGTCGGTGCCATTGGATGGCCGCGACCCGATCGCCTTGTTGAGCTCCCAACCCGGTGTTCTCTTCCTCGGCGAAACCGCGAATCTTGCCGACAAGATGAATCCGCAGGATCTTGATAGCCGGCAAGGTGCCGTCGGCGGAGCACGCTCCGACCAGGGCAACGTCACCCTCGATGGCGTCGACGACAACGACGAGATCAATGGCTATGCCTTCAACGGCGTTCTGCGCTCGACGCTCGACTCCACCGAAGAATTTCGCGTGACGACGTCGAACAGTAACGCCGACGCCGGCCGGTCTTCGGGCGCTCAGATCTCGCTCGTCACCAAGAGCGGCACCAACAAGTTCCACGGGTCTGTGTATGAATACAACCGTCCCTCCAACCTCGTCGCCAACAACTGGTTCGTCAAGAACAACGAGATTGCCGCGGGCGAGCCCAATACTCCGACCAAGTACATTGTCAATACCTTCGGTGGCAGCATCGGCGGCCCCATCCTCAAGGACAAGCTCTTCTTCTTCTACAACTACGAAGGGCAGCGCCTAGCCACCAATGATCCGGTCACCGCCACAACGCCCTCCGCCTCGTTTTTGAGCGGCCAGCTCGGCTACTTTGCCTCCGACGGCTCTCAGGTGATGCTCACCTCGGCGCAGATTGCCCAGCTCGACGCGGCGTGCACCCAGTGCACCGCCCCCGGCGTCGATCAGGCCATGCTCCAATATCTCGGCTCCGAACCCGCAGCGACAGTCCTCTCTGGTGGAGACGGGATCAACAACGGCTTTTACAGCTTCAGCTCTCCCGCCCCGCAACGCCTCAATACCAACATTGGCAAAATCGACTACGCGCCGAACTCCAGGAACCACATCTTCGCGCGCGGCAATCTGCAAAAAGACGTCTCTTTCGGCGATCAAAATCTTCCCGGACAGCCGCCCCAGAATTTCCTTGTGGACAACACCAAGGGCATGGCCTTCGGATACACCCTCACGCCCACTTCCAACATCGTCAACGACCTTCGCTATGCCTACATCCGCCAGGGATATTCGGATGCAGGTGTCGGACAGGGCGACTATGTGGTCGTTCGCTTCTACCAGCAGCCAACGGCCCAAACGCGCAGTTCGCTCGTGAACGTGCCCGTCAATACCATCGACGACACCCTCAGCTGGACCAAGGGAACGCACACCCTCTCCTTCGGCGGCAACTGGCGCATGATCACCAACAACACCAGCAACAACACCAACTCGTTCAACGGCGCCAGCACCAATCCCTCGTATCTCAGTTCGAAGGGGGCGCCCGATCCGACAACCCTCGGTCTGCCCGCCGTCGATCCTCGCTATGGCACGTCCTTCGACTACGCCTACGCCACCATCATCGGCGACGTTGCCGAAAGAGACGCATCGGCCAACTACGCGGTGACCAGCCCGACGAGCGCATCCCTCCTGCCGGATGGAGCCGTCATCCCGCGACACTTCAAGGCCAATGAGTTCGAATACTTCCTTCAGGACTCTTGGCGCATCCAGCCCAACTTGACCGTCACCTTCGGACTGCGCCACACCATCCTCCAAACCCCCTACGAAACAAAGGGGCAGGAAATCGCCCCGACCGTCGACACCCATCAGTGGTATCTGCAGCGCGGCGCAGCGGCGGCAAAAGGACAGGTCTTCGAAGATGACCTTCTCTTTGCTCCCGTGGGCAAGTTCTACGGCAAGCCCGGTTTCTGGGCCAAACAGAAAACCAACATCGCCCCTCGCCTCTCCGTGGTCTACTCGCCCGACACCAAAACTTCCATTCGTTCCGGCTTCGGCTTGTACTTCGACCACTACGGCGAAGCCCTCACCCATCGCTTCAGCGATCTCGGCTCGTTCGGCCTCTCGTCCCAGTATGAGAGTCCCGCCAGCTACTCCACCTATGCCACGGCACCGCGTTTCACCGGCCCCCACGATCTGCCCAACCTCCCCGTTCCGGCTGCGCCGGCAACCCAGGCTTATCCCTATGCGGTTCCCGACGGCACCTTCGGCATCAACTGGGGCATCGACAATCAGGTCAAGACGCCCTATGTCGAGGCTTTCAACCTCTCTGTCCAGCGTGAGCTGCCCGGCGGCTTCCTCCTCGATACCGCCTACGTCGGTCGCCTCGGACGTCATCTCTTCCAGCAACTCGACCTCGCCGAACCTGTCGATCTCAACGATCCGCTGGGCGCCGGAGATTACTTCACCGCCGGCAGCCTCATGTCGAAGATCTCCGATCAGCTCGGCGGATCTTGCGCCGATTGCGACGGAACCTTCCAGCACCTGCCGACCATCCAGTACTTCGAAGACGTATTCCCTCAGATGCAGAATCTCGACTTCATGGGTGAGTCCGCCACCGATGCCATCTACAACGATGAATGGGCGCCGCAGCGGTACACCTATGGCGAAACTGGCGCACTCGCCGACATCGATTTCTACTGCGACTACGGTTGCCCCAATGGCACCCAGTTTTGGAGCCCGCAATTCTCTTCGCTCATCTCACTGGCTTCGATCGGCATGAGCTATTACAACGCTGCACAGATCACCCTCCGTCACCCCACCCGGGCGGGCCTCGATCTGGACTTCAGCTACACCTACTCCCGGTCTATCGATATGGGCTCGGATGCCGAACGCGCGGCGACCTCCTACGGAGCGATCCAGAATGTATGGAATCCTTCTCTGAGCCGCGCCGTCTCCGACTTCGATACCACCCATCTCATCACTACCGACTGGTCCTATGCCCTGCCCATCGGAACCGCGAAGGCGGTTCTCGGTAGCTCCAACAAGATTGGGGATGCCATCTGGGGTGGATGGCAGTGGGCTGGGATCGGTCGCTGGGCCAGCGCTCTTCCGTTCTCCGTCATTGAGCCGGGTTGGTCCACGAATTGGGAGCTGCAGGCGAACACGGTTGCCACCGCTCCCATCAAAACCCATAAGAACATTCAAGGCGGCTTACCCCAGGTCTTTGCCGACGTGAATGCCATCGGCGAGGGTGTGACTTCGGGATCTCCTTTGCGCCTGCCCTACCCTGGCGAGGCAGGAATGCGGAACCGGTTTCGCGGCGACGGGCCCTTCAACATCGACTCATCCCTTGCCAAAAGCTGGAACCTCACCGAGAGGACTCGGCTCAAGTTCGCCTGGGAGGTCTACAACGTGACCAACTCGGTCCGCTTCGACGACGGCGTCTACGGCAATTACGCCTTCAATAACGCTGTGACCTATCCGGGCTTCGGCGTCTACGGACAGGTCTTGGGCAGCCACCAGTTCCGCCGTATGCAGTTCGGATTGCGGCTCGATTTCTAGATCCCAATTCAAACCACCACAACAAAGGCCGGAGCACTCGCTCCGGCCTCTGTTCCTCTCGTCGCCCCGACGATTCTTCTCAGCTCGCCTTCCGCGCCTCGGCCGCAACCTTGCGCAATTCCGGCAGCACCCGCCCCAACGCGACCGGCGCCGCGTCGCGTTTTCCCAATGCAAAGTACACGTCGCGATAGTGCCGATACAACGGCTCGTAGACTGCGGCCGCCTTGGGGTTCGGCTCGACTGTCCTGAACGGTAGACAAACCGCCGCCTGTGCCTCTTCCACCGTTTTGTACGTGCCCGCCGCCAGCAACGCAAAGATGCCCGAGCCCAGGCTCGTCGGAACCCCTGCCGGCACCAGCACCGGCTTGTTCAACACATCGGCATACACCCGATTGAGTACCTCGTTCTTCTGCGGAATCCCTCCGGCATTGATCACCCGATCCACGCGTACCCCGTGCTCCGCCATACGCTCCAGGATGATGCGGGTGTGGAACGCCGTGCCCTCAATGGCTGCAAACAGCTCGTCCTGCGCGGTGTGTATGAGGTTCCAGCCCAGCGTCACGCCGCCCAATTCAGGATTGACCAGCACGGTGCGATCTCCGTTGTCCCAGCTCAGCCGCAGCAATCCTGTCTGCCCTGCCTTGTAAGCATCCAGTCCCTCGGAGAGCGCCGCTACCGTGGTGTTGGCGCGCTTTGCAATGGCGTCGAAGATATCGCCGGTCGCCGAAAGCCCCGCCTCGATCCCCGTATACTGCGGATGCACGCTCCCCGGAACCACCCCGCACACGCCGGGAACCAGCTCTGCCTTCCTGGCCATTGCGATGATGCACGTCGAGGTGCCGACCACGTTCACCACATCGCCTTCGCGGCAATTCGATCCGATCGCGTCCCAATGCGCATCGAACGCGCCCACAGGAATGGGAATACCCGCGCGCAACCCGAGCTTTGCTGCCCACTCCGGCGTCAGCCGGCCGGCGATCTGGTCGCTGGTCTCGTAGCTTCCGCCCATCTTGGCGCGCACGCCGGCAAGCAGCGGATCGACGGCAACCAGAAACTCCTCCGGCGGCAGGCCGTTCCACTTGGGATTCCACATCCACTTGTGGCCCATCGCGCAGACACTGCGCTTGAGCCGATCGACGCTCGTCACGCCGCTCAGGGTGGCCGCAACCATGTCGCAATGTTCCAGCGCCGTCACAAAGCGCGCTCGCTTGTCCGGATTGTGGCGGAGCCAATGCAGCAGCTTGGCAAACCCCCACTCGTGCGAGTAGATGCCGCCGCACCATTCGATGCCCTCGAAGCCAACCGCATGGGCCTTCGTCGTGATCTCTTCGGCTTCTGCGTGGGCGCGGTGGTCGCACCAGAGATAGTAGTCGTCCAGCGGCTCGAGTCCCGCGCCGACTGGCACAACACTCGACCCGGTCGTGTCCAGCGCTATCGCTGCGACCTCGTTTCCGTCCGCTCCGGCAGTGCGCAGCGCATCGCGCGTAGCAGCCGTGAACGCTGCCATCTGGTCGGCATGGGCCTGCGTGGCAAAATCCGGGTCCTCGCGCCGGCGGTGCAGGGGATAGGGAGCCGAAGCAGTCCCGATCGGTCCCTTCTTGCTGTCCACCAATGTCACACGCACGCTGAGTGTGCCGAAATCGACGCCGGCAACGATCGCCATATCCCCTCCGGTAAACGCTTTCTTTGGTCGAAACAAAAGCCTACACCATTCCAGGGCTTTTCGGGTAGGAGGGAAACCCGTCCGCTGAGACGAACAGCCGCATCTATTTCTTTCCGCCGCCCAACAGGCTCTTCACCTTCGCCGCAAAACTGCCCTGCGCAGCCGCAGGTTTGGATGCAGGCGGGATAGGCGTATTTGTCGGAGCAGGCGCCGTCGCAGCAGGTGCCGGAGCGGGTACCGCCCTTGGTCCATCCACCACGGAGGCGCCCTTCAAATCCGCCGGAGGCCCTTCCAGATTTTTCACCAGGATCGTGACCCGCCGGTTCGATGGATCGGTCGGGTTGTCCTTCACCCGCGGCAGCTGATCGGCAAATCCCCGCACCTGCGTCACCTGGTTCGACCGCACGCCATCCTGCTGCAATAACCTGCGCGCCGAGTTGGCCCGATCCGCCGACAGCTCCCAGTTGCTGTAGTTCGCATCATTGGAATACTGCGTCGCGTCCGTGTGCCCCTCGATGAGCAGATTATTGGGCAGAGTCTTCAACTCCGAGGCCAGCAGCGCCAAGAGTTCCTGTCCGCTCTGGCTCAGATACGCGCTGCCGCTCTGATAGAACGTCCCGTTCTTGTCCTCCAGCAGCTCGATCCGCAGGCCCTCGGGCGTGATCGTGATCTCGATCTGCTTCAGCAGCTTCTCCAGATCCTTGCGCGCCTTGATCTCCTGCTCCAGTTTGTCCTTCAGCTTTTGCAGATTGTCGCTGGTCGCGG
>Ga0335069_10015100_pt1 | contig 10800 bp, 7 predicted proteins | sample Lox_Sample_11_FD_206714 | JGI IMG/M metagenome (GOLD analysis project Ga0335069, IMG submission 206714) | Soil microbial communities from Loxahatchee National Wildlife Refuge, Florida, United States - Lox_Sample_1.1 | ecosystem: Environmental > Terrestrial > Soil > Wetlands | place: USA: Florida... | reverse complement strand
CTTTGCTTAACGCCAGTACCGGGTACTGGCGTTAAGCAAAGGATGGGGTTGTGGGGCCGGCGGGGCTGACCCGGTCCCGGCCCACCCACCGAAAGCGAGGATCCACAAGTGCTGCGAACCGGCAGGGATTACATCGAGTCGATCCGCGATGGGCGGGAGGTGTGGATCGACGGGGAGCGGGTCAGCGATGTGCCCACCCACCCGGCGTTCGCGCCGATCGTGCAGCTGCGCGCCCGGATCTACGACCTGGCTCACGAGGACGGCACCAGAGAGCTGCTGAGCTACGCCGACGAGGAGTCGGGCGAGCGCTGTGCGACCACCTCGCGCCCGCCGCACACCCGTGACGACTGGCGGGCCAAGCGGTCGACGGTCGACGCCATCCTCGATGACGCCGGCGGCGTAGTCACCCGGGTGGGCGACGAGACCGTCGGCGAGATGTGGTCCCTGCTCGACGGGCACAGCGTGCTGAACGAGATCGACCCCACGTTCTCGGCGAACATCGCCCGGCACGTCCGCCGCGCACAGCTGCTCGACCCGTTCCATGTCTCGGCCAACACCGACCCCAAGGGGAACCGCTCGCTGCGGCCCCAGGACCAGGACCCGGATGTGCTGCTGCACGTAGCCGGCGAGACCGACAACGGCATCGTCGTGCGCGGCGCCAAGTTCGAGACCGCGGCCGCCTATGCCAACCAGGCGTTCGTCAAGCCCACCATCGGCGAGTGGAACAACGAGGTGCTCAGCGACTACGCCGTCGGCTTCCTGGCCGACATGGCCGCCCCGGGCATCCGGCACATCTGCCGGTCCCCTTTCGGCGGCCAGGGCGCCCCCGATGAGTACCCGCTGACCAGCCGGTACGACGAGATCGACACCATGATCGTTTTTGACGACGTGGAGATCCCCTGGGAGAACGTGTTCTTCTACCGGCACACGAAGGCGGCTGCGTTCATCCGCGCCACCCTGCACCGGTACAGCATCTTCGCCTACGTGCAGCGCTACGCCCGGTTCGCCGACTTGCTGCTCGGCGTCGCGTACGCCAGCGCCCGGTCGACCGGGGTGACCGCGCACCAGGCCGTGCGGGAGAAGATCGCACAGATCGCCTGCTACCGCGAGACCATCAACGCCCACCTCACCGCGGCCATCGAACTGGCCGAGCCCAGCCCCGGCGGGCTGCTGATGCCCAATCAGTCGATGATGTACGCCGGCCGGGTGTTCGCCTCGGGCCAGTTGCCTGAAGTCATGCACACCGTCCGCGACCTGTGCGGCTGCCAGGTCAGCCTGATGCCGAGCAAGACCATGTTCGACACCCCCGGGGCCGGCGACTGGTTGCGCAAGTACTTCACCATCGGGGAGATCCCGGCCGAGGAGCGGCGCAAGCTCTTCGCGCTGGCCCGCGACCTGCTCAACTCCGACTACGCCGGGCACCGGCTGACGTTCCAGCTGTTCGCCCAGTCGCCGCCCTTCTCGCACCTGCTGGCCGTCTACAACAACTACGACTTCAGCGGCCCGCTGGACCTGGTGGCCAGGTACTCCGCGGTCGCGGACGCGGTGCGCAAGTGAGCGGCGAGCCGATCACGGCCGGTGGGCACCTGCGGATCCGGCCGTTCAACACCGCCGAGAGCTATCCCGAGCAGCGGCTGGATAACGACCTGTGCCAGGCCGTGGTGGCCGGCCACACCGTCTACCTGCGCGGCCAGGTGGCGCAGAACCTGGACACCGGTGCCAGCGTGCACATCGGGGACCCGGCCGCCCAGGCCGAGCAGGTGATGGTGAATGTCGAGACGCTGCTCGCCGAGGCGGGCGCGGAAATCGGGCACGTGGTGAGCTGCACCGTCTACCTCACCGACATCCGGCACCGCGAGCCGGTGTACCGGGTGCTCGGACGGCACCTGAAGAGCGTCTACCCGGTGTTCACCGGTCTGGTCGTGGCCGCGCTCGCCCGCCCGGAGTGGCTGGTCGAGGTCACCGTCGTGGCGGTGAAACCATGACGTTCTCCCTGGTGGGCCGCTGCGAGCGGACCGGCGCGGTCGGCGCCGTCATCGCGTCGGCCAGCATGGCGGTGGCCGCGCGCTGCGTGGCCGTCCGCGCGGGCGTGGGCGCGGTATGCAGCCAGAGCAGCACCGACCCGCGGCTGCGCGGGGCACTGCTGGACGCGATGGCCGGTGGCGCCGCCGCCGGCGACGCGCTCGCGGCCCTGGCCGGCCGCACCGCCGACCTAGCCTGGCGCCAGCTCGCCGCCGTCGACGCCGATGGCCGGTCGGCCGCCTACTCCGGCGAGCTCGCGCTTGGCCAGGCGGCCGACGTCCGGGGCCCGGGCGCGGCCGCTGCGGGCAACCTGCTGGCCGACCGGGACGTGCCCGCGGCGATGCTCGCCGCTTTCCAGGACGCGGCCAGCGAGAGCCTGGGTGGCCGGCTCATCGCTGCCTTGCGTGCGGGCCTGGCGGCCGGCGGCGAGGTCAGCCCGGTGCGTTCGGCTGGGCTGCTTATCGCCGGCTCGGTGCCCTGGCCCGTGACCGACCTGCGGGTGGACTGGCATGACGACCCGGTAGGGCAGCTCGCCCGCCTGTGGCAGCTCTGGCAGCCGCAAGCCGAGTCCTATGTGCAGCGTGCGCTGCGCCCCGCTGAGGTAACCGCCTTATCCACCGCCGGGCAGGCACCGGGTACGGCCGCACGGCTCAGCCATGAGCGGAGAAATCAGCGGGCTTCAGGGATTCCTGTTCCTGGTGTGCTGGAGCGGCGGCGCAACTCGCCTTTGAGGATCTTGCCAGTGGCGTTGCGGGGCAGGGCGTCGACGATGTGGAAATCACGGGGAACTTTGAACGCGGCGAGGCGGGTGCGCGCCCAGGCACGAAGATCCTCGGCGCCGACCTGTGTGCCCGCGGTGAGTACCAGCCAGGCGGCCCCGGTCTCTCCCCATCGCTGGTCAGGTACGCCCACGACGGCGGCCTCGGCCACGGCGGGATGCTGGTAGAGCACGTCTTCGATTTCCGCGGGATATACGTTCTCGCCGCCGCTGATGTACATGTCCTTGATCCGGTCGATGATCCTGACCCGGCCGTCGGCGGTGATGGTGGCCACGTCGCCGGTGTGCAGCCAGCCGCCGCTGACCGCCTTTGCGGTTTCCTCCGGACGGCCCCAGTATCCGGGGGTGACGCTCGTGCCTGCGATCTGCAGTTCACCTGCCTCACCGGGCGGGCAGACCTGGCCGTCGATGGCCACGCGGCACTGCAGATGCCACGCCGGCATGCCGACGTCGCCCGGTTCGGTGGCGGCCTCGCCGGGCGGGGTCATCGTCACGACCGCCCCGGCCTCGCTGATGCCGTAGATGGTGCGCAGAGTCACGCCGCGCCGACCCCAGTCCTCGATGAGCGCCGCGGGCACAGGAGATCCGCCAACCGCCGCGACCAAGCGGGGTGATGCAGCTTCTGCGAACTGGGGCAGTGCTTGCATGAACTGATAGTTAGCCGGGACGCCGCAAAAGTGCGTGACCGGGTCCTCCTCCCGGGTGAGCAGGGCAAGCGCGAGCCTGGGGTCGAAGTCGCGCATGATGAGCACGGTGCCGCCTGCGAAGAGGGTGGGGTTCGCGAACAGGTTGAGCCCGGCCACGTGCCAGACGGGCAGTGCGGTAAGGCATACCGATTCTCGGGATCGGAAAGCCGCACGTTGAGCGGGACGAAGATCGCGCCCAGGCGCGCGCACGCGTACATCACCTCGAAGGCCTGCGAGCAGTTCCGCGACAGCAGGGCGACCCGGTCGCCTTGCCTGACGCCGAACGCTTCGGCTAGGGCGCCCGCCACCCGGGCAATGCGGTGGTCGAATTCGGCGTAGCTGAGCCGCTGGCCGCTCGCCAGATCGTGCAGGGCCGTCTTGCCTGGGCTGGTCCGAGCGTGGTAGCCGGTCCATGAACCGGCGCGCCGGGCAGTCATTTGTCATCCACCCGCGCGGCGATCGCCAGGTCCTGGTACCGCATCAGGTGACCCTCGGGGCGACGATCACCCCGGGATGCGGTGGGTCGGCATAGAGCAGATCGGCCAGGACTGCCCGGCGGGCCAGCACGTGATGCTGGTTGATGTAGCCCTTGTCGGTGATCTCCCCGGCATCCAGGTCCGGGGGACGGGCCATTACCGCGAGCCGTTCGATCCGGGCGGCGGATCCTTCGCCTTCGTTGTGCTCGGCCAGGGCCTGGGCAAGCGTCATGAGCAGGGCCGCGTTCACGATCAACTCACCGTCCAGCACCGGCTCCCCGCCGAGCAGGGAGCGGGCCTCAGCTGGGTTGAGCCAGGCCAGCGCGCCAACATACGGGCGTTCCTCGCCCGTGATCACCGCATCCGACAGCACGGGGGCGCATGACAGCAGCCCGGTGCGCAGCGCCCCGACCCGCACGAACGTGCCGGTGTCGAGTTTGAAGTCCTCGGCGATCCGGCTGCGGAACACCAGGCCCGCGTTCGGATCGCCCCGGTCGGCCAGGGCAACGGCGTCGCCGGTCCGGTAAAAGCCCTCGCTATCGAACGCCAGTGCGGTCAGGTCGGGGCGAGCGAAGTAGCCCGGGGTCACGTTCGGGCCCCTGACCCGGATCTCATACTCGCCCTCGGCCGGGGCCAACTTGACCCACGTACCGGGCAGCGGCACTCCGATGCAGCGGGCGTCTGTGTAAGGAAAGTGGGCGGCAGTCACGGCCGGGGCGGTCTCGGTGGCGCCCCAAGCCCCGGTGACCGGGATCTGCCGTCCGGTCGCCTGGACGGCGAGTGCGCTGAGGCGCTCGCGCAACGCGGCGGGTAGCGCCGCCGCGGCGTTGAAGATGAGCCGCAGCCGGGAGAAGAAGCGGGCAGCGAACGCCGGGTCGGCCTCCAGCGCGGGCACCAGCTGGGCGTACCCGGCAGGCACGTTGAAATAGATGGTGGATGGTACGTCAGACAGGTTGGCGATGGTCTGGGCGAACAGGCCCGGCGCCGGGCGGCCACCATCGACATACAGCGTCCCCCCGCTAGTGATGATCATGTTCAGATTGTGGTTGCCGCCGAAGGTGTGACTCCACGGCAGCCAGTCCACGATCACCGGCCGCTCTCTGGCCAGGAACGGCCATACCTGCCGGATCATCTGCTGGTTGGCCGCCAGCATCCGGTGCGTGTTCAGCACCCCCTTCGGCATCCCCGTCGAACCGGAGGTGAACAGGATCTTCGCGACTCCCTCCGCCGCCAGCCCCGCGAAAGCTTCCGCCAGCGCCGGTCCCGGTGCGGTAGCGGTCAGCTCGCCCAGCGGCCGGGCGCCCGGCCGGCTGCCCGTGACCACGATGGCGGGCACCTCCCCGATCGCATCCAGCGCCGCGGCGAACCGCCCGGCGTCGTCCGCGAACACCGCACCCGGCCCGATCAGGTCCGTGACCGCCCTGATCCGCGCGTGATCGCGGCTCTGCAGCGAGTACGCCACGCTGACCGGTGCCACCGGGATCCCCGCCGTCATCGCCCCCAGGGTCATCAGCAGATGATCCACGCCGTTGCCGGACAAGATCAGCAACGGCCGGTCCGGACCCAGCCCCATATCCAGCAGCGCCTGACCGATCGCATCCGCCGCCGCCACCGCCCCGCCGTAGCCGCACACCCGCCAGGACCCGCCCGCCGCCCGCTCAGCCACCAGCGGATGCCCCGGATCCTGCACCGCCCAGCGCCGCAGGCTGTGCAGCACCGTAACGGGATATGCGCGCAGTGGCTCGGCCGAGCGCAGCAGCACACCGCCATCACCGGCCGGCTCGGAAACGACGTCCGGCGACGCGAACAGCGCCACCTGCACGCTGGCTTCCATGACCTTCTCCTGCCTGTGCTGCGCCCCGGGTCAGCGCGGGTCGATGCGGTCAGAACCCCAGCCCGGGCCTGTTCGGCCGGACAGCATCAGGGCGGTCATTCGACTAAGCCTTGCCTTCTAATCACATCTTTGTAGCGCTTTGACCGGCGCTGCGCTAGCCCCACGGGCTGACGACGGTGAGGACAAGATGACTGGTTAGGGCCGCGTCGGTATGCAGCACCTGCCGGCTGCCTGCCCGCGTGGCCGCGGTCCACCGGTTTTCCGTTGTCCCGGAGTTCGGCGGGAACTCCGGGTAGTCGCTGCTCGCGATCTGCAGGTGGAGCCGGTGCCCGGGCCGGAGCCGGTAGCCGGTGTGGCCCAGCTCAATTCGGGCGAGGCTCCCGGGCCCGGGTTCGGTGAGCACCCCCTGGCCCCGGACGATCTGATGGATCGATCCGTCCGGCGCACGGTCGCACAGCTTGGCGTAGATGTCGGTGCTGGGCGCCGATGAGGCCACCCGCACGAACAGATCCACCGGCCCGGCCAGGTCGAGTGGCTGCTGCTGGGCCTCGCTCTCAAACGCGAGCACGTTCGGGTGCTGCGCTGCGGCTGACTCGTCTGGGTACTCAAAAAGAAAGGCGAACGAGTTCTCGATCGTGGACTTGACGAGGTTCCGGGGGTCATAGTCCCAATCACACGTCTGGGCGGCGGATGGCTGGGTGGCCGACAGAACTCCCGCCGACTGCGCGGCCGCGGCCAGGCCCGTCAGGTACAGAGTCAGAGGCCGGCTCTCCGGCGGCGGCCAGGCTGAAGATTGCCGGTCCCCGGCGTGGCCAAGGTGCCACCGGACTCGTGGCAGCGCCGCCGCGTCTGCGGTCTCCAGCAGAAAGACATCGAAGAAGTCGATCGCCGGGTCGATGTACCCGTCGAGCATCTTCTCCAGCGCGTCGTCGTTGATGTCGTGATCCTCGGCAGGCTGGATCGGCACGTTGGCCAGGTGATAGTTCTCGTGGTCGTGCGAGTCCGCGTACAGGTACTGGTAAGGTCCGGCGGACGGCGACGAGGCGAGCGTCATGTAGTCCCGCATCGAGAACGTCGCGACGTTGTCGAACCACCCCACACAATGCAGGGTCGGCACCGGCCGCGCCTGGTGCGGGTGCCCCTCGCCGTAGACCGGTACCGGGATCGTGCGCGGCACCATCAGGTCGTACCAGAAGGAGCGCTCACCGACGTCCCGGAAGTAGGCCTCGAACACCTCGGTCAGCGGCACCCGGTCCCAGTCGGGCTCCTTCTCGTGGACGTAACGGCCGGTCCAGCAGCTGGCGATATAACCGACGAACCGCAGCCACGGCACATCCACGACGGTGCCGTGCCAGACGTGCTTGAACTGGGAGATGTCGGTGCTGGTGACCCGGGGCACCATGGCCCGCAGGGCCGGGTGCTGGGCGCTCAGGGCAGCCCACTGGGTGAAGCCGTAATAGGAGTCGCCGAACGTGCCGACCCGGCCGGTGCACCACACCTGGCGGCTGACCCAGTCGATGGTGTCGTAGCCGTCACGGACCTCGCTGACCGGCCCGAGCGGCTCCCCCTCGGACCGGTACTTGCCGCGGACGTCCTGGACGACGAGGGCATAGCCACGCGCCGTCAGCCGCCTGGCCACCTGTGCCATGAACACATAGCGGCTGTTCTTGTCATAGGGCAGCCGCACCAGTACCGCGGGCACCGGGGAACCCGCGGCTGGCAGGTACACGTCGGTGGCCAGGCGCACGCCGTCCCGCATCGCGACCATGTACTGCGTGGCCGTGTCCGGTACCGGGCTGGGCGCCGTGGCGTCCGGGCCGGGGCTCATTGGTGCCCCAGGTCATGGCGGATCTCGCCGCCGATCCAGACCTGGTCGACGGCCACGCCGGGCAGGTCATCCACCGGGATCTGCCAGGGATCGGTCCCGAGTACGACCAGGTCGGCGAGTTTCCCGGGGGCGAGCACGCCGCGGTCGTCCAGGTGACACGCCCAGGCAGCGTCGGCCGTGAACATCCGCAGCGCCGCCTCCAGGCTGAGGCGTTCAGCTGGCAGAAGTTCGCGGCCCAGCCTGGTACGGCGGGTCAGCGCGCACCAGATGCTGTGGAACGGGTTGGCCGCCTCCGGCTGGCTCCCGGTGCTGTCGCTGTTGCCGGGCACCCGGAAGCCGCGCTCGTGCAGGGACCGCAGCGGCGGCTGGCTGGCCTCCGGCTGGGCATCCCCATAGCTGTAGATGAACTGCGGGGTGGCCACCGGCACCACCCCCAGCGCGCTCATCCGGCTCAGCCGCTCGTCGTCCACCGGCAGGTCACCGGCGTGCTCCAGCCGGTGCCGGTGATCGGCCCGCGGGTACCGCGCCAGTGCCCGCTCCAGCGCGAGCAGCGCCATGTCCACCGCCACGGCCGACTGGACGTGCATCATCAGCTGGAGCCCCGCCCGGTGTGCGGCCGCCACCTCGGCGTCCAGATCTTCCTGGTGCCATTTGAGGTCGACCAGCGTCTCGTGCGCCAGATCGTGCCCGGCACCGTCGACGAACAGCTTGATCCCGCCCAGCCGCAGCCAGCTGTCGCCGAAACCGGATTCCAGCCCGGTCACGGCCAGGTCCGCAGAGGTGAGCTGGCGGGGGCTGTGGAACCGCAGGTCGATCCGGGCCGGCAGGGTGCCCTCGCGGCGCAGCTTCTGGTACGACCGGACGCCTTCGGCTGAGTGCACGATGTCGTTGATCGTGGTCACGCCGCGGGCGGTGAACATGGAGCCGCCGAGCCCGGAGATGGCCGCCGCTACCGCGTCGACGCCGAATTCGGGCTGCGGCAGGCAGCTCCACAGCTCGGTGCCCCGCCCGGTGTCCAGGTCGAGCAGGGCGCCCATCGGCGGCGCCGCCCCGTCCAGGAATCCGGCGGCGCGCAGCCCAGCGGTGTTCAGCGTGGTGACATGCATCCCGGAGTAGACGACGACCGGCCGGCCGGGAACCGCCTCGTCCAGGTCCTGGCGGGTGAGCGGCCGCTGCTCCGCGACGAACTGGTGCAGGCCGAAGTTGGCCCGGCCGACGATCCACCCTGAGCCGGGTGCGGCCGCCGCGCGCTCCCGCAGCGTCTGGCAGATTTCCCGCAGTGAGGAGTGCGGCGGGGCGTGCAGCGGCACCGCGTAGGACAGGTGGGTCGTGGTCAGCTCGAAATGGCAGTGCGCGTCCACGAATCCCGGGATGACCACCCGGCCACCAAGGTCGGCCACCTGTGCACCGGGGTTGGCTGCCCGCAGTTCATCGCCGCCACCGGTGCCGGTAATCCGGCCGCCAGCCATTGCCACGGCCGAAACGCGCGGCCGCGACGGGTCCATGGTGTGCACGTCCGCGTTGACGAGCACACATCCAGGGCTCACGGTTACTCCTGACCGAGTACGGTCAGCCGCAGCGAGGCTGGTGCGTCAGTCCCGGTGATCAGGCGTTGCGTAGCAGGCTTGGTTTCGGTGGCCAGCCACGGGTTCTCCGCGGTGCCTGGGTGGCGCATGTACTCCGGGAAGTCGCTGCTGGTGATGTTCAGCCGGAACCGGTGCCCGGAGCGCAGCCGGTATCCGGTGTGGCCCATCTCGATCCGCGCCTGGGTGGCGCCGGAGACCTCGGTCAGCTCGCCCTGGCCGCGGACGATCATCCGGGCCGTCCCGTCGGGTGCCTCATCCAGCAGCTTGGCGAACACGTACGTCGATGGCGCGGTCGAGGTCACGGTGACCAGCAGATCGACTGGCCCGGCCAGATCGACCGGCGAGGTCGCTGGCTCGGAAGCGAAGCTGAGCACGTCCGGCCGCTGCGCGGTGGCCGACTCGTCCGGGAACTCGTGCAAGAACGCGAACGAGTTCGGCACGCTGGAGGCGACGAGATCCTCTGGGTCGTACTCCCACTCAGCGGCCTGTTCCTCGCCGGGGGCGTGCCCGGTGAGCTGGCCACCTGGGGTCGCCGCAGTGGCCAGGCCGGCCAGGTACAGGTGCTGCTCGTGGGCGCCGGGTGGCGGCCACGACGGCGCTTCGTGGTAGTCCCCGTGGCCGAGGTGCCAGGACACCTGGGGCAGGGTGCTGGCGTCCCGGACACCCTTGAGAAACACGTCGAAGAAGTCCAGCGCCGGCTGCGTGTAGTACGTCAGCATCCGGCCCAGTGCCTCGTCGTTGACTCCGTGGTCGTCCTGCTCGGTGATCGGCGCGTGGCGCAGATGGTAATTCTCATGGTCGACCGAATCGGCGGTGAGGTACTGCAGCGGAGCCCAGCCGGGCTTGCGAGACAGCGTCATGTAGTCGCGCATCGAGACAATCGACAGGTTGTCGAACCAGCCCACCGAGTGCAGCACCGGAATCGGCCGGCCGTCGAACGGGTGGCCCTCGGTGTAGATGGGCAGCGGCACTGGATGCGGCACCGACGCGTCGTAGGCAGCCGACCGGCGGCCGATAGCGCGGAACTGGTCCTCGAACACCTCGGTCAGCGGGCGCAGGTTCCAGTTCAGCGGGCGCCAGTAAATGTGCTTGTCCACCCAGTAGTGCGAGACGTAGTCCGGGTGCACCAGCCACGGAACGTCCCGCACCGCACCGTCCACGTGCGGCGCGCCCAGCAGGTTCGTGGTGGTGACCCGGGGCACGATCGCGCGGAGGGCCCGGTGCCCGCTGCTGACCGCCGCCCACTGGGTGAATCCGTAGTACGAGTCGCCGAACATCCCGACGATCCCGTTCGACCACGGCTGGGCGATGATCCACTCGATCGTGTCGTAGCCGTCGTTCACCTCGCCGGCGAAGCCGAGCGTCTCGCCTTCGGACCGGAACTTGCCGCGGACGTCCTGCACGACCATGGCGTAGCCCCGCCGGGTGAAGATGTCCGCCACCCACTTGAAGAACACGTACCTGCTGTTCTTGTCGTAGGGCAGCCGGACCAGGACAGCTTCCACCGGAGCGTCACCGGCTGGCAGGTAGACATCGGTGGCGAGCCGTACCCCGTCGCGCATCCGCACCATGTGCTGGGTCGCCGTGTCA
>Ga0335069_10015099_pt1 | contig 10800 bp, 11 predicted proteins | sample Lox_Sample_11_FD_206714 | JGI IMG/M metagenome (GOLD analysis project Ga0335069, IMG submission 206714) | Soil microbial communities from Loxahatchee National Wildlife Refuge, Florida, United States - Lox_Sample_1.1 | ecosystem: Environmental > Terrestrial > Soil > Wetlands | place: USA... | reverse complement strand
GGCGGCACCGCCGGTGACGCTCCGCGGGCATCCGGTCCCCGCCGGACCCGCGGCCGCCCGGTCGCTGGCCCGGGCCGTCGTCACGCCGCTGCACAGGACGCCGGCCAGCGCCACCATGCTCAGCGCGGCGCCCGCCGCGCGCCGCCCGATCCGGGCTGTCCGTGTGAGAGAGATCGTGCTCATCCAAGCCTCCCGTAAGATGTCGCGGTTCCCCGATCGCGCCCGCGTCCCCTGGCGGGCCTGTCCGCGCATCATGTGGACGCCTGTGGCCGCGGTCCGGTTGCATCACGGTGCGGCGGCCTTCAGGCGATCAGCTCGTCCGGTTCCGCCCGGGCGAAGCCAGCACGCAGCGCGTGCCCGTGTAGATGGTGGGCATGCACTTGTTGCAGTGAATGCACAGCGACCGGGCCCCGGGATCGGACTGGATGCGGCGAAGGAGATCGGGCTCGCGCAGCAGGGCCCGGGCCATGGCGACGAACGCGAAGCCCTCGGCCAAGGCCAGGTCCATGGTCTGCTTGCGGGTGATCCCGCCGAGCAGGATCAGCGGCAGGTCCAGGGCGGCCCGGAACTGGCGCGCCCGGTCGAGCAGGTAAGCCTCCTGATAGGGGTAGCTGCGCAGGAACCGGCTCCCGGCGAGCTGGAGGGCCAGCCGTGCCGGCCTCGGGAATTGCGCGGCGAACTCGCGGACCGGCGCGTCCCCGGTGAACAGGTACATCGGGTTCAGCAGCGAGCTGCCCGCGGTGAGCTCCAGGGCGTCCACGCTCCCGTCGGCTTCCAGCCACCGGGCGACCTGGAGGCTCTCATCGAGCCAGAACCCGCCCGGCACGCCGTCGTCCATGTTCAGCTTGGCGATGATCGCGAGCTGGCCGCCGACCGCGTCGCGCACGGCCCGGGCGATGTCGCGGGCCGGGCGGGCGCGGTTGGCCAGGCTCCCGCCGAACTCGTCCGTGCGCCGGTTGAGCCTGGGACTGAGGAACGAGCTGACCAGGTAGTTGTGCCCGAAGTGGAGTTCCACCGCGTCGAAGCCCGCGTCCCGTGCCGTGGCCGCCGCCTCCGCGTGGGCCAGGGTGATCCGGTGCAGGTCACCCGCGGAGGCGGCGTTGATCATCCGCATGCCCAGCGGACTCAGCCGGCGTGAGGGGCCGAGCGCGGGCAGCCGGTTGGACACCGGGTCGGCCACCGGCCCGGCGTGCCCGAGCTGGGCGCTGACGGCAGCGCCTTCGGCGTGCACGGCGTCGGTGAGCCTGCGCAGCCCGGGCACCGCCTCGGGCCGCATCCAGATCTGGTGCCGGTCGGTGCGGCCCTCGGGCGACACGGCGCAGTAGGCCACCGTGGTCATGCCGACGCCACCCCGCACAGGCCGCAGGTGGTAGTCGATCAGCTCGTCGGTGACCAGCCCGCGCGGGGTCATGCCCTCGAAGGTCGCGGCCTTGATCACCCGGTTGCGCAACTCGACCGGGCCCAGCCGCGCGGGCGCGAACACGTCGGGAGGAGTCACGGCGTCGAGTACAGCACTCTCCCGGCAAGCATTCAAGGCATATGCCGAACGGCCTGGCTCTCCCTGGCCGCAACCGGATCCTCGCCGCGCCCGATCGCGTCCGCCACCGCGCCGGCGACGCCATGCTCGCGCGCCATCGGCGCGTGCGCCCACCATTCGAACTCCGCCTGCCACCGCGCGCCGACCGTGATGATGGCGATCTCAGACAGCCGCCGCTCGATCCGGGTCATGGCCCGTTAGGAGACGTAGTTGCCGCCGGTAATGTCGTACTCGCCCGCCACCTGAGCGGCGATCGCGGTCTCGCTGCTGGTGACGGGGATGAAGTTGACGGTCAGCCCCTGTGCGTTGAACAGGCCCTGGTCAAGCGCGACGAAGAAGCCCGCCGAATCCACGGCCGGAACCACGGCGACGTTCAGGACCGGCTTTTCCACCCGCGGCGCATTCGTACCTCCGCCGTTCGAGCAGCCGTCGGCCAGCGCCAGTGCCGCGGCCGTGACCAGTAGCGCCCTGCCGCGCACCCGTCTGGTTCCCATCGCGCCAACCCTTTCCCGCGGCGCCGGGGGCCGCTCACGGGCGGTACGTTCCCGCTCGCTCCGGAGCAGCAGGAATACCAGGCCAGGTCGCAGTCCCCTCCCGTATCCCGTGGGCAGCATAAAGCAGGGGAACTGGCTCATTCAGGCGGATTACCGGAAGTCAGAATTAAAAAATCATAAAATGCGGCCAGGTTGTGATGTCGTTAAGGGAAATTGCGTTAGAGAGATGAGAGCCTGCTCTAGTGAATCACGAGATAGGTGGGATGAGCCCGGATCCCGGGCGCCGTTATCCTCGACCCGTGTAATCAGGATGGGTACATCTCCGGCGCGGCCGTCTGCTTATCTACCGACGCCTGGTAGATCTGCTCGATCGACGACTCGAGCCGGGCGTTGAACTGCTCGTCCGTCTGGCTTTCCGTCAGCCCTTCCAGGAGCGCGCGCGAGAAGCTGGCGATGAGGGTGGGATCGCGGGCGAGCAGGGTGCAGGCCTGGTCACGGCTGTAGCCGCCGGACAGGGCGACGACCCGGAGGACGCGCGGATCGGACGCCAGGTCGCCGTACAGGCCGGGCCGGGTCGGGATGGTGATCTTCAGCATCACGGCCGCGCCCTCCGGCAGCGCCTCGACGTGCTTGGCGATGGCGTCGTGCAGCAGCGTCTCTGCCTGCTCCTTATGCGGGCTGGAGATGCTGACTTCGGGCTCGATGATCGGCACCAGGCCAGCGGCCATGATCCGGCTCGCGTAGCCGAACTGCTGGTCCACGATCGCCGAGATGCCGGCCTGGTCGGCGTCGTTGATCACCGACCGCATCTTGGTACCGAAGATCTGGTGCCGCAGCGCGCGCTCAAGCAGATCATCGAGGGTGTCGATGGGCTTCATGAGCTGCACGCCGTCCTGCTCGGGGGCCAGCCCCTTGTCGACTTTCAGGAAGGGGACCACGTTCTTCTCGTCCCACAGATAACGCGCCGTGGGGACGCCGGTGACGTAGCGTTCCATGGTCTGCTCGAACAAGATCGCCGCGAGAATGCGCGAGCCATCAAACGCCGGGCTGGTCAGCACCCGGGTCCGCATGGCGTGGACCAGGTCGAACATCTCGGCGTCGGTACCGTAGCGGTCCCGCCCGACGCCGTACTCGGCGAGCGCCTTGGGCGTGCTGCCGCCACTCTGGTCAAGGGCCGCGAAGAAGCCGCGGCCGGTTCCTACCTTCTCGAACTGTGCGGTGTTCACGCTTCCCTATTCTGGCACCAGTTGCTGGCATCCATCGACCGGCTGGAACACGGTGGTGGCACGGTCGGGTAGAGCGACGGTCGGGTAGTCCTCGTGCGGCCAGCCGTCGGCGAGCGTCCCGGGAGCCTCACAGTCCCCATCGGCCTCATTATTCGCTCGCCGGTACGAATATCATGTCTCTTCCGGGGTTGATCTTGGCATCGGGGTCGATTGTGGGGGCTACGGTCCCCGAAAGCCACCCCGGAGCTACATTCCACCCCAATAACCCGCGCCGGCCGCATCACGTCACGCTCCGGGCAGCGGCGGGCTGGCCAGCTGTGCCAGCTGGAGGGCCTGCTGGCCGAAAGCCATGAGTCCTCCCGGGATGGAACATTTCCGGGAGGAACGTAACAAGACCGAACGTCGCGGTCAATGCCGCCGCTGCTACCGTCCGGGCCATCCGCCGGGCGCGGCGGCGGAGTCCCCGATCACCAGCCTGGTCGCCAGCTCGATGCGGAGCGGCTCCAGGCGCCGGTTCTCCGTCAGGCGCAGCAGCAGGCTGACCGCGGTCCGGCCGAGTTCGGCCAGCGGCTGGCGGACGGTGGTCAGGGCCGGAACGGTGACCGCAGGTCATGCTCGTAGAGCGCCTCGGCGGCGCCGGCCAGGATCTCGGCGAAGAAGCCAGGGTGGATCAGCGGCACCATGACGCCGATCTGGCCGGTCCGCGCGGCCCGCGATCGCGGGCCTGCCGGGTAGCCGCGTTCCCGGATCACCCGCTGGACCGCTTCCCGGGTCTGGCTGGACACATCCGCGTGCCCGTTGATCACCCGGGAGACCGTCGCGATGGAGACGCCGGCCAGCTCGGCCACGCGCCTGATCGTCATCCGCTCGGGACTCTGGCTGTCCGCACTGCTCATTCCCACAGCAGAATTGAAATTGACTTACGGAAAACTGCGTCAGCGACGACACAGCTGAGCCGCGTGCCTGCCCGCCCGCCGGCCGAAGAACGACCCCTCGCCGAGCTGGGTGCCCGACCCGTAGCCCTTGCCGTCCTGGGCGATGTTGGACGCGCAGGCCCCGGCCGCGTACAGCCCCGGGATGACCGAACCGTCGGGACGCTGTACCTGGGCGTCCACCGTGGTGCGCAGCCCCCCGAGCGTGAACCCGGCGTACAGCGCGTGGCCGAGCCGCAGGTCGAAGACCGCCCACGGGCCCTGGTCCTGCGGTGCCAGCCAGTCGGCGCTCTTGCGGAAGTCCGGGTCCTCGCCGCGGGCGGCATGGTGGTTGTACCGGGCCAGCGTCTTCTCCAGCGGGCCGGCGGGCAGGCCGAGCCCGGCCGCCATCTCGGCCACGGTCTCGTAGCCGTCCAGCAGGGGCACCAGCGGCATCTGGGGCTGCGCCAGGTGCGCGCTGTCGACGATGAGGTAGGCCGCGGAGCCGCGCTGTTCCATCACGAACTGCGATGTCCGTGCGTGGTAGGAGTCCTCGGCCACGAAACGCTCGCCCCGGGAGTTGACGATGAGCCCGGTGACCAGCACCGGGGGAGGGTAGAAGGGCGCGGTGATGAACGGCTCGTCCATGTGCTTGAGGCCGGCGCCTGCCGACATCCCGAGCCGGATGCCCAGCCCGTCGTCGTACGTCGAGCCGAGCGTGATGAGCTTAGTGCTGAGCGCCGGGGTGTACGTGGCGACCATCTCGGGGTTCATCACGAAACCCCCGGCGGCGATCACCGTCGCGGCGGCCCGGATGACCCCGGTGTCGCCGAAAGAACGCCAGGCCAGCCCGGTGACGGCGCCGGAGATGCCGGTCACCAGGCTGGCCGCGCCGGTCTCGTACCGCACCTCGACGCCGGCCTCCTCGACCCGGTCCCGCAGCAGGTCCATCACCAGCTTCGCTCCTCCGGTGTCCCCGGGCACCGGGACCTTGTGCCCGCGCGGCGCCGGCTTCGCCTGATCCCGGAACGGCCACACCTTCTCGTTGCCGGTGAACATCAGCCCCTCGGTACCAGGCTGGATCACCGCCTTGCCGGGAAAGAAGGAGCGCTCGAACTGAAAGCCCAGCGACTCCAGCCAGCCGAAGTGCTCGACCGACCCCTCGCAGTAGGCGCGGATCTTGTCGTGCTCGGGCTCCTTCGACACCGCGACCAGGTACTTGCACATCTCTTCCGCGGAGTCCTCGTGACCGGTCGCCTGCTGCACCGCCGTGCCGCCGCCGAGGTAGAAATGCCCGCCGGCCATGCAGGTGGTCCCCCCGTGCACGGCCGCCCGCTCCAGGAGCAGCACCCGGGCACCGGCGCGGGCCGCCTCCAGGGCCGCGCTGCCGCCGGCGATGCCGAAGCCGATGACCGCCACGTCATAGCGTTCGGTGCCCTCAGCGAGCACCGACGCCGGGAGAGGGGCAGGAATTGCCGAACGGGGACGGTTCATGCCGCGGCGTCAGCTCAAGATCCGGCTGGCGAGGCGGTCCAGGTAGGCCTCGACCGTCGCGGCCGGGGCGTCCGGCAGTCCCCAGAGGAGCTCGGTGGCGCCGGCCGCGGCCCACACGGCGAGGTCGCCGGGGGACGGTCTCGCGGCGACCAGCACCCGGATGTCGGGGGCGCCGGCCCGGTTCCCGGCGGCCCACGCCTGCCGCAGGGCGGCGGCCTTGCCGCTGATGTCCTGCTCACCCGGGGTGGTCATCCAGCCGTCAGCGTGCCGCGCGATCCACGCGAACGTCTTCGGGCCCCCGCCCGCGCCGATGACCAGCGGCACATGCGCCTGCACCGGCTTGGGGAAAGCCCAGCACGGCCCGAACTTCACGAACTCCCCGTCATACGCCGCTTCCTCCTGCGTCCACAGCGCGCGCATCGCCTCGATGTACTCGCGCAGCACGGTGCGCCGCTTCCCGGCCGGGACGCCGTGATCGGCGAGCTCGTCGGTATTCCACCCGAACCCCGCGCCGACAGTGACCCGGCCGCCCGACAAGTGATCAAGCGTGGCGATGGTCTTCGCCAGCGTGACCGGGTCGGACTCCGCCGGCAGTGCCACCGCGGTACAGAGCCTGATCTGCGACGTGACCACGGCAGCGGTGGCCAGGCTGACCCACGGGTCGAGGGTCCGCTTGTAGCGGTCGTCCGGCAGCGTCCCGTCGCCGGTGCGGGGGTGAGCAGCTTCCCGCTTGACGGGGATGTGGGTGTGCTCAGGCACGTAGAAGGCATCGAATCCGCGCTCCTCCGCGGCCTTCGCGGCCTGAGCCGGCGTGATCCCGCGGTCGCAGGTGAACAGGACGATGCCGTGACGCATGGCACAAGACTAGAACGTGTTTCAGTTCATGCGAAGATCGCCCGCCCGGTTACCGGCCGCCCGGCGCTGGCCGGGTGCGGGTGCGGCGGCGATGGCCTCTATCCCGGCAAGTATCCCGGCAAGCTGAGACCGTGCATCCAGACCGCGATTTAGTTAGTGAACTCACTTGACAGGAAGATCCGGCCGGGGACAGTCTTAGTCAGGTAACTAACTCAATCCTCGGGAGCGCGCGGCATGAAATCCGTCCAAGGGCAGGTCCTGTCGGATACCGGCGAACGGCTGGTTCTTCGATCGAGACTCGGTGCGATCACCCTGGCGCTGCTGTGCGCCGTGCAGTTCCTCGACATCGCCGACTCGGCGATCGTCAATGTCGCCCTGCCGTCCATCCAGCACAGCCTGGGCTTCTCGCAGCAGAACCTGCAGTGGGTGGCAAGCGGCTACATCCTCACCTACGGAGGCTTCCTCCTGCTCGGCGGCCGCCTGGGCGACCTGCTCGGGCGCCGCCGCATGCTGCTCACCGGCCTGGCCGTCTTCGCCGCGTCGTCGCTGACCGCCGGGCTGGCCAGCAGCGCGGGGCTGCTGGTCGGCGCCCGGCTCGTCCAGGGCATCGGCGCCGCGCTCATGGCCCCGGCGGCGCTTTCGGAGCTCACGGTCAGCTTCCGCGAAGGCAGGGACCGCAACACGGCGCTCGGGGCCTGGGGAGCCGTCAGCGGGATGGCCGCCGCGGCCGGCGTCTTCCTCGGCGGGGTCATCACGCAGGGACCGGGATGGCGATGGGTCTTCTTCGTGAACCCGCCGATCTGCGTCGCGGTGGCGGCCGGAGCGCTCGCCCTGCTGGCCAAGGACCGCGGCGGACGGACCGGGGGAACGTCCTTCGATTCGCAGGGGGCGGTGCTCGTGACGGGAGGCATGCTGTTGCTGGTGTACAGCCTCGTGCGGGCACCGATTGCCGGCTGGGGATCGATCCAGACCATCGTCACCTTGACCGGGTCCGCCATCCTGCTCGGCGCGTTCGCGCTCAATGAGCTCCGGAGCCGTAACCCGCTCGTTCCCTTCGCCATCCTCCGCGTGAAGGGACTGGTCGCCGCCGACTTGACCCAGCTGATCGCGTTTACCGGGTTCTTCTCCATGTTCTTCTACGCGACGTTGTACATGCAGGAGATCCTCCGCTACTCACCGCTCAAGGCAGGAGCCGCCTATCTCCCGATCACCGCGGGATTCGCCGTCGCCGGAGGCATGGCCTCGCAACTGGTCACGCGCATCGGCACCCGCCCGGTGGTGGTGGCGGGCTGCCTGATCGCCGGAGCCGGGATCTGCTACGTGTCCAGAGTGCCCCTGCACGGCTCGTACGTGCGCGATCTGCTTCCCGGATTCGTGGTGATGTCACTCGGGGCGGGGTCGGTATTCGTCTCGGTCACCGCCGCCGCCAACGCCGGCGTGCCGTCTGACAAGGCGGGCCTGGCGGCAGGGCTGCTGAATTCCTCCCAGCAGGTCGGCAGCGCGCTGGGCCTGGCCATCCTCTCCGCCGTCGCCATCACCCGCACCAGCCACCTGATCGCGGCTCAGGTATCACCTGCGGTGGCGTCAGATGCCGGATACCACCAGGCCCTGCTCGCCGGCAGCATCCTGATGGCAGCCGCGGCCCTGCTCGCCCTGCGCATCGGCAACACCCGGAGCCCGGCCCCGCTGGTCATGGTCAGCACAGAAGCGATGCCCGAGCCGGCACCGCCGGTCCGGTGACCGAAGACCCTGTCCGGATCGTTCCGGTTACCAGCGGCTGAAATCCGGCACAGCAGCACCGGTACCATGGCAAGTGAGATGACTGACTCAATATCGGGCCCGGCGCCCGCCGCCGGCCGGCGCCCGGGGAAGCGGGAGCGCCTGATAGCCGCCGCGACGCAGCTCGTGCACCAGCAGGGCATCGAGCGGACGACGCTCGCGGACATCGCCAAGGCCGCCGACGTGCCCGCCGGCAACGTCTATTACTACTTCAAGACCAAAGACGACGTCATCGCGGCCGTCATCGGAGCCCACGCGCAGCAGATCAAGACGACCCTCGCGCTGATCGACGCCCGTCACCGATCCCCGAAGAGCCGGCTGAAAGCCTTCGTGCGGGAGTTCACCGCCCAGAGCGAGATGGTGGCCCAGTACGGCTGTCCCCTCGGCAGTCTCTGCTCAGAGCTCGACAAGCGCGTCACGGAGTCAAGCCTGCCGGCCGCCGAGCTGATGCGCCTCCCGATCGAATGGGCTGAAGGTCAGTTCCGGTCCCTGGGCCGGCCCGACGCGCGCGACCTTGCCTTCGATCTGCTCGCCGCCTACGAGGGCAGCGCGCTCCTCGCGAACACCATGCACGATCCGGACGTCCTGTCCCGGGCGGCACGTCGCCTTCACCACTGGATCGACACACTCTGACGGGATCGGCGCGGCCCGGGCACTAGCTCCGGCGTGCGCGCGGCGCATTGCCGGGTGCCTCCTCATGCGTCGCGGGCTGACCGGTCCGGCTGCGGCCAGCGAGGCGGCCGGCCAGGGTCTGCACGGCGCGCGCGGTCCAGGCGGAGGGGCGGGGGCGGGCGCCGTCGGCCAGGCCGTTCCAGTAGATCGACCAGGTGCCCGCGACCACGCGCCGCACAACCGGGGCGGTGAGCCCGCGCGTGACCGCCGACGCGGCCCTCGGCCTGGACAGCAGCGCGCTCTGCAGTGCCGACGCCCCGGCCATGTACGGCCCGAACGCCGCCTCGATCGCCTCGGCGTATGCGGGGCCCGCCCGGGCCGGGCCGGCGAGCACCGCCTCGGCGGCCAGCCTGGCGCTGACCATGGCCGGGCCGATGCCCTCGCCCTGCAGCGGGTTTATCAATCCCGCGGCGTCTCCGGCCAGCAGCACGTTACCGGCGGCGGGCGGGGCGCCGGTCGCGCCCATGCGCAGCCATCCGCCCATGACCGGCCCCGGCCGCGCGTCCCCGCGCAGATCACCATGCTGGCCGAGCAGCGCAACCAGCCGGGCCAGATCGCCTCGCAGCGACGTCTGCCTGCGGCTGTTTCCGAGGCCGACCCCGATGCCCACGTTCGCCTGGCCATCCTCACCGGGAAACAGCCAGCCATACCCCGGGTAGATACGCCACGGGCTGGCGTCGAGCAGGACCAGCAGCGGCAGCGGCACCTCCGCCGGCACATACGCGCGGATCGCGAAACCCCACAGCGCCGTCTGCGGGCCGAGCATCCCGGCCAGCCGGGCGACCGGGCTCAGCGCCCCGTCCGCGGCGATGATAACCTGCCCCGCCAGCCGCTGCCCGTCGCTGGAGAGGACGGCCTTCACGGTGCCGTCCCCGCCCGCCTCGACCGCGGTGATCCGGGCTCTTACCGGGACCGCGCCGGCCTCCAGGGCGGCCTCGCGCAGCGCGTGGTCCAACGCCAGCCGTGGCACGATGATCCCGTGACCAGGATAGGTACGCCCGGTGAAGGCAGGCAGCCTGCTCCGCCGGCCGGAAGGGCCGACCGCGAGCAGGTCAGAGCCCTGACCAGCGTCGGGAGGACGCAGCCCCAGATCCGCCAGAACCTGCACCCCACGGGGCCCCACCAGGTCCCCGCATGCCTTATCGCGCGGGAAGGCCGCCTTGTCGGCGAGCGCCACCCGCGCACCGGACCGGGCGAGCACCAGCGCGGCGATGCTGCCGGCAGGCCCGGCGCCCACCACCACCGCATCGAAGCGGGGGCTCACCGGGCCGGCACCATCGTCACCGCGACCGCGCCGGCGGGACCGGGAAGGAACCGCAGCGCCCGCCCGGCCGGGACCGCCGCCAGCGACCAGGGCCAGCGCCGGGTACAGCCGCCCAGCGGCTCCATTGCATTACCCCCTTTGCCGCGCGGTGGCACAGGACCCCTTCCCTTTCGTCATGGCGTGGCCGATCCGCGGCGCCAGCGTCGCATCCGCTACCAAGAAGGTCAAGACCGCGCACGGCGCCGATACGATCCGCTAGCCGGCCGGACGTGCCGCGGCGGCCCGGTCCGTCCCGCGGGGATAGCGTGAGACCACGCTGCTTTCACCTGTGAGGTGATCATGGACGATGAGCGGGCCGCCTTGGCGACCACGGTCCTGGTGAACGGGCAACGACGGGAGGTCCGCACCGAGCGGGACACCGTGCTGCTGTACGTCCTGAGGAATCACCTCGGCCTGAAGGGAACCCGGTTCGGCTGCGGGCTTGGCTTGTGCGGGGCGTGCCTGGTGCTGGTGGACGGACTGGCCGCCTACTCCTGCGACACGCCGCTGTGGGCCGTGCAGGGCAAGG
>Ga0335069_10015098_pt1 | contig 10800 bp, 9 predicted proteins | sample Lox_Sample_11_FD_206714 | JGI IMG/M metagenome (GOLD analysis project Ga0335069, IMG submission 206714) | Soil microbial communities from Loxahatchee National Wildlife Refuge, Florida, United States - Lox_Sample_1.1 | ecosystem: Environmental > Terrestrial > Soil > Wetlands | place: USA: Florida... | reverse complement strand
CCCGTGAGGCGCCGCGGGAGTCCCCGAACCATCTTGCTGACTGGATCCATGGGTTACACGCCCATCCGCATGATCTCGTTGTAGGTGTCCACCACCTTGTTGCGCACCCGCACCGCCAGACGCATGGCCACATCGGCCTTCTCCAACGACAGCGCCATCTCGTGCAGGTTGCCTGCACCCTGAGCCACTTGCGCCGCCTGCTGGTCGGCCTCGAGCTGCAGCTTGTCCACTTCACCCAGGGCGCGGTCGAGCTCGCCGACAAAGGCGGTGGCGCCGGCTGGCTTGTTGCTGGCCAGGGGAGCGCGTTCGGGCTGGTCGAGTCCACTCACCCGCGCAAAGGCAATGTCCATTTCAGTCCGCATGGTGTTTGTCCATCGATGGTTGAGCGGCCGCGAAAAGGAAACCCGCGCCCGCCGGAGTCAGGTTTGAGATTGTGTTCATCGCGTGATGTCCAGGCCGCGGGACGCCATTTGTTTGAGCGTCTCCACCGCGGTGGCATTGGCGTCGTAGGAACGCGAGGCCGACAGCAGATTCACCACCTCATGCACCGGATTGACGTCGGGGAAGGTGACGAACCCGTCGGCGTCGGCATCCGGGTGTCCCGGACTGTAGACTTTTCGTCCGGGACCACTGTCCGCCACGATGTTGGATACGCGCACCCCCATGGGCCCAGTCGCGTTGGGCGCGATCTCGCTGGCGTCCCCCACCGGGGTGGACTCGAATACCGGATCGAGTCTCCTATAGATGTTGCCGCTAGCGTCGCGGGTGGTTTCGGCATTGGCCAGATTCGATGAGGCCAGGTTCACCCGCACTCGCTCCGCCGAAAGCGCGGTTCCGCTAACGTTCAGGGCAGTCAAAAAGTCCATTCCCATGAGGTTCCTTCCTTAGCTGCCGTCCGAGGCCACGTACTTGAGGATGGCCAGCTTGCGACCCGCGGCGCGCGCGCTGGCGCCGTACTGCAAGGCATTCTCGGCCATGGCCACCATGGTCCGGTCGAGGTCCACCGTGTTTCCGTCGAGCGAAGCGTTCTGCGCCGGGACATCCACCACGGGCAGGTCCTTGGGCGAGAGCGTGGCATCCTGTGGACTGGCGCTGGCCAGCGGCACGCTGGTTTCCATGTGGCCGGACGCCGTGGTCACCATCGCCAAGCTGGGGCTCACCTCCGGCCGCGCGGTCAACGAAGCCATGGCCGCGGTGAAGTCCACGTCCTTGGGACGGAAGCCCGGCGTGTCGGCATTGGCCAGGTTGCCGGCCAGCAGGTTGTGGCGAAGCAGCCGCACATCCAGGCTGCGTTCCAGTTGAGTCAGAGTGGTGTCGAAGATCTTCACGCTATCGTCTCCTCTTGCCAGTCGCGTGCCAGACTGGATGGCGCGACCAAACCACAGGCGCGGAACGGAAACGCGGGTCCCCTCATGGCTCCTCCGCCGGCAGACCCTCATCGGCCTCTTCGGCCGACAGGCGAACGCTGGTGGAGCGCGCCAGCGCGGTGTAGGCAAGCGCCAGATCGCGCGTGACCTCTCCGGTAGCCACATTGGCGCGCACGACGGCGCGAGCGGCCTCGTCGTCGCTTTGCATCTCGTTCAGCACGACGTTCCAACGGGGGCCGGTCATCTTGGCGCGGCCCAAGCGCGTCTCGGCGTATTCGCCCACCACGCGCGCGCGCGTGTGCTCGAAGCCTTCCAAGTACAATTCGGCGGTCCTGAGCAGGAAATCGCCCAGCAATTCCTTATGAGAGGCCTCCACCACTTGGCTGCTCGCGGCCAGCAGGTTGCCCGCAAAAATGGGCGCTCCCAGCGCAGCCGCTTTGCCGGCCGCCGCATACATCAGGGCGATGGCCAGCGGGCCTTGCATGCGCCCGGGCAAGGCCAGATACGTGTCCAGGGCCTCCACGGCGCCGTCTTTGTCCGGCCCTTGCAACACCTTGAGAAGCAACTGGCGGCACACAAGCAGGGTGCTGCCTTCGCACCCGCCGTGGCCAGCCTCGATGACCTTGCGCAAGCCGATCATGGCCTGCGGGATTTCGTCCAAGAATGCGGACAGGCGCGCCGCGCGCAGGAGCATCTCAGTGTGGAGCGGCTCGGGCAGCAGGCTGGCATCGAAAACCATCCGGCGCCGCTTGCCCAGGCATGAACCGGACAGCTCACACAGACGGGCCGCCGCCATTCGGCCGAAGGGCCCCGCGCGACTGGCCGCCTGATACCAGGCCGCGGCGGTGACCGGATCTTTGTTTCTGAGGCTTATGTCGCCCAGGCGCATCGCGGCCAGGTGACGCCCATCCTCTGAGAGCGCGCGGCGGAACTCCACCGCGGCAACCGTGTACTGGCCGGCATCATACGTACACTCACCCCGCGCCACCGGGGTGTTGCCAGGACACTCATGGCCCAACTGGAACGTGACGGGATCGTAGGAGATCTCGATGCGATTCTCGTCGCCTCGCCAGGGCACCCCGCGCAATTCATAGAGCTCGAGAAAGAGCCCGCTTTTCTCGTGAATGAAGGCGGCATCGAGTCGGCGGGTGACACACTGGAGGATGACGCCGTCGCGATCGGGTTGGGTGCGCGGGCACAGACGCGAGCCGGCCGCAGCGATCTTGGACGCCAAACCCTTGCTGTCGCGGGTCGGACGGAGGTCAATGCGCTTGCCGAAAGCATCGAGCGACAAGATCACGCTTGCTGCGGATTGCGGGAGCGGGATGCGCTCGACCGTGGCCACGGTGGGCAGCCGAGGGGGCGCCTCGCTGACCTCCGCGGCCAGGGCAAGAAGAATGATCGGCAGAAACATCGCGTTCTCCGACAATGCAGCCGCCGTGCCGTCCGGTCGGTCAAAGGCTCCAGGCTGCAGGCTCCAGGCTCCAGCAGGCCGCAGTCAGCGCTTTGGCCTGAAGCCTGGCGCCCGAAGCCTGAAGCCCTTTTTGATGCGCCCTCAGAACCGGAGGTACGGAAAAGGGCGAGCGGGGCGCCACAGCTCGGCGCGGTCCTGTCACCAATCTGGCGCGACAGGAAACCCGCCGGTCACGGAGCTGACACGTCAGTTGCCCGACGGCGCAGCTTCTCCACCAGGGTGGTGCGGCCCAGGCCCAACAGGCGGGCCGCCTCTTTCTTGTTCCCGCCCGTCTGCTCGAGCGCGAGGCGGATGTATGAATCTTCCAACGTGCGCAGGAGGTGGGGCAGATCGACGGGCAGGCGAAGCCCGGTGCCGAGCGACGGGATCGGCGTCGCGCCCCCACGCTCGCCCGCGTCTTCCCCGACTTCCGGCGCCAGAGCCACGGGTCCGCGCGGGGCGGGCGGGTCGAGCAACTCACACCGTTCGGGCGGAGTGACCGGCTGCGGGATGCCGTCGAGGTCGGGCCAGATCTCCTGGGATCGCTCGCCCTCTAGCAGCACGTCCTGGACCGCCTGCTCGAGCACGGTACCGTCTGGTATGTCGAGAAAAGCGGGGGGCAGATCGGCCATCTCGATGACACGCCCCTGGGCGCACACCGACAGGCGCTCGACCAGGTTTTCCAACTCGCGCACATTTCCCGGCCAGTCGTAGCTCGCAAGTCGGCGCATCACCGCGGAGGTCACCGGCCGTTCTTCTCCGTGGCGCTTCCAAAAATGCTGGAACAGCGGAACGACGTCGCCCGGCCGCTCGCGCAGGGGCGGCAGGTGAACCGGGCAAACATGCAAGCGATAGTAGAGATCGCGACGGAAACGACCGAGTCGCACCTGTTCGGCCAGGTCGCGATTGGTGGCGACCACCAGCCGAAAATTGGCGGTGACCGAGCTGGAGCTGCCCACCGGCTCGTAGGTCTTCTCCTGCAGAAGGCGCAGCAACTTGACCTGCATGGCCAGCGAGAGCTCGCCGATCTCGTCGAGAAAGAGGGTTCCGCCTTCCGCCATGGCGACGCGCCCACGGCGGGAAGCCACCGCGCCGGTGAAGGCGCCGCGCACGTAACCGAAGAGCTCGCTCTCGATGAGCGTCTCCGGGATGGCACCACAATTGACCGGAACGAATGGGCGGTCGGCGCGGGGACTCTGCGCGTGAATCAGGCGAGCGAAGACCTCCTTGCCCGTGCCGGTCTCACCGGTGAGCAATACCGTGGCATTGCTGGCGGCGATGCGCGTGCAGGTAGCCCGAATGGCGGCCAGAGGCGAGCCGGGACCGAAGATGAGACCCGGGTTGCAAGGCGACAAATCGGTGAGCGCTGCAGATTCGCTGGAGAGAGCCGTGTTGAGCATCAAATGACCTTCTTTTCGACATTGCCGAAGTCGTCGTGACCCTGACCCGAGGACTGTGTCCTCTGTCGCAAGAACTCGCCAAATCCGCGAGGCAGATGAAAAAGCAAAGTGAAGCGACCCATGCGCAAGCTCTCGCCGCCGCGCAGGCGACATGGCTTACGCGGGGCGAGCGGCACCTGGTTGACCAGCGTGCCGTTGGTGGCGCCCAGGTCGGTCAGTCGGTACTCGCCATCCACCAGCGCCAGGATGCAATGCCGAGTCGAGATGGTGTACTCGGGAATCGCGAGATCATTGTCCGAGGTGCGACCGATGCTCACGGGCCCGGGCACCGAGTTGCGGCCCTTGACCACCGGGAAGACCCGCCCAGCCAGCGCCGTGGCCTGTAGCAAGTCACTGTTCGAGGCGATCATCGTGCCGCTTCGGCTCGAGTTCCCCTGCAGTATCCCGCCAATCCCGGTCACGATGAGAACCGGCCAGGGGTAGGCGCGCACGAACGACTGGGGACCCAGCCGTCGATACTCCGCGTCGAAGTCCGCTAGATACGCCGGCATACATCCCCTTCCCGCTGACTACAGGCCACGTCAGTCAGTCGATCGAGAGCTCCTATCCTGGCGCCAAATTGCACGAGCGCGAACAATGCAACGGCCGATCCAACTCGGATGGGGCGAGGCGAAGGCACTTAGCGCGGCCAGGCGTCGGGTTTCCGACGGTCCTTTGGGCCGGCAGGGGTGTCGGCGAATCGACACCGATGTTGTGGGATGGAAACCTGAGACGTGGGCAAGCCTCTGGCGCGACTAGCGGCGCAGGACGTAGTCGCGAAGACCCGCGACCACCTGGCCGAGAGCCTGCTCGTCGATTGCGACTGCGCGCCGGATCTCCTCCACCGTCGCGGGCGCTCGGCCGATATCCTCGCGCCGCAGGTGAAAGCCGTCGAGAGATGCCAGCGCGTCGGCCAGCCTAATCGCAGTGCCCAGCGACCAGCCCGGAGTGGCTTCTCGGCCGGCACGTTCGATGGCCTGCGCAGCAGCGCCGGATAGCTGCCAGGTGGACGCCACCTGCGCGCCCGCCGGCGCCGAGGTGAGCTCTATGCACGCGACCATTACATCATCGGATACTAGCCGGCGACCTTTAGTGCTGGCCATCTGTCGCTCCACGTCGAGCAACAGCGCGCCCACCACCGGTTTGCCGATGTCATGAAGCAAGCCAGCGTGAAAGGCCTCCGCAGCCGCGAGGTCGCTGCATCCGTGGGCTTGCATCAGCCTCTGGGTCAGTAGGGCGACTGCGGCGGCATGCTGCCAGGGCTGCTTGAACAGGTCCGCCAGGCGCGGCTCGCGCGATTCCAACACCGGGCGCGCGGCGATTTCCAGCAGGGCCGTGCGCAGGCCGGCCGCGCCCAGCCGCTGGACCGCCTGTTCGGTGTTGCGGGCGTGCAAGCGCGCTGGGCCGGTGCTGTTGGCCACCTGCAGGACGCGCGCAGCCACGCGCGGTTCCTCGGCCAGCAGGGCAGCCATACCGCCGAACGAGAACTCGGAGCCCCCAGCCAGATCCAGACAACGCAACGTATGGGCCGAAAGCTGGGGCAGGGGCAAGCTGTAGCTCGCGATCCGCGAGCGCACGATCTCCGCGAGGCGTGCGCTCAACGCCTCCTTGTTGATTCGCTCAGCCGTTGGCGTGGGTGTGGGCCGGGGGGTAAGCGTGACCGGCGCCGGCGTCAGCGCCCCCGGGGCAGGGGTCAGCGCCAAGGGCGGTGGGGTCACCCCCAGCATGAATGGCGGTGGAGTCACCCCCAGCACGGTGGGCAGGCGGGACAGCACGGTGGCGCTCATGGGATCCGCCGCGGACGCGGGAACCACGGTCGAGCGTACGGCCGGGCTACGGCTTTGGCAGGCGGGTGAGGGCGCGGCCTCGGTTCGCGCGACGGCTGCCAGCAGGGCGTCGCGGAGCTCGCGCATGCTTGCGAAGCGATTCTCGCGTGCCTTCTCGAGCGCGCGCAGGATGACCGCGCCCACGGCGGCGGGCAGCGCGGGATTGAGCGCGCAAGGGGCGGGTGGCGCAGCTTGCACGTGGCACATGATGAGCCGGCCCGCGGCCTCGGCCTCGAAGGGTCGCTGCCCCGTCACCATCTGAAACGTGACCACGCCCAGCGAGTAGATGTCGCTGCGATGGTCCAGGTTGGCGTCACCCAGGCACTGCTCAGGCGACATGTACGCCGGGGTGCCGATGACGGCGCCGCATTCGGTCCGGTGTCCGGCCGCCTGACCGCGGGTCGCGGTCAACTTGGCGATGCCGAAGTCCAGCACCTTGACGAAGTCCGGATAGTCGGGGTGCCGGCACAGGAAGATGTTGGCCGGCTTCAGATCGCGATGCACCATGCCGTGAGCATGCGTTGCACCAACGGCCGAGGCCACCTGGGCCACGATATGGGCCGCAACCGCCGGATCGAGCGCGCCCGTCCGCGCCAAGCGGTCTTCCAGGGTCTCGCCCTCGAGCAACTCCATGACGATGTAGGGCTGGGTTCCGAAATGGCCGAAGTCGGTCACCTCGACGATGTTGGGATGGCGGATGTCGTTGACCGCGCGGGCCTCATTGAAGAAGCGCGACACCACGTCCTTGTCCGAGGCAACCTCGGGGGCCAGCACCTTGATGGCGGCCTTGCGTCCGATCAGCACGTGCTCGGCCCGGTACACCTGACCCATGCCGCCTTCGCCCAGCAGACCCGTCACCCGGAACGAGCCTAGAGTCTGGCCCATCAAGGATGCGGGGGCCGCCGGTACCGCCAGGGTGCGGGGGTCCATCCCGCGGCACATTTCCACGGTCGGAGGGGCACTGGGCATTGTATAGGCCTTATCGGCTCATTTCACCGGCCCCTTATGTCGATGCAGAAGCCGGGCCGACAAATGAACCGCCATAACGACGTTGGGTGGCCGTCAAAATTTCGACGCCGGCATTTAGGAAAAGGCGGCAGAGAGCCGACAACCTAGGTGAACCAGGCGCATTTCGCGTTCCTGGGAAGGCGGAAATGCAGGTCATGAAACTCCTCAACCCGCGCCACCTCGCTCCAATCGTCGCGGCTGCCGGGTTCGTCATCGTCGCGATCTTGCTCGCGGCGTTGCGGGCACCGACAGTTGCGGTGGGGGTGCTGGCCCTCGGAGTCTCTCTGATCGTGTTGGGATTCGCCGCTGACTACGTGCACAAACGCGTGATGGGGACGAGCCAAGGAGATCGGGAAGCTTCGGCCGCGAGCGTGGCGTCGTTGGAGGCCAAGTCCGACGAGCGCTTGATCAGTCTGGTCGAGGTCGCGCCTGAGCCGGTCCTGTTTTGCGCTGGCGGCCACGTGGTCTACGCCAATCGTGCAGCCTTGACCGCGCTTCACTTCGACAGCGCGGAGGAGCTCACCACGCGCGCGTTCCTTGACCTGCTCGAAGACAAGGATCGGGAGCTCATGGAGGTTGGCCTGCGCGAGATGCTGTCGAGCGGACGGCCCGCGCCGTCGGCCGAGGTCGACTTCTTGTGCCGCGACGGGGCCCGCGCCACCCTGGACGTCTTCTATCTGCTCACCGACTTTCGCGGTGAGCGCGCCATTGTGCTGCTCTGCCGCGATATCACCGAACGCAAGCAGCTTCAGGGCCACCTGATGCTGGCCGACCGGCTGGCTTCTCTCGGTACTTTGGCCGCGGGCGTGGCGCATGAGATCAACAACCCCTTGCTCTACGTCACCATGAACCTCGAGTTCGTCACCAGCGAGGTGCAGAGGATTGCCGGCCAATTGGCCTGCGGACAGGCGCACAGGGTGGCCGAGATGGTCTCGCAGCTCGAGGCGCTGGACCGACCCCTGCACGAAGCCCATGACGGCGCCCAACGCGTGAAGGACATCGTACGCGATCTGCGCTCATTCTCGACGGGCGGCGGGGGCGAGCGGGTCTGGCCGGTCGACGTCTGCGCCATCATCGAATCCGCCCTGCGCATGGCGCGCAACGAGATCAAGTACCGGGCCGATGTCGTGCGTCAGTACGGCGAGACTCCGATGGTGGAAGCCAACGAGTCGCGCATGGCGCAGGTTTTCCTCAATCTGCTGATCAACGCCGCCCAGGCCATCCCCGAGGGCAACGTACCCAACAACGAGATCCGAATCTCCACGGCCACCGATCGCGCCGGTCGCGCCGTGATTCAAGTTCAAGACAGCGGGGTAGGCATCCCCCGGGACGTCTTGCCGCGTGTCTTCGATCCTTTCTTCACGACCAAAGCGCCGGGCAAGGGCACCGGCCTTGGGCTGGCCATCGTCCACCGCATCGTGACGGCGCTGAAGGGGGAGATTTACATCGAAAGCCAGGTGGGCGCGGGCACCACCGTCCGTCTGGTTCTGCCTGCGGCCAAGGGCATGCCCGCGGTCGAAGAGACTCGCTCCATCTCCGCTCCCCACGATCTGGGCGTGCCCGACGCGCGCCGCTTGCGGGTGCTGCTGGTCGACGACGAGACTGCCCTGGGTACTTCCCTGCGCCGTTGCATCAGCCGCTACTGGAACGCCAGCTTCGTCAACGACGGCCGTCAGGCGCTGGAGCTTCTGCGGCACGACGGCGGCTACGATGTCATCGTGTGCGACCTGATGATGCCCGAGGTGACCGGCATGGACATCTATGAGGAGCTGGCGCAATCCCGGCCGGATCTGTCGAAGCGCATGTTGTTCATGACCGGAGGCGCCTTTACCGAGAGGGCGCGCACCTTCCTGGAAAGTGTTCCCAATCGTTACCTGGAAAAGCCGTTTGACTTGGCCCAACTGGAGGCGGCCGTGCGTTCGGTAGCCAGCAACTGAGGAGAAGATTGTGCGATACACGAACGACCCCAGCTATGGCCACGGCCAGCATGCGATCGGAAACGATGCCATCCTGATCGAATCGACGGAGCAGTTTGCCGCCCACTTGCGCGATCATTTCGCGTCGCCTGGTTACTCGCCGCCCTTGCTGCCCGCGGTGGCGCTCGAGGTCCACACGTTGGCCCAGCAGTCGGACGTGGACGCCGAGAAGGTGGTCGCGGTCATGCGCAAGGACCCGCTGCTGGCCGGGCGCGTGCTCAAGATCGCACAGTCAGCGGCCTTCGCCCCGGTGGCCACCATCAGCTCGCTGCGGGACGCGCTGGTCCGTCTCGGCCTGCGTAACCTCTCGGAGATTGCCTGGGAGGTCTCGCTGGGCATGCGTGTCTTCCGCTCAACCGCCTACGCTGAACCGATGGAAAGGGTGCGCCGCCACAGCTCCGCCTGCGCGCATCTGGCCCGCCTGGTGGCGAGCTTCACCTCCGTCGCGTCGGAATACGCGTTCTTGTGCGGACTCCTGCACGACGTGGGCATGGCGGCGGCCCTGATCCTGTTCGGCGAGGAGAAGGGCACGGCGGCCGGGCTCGAGCCCGGCATGATGGCGATGGCTTTGCAGCAATGCCATCAGGAGGCTTCGGCGACCGTGGCCCGTCTGTGGAAACTGCCGCAAGACGTGCAACTGGTCGTGGGCCACCATCACGAGGTGGTGATCGATGGACTCGCACACCCGCTCGCCGCCGTGGTGGCCCTGGCCGAGGAGCTGACCAGCGAGGTGGGCCTCGACATCGTGCTGGATGGCCACAAGTGCGACGTGAGCAGCGACAGCGCTCTTACCCGTGCCCGCGCCGCCTTGGGCTTCGACCTGGGGCGCATGGAGAAACTGAAGCAAGAAACCAAGAAGTTGATTTTCACCCTCGACCGCGGCGCGGCAAGCGCGGCGGCCGGAATATCAGCCGATCGATCCACGGCACCGAGGTCGCGCCGATGAACGGGCATGAGTCCCACCGTCCGACGTCCGCAGAGCTCGCTTTGCGACCAGTGGCAACACAGGTAAACTCGCCTGTGGTGACCGACGCGTCTGACCTCATTCCCCGCGTCATCGATCTGATGAATCGGAATGCTCTGCGCATCCCGCCCTATCCGGCAGTTGCGGTGCGCCTGCGTCGGGTGATCGCCCGCGGGGACTATGGCCTGGGCGAGCTCGAACGAATCACCGGCGAAGATCAGAGCCTGGCCGCCACCCTGCTCCGCTACGCCAACTCCGCCGTGTACCGCCGAGTCACGCCCACCACCACGCTGGGGGCGGCCATCATGCGAATTGGCGCCAGCGAGGTGGGCCGCATCGCCCTGGCGCTGAGCGTGGGCGGTTTTGCCGTCGAGAACGGGCCCTTGTCCGCCATTCGGCACCGGGCCTGGCGGCAGGCCTTGGTGGCGGCGCTGTGCTGCCGCGCCCTGGCCTACTGGCGGCAGACCGATGCAGAGGAAGCCTACGTGTGCGGGCTGCTGCACGACTTTGGGCGGGTGGTGGCGGTGTCGGGTTTCGAGGACATCCTGACGCGTACCCATGACCGGCGCGTCCTATCGGAGGCGACCTGGGCCCAGGCCGTCGAGGAGGTGCACGTCAAGATCGGCCTGCTCACCGCTCAACGCTGGAATCTCTCACCCTTGCTGTGTTCCGTGATCGCCAACCACCACGCGCCCGAACGCTCGGGCAGTCATCGCGCGATGGTGGAAATCGTTGCGGTGGCCGACAAGCTGGGTGATGCGCTGGAG
>Ga0335069_10015097_pt1 | contig 10800 bp, 6 predicted proteins | sample Lox_Sample_11_FD_206714 | JGI IMG/M metagenome (GOLD analysis project Ga0335069, IMG submission 206714) | Soil microbial communities from Loxahatchee National Wildlife Refuge, Florida, United States - Lox_Sample_1.1 | ecosystem: Environmental > Terrestrial > Soil > Wetlands | place: USA: Florida... | reverse complement strand
GAACACGATGACCGGCGAATATAAGACGGTCAACGTGGAGAACCGCTACAACGCCACCGTCACCACGGGCGACTGGCTCACCAAGCAGATGGACGACGTGCGCATCAAGTTGGAGCGCGATGACGAGGAGTTGCAGGATTACGCGGCCAAAAATGGCTTGGTGATCACGGGTGAAAAGGACAACGTAGCCGATGACCGCGTGCAGCAACTCCAGGCGGAACTCTCCAAAGCGCAAGCCGACCGCATTGGCCTGGAATCCCGGTACGAGAACGCGAAAAGCGCGCCCGTGGATGCGGCGCCTGGGGTCCTGGACGACTCCTCCGCCGAGACCATCCGCGGCAAGGTGATCGAGTTGCGCGGACTACTGGCGAACCTGAGCGGCGTCTACACGCCCCAGGCGCAGAACGTCAAGGATTTGCAGGCGCAAATCGACGCCTACGAGAGCGAACTCCAAGGGGAGCGGAAAACGGTGCTGGAGCGCATGCGGAACGACTATGAAACCGCCCAGCAACGCGAGAACCTCCTCCAAAAGGAATATGACGACGCCGCGGCCGTCGTGACGAAACAGGGCGACCAGATGGCCCACTACAACATCCTCAAGCGGGAAGTGGACACGGATCGTTCGCTCTACGACAGCATGTTGCAGAACGTGAAGGAGGCTTCCATTGCGGCGGCGTTAAAGGCCTCTAACGTGAACGTGGTGGATGCGGCCGAGGTTCCGGGCGCGCCCTACCGGCCGAGCATCAGCAGTAACGCCTCCATGGGCTTCTTTTTCGGCCTTTGTTTCGCCATCGGCTTTGTGGTCCTGCTGGATCGCGCGGACCGCACCATTCAGGAGCCCGGCGACATGGAAGCGCTGCTGGGAATCGCGGAACTGGGGCTCGTGCCGAGCGCCGTCGCGGACCCCGGACGTCCTCGGGTGCTGGCGTCCTCCACGCAAGGGGACGATTCCTCGAAGGCCATGATCATGATCACCGCGGAGCGCCGCAACTCCGCTCTCGCCGAATCGATTCACGCCACGCTGACCTCCATTCTCTACGCCGGACCGAGCGGGCATTTCCCACAGGTGCTGGTCTTCTCCAGCCCGGCGCCCCACGAAGGCAAGACGACCATCGCCACGAATCTGGCCGTGGCCCTGGCGGAAATCCACAAGCGCGTACTGCTCATCGACGCGGACTTACGGCGCAGCCGCCTGCATCACATCTTCGACCTGCCCAATGAGAAGGGCATGGTGGAACTGCTGCGGCAGCCGGAGCCGCTCAACGGCTCACTTGGCGACCACGTGTTGGCAACCGCGATTCCCAATCTCTCCATCATGCCGGCCGGCCGCGCGGGACGCGGCGATCCGACGCTGCTGCACTCCACACGCCTCGCCGAAATCGTCCGGACCTGCCGCTCCCTGTATGACGCGATCATCATCGATACGCCTCCCATGCTCACCATGGCCGACGCGCGAGTCATCGCGCGGCAAGGCGACGGCGTTATCCTGGTATCGCGCGCCAACCGGACCTCGCGCGATTCCCTGCGCGATGCCTCGCGCCGCTTCGCCGAGGACGGCACGCATATTCTCGGCGGCGTGTTGAACGACTGGAATCCGAAGAAGTCCGGGCGATACGGCTACTATCGCTATTACTCGAAGTATAAGCACTACTACAAGCCGTCCAGCGAAGAAGAGGCCTAGCGCCAGGGAACGGGCGGATGGATCGCAAGAAGGCAATCATCATCGGAGCCGGACCGGCTGGGTTGACCGCCGCATACGAGCTTCTGACGCGCACGGATGTCCATCCGGTGGTGCTGGAGAAGAGCGAGTGCCTGGGCGGGATCTCAAGAACCGTCAACTACAAGGGCAACCGCATCGATATCGGCGGCCACAGGTTCTTCTCCAAGTCGGACCGCGTCATGAGGTGGTGGCTGCAAATGCTGCCGCTTCAGGCGTCGGAGACCAGCCCCGGCGCGCTCAGATACCATGGCATGGAACGGCCGGCCCCGCGGTCTCCGCAGGGTCCCGATCCCGCCGCCGCAGATCGCATCATGCTCCTGCGGCCACGCAAATCCAGAATCTACTATCTGCGCCGCTTCTTCGATTACCCCATCTCTCTGAGCAAGGATACGCTCCTCAAACTGGGCCTCGTAAGGACCGTGAAGATCGGGCTCAGCTACCTGCGCAGCGCGCTGCTGCCCATCAAGAAAGAGGAGACCCTCGAGCAGTTCTTCATCAATCGCTTCGGCAGGGAGTTGTACGGCACCTTTTTCAAGTCCTATACGGAAAAGGTCTGGGGCGTTCCGTGCGACCGTATTAGCGCGGAGTGGGGCGCGCAGCGCATCAAAGGTCTCTCGGTTTGGGCCACCCTGGCGCACGCAGTCAAGAAGCTGGCCGGCGGCGGCGCCGATATTGGACAGAAGGGCACGGAGACGTCGCTGATCGAACAATTTCTTTACCCGAAGTTCGGCCCCGGACAAATGTGGGAGGAGACGGCGCGGCAAGTAACGGCGCGCGGGGGCGAGATCCGCATGGGCTGGCGGTTTGAGCGCCTGATCACCGAAGGTTCGCGCGTCACCGGATTACAGGCTACCGATAGCGCCACCGGGCGCAAGGAGACGATCGCGGGCGATTACTTCTTCTCCACGGCGCCCATAAAGGAGCTGATGCGATCCATGGTTCCGCCGCCGCCGCCGAAGGTCCTGGAGGTCTCCGACGGCCTGGTCTACAGGGACTTCATCACGGTTGGACTGCTGGTGCGGTCCTTGCGCATCCACGACGATACGCCGCGGGGCAAGAAACTCATCAGCGACAACTGGATCTACATCCAGGAACCCGACGTTCTCCTGGGCCGGCTGCAGATCTTCAACAACTGGAGCCCCTTCATGGTGGCGGACTCCGGCAACGTGTGGCTGGGGCTGGAGTATTTTTGTAACCAATCGGACGAACTCTGGAACCTCTCCGACGAGGAGATGGTGGCGCTGGCGACGCGGGAACTGAGCAAGATCGGCATCATCGACGCGAACGAAACGCTCGATTCCACGGTCCTGCGGATGGAGAAGACCTACCCGGCCTACTTCGGGACGTACGACCGCTTCGGAGAGATCCGCGAGTACGTGGACCGCTATGACAACCTGTTCCTCCTGGGCCGTAACGGGATGCACCGCTACAACAACCAGGACCACTCGATGCTGACCGCCATGATGGCGGTAGACCTCATTGCCGAAGGGAAGACGGACAAGACGGGCCTTTGGGAAGTCAACACCGAGAAGGACTATCACGAAGAGAAGGAACCGCCGCCGGCGGCAGCCGCGCGATCCGAAGTGGGCGTCGGGGGACAATGAGCGCGCTGGCGGGCGTTGAGGCTTCTCGAAACAGCGCCGCGCCGGCGTCGGCTTTTCGGGGCGCGGCCGCGGTGTTTGCAGCTTCGCTGACGCTCTTCGCGCTTGTGGCCCTGCTGTTCGGGCTTCCGGGGCCGGATGGCAATGCCGCTGAAACCTATGACGGGATATCGCGGCTCTCCCACACATTCACCTATGCCATTTCTCGTACGCCCGGCCAGCCGTTCCTGGACTACTGCAACTTCGTGTTCTGGAGCCTGGGCGGCGACCTGGCGGTGCAGACGTGGTTTGTCCTGGCGTCCGCCTCCGGAGTGACCGCGCTCTATCTGCTGCTGACGGATCTGCGCGCGGCTAGCCCCCTGGCCGGAGCATGCGCCCTCGCGCTTCAGCCCATGTTTCTGGGTCATGTGGGCGGCGTCGGGGACTTCGCGGCAAGCCTGTCGTTCCTGCTGGTGGCGCTGTGGGCGGCCGCTCGCGGGTGGGAGGTCGCCGCGGGGATCGCGCTGGCGATGGCGGTGGGATGCCGGCTGAACCTGTGCGTGTATCTTGTGTCAGTCGCGCTCCTACTGTGGCAGGCTCGGCGGCGAAGCGGAGATTCGCCGCGAATCGCGTTCCTGAGAATTTGCCGCGCGGGCGCGCTGGCCGGCGGACTCTCCTTGCTCCAATTCGCGCCTCTGTTCGCCTTCTACGGCAAGGCGCTGCTGCAGAACTTCGCCTGGCAGACCTGGAAGTATCACATCAGCGCGACGGCTTACCGGTTGTTTGTGGGCTATGGCGCGCCGTTCTGGGCGCTGGCCGCGGCCTTGGCGGTTTGGCTGGTGGCGAAACGCTCCAGAGCCCTCGCCGGACGGCGCACAGTGGGCGCGGCCGCCGTCTGGCTGATGCTGGCTGGCTTGGTCACACTGTTCCGGGTCCCGGGAAAATCCGAATACGCGCTGCCGTTCCTGGCGGGCGCAATCCTCTTCTTTCAGGCGTACGCGCCGAAGAGCTGGAATTACGCGCTGCTTCTCAGTTCCGTCTTGGCGGGCCTGGTGGTCGCCTCGCCTTACGATAACCAGCAGGATGTATACGGATGGAAATTGGGGGAAGGCTGGTATGGACGCCTCACCCAACAGGCGCGGGACAACCGATTGCAGATGGCGACGTTGCGTAAGTTCCTTCAGAATGCGCCGCCGCGAACCGTTCTGGTGGCCCGCTGTTCCTGGACCAGGGATCAGGCCCAGGCGGGCGGATTGCAGGCCATCGCCAATTACCGCGGCATCGGCGGCCTTACGGCATATACCTTCGCCGGGCTCGGCGAGGACCGCGTGGCCGTGCACTTTCAGGAGCCGAAGCTGATTGAGCTGTTAAGCGGCGAAAGAGGTTCGGCGACGGAACCGCCCGTCAGCGTGGTCTTCGACCGGAACCTGCTCGGTCTCCTGCGGCGGTGGGCGCACTTCGACCCCGAGCGATATGGACAAACCGTGGCCCTGCCGTCGCATCCATTCGCCGAGCTTTGGAGCCATGCGGGCGAATCCAACGCCCGCACCGCGGGAAATTCGGACGGGCGCTGAGTCCGCCCGCCCATCGCATGTCTGAGTACACCTACGCCGACGACCAGCCGAGTTGCTCCAGCCAATACGTGCTGCCCGCGGTTCAGGAGGCGCTGCGGGATCTGCCCTCCAACGCAGTTGTGGCGGACCTCGGCTGCGGCAACGGATTCGTGCTGGCGCACTTTCGCCAGCCAAATCGCGAGTTGCACGGATTCGAGGTCTCGCGGACGGGCTTGGCGGAAGCCGCAAGAGCGTATCCCGATATTCACTTCGAGGAAGCGGATCTGGCGAAGGAGATGGATTCGCACGCTCTGGCCGGCCGGTGCGACGCGGTGATCAGCACGGAAGTGGTGGAGCATGTGTTCCTGCCGCGCGTGTACGCCCGCAATTGTCATCGCCTGCTAAAGCCCAACGGCGCGCTGGTGATCTCCACGCCCTACCACGGATACCTCAAGAATCTGTTCCTCGCGGCGGCGGACAAAATGGACTTTCACTACACCGCGCTGTGGGACTACGGCCACATCAAATTCTGGTCGCGGCGCACGCTGACGCGCCTGCTGGAAGAGGCAGGCTTTCAAGTGACGCAATTCCGCGGCGTGGGGAGATTGCCTTACCTATGGAAGAGCATGGTGCTGGTGGCGCGGAAAAGGGAACAAGCGTGAGCGCGCCACCGCCCTTGGAGAGCGCGCCGCCGGAAGCCCGCTCGCACCGTACGCGGCGCGAGAGCCGGGCGCGAAAGACGGCCTATGCCGGCGTGGCGGCGCGGGCAGCGAACTACCTGATTCGCCTGTTCGCGGTACCCCTCTCCCTGACGATGCTGGGGCGCACGCAATACGGCTTATGGCTCACGGTTGGCTCCGTTCTGGTATGGCTCGGACTTAGCGATCTCGGCATCTCCACCGGCCTCGTCAATATGGTCTCCCGCGCCTATGGAAAGGAAGATTGGGAAGAGGCGCGCGGGTACGTCTCGACCGGACTGTTCTGCTACACTTTCCTGGCCGCACTGGCGCTGGCAGCCGTGCTCGCCGGATCCATGTGGCCGGGGCTGCCGGCATTCATCGGCGTGCGGGAGTCCGGCCATCTAGCGTCAGAAGCGCGCGAGTTGTTCGTGGTTTGCGGCGCGGTCTGGGCCGCATCGTTTTCCATCGGAGCGATCGACTCGTTGTGCCTGGCGCTCCAGGAAGGCTACTTCAAGAACTACGCGCAGATTGGAGCAGGCGTTCTATCTCTCGGCGCGCTGGCGGCGCTGGCCTGGCGCGGAGGCTCGCTAATCGCTTTCGCGCTGGTTATGGGGCTGCCGCCCTTGGCCGCGGACGTTGTCCTCACGGCCTATTTCCTGTACTGGCGGCATCCGCACCTCCGGCCTTCCCTTCGCCATTGGCGCAAACGCTACCTCAAGGGTCTGCTGCACATTGGAGGCCCCATGGCGGTGGTACAGTTGGCCGACGTCGCCATCATGTACTCCATCAACATCATGATCGCGAATCGCCTCGGCGCCGCCTCCCTGCCCCTTTATGCCGTGCCCGCCACTGCCTTCATTGTGATCACCGGCCTGATCTACAACTGGACTTCGCCATACCTATCGGCTTTCGCCGAAGCGACCGCGCGCGGCGACTGGCACTGGATCCGCCAGGCGGCCCTCAGAAATCTGAGCCTGGCCGTGGCCGCCATGGCCGCCGGTTCGGCGGGCCTGGTAGTCCTGGGACCCTACGTCATCAGCTTCTGGACCCATCGGCAGGTGGTTCCCGGACGAATGCTCCTCCTTTGCCTTGGCCTCTTCTACATCATGATGACGTGGGCATCCACAAACGGCACGCTGCTGGTCGGTCTGGGAATGGTGAAGACCAAGGCCGCGCTGGAGTGCGCGGTAGCGGCGGTCTACGTGGGCCTGTCCTGGGCCTGCCTCCCGAAATTCGGACTTACCGCGGTTCCTCTCGCTGGGTGCGTCGCCTACGGAATCGACGTTCTGCTATCCCTGCCGTTGGCGTTGCGGCGAATCGGGCATTCGGCCGCCGAACGCATTCCACTTGCCCGCCAGCCCGCCGCGGCCGGGGAGACCGCATGAATCACCGCGCCAACGCTGGGCGCATAAGGCTCTGAATGAACTGGCTGCTTCTCATTCTCTTCGGAGCGAGCTGTCTGGTTCTCATCGTCCGCCCGCTGAAAGATCGCGCTGGGGTCTTGCACTTCCCCGTCCTGGCCGGCGCGGGCTCGCTGGGGTTCCTGTTCTTTCAGGCCGTCGGCCTCGTGCGGAACCCCGCGCTCGTTCCCCCCGAAGGTCTCACCAAGACGCTGATCATGTGCACCTTGTGCAATGCCGCGGTGTTCATCGGGTGGTACCAAAGGCCGTCGCCAGCCTGGCGCCGCGCCCCAAAGTGGAATTACCGCCTGTTGAACGTCTATTGGATTGGCATCATGTGGTTGGTCATCGGCGGGATCGGGCTGCTGAAGCTGATGTCCCTTGCCGGCGGCCTCGAAAAGGGCTTCTCGGTGGATACGGAAATCACCGAGTGGTCGGGGTTGCCGGTCATCTACCTGTTCATCGGCACATTCAACGCGGTGGGGATTGCATTAACCTGTCTGGCCGCGCTCAAGATGCGGGACTCCTGGTGGAGGTTCGCGCCCGCTGCCCCGTTCCTGCTTCTTCAAGTCGCGACCGTAGCCTTTAACGGCCGCAGGACCGTTCTCGTCGCACTCACCTTACTGGCGCTCTGCATCCCCTTTTTCGCAAGGAACTACCTGCCGCCAAAGGCGGTTGTGCTGGCTTCCGCTGTTTTCATTCTGGTGGGGATCTACCTCTTCCCCATCATCCGCCAATACACCCCAATCGGCGCGGACCGCAGCAAGCTGGAAAGCGTGAGCGTGGAGGATACCTCGCGAGGCGTCGTCGAAGGACAAACCGCGGAGCTTTGGGCCGCGACTTACCTGATCGATATTACCGACATCGACCATCAATGCATGTACGGCGCCCGCACCTACAACCAGATCATCAGCCTCTTCGTCCCTAAAATCCTCGTGGGCGGAGCCGACGCCAAGGCACGGCTCCTGCTGAACGTCCCGGAACCCGGCCTCAGCGGCGAGAATGCGTTCAATTGGGTCCGCCCTTATTATTTCCATGTCACCGGACCCGCTTCGGTATTCATGGAGTTCAGCTACGCCGGAGCCCTCTTGTATTGGTGGCTGGCGCGCGTTATGCGGCGTCTGTGGGTACGCGCCACCGAGTTTGACGATATTCGGGCGCAGATCATTTACGCGCTATTCGCCGCGCCGGCCGTGGCCGCGCTCACCAGCGATTTCGCCAATGTCTGGGTGGCGCTGCCGGTCTCAATTCTCGCGCCGATCGCCTCGCTCTGGTGCGTCAAGGTGGAACTCCTGCCGGATTGGCGCCGGCCCAATACGGAACACGCGGCCCTCGACGCCATGCTGCCTCCGCTTGACCAGACCGGCGTCCAATAGCCCCAATGCCGCAAGGTACCAACGACCCTTCCATCGTCGCCATACTGGACCGGCGCGCGCCGTGGCTGGTGGAGTGCATGTCGGCGCTGTCCCGGCGAACGGGCGTTCGGGCTTATTCGGCGCTGTCTCTCCTGGCGGGCGCGCTCTCCAACCGCCTGGAGCGCGTCGCGATTGCCGATCCGCCGCTCGACGTGATCGAATTTCCCGTGCAGCGCGGGTATTTTTCGTCCCCGCTGAAGCATCTGCTCTGGGAGCATCGCAGGATCGCCGCGTGGCTGCGAAGAGACCTGAAAGAGCCCGGCGCCGCCTGGCTCCTCTGCTGCTACCCGCACTACTGGAAGGTCGCGGCGCTGTGGCCGGGACCGGTGGCTTATTACGTAACGGATTTCTTCTCGCATTACGTCGGGCGAAGTTATGGGGACATCGCGGAGGCAGAGAAGGAGCTTTGCCGCAGGGCCGCTCTCGTGTTTCCGAACAGCCGCAGAGTAGCGGAGTTCCTGGCTTCGGAACGCGGCTGTGACGCGGACAAGATTCACGTGGTCCCTAACGCCGTTCGAGAGTCCAATTTGCTTGCGGCCCCGGCCGTGACGCCTTCCGCGCTTCCGCCTGACTGCGCGGGCTTGCCGCGGCCGGTCGCCGGAATCATCGGCAACATGGCGGCCAATACTGACTGGGAGCTCCTTGAACGCGTCGTCGCCGCCACGCCTTGGCTCTCGTGGCTGTTCGTCGGCCCGGCGGATGCTCCCATCAAGGATCCAAAGCAAGCGCGGGCGCGCGCCGGCTTGCTGGCTGCCGGAGGACGCGTCCGGTTCCTCGGATCCAGACCCTACGGTGAGTTGAAAGCGTATGCGCGCGGGCTGGACGTCGCCATTCTGCCCTACATCAAGCGGGAGCCCACTTATTCGGGTAGTTCCACGCGATTCTACGAACATCTGGCGGCGTGCAGGCCCATCCTCTCTTCACGCGGCTTTGAGGAACTCCTCCACAAAGAGCCTCTGTTGAAGCACCTGGGCGAGCCCGAGGAATGGATTTCGGCCCTCGGCCGGCTTCGCGAGCAAGGCTTCCGCGACGGGCTGGAGGAATTGCGCTGGCGGCAGAGCCGCTCCGAAACATGGGAAGAGCGCGCGCAGCGCCTTCATCTCGCCATGTCTTGGCGCGAATCTCGCCTGGCCACTGCACCCATTTAAGAAGGTTCACAAGAGATAGCCATCATCGAGGCGGTAGCCGCCGGGACGCGCCAGGGCCCAGCCATGGCGGAAACCACGCAATCCAGGTCATAGCCCGGCCGCCTCAAGCGGCGTAGCGCAAGCGCATGGCACCGCACGTTGGATTAGACGCCAAACCGCAACAGCCGGACCTGCAAGCCTCCCGTGGCGCGCGCGCCAAGCCGATTCGCGCAGCGCTCATCCTGTACGTGGACTCGGCTCACGTGGGAGGGTCGCTGCGGGTGGGCGAAGTCCTCGGCCGGAATCTGGCGGGACATTCCGTGGAACCCCATTTTATCTTTGCTTATGGCGGCCCCGGGCCGGTGAGCGAGGGCGCATCCGCGAATTGCCATTTTCTGGGAGCTCGCGGAGCCCGCGACTTCGCCGCGTGGCGGCGCGCCCGGCGCCTCGTCCGTTCGCTGAATCCGGACGTGTTGCACTTCGTCAATCCGGTGTTCTGGATGGCTCTTGCGCTCTCTGGCTCCAAGCGCCCCAAGGTCCTTCACGTCCATGGCCCCATGCAGCCCCGTGACGCAAAACTGACCGATCGCTTCATCTGGCGGGCGTTCCGCCACCTCATGAACGCGTCGATTTGCGTGAGCCATGACATGGAAACCAAGCTCCTCGCGGCGGGATGGGGCCAACCGGACCGAACGTGGACCATATATAACGCTGTGGACTGCGATCGATGGGCGGTTCGGTTCGATAAAGCGGAAGCTCGCGCCAGACTGGGCTTGCCGGAAGACGCCAGGCTCCTGGGCATGGTTTGCCGGCTGCATGCCACCAAGGGGTGCGACGACGGTATTCGGCTACTCGCTCATCTGCCCGCAAAATATCACCTGGCCATCGCCGGCGAGGGCCCGGAAAAACAGAATCTCGCGGCCCTCGCGGCGTCCCTTGGGGTAGCCGGGCGGCTCCACTTGCTGGGCTTGCTGAATGATACCCGGCTGGCTTATTCCGCCATGGATTACCTTCTGTTCTTGAGCCGCACCGAGCCCTTCGGGCTGCTGCTGGCGGAGGCCATGGCCGCCGGGGTTCCCATCGTGGGCTTGTCCGGAGACGGCGGGTATCGCGAAGAACCGAATCCACTTGTCACTCCGGACACGGCCGCTCTGCTGGAGAGGCCCCAGCCCTTCGATTGGGCCGCAGCAGCGCCAGCGCCGCTGATCGAGGCCCTCGCCGCGCGCGTCCAGCAGTTCGAGGAGAATCCGGACTTCCGCGCCGCATTCGCGAAACGCGGACAGGAGAGGGTCAGGGCGCGCTTCGACGCTGGCAAGTTTGCCGCC
>Ga0335069_10015096_pt1 | contig 10801 bp, 10 predicted proteins | sample Lox_Sample_11_FD_206714 | JGI IMG/M metagenome (GOLD analysis project Ga0335069, IMG submission 206714) | Soil microbial communities from Loxahatchee National Wildlife Refuge, Florida, United States - Lox_Sample_1.1 | ecosystem: Environmental > Terrestrial > Soil > Wetlands | place: USA... | reverse complement strand
ACCGTTTTAAGCGGAGGATGCTCTTTAACTTCAGCTTCTACGTTCTTCTCTTTCGTTTCAGCACCGCGCAGTGGAACCTCTGCTTCCGTAGCGGCAGTGGTTGCCGCTTCTTCCGCCTGCTTTGCACCTTGTGCTTCCTCAGTCGCTCCCTTGGCAGCTTCCTTTTCGATGTTAGCTTCGGAGCCGGGAATACCAGCCATATTCTCTTTTCCTAACGTCGCGTTGCCAACCACATTCCCGATTGTTCCGAAAGCGTGACCGATCTTGCCGAAAACTCCAGGGTGAGCGGAATCAATTGAACCCCAAGGGTGAGTCTGCTGGAAATGTGCCTTGTCTTCACGCAGTACGCCTTCAGCGGCAGTGTGCGCTGCGAGCTTCTTCAGGTAATCGGGGTCATTCGGGTTAAGCGCCAGCATTGACGCCCGAGTCGCATTCTCCAGATCGCCAAAGTTCCTCAGCTTCGCGTGATAGTACTCTTTGCCGTGAGCTTCCTGTCCGGGAGGTACAGCGGAGCCTTCAAGATGCGGCTCTGCTGTTTGCGGCATTCCAAGCTGAGGTTCAGGAGTTGTCGACGGAGCAACTGACTCAGGAGTGGGCGGAGCCTCTTCGACGGTCTTCATCGAAGACTCAGGCGTTTCAGGAGTTACGATCATCCCCTTGGCAGGCTTGCCGGTGTCCGAACGCACCATTCCCCCATCTACCGCCTTGATCTTCGGGAGGCCTTCGTCCTGATCGTCCTGTTTCTTCTTGTCGTCGTCAGCCATTATTTTTTCTTGAGAGCGCCAATTAAACCAGACGCAGCATCAAGGCCGCCCACGAGATTCTGGAACCACCCTTGTCGCCCCGCCTGAATCTCGCTGTTGATGTCTTCGTTCTGAATGCCCATTGCTTTTAGTTGCGCTCCAATGTCGGTTCCGAACAGGCCTTCCATTCCAGCCGCACCTTCTTGATTCAGCTTCTTGGCACCCATGATGTCTTCGTTTCCGACGCCAAGGTTGGCTGTACTCATTGCGCGCATTCTGTCGCGAGCGTTCTGGTCAAGCGCCGAAGAGAATCCGGAGGTATTTCTGGTTCTAGCGGCCTGTGAAGCTGCTTCACCCATGGCTGTAGCGCCAGTTCCACCTTCGGCGGCACCAGCGTAATTCAGCATCTCGTTGAGTTGTTCGGGGTTGAAAAGATGGCTCGCATTCATCTCCTGCCGATAAAAGGGGAGAAGTTGCGCGCGCTCCGCATTGGCGTTAGCACCTTCTTCGGTAGCCAGATTGCCAGCAGTTCCGGCAGCTTTTCCAGCTTGTGCTTGCGCTGCACGATCGCATAAAGCCCACTGTCCACAATAGGACTCCCGCTCAATGCTATCGACGGTCATCGACTCGATGTCGATGACTACCTTGCGAATTACCGTGTTCTTTTGGAGTACGTCAGCCATTCGCGATCCTTCGTGAATCCCAAATCTTCAACCAGTCGCTCCCCGAACCGTTCCATGCCAGGCGGAAGCCAGAGCACCGCTTGGTCAACTCCGTTCAGCCACAACGTCTCCATGACGGCCTTGTCGAGCAGGCGGACCGTTTCCAGTTTTTCCTCTGGCGAAGCCCACTCACTTTTGTCCAGCATGAGATAGCATTCGGCTTGTAAGTAGGCACCGCCGAGGGCGCGGACGATTCCGTTGCGTTCAATGACTTTGGTGACAAGGAAGAGTGGTGATTTAAGATCAGGGAAGGCGTAGTCGATGCCGCTTCTCTCATGTATTTCCTTCACTCTCTCCAGATCGGACAGGGTAAAGTCCCTGACCACAACGTCTTCCAACATGAGACTCCCTGATGGTGGTTACAAAAACCTAGACTGTTCGCTTTGGTATGCCCACAGGGCCGCGATTGAGGACTTTCCCTATTCCCTGACCACCTTGCCCAGGACGCGCCGTCCCTGCGGCCTGAGAAGGCAGCAGAGACATGGCCGTGGTGCCTGAAAGCTGTATTGGAGTCGGCCCGAGCGGCGTTCCAAAAACTGTCGGCTTGGCTGGCAAGCTGCCATGCAGTTGCGGTACAGCCCTGAGATAGTAAGTGACCTGCGCGCTATCAGAATCTAGCGCCGGCAGATGTACGAATCCTGATCTGCTGGCACCGGTATCAATCGGATGCGGGGCTGGGAAATTTGGGTCCGTATCCACTTCGGCGACGTATTGAATCCCGCGCTGCAAGGGAACGTTGTGGGTGTGGACAAAATGCAGGATCTCGCCAGGAACCATAAGCGTCCCGTCAGTCATCGTACCTTGAACGTCGATGCTGTCAATCGGTGGAGGAGCTGGAGCACTGCCAAAGACTGCTACCGAGGCATTCTTGGCGACGTTATTGATGGCCGAGATGATCTTCCGCAGCAATGCGCCGTCGAGAGGACGGTCTTGCTCTATTTGTGCAAGTTCGCGGCTGCCATCTAGGAAATTGCTTTGCATTTTATCCAGCCGACGGATTCAATGTTGTCAACTGATCGATTATCCCGACCATGATGAGTTTGCTCAAGTTAAAGGCTGCGCCTGGCGCATTTGTGCTGTAGACGACGTAGACACGATTTCCGGCAATGTTGAGTGGTCGGATGAGATCGTCAATTGGCTGTTCCTGAAGCGCAATTCCTCCCGGAACCGTCCAAGCGTTCGGGTTGAAGACGAGACTGTTCGGATTCAGGATGTAGTTCGGGTACAAATTCAGCGCCGCGGTTCCGGTTCCCGAGATCAGCGTCTGCAATACCGAGAAACGCTTGCGATGGAAGCCTAAAAGCGGATTCTGTGAGGCCTTCGCCGAGTTCACAAAGCCGAATGTCGAATAGGTGCTGTTGATAGCCGCGCCATCATCGCTCAACGCGCCAGGAGTCAACTGATAGATTTTCCCGTTTCCAGCGCCGTTGCAGATTGTCACAATTTGCGAAATCTTGTCTGGCTGGGTGATGAGCCCGATATAGGGAGTCGTGATCTGCCAGAGACTGCATTTCAGGCGCATGTCGGTACACATCAGCGTTCCGAACATGGTAGTGTGCAGGGCGCGGCCGCTGACTAATTCCTGGAAATCATCAAGGCCCTGATAGTTCCACATGATGACTACGTTGGGTGAAGTTGGTGTGGCGTTCACCGGAGCATTCGGCAGCCACCGATTCGGCGTCGGCAACGGGATCGCGCACATGATCCTGCGGTTAGCGAGATCATTTCGCAGAACGATGGTGTGCCCAGCATCCCAGTTGATTGCCTCCCAGATTTCCTTCTGCTGGAAGTCGATCCGCATTGGCTGGCCGCCATTGAATCCAAAGACGCCATTTCGGCAAGCGGTGAGCACCCATTCCTCACCGTAGTCATAAGCGTGAATCCCAATGGCCCCTACGCGGTTCGATACTTCATGAAGCGCCCACCCTCCACCAGGCCCAGAAGGTTCGACTCCTGGAATGTCCTGCGTGACTTGCATGGAAGCCGATTGCAGGAAATACAGTTGGTCATGGAGAACGAAAGCTCCGAATGCAGCTTGGGTGTTATGTGAGGCCAAGCCAAGATTTCCGGTCACCCCATCGAATGCCTCGAAATTGTCGGCATACGAAACTCGGATATTAGTCGTCAGCACCGGATTCGCAGTGGGGAAGATTTCAATGCGATCGATCTGGACGTCACATCCGTAACCGATGTTCTTGGCCCAAACGCGGAGCAGCAGTCCTATCGGGACTCCTTGCGTGAATGGACTGGTCAGTAGCGTCCCGGTGAAGGTCGTGGGCGTCTCGCTCATCGATGCGAAGGGCAGAGTAAACGTTCCGTATGTCGCACCGTAGCCAGTGATGATTCCGGTTCCAGAAATCAGGCCAGTATTGAATTCGGTCAGATCGATGATCAGATTTCCCGTGGTTTGCGCGCTTGGGATAGAGGCTGTCACGCGAACTGAGTACAAGGTGTTCGGAAGTATGATGGGAACGTTATAAGCGTCCTGGTAGGCATTTTGGACGATCATGCCCAAAGTCGCCTGAGTTCCACCAATCGAATTCTTGATGTAGTAAGCGTTTCCGAAGACTGGCGAGACAACCAGTGTCGCACCTACAGCGAGCGGGGTCGCCAGTCCGGAGTCTGCGGTATTCCCGACGTTTCCATGGCTGAATCCCGAAGCACTGCAAGTGAACGACGCTCCATTCGAACTCAGAACGTTGAAGGTGACATTATTCAGGTAAGTCCCAACCGCAAGCCCGGAAATGAACACCTGTTGGCCGACGAAGAACGCATTTACTGCAGTGAACGTCACCACGTTCGAGGTGATCGAAAACGCAGTGATGGTTGCCGGGTTGCCGGAGTTGATATTCGACGCCGCATCAATGCCCCAGCCTAGAGGCGAGAGATTCCCGCCGGCGTTCGGCAGGTATCCACCGTCAAAAGTCAGATTGGTGAAATTGTTGACCTTGTTGAGTTCAAGCCCATAGAACATCCTCTCGGCATAAGCAATGTTCCATGCAGACTCTCCAAGCTCGATTTGGTTGAAGAGATCGTTTCCCTGGACGTCAATCTCTTCGCCCGAAAGCAGCACGGCATCAGTAAATGTGAACTTGAACTGAGTCGTGATGTTGTCGTCGATGTAGGTCGCCGAGTACAGGTACTTTTGATTGTTGATGCTGTAAGAAACCGGGGTATCGATGGTGTAGAAGTTCGGCCCCGGAATTCCGTTCGGTCCCGCACCGGTGAAGGCTATCCAGCGGCGAATGACGTTGGGCGGCCCAATCGGGATATTCGACGCCAGGATGTAGTTTGCGTTGCTGTTGGTGGTAAACGTCACCGGCGCCGAGCAAGGCGTCTTAAAACCGTTCCTGGTCTCAAAGAACACGACTGCCTGGCGGGTTCCGGCTCCAATCGAAGTGTTCGACCCAACGATAGCTACAACGCCAGTGTTGCTGTCATTCCCGTAGATTGGGCTGGTGTTGGTTCCAACCGTCTGGCTACCTGGATCAAATTGGAACTGAGTGCCGGCAGTCTGCGCCTGGCCATCTTCGGCTTCTGCTGGAATCGTCTGTGGGGGAGAGAAGTTGGCGATCGTGAAAGTTCCCGAGTTCGGGCCGCCTGTAACCGAAGCAATCACCGCATCGACGACGTTGAAAACCCCGTTCCCATTCAGCGTCTGAATGACAGTTACTAGCTGGCCTTTTTGCGGGGCAACCGCCGTTCCACTCCCGGACCATGTCCAGCTATACGTCGCCGTCCCGTTGGTCATTTCGGTCTGAGTGATGGAGTAAACCCCGGAAAGCAATGTATTGACGATTGTCCAGGTATCGTTCCAGCCGCTCGGAGAAGCTGTCGTGATAGTGATCTGATCGCCATCGCTAAGTCCGGGGATGGGAGTCTTCACGACCAAAGTGGCGATGGTCTGCTGGTAGTAGCCAGAGGCGTCATCTGGTCCGCCGAAGAACTGATAGTTCGACGACAGTGCCTGAATGGTAAAAAACCAACGCGAATATTCACCGCCAGGGGGAATTCCGATGCCGACACTCGTCACCAGCCAAGTTCCGTTTCCGAAAGGAGCATTGGAGATGTAGACGTAAGTCGGAATTCCGGAGTTGAACGTGTTTACCAAGTCGTTGTCCTGACCTTGGCTGAAGGCGTTGGCGTAATAAACCGTGATTACGTTTCCGGTCTGAGTGCTTCCCGGTCCTGACGACCAGAGCAGCGCCTGAAAGTGCCCCGGATCTTCCGGATCAGACTTTTGCGCGATCTGCTGAATCGACTGGATGTCGTAGCTGTACTGCGGAGTAGCAACGCCGGAGTCAGTCCCTCCCGAATAACCGGAGAACGCTATTTGGAACTGCGTTCCAGAGAGACCTGTTCCGAGAACCGAAAAGGCCTTCCCGTTGAAGAACGTGGAGACGGAGAATCCGCTAAGTTTTACCACTTCTCCTGCGGTGAAAGAGTTTACCGCCTGGAAGGTGACAACTCCACCAGATCCAGACCACGAGCTGATGGTGACCTGGCTTCCAGCACTGCCTGAAACCTGAAACGTAGGCGGCGCGCCGGGTCCGACTTGTGACACCCGATCCAGCGTGTAGCCGCCGGTCGCTGGCTGAGGGTTGTATTGCCGCGGGATGTCTACACCCTGCTCGAGATCGCTGAAGCACATGTACTCAACGTCGTCCAAGGTGGTCGACAGCATGTAGGAGTCGATCGCCACCGTAGGAACCAGCGGCTCGAGCACATGGTTCGCGCTGACTACCTTCTCGCTCCAGATTTGCCCACCAGCATCGAGCGCCACGGTATAAAGATCACCGCCGTCGAGTGGGAACGACTTGACGTAGTGGAAGTCATAGACCTGAATGTAGTCATAGCCGTTAGGCAGACTTCCGCTGGTCGTATCAGGATTGGTGACTGTGACTGTCACCGAACCGGCCGCATGGGGCGGAGTCAAGCAGGTGATGGTCGTACTGTTGACGACAACGATGTTTGTCGCCTGGGGAACCCCGAAAGTTGGGACTGCACCTGTTTGGAATCCAGTGCCGGTGATTGTTACAGCAGTTCCGCCGGCGGTTGGGCCATGATCAGGATCGACACTCAACACGGTAGGATTCGGATTGGATTCCTCGAGTGAGACGGCAACTGAAAGCATCGGGGCCGCTGGACTGATGCTGAACGTCGTTGAGTTGGTTCCACTTGAGACCAAGTAGACACTCCCCGCCTGATTGATGACACCGCCAGCAAGTTCCAGGGAGTCCATAGTACCGGGAGAAGCTCCGGTAATAACTCCACCGCTCCCTGCTCCAGACACACCAGCAAAAATGTAGAAAGTGCTGTGAGCTGAAGCAGCTTGGCTGGCACTGACCCAAGATGAGACGTTTGACCCAGTGTGGTTCTCCGTAAAAGCGTTCAGCGTGTAGGGCTGCGTGCCCGACACTTCATAGACCACAAACGACCATTGCGTTCCAGCCCCGGAACTCCAAATGAGGCTATTGGCCGTGTGTGGGAGCGGCCGGCGGTTCAGGATGATAGCCTCAACGCCATTGCTAGCCACTAATCCAGAGGCGATGAATAAAGAATCCCCTGCGTCGGTTTGCATGGTGATGCCACCAAGCACACCGGATGCGGTAGCGACTACTAGCAGGGCATTGCCTACTGAAGCTGGAGAGGAAAGAGAGAGTGTCCCGCTAGTGATCCCACCGGGGTTTTGGTAGATAGTCTTGTTGACGAGAGTGATCATTCATAGGACTCTTACAAATCGAGCGTGTAGGAAGAAACCAGACCGGGCCGGGTGAATACCGACCCGATCACAAAATCACAGTCAAAACAGAGCGGCGAACCGCCTTCAGGGATGCTCTCCGGCCCGACGTTGGTCACAAGACCCAAAAAAGCATCGAGCACCACGCTCTGTTTTCCCTGCACGGTATGCGACATCCACCACTCCTAGTTGATCTTCGCGAATGTGGCCGTAAATTGAATCGTGTCGTTGATGATGTACTGCGGAATCACCGGACCACCGTATTCAACCAGAGGGCCGCTGGAGTTCGATGAAGCGTCCGCTGAAATGTAGGCGTGAAGGTTCCCGTTCACGTTGTCCCAGATGTAGACGACCCCAGTCGGCTTCGCAGCGACCGATTTCACATCGACATCGATTGGCATGATAGTGCCGGTAGATTGCTGGGTTGAAGATCCTGCGGGAATCGCCTTGATTGCTTCGACATTTCCCCAATTCAGGGGCCAGCCAGTTCCATTTGGCCCAGCCGGGTAAGCGCCAGCGGAAACCGAAATCGTTCCACGAACCGTCTCCGTGCGCTGATCGTTGGTTACGCCTTTCGGGTAACCGTAAACTGTGATGGTCGCTTGCGAATCTGCCATTGTGATACGCCTCCTCAGCGTGATCGGTGAAAGATGCCGCCTTCTCGGCGGGTTTATCTATAGGTGTTTCTATAATTACTGCCAGTTGGCGCCGTTGCCCCAGTCCTGCTGTGAGCCGGTAGCGTAGGCTTGGCGGTGATATTCAATGGTTTGTGCACGTCGGATGATTTCTAGTTTCAGATCGGAGAGCGATGACTCCATGTTGGCCTTGAGATCCTGAACTGGCGGAGTCATGCCAGAGATTGCCGAGGAAATTTTATAGGCCACCTTGTAAGCGAGCGCATCTTCGCAGTCCATGACCGGAACGTAGGTATTGGCAAAATCAATCGTTCCTGAAAACTGCGTCATGGCAGCCTGGTAGCGAATTCTGATCGTGACCGGAGCAATCGATCCAACGAAGAACAGCGCGTCTCCCCCACCTGCGCCAGCGGTAAATGATGCTCCGCCTCTCCACTCCCAGTAGACGAGTGCCCCACCTTGCTCAATAACCGAGGGAAGTCCGGCTTGCGGCTGCTGCATGAGCACAAACGGCAATCCTGAGCCGGTTTGCTGCTCCCACAGTTCGTAAGGGAAAAGCAGGTCGGATGGAAGTTTGGGATTCGCCTGAAGCGTGAGGCCGTCGAAGTAGCCTTGCTGCGACAGGTAGGTCTGGACTCCTGGGCCGGTCGCTCCGTTGGCCGGCAGTGCGATCTGGACGTTGTCGCGGATCAGTGTAGGGGAGCCAACGTTCCTCAACTGCCGGTACAATTCGCGGACTGAGGCGTTTAGTGTAGGAAGAGTCTGAGGAGAAGTGTCCGTCGTAATTTGACCGGCTCCATCGTTTAGCCAGTCATTCATGTAGATTCTTGCGAGATTTAGGATCGTCTCTAGTGACGGGTAAGTAGTAGTTATGGCGGTCATTTAGGACTCCCTGCTCGCGTGAGCGAACCGCTTTTCAGCCTTGAACTTGTTGCACCAGTCCCCAGCCTCGATGTGCCCTTTCACGATCTCGCAGCCATTCTTATGGAGCACTTGGAAGTGGACGCATTGGGAGCAGTGATTCGCTCCCTTTGCTGGGTGTTCGAACTGGACTTCGCTCTTGTCGAATTGCTGCATAAAAGCATCTGCGGCTATCCTCCGAGCTTATTCGGTGGAGTCTCAATCGCCCTTTCGGCCAACAGAGTTTTCACCGCAGAAGGTCGTTAGGCGCTTTTCTTGTCCCATCGGAACTCGTCCGGGACATCCTCGATTTTCTTCACGCCAGCCCGATAAGCTGCCATCCAGCCTTCCTGTGTCGGCTCGATGCAAACAAATCCCAATTCCTTGTTGACGTGGAACGGACGGCCAGCCTGTTTCTGCTCGCCGCAGTTTCGGCATGTCTCAGGACGGGTTTGCTGCTTGCGCCAGGACACCATTTCGCCAAAGTATTCAGCCGCGTAAGCGAAGTCGGGATTGCTTGAGATTTCCTCGGTCAACTTGACCTTGTCGGTAAGTTCCAAGGTGCGCGCCTTCTCCAAGAGAGACTTGTAGCGGCGCTCCATGCGCTCAATCGCCTTGCGAACTTCCTCGGCCGGAGGCGGAACGAACAAAGCGGCCGAACCGCAGACTTCCTTACCGTCTTTCGAAAGAGGCCGGCTGCACCGATCGCCTTTATTCGGGTAGTATCCGCACTTGGCACAGCGTCTGGGTTCATCTCTGCCGGCGATAGTGAAGAACACTCCACTATGCGACAGATCATTGCCGATACTCAGAACCTGTTCTGGCCTGATCTGGGTATCGAGCGAAAAACTCATGTTGTTCGGGTTGACGATGTCCATCACGTACCGGCGAGCATCAACCTGCAATGTCCCGATCTCCGAAGACTGATCATCAAACTTCGGCATGAGGATGGGCTGCGGGTAAGCCGTCACGTAGTGGTACTTCTCGTTTGGCTTCATCCCGGCAACAACCGGATCGTCGTCGACTACTCCCTTGATGGTCACATCCTGCCGGGGTCCGACTCTTTCGAACGTCCGGACCGAGACGTTGAACATGTAAATGTAGTAGTCAGGGATGTGCCGCGGCTGCCAGGCCATGCCCGAGTACGGGAGGTTACCGCCTAAAGCTGTAGTGGAGGCTTTGTGAACGCTGGTGATTTCTGCTGTGGTTGCCATTGAGACTCCTTCTCGTAGGTGGTTGGAAAACCGCCACCTAGCGAGTCTGGAGTCCCAGCCTGAAGTTTTTGGCCGAATTGGCTACCTGCGTCCAGCTACGCTGCAAGTCAGCCATTTTCTTGTCGATGACCGTCGATCGGATGCCCTGTCTGGCGTAGGATACAGCCCCAGTGAACGGCAGGGCCTTGTCGCGCAGGTGCCGCTCGACTTCCGCGGTTTTCTCATCCTCGGCTCTGCGTCTGGCTTCGATATGAGCGATCATCCGCTTCTCGGCGGAGATTTCCTTCGCCTTTATGATCAGCGGCATCACCAGGTCAAACACGCGGTTACTGAGAGGCATCGTATGAAATTCCAGCTTGCCGTTTACCATCTCGTGCCATCTGAGACTAAACATGAGCTCGTACCGACCAGAATATGGGTACTCCCCGAGAAGCTGGAGTCCGGTGGCTTCGTCGTAATTCGCTACGTAGTATGACTCTGGACTTCCGTACTCAATCGCCTCGTGAAACTGCCCAAGGCACCAGCACGGCTCGTTTGACCCGCGAAGCAGACGGCGGTAGCCGGTGAAAGCAGCCTCATCTACCGACCATGAGCCACCAGAGATGAATGAGCCTTCTCCGTGACCGTATTGTGACCACCACACAACGAAATTATTTTGCCCATAACGGTTTTCGCCGCCAAATTCACGCAGTCGAAGATTGAATTCTTCGGGCGGCATATTTCTTTCCGGACCGACGATCCTCCAAGTCACAGCAGCCCCCTATGGGAAGCGATGTCCCGAACAAGTGCATAAAATTCGCTTTCACTTAGTTCTAGTTTTGCCTTGTTCGCCTCGATACAGCAAGGC
>Ga0335069_10015095_pt1 | contig 10802 bp, 7 predicted proteins | sample Lox_Sample_11_FD_206714 | JGI IMG/M metagenome (GOLD analysis project Ga0335069, IMG submission 206714) | Soil microbial communities from Loxahatchee National Wildlife Refuge, Florida, United States - Lox_Sample_1.1 | ecosystem: Environmental > Terrestrial > Soil > Wetlands | place: USA: Florida... | reverse complement strand
ATTTTGCGGGGTTACGGTTATGGCGGAAGGCGAGGAGGCGGAACGGTTGGGTAGTCTGCCGATCGAAGTCCTGTTTGCAGAAAAAAGCGAGGACCCGGAGACGGAACAACTTCTGGAAACCTTTCAGCGTTGGGGCATCCGTCATCTGCGGGAACTGGCGGCATTGCCTGAAGTCGCACTGAGCGAGCGCCTTGGGCAGCAAGGACTGTTTTTACAAAAACGGGCGCGAGGGACGGCTGCGCGTACGCTGGTCCCAGTCGAGCCGCCGCTAAATTTCGCGGAAGCGGTTGAGTTGGAATACCCGCTGATGCTGCTGGAGCCACTGGCATTTTTATTGAGCCAGTTGCTGGAAAAAGTGTGCGCGCGCCTGGAGGCCCGAGCCCTGGCCACGCAGGAAATTCAGCTGGAACTGGAGTTGCAAAATGGGTGGCAGGATGATGACAGCACACCCGACAAGGGGACGGAGGCCATTGCCCGTCCAATCCACAAAGACCGGCAGCGGTTTCGCCGCACGCTTCGTCTTCCGGTTCCGCTGCTCGATCCCAAAACTTTTCTCAAGCTGCTGCAACTGGATTTGAAGGCCCATCCTCCGGGAGCTCCGATCATAAAAATCCAGCTCTCGGCGGAGCCGGTGCGGCCGCGGGCGGCGCAGAATGGACTTTTTCTTCCGCCGTCGCCGGAACCGGAAAAGCTCGAACTCACGCTGGCGCGTATCGCCGGAATTGTTGGCGAAGACCGGGTGGGATCCCTCCAACTGCTGGACACCCACCGTCCCGAAGGATTCCGCATGCAGCGTTTCACAGCGAATGACGCGTCAGAGAAATCCAGCACCAAGAAGAAAACTTCGCCGTCCCCAGCTGCCCGGGATTCTGACGATCTGGTGACCGCCTTGCGCATGTTCCGGCCGCCACTTTTCGTTGTGATCACCATGCGGGAAGGACAGCCGTCGCACATTACTTGCTCAAAACGCAATGAAATCTGCGGCGAGATTCTCTGGGCGGCGGGGCCCTGGCGCTCCACCGGAGACTGGTGGGAGCAGGAAGGCTGGGCCCGCGACGAATGGGACATCGCGGTGCAGCAGGCAAGCGGCATCGCACTCTACCGCCTGGTCCGCGACCTCCTCACCGGACGATGGCTGGCGGAAGGAATGTATGACTAGATCAGCTGTCAGCTTAAAGGCTGAATCTTTCGTGGCGACTGAGGCTGCTAGCTGACGGCCGAGTGCTGACAACTGAGTGTTGCTATGTACATCGAGCTGCACGCCCGCTCTGCCTTCAGTTTTCTGGAAGGCGCTTCCCTGCCCGAAACTTTGATTACGGCCGGCGCCAATTTTCAAATGCCGGCTATGGCGCTGCTCGACCACGACGGCGTCTATGGCTCACCCCGCTTTCACATGGCAGCCCAAAAAGCAAAGCTGAAGGCGCACGTCGGGGCGGAGGTAACCTGTGAATACTCAGCACTCCTGAGTGCAACGACCGCCGCGCGGCGCCCCGTGCATTTCCGCCTGCCCCTGCTGGTCACTTCTCGCGCGGGCTATCAGAACCTGTGCCGCCTGATCACCCGGATGAAGTTGCGCGCTGCGAAAAATGAAGGCGCCGCACGGGACGAAGAATTACACGAGCATGCCAAGGGTCTCATCTGTCTGACCGGCGGCGAGGAAGGCCCTTTCGCCTCGGCCCTGGCTAACGGTGGCATGAAAGGAGCGCACGCGTGCACCGAACAACTGATCGGAATATTCGGCCGTGAAAATGTTTACGTCGAGCTGCAGCGCCATTTCCATCGCGAGCAGGAAGCCCGCAATCGTGCCGCGGTCGAAATTGCCCGCGCGCTCCAGCTTCCGTTGCTGGCCACCAACGGAGTTCACTACGCCACCCCTGCCGAGCGGGAGCTGTGCGACGTCTTTACCGCGATCCGCAACCACTGCACGCTGGCCACGGCTGGGCGCCTGCTGGCGCGGAATTCGGAGCGCTATTTGAAATCGCCGCAGGAGATGCAGGCGCTCTTCGCCGATCTTCCCGAAGCCATTGCCAACACAGTGGAGCTTTCTTCCCGCCTCGAATTCACTCTGAAGGATCTGGGATATGAGTTCCCCAAGTATCCCGTTGCCGCAGGCGAAACCATGGCGTCTGTCTTGCGCGAGCGTACGCGCGAGGGCTTTGAGCAGCGCTATGGCCGGGCCCCGGCAGAGCTCAAGGACCGTGCCCGCCGCCAGATCGAACGTGAGCTGAAGCTGATCGAGAAGCTGCACCTCGAGGGCTACTTTTTGATTGTCTGGGATCTGACCCGGTATTGCCGCGAGGAGAAAATTCTGGTGCAGGGCCGTGGTTCCGCGGCCAACAGCGCAGTCTGCTATTCGCTGGGCATCACCGCCGTCGATCCAGTCCGTATGGAGTTACTCTTCGAACGCTTTCTTTCCGAAGAACGGGGCGAGTGGCCGGATATCGACCTCGACCTGCCCAGTGGGGACCAGCGTGAACGAGTGCTCCAGTATCTGTACAAGCGCTATGGCGAGGGCGGCGCCGCCATGACCGCCAATGTCATCACCTATCGCAACCGCATGGCTGGACGCGAAATGGGCAAAGCTCTGGGCTTCGATCTGGAGACCCTCGACAAAGTTTCCGCCGCGGTCTCCACCTGGGAGTATCGCGACTCCCAGGATGGGTTCGACCACCGCTTTCGCGATGCCGGCCTCGATTTACAGCATCCGCGGCTCCGCAAGTATTTCGAGCTGTGCGTCGCGGTGCAGGATTTGCCGCGTCATCTCGGCCAGCACTCGGGCGGTATGGTGATTTGCCAGGGGCAACTGGATTCGGTCGTCCCTCTGGAACCGGCGTCCATGCCGGGGCGCGTCGTGGTGCAGTGGGATAAGGAAGATTGCGCGGACCTGGGCATCGTTAAAGTCGATCTGCTGGGGCTGGGCATGATGGCGGTGCTCGAGGAGTCCCTGCAGCTGATTTGCGATCACTATCGGGGAAAAATCGATCTGGCTCATCTGCCGGCCGATGATCCTTTGGTCTATTCGACCCTGCAAAAAGCCGATACCGTCGGCATGTTCCAGGTGGAAAGCCGGGCGCAGATGTCGTGCCTGCCCCGCCTGCGTCCGAAGTGCTTTTATGACATTGTGGTGGAGGTCGCCATCATTCGTCCTGGCCCGATCGTCGGCCAGATGGTGAATCCTTATTTACAGCGGCGCCAGGGACGGGAGGCCGTCCACTACCCGCATCCTTCGCTCGAATCCGTATTGAAGCGCACACTGGGCGTTCCGCTTTTTCAGGAGCAGTTGCTGCGCATTGCCATGGTGGCCGCCAACTTCAGCGGCGGTGAGGCGGAAGAATTGCGCCGGGCCATGGGATTCAAGCGCTCGCAGGCGCGCATGAAAGAAATCGAAGCCCGGCTTCGCTCCGGCATGACCCGTAACGGCATTCCGCAGGAAGCCCAAGAGCAGATCATCCTTTCCATTACTTCTTTTGCGCTCTATGGATTCCCCGAGTCGCACGCCGCCAGTTTTGCCCTTATCGCTTATGCCAGCGCTTATTTGAAGTGCCATTACCTGGCCGCCTTCACCGCGGCTTTGCTCAACAATCAACCCATGGGCTTTTATCGTCCGGCCACGATTGTGAAAGACGCCCAGCGGCACGGCCTGAAAGTATTGCCGGTGGATGTGATGCGCTCGGAATGGAATTGCACGCTGGAAGAAGTCGCGGCTGCGTCCAGCGTCGTTCGTCCTTCGTCGTTGGCGGTTGGCCGTTGGCCGAAAACCGTTGGCCAAACCGGTTCTGATGCGGCAGCCGCGGAGCGGCCAGAGAATAAAGCCCATGGCGCAAGCCGTGGAACAGCCCGCCAAGATGAATCAGCCCCGAAGGGGCGAAAGAGTTTCGCCATGCGGCTCGGTCTCCGCTACGCCCGCGGCCTGCGCGAGGAACCGGCGCGCGCGCTGGTGCAGCAACGCCAGGTAACTCCTTTTGCTTCCATTCGCGATCTGACTCATCGCGTTCCCGAGTTGCACAAAAACGAATTGACTACACTGGCGGAGATCGGAGCGCTGAATTCGGTTTCAAGTTTCGAGTTTCCAGTTTCAAGAGAGGAGGATCGATTGGGTCAACGACCGCGAGCGAACAACCAGCGACTCGAAACCCGAAACTTGAAACTGCCTCTTCATCGCCGCGATGCGCTCTGGCAGGTGGAGCGGGCCGTTCGCCGCGCCGGCCCCCTGCTGGATCCATTGCCCGAACCAGACACAACTTCTCCATTGCGCCCGATGAATGCCGAGGAACGGCTGGTGGCCGACTTTCACGGTACCGGTATGACCGTTGGACCCCACCCGGTGGCCTACCACCGCGGACGCTTGAACGCTCTGGGAGTTCGCAAGGCCAGCGAACTCAGCCAAACTCCCAACGGCCAATACTTAAGGATTGGAGGATGTGTGATTGCCCGGCAGCGCCCGGGTACGGCCAAAGGATTTGTCTTTTTGAGCCTGGAGGATGAAACCGGAGTCGCCAATACGATCATCCACCCGGATTTATTCCAGAAGAACCGTCTGCTGATAACTTCCGAGGCATTTCTGATGATCGAAGGGGTGCTACAGAATCAGGACAATGTGATTTCGGTAAAGGCTCGCCATGTTTATCCCTTACTTATCACGCATGCCGAAACCGAATCTCATGACTTTTACTGATCCCGTTGCAACATATTGTTGCATTCCACAACACCCATCCCTCCCTTAAGAGCATCAATAAAAGAAATTTATATTTCAGCAAAATTAATTTTGTGCCCCTTCGTGCGCACTTCCACAGCTTGCCGGTTTATGATGAGTTCATACTCGTCACACAAGAGTTGTGGGGCCCATCAGTCGTGGTCGTTGTGTTTCTGAGTAATCATAAATTACTAAACGAACTGTATTCGTAAGGAGTACCGATATGCCAAGAACCAAGAACCCGCGCAGCACCAATACCGCCACCAACAAGCAAGTCATCACCATGCCGGAAGCTGTTTCGACACCGCAGATTCGCCGGGGTCCCGGGGCTAGCGTTGCCACGCCCATTGATCTGGATGCACAGATCCGGGAACGGGCGTACGCATTGTACGAAGAGCGAGGTCGCATACCGGGCCAGGAAAACGAAGACTGGCTGCGAGCCGAGCGCGAAGTGCGGGCCCGCTATAACCCGGCGCAGACTGCCTAAAAGCAGGCAACCGCCTGAGTCTCTTAGTTATGGCAAGGCGTTCCACGCCCTACAGGCCGTGGCAAAAGCTCTGCTTGCGAAAGCTCTGGTCACCCTCCGGAAGTGGCTGTGGTAACGGGTGACCCTCGAACGCTTTCCGGCCTCTCGTTGCGATCCAGAGGCACCCAAGGGCTTAAACCCTGACCTTTCCGGTTGCCTGTGCAGGTAGTTTCTGAAAAAATGGCGTGGGGCTCCCCCACATGTCACAAATTGGTAGTTTTGCTCTTCTGCTGGCGTTAGCGCTGAGCGTTTATTCGTTTCTGGGCGGAATTCTGGCTCTTCTCCGCGAGCGGGAGGCGTCCTCCGCCCGTCTTAGCGAAACCGCCCGCCGCGCCGGCATTGCGACCTTTGCGGTGGTCCTTCTGGCTGCGGTGGTAATGGTCGTAGCCGCCTTCCAGAATGATTTCTCGATCGCTTACATCTTTCACCACAGCAACCGCGACCTCCCGGCTCCTTACAAGTTCGCCACCTTATGGTCGGGGCAGGAAGGATCCCTGTTGTTCTGGTCGCTCCTGCTGTCGGCGTACGGGTTGGTGCTCCGCCTGCGCTACAAGACCGACGTGCGGTTGTTTGCCTATGCGTCGGTGATCATCGCGGCGGTGCAGATTTTCTTTTTACTCGTGCTGAATTTTGCCGCCAACCCCTTTGGCGTGATGCAGGGGTCCTTGCCCGCCGACGGCAACGGCTTGAATCCTCTGCTGCAATATCCCGAAATGGTGATCCATCCGCCGATGCTTTACCTGGGTTACGTCGGCTTCACCGTCCCGTTCGCCTTCGCCCTCTCAGCGCTGATCATGCGCTACCCGGGAGAAAAGTGGATCCAGATCACCCGGCGCTGGACGATGGTGACTTGGGGCTTCCTGACTTGCGGCATCTTCCTGGGCGCTCATTGGGCCTATTCCGTCCTGGGATGGGGCGGATATTGGGGGTGGGACCCGGTCGAAAACGCCTCGCTGATGCCATGGCTCACCGGCACCGCCTTTCTGCACTCGGTGATGATGCAGGAGAAGCGCGGCATGTTGAAGACCTGGAACATGTGGCTGATCTTCTCCACCTTCATGCTCTCGATCTTCGGCACTCTTCTGACCCGCAGTGGCCTGGTCAGTTCCGTCCATGCTTTCGCGCAGTCTTCGATCGGCGACTGGTTCTCCGCATTCCTGGCTTTGATTTTCGCCACCTGCGTCTTCTTCTACGTGAAGAATTCGTCGCACTTGCGCAGCGAGCACAAACTGGAGTCACTGATTTCGCGGGAATCCAGCTTCCTCTTCAATAACCTGCTGCTGCTGGTGGCCTGCTTCACCGTGCTGTGGGGCACGCTGTTCCCGAAGATTTCCGAGTGGATTCAGGGGAACAAGGTCACGGTGGGCCCTCCCTTCTTTAATCGGGTGAATATTCCGGTAGCGCTGCTTCTGCTGTTGTTAACGGGGGTGGGACCACTGCTGGCTTGGAGGAGAACTTCCGTAGAGAGTCTGAAGCGAAACTTTATGTGGCCCGCACTCGGCGCTCTCGCCACCGGCGTGCTGCTCGTGGCGCTGGGCATGCGGCCGTGGAATGACGCCTCCTACCTCTATTCGCTCATGACCATCATGCTCTCGGTGCTGGTGGGCTTGACGGTCATCTCCGAATTTATCCGCGGCGGTCTGGTGATCGCCCGACACACCGGCCAGAATCTCGTGGCCTCCATGGTCCATCTCGCGCACCGCAACACCCGCCGTTACGGCGGATACATCGTGCACTTCGGCGTGATCGTCATCATGATCGGGTTCGCCGGATCTGCCTTCAATCGCGATGCGGAAAAAGAGATGGGCTTCGGTGACCGGATGACGATCGGCCCCTACACTCTGGTCTGCCAGTCTTACACCCAGGACGACAATCCCAACTACGGCAGCGAGTGGGCCGTCATCAACGTTTTTAAAGGCGGAAAGCAACTCGGCACCCTGAATCCGGAACGGCGGTTCTTCAAGGCCAGCCAGCAGACGTCCACCATTCCCTCGGTTCGCTCCACACCTGCCGACGATCTGTATCTCGTGTATGAGGGGCAGAACCAGGACACCGGGCGTCCAATCATCAGGGCCCATCTGAATCCTCTCGTGATGTGGATCTGGGTCGGAGTCTGGATCATGATCGCAGGAACCCTGATTGCCCTGATTCCCAATGCGGTTCCAGTGCGGGTGCCGGCTCCGGTGCGCTTGCAGGCACAGCCGGTTGGAGTGGGAGACTAACGTGCCAGCCGGGTTGAATTCGCGAATAATCTTCCTGAAGCGGTTTCTGCAAGCGGGCTTGCTGGCCGTCGCCGTCGTGCTTTTCGCCGGCGCAGGAGACGACTCCGCCCGCTTCAAGGATCTGGGCCACCGCCTGATGTGCGCCTGCGGATGCAATCAGATCCTGCTGGAGTGCAATCACGTCGGCTGCGCCTATTCCGATCGCATGCGGGCCGAACTCATCACTGCTGTCGATCGCGGCGACAACGACGACTTGACGCTGCAATCGTTCGTACAGAAATACGGGCCCACGGTGCTCGCAGCTCCCACCAAGACCGGCTTTGACCGCGTGGCGTGGATCACGCCCTATGTCGCTCTTCTGCTGGGCCTGACATTGGTCACTTTCATCGTGCGCGCCTGGAGATCGCGTCCGCTCGTGCTGCCTGCCGATACTCCGCTCCCGGTGCATGGCACGGAGTTGGAGCACTTTCGGGATCAGGCCCGGAAGGAGACCGACCTATGACGATGGCCTTACTGGTTTGCATGCTGGTCACCTTCGGCACGCTGGTCTACGTCTTTTACCTTCCGGGCAAGCTATACCTGGGCCCGCAAAAGACCCGCCTTTCCTACTTGCGCGAGCGCAAAGAGGCGATCTACGAGAATCTCCGCGATTTGAACTTCGAGTACAAGGCAGGAAAATTTCCCCAGACCGACTACCATGCGATGAAGACATCGCTGGAAGAGGAAGCGGCTGCGGTTTTAGCGGAGATCGCCCATTTAGAGGAAGCGGCCAGCGCCGCATTCAGCAATCGCAAAGGAGCGAGAGTTTGAAATCATCCCTGTTGGTGAGGATCGGCATAGAGCGACAAGTCGACAAAATTTTCGTTTTCGCCTTCGGCCTCATTTTTCTGTCGATTTGCGCATCCGCGAGCTTTGCTCAAACCCTCACCGGCACCGTCACCAATGCCACCAGCAACAAGCCGGCGGCCGGAGACGATGTGGTTCTTCTGAGCCTCTCCCAGGGCATGCAGGAAGCCGGACGCACGAAAACTGACTCTCAGGGGAAATTCAGCTTAAAGCTCGACGACGCCAGCAGTCCGCACCTGGTTCGGGTCATCCACCAGGATGTCACTTATCACCGGATGGCGCCTCCGGGAACGTCTTCGGTCGAAATCGAGGTATATGACGTCGCCAAGAAGGTGCAGGGGATCGCGGTGACAGCGGACGTCATGCGCTTCTCGGCGCAGGAAAATACCTTGCAGGGAATCCGGCTGTTCGCGGTGAACAATACTTCGAGCCCGCCGCGCACCCAAATGGGCGATCAGAATTTCGAGTTCTATCTGCCCGATGGCGCGGACGTGGACCAAGCGATGGCGATGACCGCCGGCGGCCAGCCCATCAACACCTCGGCCGTTCCGCAGAAAGAGAAGAATCGCTACGCTTTCATTTTTCCCCTGCGGCCGGGAGAAACCCAGTTTCAGATCGCTTTCCACATGCCCTACAACGGGCAGGCCAGCATCAATCCAAGGGCCCTGTACGGGGCGCAGCACTTTGTGGTGATGCTGCCGAAGTCCATGCAATTCACCGCCGGGCAAGGCACGGCTTTTCAATCGATGAACGACCCCCGGCAATCGGATGCCGTCGTCGAGGTCGCTTCGAATACTACCGTGGGCCAACCCCTGGAATTCTCTGTCTCCGGGACTGGGATGCTCAACGAGGGTAGCGGTGACAGCCAAGCCTCCTCCCCGGGAGCAACCGCGGGGCGGGACTCGCGTCCCGGTGGCGGCCTGGGCCCACCGATCGATGCTCCCGATCCTCTCGAGAAATATCGCTGGTACATCTTGGGTGGCTTTGGCGTAGTGTTGACGGCAGGGGCGATCTTTATTTTGGGAAGGTCCAAGAGCGTCCCGGTACCGGATTTTGCGCCTTCCGACATCGAGCTTCCTGAAACTCCCCGCGAAGTAAAGCCCAAAGCTAAACCCGCAGGAGATCGCTCCGGCTTGTTGCTTGAGGCGCTGAAAGAAGAGATCTTCCAACTCGAGGTCGAGCACAAACAGGGACGCATTTCGCAGCAGGAGTACGAGAAAGCGAAAGCCGCCCTGGATCAGACGCTGGAGCGCGCCGTAAAGCGCGGCACTGCCAAAGTCACTTAATCAGCGAGCGCCGGCGCCAGGGTAGGCGGGGCGGCTCACCGCAAATCCTTGTTCACCGCAAATCGTTGCTCTCAAGGCACTTCCTTCGCCTTGAATCCGCAGCTCAAGGCCTGCGGCCGGTACTGCATCCTGCCGCTTCAGGTACCATCTAATAGATCGACAGTAAGGAAAGAAAAATGGGGAACACATTCAAGACCGCGTTTCTGTTGACGCTGCTCACGCTGCTTCTGATGTTCATCGGCCGGGCGTTCGGAGGCCAGAACGGCATGCTGCTGGCCCTGGCGTTTGCCGCCGTGATGAACTTTGTGTCGTACTTCTACTCCGACAAGATCGCGCTGGCGATGTATCGCGCCCAGCCGGTTACCCGCGAGCAACTGCCGCGGGCTTACCAGGCAGTGGAGCGGTTGACCCAGAAAATCGGCATCCCGATGCCGAAGATCTACGTGATTCCGACAGAGTCGCCGAACGCTTTTGCCACCGGCCGCAATCCCCAGCATGCTTCGGTTGCGGTCACCCAAGGCATATTGGACCTCTTGAACGACGAAGAACTGGAAGGGGTGCTGGCCCATGAACTGGGTCACGTCAACAATCGTGACATCCTGATCAGCTCGGTGGCGGCGACAGTTGCCGGCGCCATCACCATGTTGGCCAGCATGGGTCGTTGGGCCATGATCTTTGGCGGAATGGGCGGCCGTGATGATCGCGACCGCGGCGGCGGCTTCGCAGCTTTGCTGATGCTGATCCTCGCGCCGATCGCCGCGACGCTGATTCAACTCGCGGTGTCGCGCTCGCGCGAGTACCAGGCTGACGCCACGGGCGCTCACTTCACCGGCAATCCGTATGCTCTGGCCAGCGCTCTATCGAAGCTCGATGCCTACTCGCGCCGCCTGCCGCTGCAGGCATCTCCTTCAACCGCGCACTTGTTTATTATTCAGCCTTTGCTGGGTGGGATGAGCTTTGGGAACCTGTTCTCTACGCATCCGCCGATTGCCAAGCGGATCGAGCGCCTGACCGGACGCCCGGCGGAATTCATGCAATAGACATTCCACGATTTGGAGGAGGGGCGTCCTCGCCCGCGCGGAGTATCCCGGCAGCAACATTTGGCAGCGCGAACCAGCCAAGCGCCAACGCCCTCCATTCCCACACCTCAGTAACCGGAACCGTCTGCGCAGCCATAGTAGAATTTCTTTAATGTCTCCGGAAACCGCCAGCGCCGTCTCGCACCGTGC
>Ga0335069_10015094_pt1 | contig 10802 bp, 5 predicted proteins | sample Lox_Sample_11_FD_206714 | JGI IMG/M metagenome (GOLD analysis project Ga0335069, IMG submission 206714) | Soil microbial communities from Loxahatchee National Wildlife Refuge, Florida, United States - Lox_Sample_1.1 | ecosystem: Environmental > Terrestrial > Soil > Wetlands | place: USA: Florida... | reverse complement strand
CAACGCCGCCGCGCGTCCCTCCGGGCTCAGTGTCCGCCCCGCCGTCGCCCCGTCCATCGGCCCGAACTACGGATCGACCCGGCGCGGCGCTTGAGCGTGTCGGGGCCGACCGCTTACAGTCCTGGTTCCGTCCGCGTGAGGGGGTCGATGGCTCACCCCGGCTACCAGTCGGCCGCCCGGCACCCCGGCCAAGGGGGGCCGTCGGCGCTGCCTCCGGATCCGCTCGCCGAGCCGCCGCGGCCCGAGCGCGTCGTCTTCACCGTCGGCGCGACCGCCTACCGGCGCCGCCACCTCGTCACGGCCGCCCGGGTGAGGGGCGAGTGGGAGCCGCTCGTCCGCGAGGCGCGGGAGGAGCTGGCCTGTGCCGCCCGAGCCGCCGAGTGCGGCGACCCGCTCGAGCAATCCGTGGTCTCGGCCGCGAGGGCGGCGTTCCGCCGGTCCGCGGGGCTGCTCGCCGCCGACGATCTCGAGGCCTGGCTGGCCGAGCGCGACGTGGCCGTCGCGGACTGGCTCGCGCACACGCGCAACCGGCTCCTCCGGGACGCGTGGCTGTACGAGCTCGACGCGCTGCCCCGGGCTGCCGCCCCGAGTGATCCCGAGCTCGCCCGCGCCGCCTGGACGCTCGCCGTCTGCGACGGGGCGCTCGGAGAGATCGCGGAGCGGCTCGCGGTCGAGGCGGCCGCCGAAGCGGCGCTCTCGCCGCGGCACGGCGCCGAGCTCGATCCCGACACGCTCGCGGACGCCGACGTCACGCCGGCCACGCTCGAGCGCAGGCGGATCGCAGGAGAACGGCTCGTGGAGCAGGCGGTGACGAGCGCACGTGTCGCGCGGGAGATCGAGGCGCACCGGCTCGGCTGGACGACGGCCGACTGCGTGCTCCTCGTCCACCCGGACCCCGACGTGCTTCGGGAGGCGGCGCTCTGCGTCGTCGAGGACGGGCTCGAGCTCGAGGCGGTCGCGCGAGCGGCCGGCGGGGAGCTCCGCCGGTCGAGGCTCGTGCTCGGAGAGCTCCCGCCCGACGTCGCCGCCCGCCTCTTCGCGACCGAGCCCGGCGAGCTGCTCGGGCCGCTCGCGGTCGAGTCGACAGGCTGGCTCGTGCTCCTCGAGGCGAAGACGACGCCGTCGACGGCCGAGCCGGAGATTCGCGAGCGCGCCGTCGGTCTGATCGCCGCACGCGAGCGGGCGCGCGCGGTCGACGACTGGGTCCGCTGGCATGAGCGCCTCTGAGCTCGCCGCCGGCGAGGGCACGCTCGCCTCGGTTCCGCTGCTCCGCTTCGCCTCGCCGGAGGCCCGCAGCCTGATCGAGGCGTGCTTCGTCGCCGAGGCGTACGCGTTCGGGTCGACCATCGTCCGCGAGGGCGAGGACGCCGACGCGTTCTTCGCCGTCACGAGCGGTCGCGCCCGTGTGCTCAAGCGCGGCGACCACGGCGAGGAGGTCCCGCTCGGGACGCTCGGACCCGGCGACTCGTTCGGCGAGCTCGCCCTCGTCGAGCGCACACCCCGGACGGCAACGGTGCGCGCGAGCTCGGCGGTGGAGGTGCTCCGCCTCGACCGGGCCGTCTTCGACGCCCTCCTGCGAACGAACGACGCGGTCCGCGAGGCGGCCTCGCTCGCGACGCGTCACCACCGGCTCCTCTACTTCCTCCGGCTCAACTCGGCGTTCGGCGAGCTCCCCGACGACGGCATGGCAAGGCTGCTCGAAGGGCTCCGGCCCGCCTCGCTCGCCGCCGGAGAGCGCGTCTTCGCCGAGGGCGACCCGCCGGGCTCGATGTACCTCGTCGCGCAGGGACGGCTGATCGCGCGCCGCGCCGGCGAGCCGATCGACTACTACCGCCGCGGCGACTTCTTCGGCGAGCGGTCGCTGCTTCGTGAGGAGCCCCGGCACGCGACCGTCGAGGCGGTGTCCGCCTGCGAGCTGCTCGAGCTCCCGCGCGAGCTCTTCACCGAGCTCTACGCCGAGCACGAGGCCTTTCGCGCCCGCGTCGACGAGCAGGTCGCCGGGTACGAGTACCGCGAGACGGCACGTGTGCCGCTCGACTTCGCGGACGAGATCCTGCCGGCGGCCGCCGAGGCCGACGCCGAGCTCGTCGAGGAGGTCGAGGAGGCGGCGGCGGAGACCGGAGAGGCGCCCGAGGACGCCGGACCGCTCGCCGACGCCGTCTTCACCCGCCCGGCGCGGCCGCCGCGGAGGTTCCCGCACGTCTACCAGGTCGACGTCGCCGACTGCGGCGCCGCGGCACTCACGATCGTGTGCCGCTCCTTCGGCCGGAACGTGAGCCTCGCCCGGGTCCGCCGCGAGGTGCACACCTCCACCGACGGCACGAGCCTCGCCGGCATCGCGCGCGGCGGCGAGCGCCTCGGGCTCGCCGTGAGGACGCTGAAGGCGTCGAAGGCGTCGCTCGACGAGCTGCCGTTGCCCGCGATCGCACACTGGCAGGGGAACCACTGGCTCGTCGTCTACGACACCGACGAGCGCCGCGTCCGCGTCTCCGACCCGGCGAAGGGACTCCGCTCGATCCCGCGGGACGAGTTCGAGCAAGGCTGGTCCGGCTTCGTCGCGCTCGTGGCGCCGACGCCCGCGCTCGCAGAGGTCGAGGAGGGCGGCGCCGGGGTCGGCTGGGTCGTCGACTTCTTCCGGCCGCACTCGCGGGCGCTCCTGCAGGCGCTGCTGCTGGGGCTCGTCGCAGCCGGGCTCGAGATGACGATCCCCCTCTTCAGCGGCGTGATCGTCAACCGCGTCGTCGGGAACCGCGACTACCGGCTCCTCGACCTGATCGTGCTCGCGATGGTCGGTACGCTGCTCCTGACCGCGGGGGTGGCGCTGCTCCAGCGCTACCTCCTGAGCCGGATCACGGTCAGGATCGACCGCGAGGGGCTCGCCTTCCTCGCCGGCAAGCTCTTCGCCCTCCCGGCTCACTACTTCGCGACGAGACGCATCGGCGACATCGACCAGCGCCTCGGCAGCCTCCAGCAGGCGCGGCAGTTCCTCGTCCAGGTCGGCGGCCAGGTCGTGACCGCCGCGACGCAGCTCGTCGTCGCCGTCGTCGTCATGGCGTTCGTCAGCCCCCTGCTGACGCTCGTCTTCCTCGCGACCGTGCCGCTCTACGTTGTCCTCCTGCGGGCCTCCTCGAGCCGGCTGAAGCCGCTCGTCGACACCCTCCAGGAGGGCGCGAGCCTCTACCGCTCGAAGCAGCTCGACTCGATCCGCGGCATCGAGACGGTGAAGTCGATGTCCGCCGAGGACGCCCTCCACCGCGGCCTCGTCAGGCAGTTCGGCGAGTTCACCGACCGTCTGTTCCGGGCCGACCTGACGACGATGGTCTACGACGGCGCCGTCCAGCTCGTCACGTTCCTCTCGCTGGCGCTCTTCCTCTGGGTCGGCGCGTTGCTCGTCCTCGACCACCGCTTGACGATCGGCGGGCTCGTCGCCTTCAACTCGCTCGTCGTGCTCGCGAACGGCCCGATCCTCGTGATCCTCGCCGCGTGGGACCAGGCGCACTACAGCCGGGTCATCCTCGCCCGCCTCGACGACATCGTCGCCGAGGAGCCGGAGCAGGGCCGCGACCGCAGCCGCCTGCGGCCGGTGCCGACGCTGCAAGGGCGCGTCTCGCTGCGAAGCGTGAGCTTCGAGTACCCGGGAGCGGTGCCGACGCCGGTGCTGGAGGACGTCACGCTCGACGCCGAGCCCGGGATGACCGTCGCGATCGTCGGCCGCAGCGGGTCCGGGAAGACGACGCTGGCGAAGCTCCTCGCCGGGCTGTACGAGCCGACCGGCGGCGAGATCCGCTACGACGGCGTCGACCTGGCGTCGCTCGACCACCGGCAGCTGCGCGGCCACCTCGGCTTCGTCCTCCAGGAGACGCATCTCTTCGACGACTCGATCGCGCGCAACATCGCGCTCGGCGACGAGACGCCCGACCCCGAGCGCCTGCGCTGGGCGGCGAAGATCGCCGGCGCCCAGCAGTTCATCGAGCGCCTGCCGCTCGCGTACGACACACGCGTCGGTGAGAGCGGGCTCTCGCTCTCCGGCGGGCAGAAGCAGCGGATCGCGATCGCGCGCGCCGTCTACACGCGGCCGGCGGTGCTGATCCTCGACGAGGCGACGAGCTCGCTCGACGTCGAGTCGGAACGCGTGGTGCAGGAGGGGCTCGACGAGATCCGGCGCGACCGCACGTGCTTCGTGATCGCGCACCGGCTCAGCACCGTGCGCGACGCCGACCTGATCGTCGTGCTCGACCGCGGCCGGCTCGTCGAGCGCGGCACGCACGCCGACCTCGTCGATCGCCGCGGGCTCTACTACTACCTCGTCAGCCAGCAGCTGGACCTCGACTGATGCCCGACGTCTTCGTCTCGTACTCGCGCCGCGACGGAGACTTCGTCCGGCGGCTGGTGGAAGCGCTCGCCGAGCGGGACAAGGACGCGTGGGTCGACGTCGAGGGGATCCGCGACGCGGAGGTGTTCCCCGAGCGGCTACGGGCGGAGATCGAGGAGAGCGACGGGTTCGTGTTCGTGATCAGCCCGGACTCGGTCGCGTCGCCGTACTGCGAGCAGGAGGTCGAGCACGCGCTGGCGCTGCACAAGCGGATCGTGCCGCTGCTGCTGCGGCCGGTCCCGGACTCCGACGTGCCCGAGGGGATCCGGGTGCGCAACTGGATCCCGTTCGCGGAGGCCGCCGAGTTCGAGCCCGGGGTCGCGCGGGTCGTCGAGGCGCTCGACACCGATCTCGAGTGGACGAAGGCGCACACCCGCTGGCTGCTGAAGGCGCTCGAGTGGGATTCGGAGGGCCGCGAGGGGAGCTTCCTGCTCCGCGGGTCCGAGCTGGCGGCGGCCGAGGCGTGGCTGGCGCAGGAGGCCGGCAAGGAGCCGGAGCCGGCCGGCCTGCAGCGGGAGTACGTGGCGGCGAGCAGGGTGGCCACGTCGCGGCGGCAGCGGCGGTTGCTCGGATTGGCCGCGGGCGTGACAGCCGTCTCGCTCGGCTTGCTCGTCTTCGCCCTGATCTCGCGCGGCAACGCGATCGCCGCCGGCACGACCTCCAGGTCGCAGGCGCTCGCGGCCGAGAGCCAGACGCAGCTCGCGATCGACCCGGAGCGCTCGATCCTGCTCGCGACGGAGGCGCTCCGGGAGAAGGCGACCCCCGAAGCGTTGTTCGCACTTCGCGCAGCCCTCGACGCCTCCCCGATCCGCTACCGCCTTCCCGACGCTCCGCCCCAGATCTGCGGCCAGCAGGGGTTCCCCGCTCCGGGCGTCGCCTTCAGCCCCGACGGCCGGCGGCTCGCCGAAGGCCTCTGCGGCGGGACGGTCGTGGTCGCCGACGCGCACGACGGACGCGTGCTCCGCCGGCTGCGCGTCGGCACGGGCACCTCGGGTGGGCCGGTGGCGTACAGCCAGGACGGACGCGACCTGGCCGCCTGCTGCAGGATCGGCAGTGCCGTCCTCCTCGACGCCGCGACGGGAGCCGTTCGCGCTGTCGGCCCCGAGCCGGAGGGCGGCACGGCCTCGATCGCCTTCGACCCGAAGGCGCCCGTGCTGGCCCTCGGCAGCGTCGGCGGCGAGATCCTGCTCTGGAACTACGACACCCACCGGACGCGAACGCTCTTCGACACGGTGCAGAGCGGTGGGGAGTACGAACCGGTCTCGCTCGCATTCAGCCCGGACGGCAGGCGAATCGCCGTCGGCATCTCCTACCCGACCCCCGATCTGCCCGGTCTGCTCCTGCTCGACACTCGCACCGGTCGCACGCTCGCGAGCGCCGGCGCCCGGACCGGCGTCGCCGCGGTCGTCTTCTCGCCCGACGGCAGCAGCGTCGTCGCCTCGCAGCTCGTCCCGGCGTTGGGATACGGGGGCCGGGTCGGGGTCTTCGACGCGACGACGCTCGCTCTACGGCGGACGCTCGTCTCCGAGGCAGACGTCGGGCCGGGCGGCGTCGCGTTCAGCCCGGACGGAACGCAGGTTGCCTACGGCTTCTACGACGGTACCGCAGGGCTCGTCGACGCTCGCACGGGCACACAGCTGCTCGCCTACGTCGGCCAGACCGCCGCGATTAACCAGGTGGCGTTCGACCCGGACGCGAACCTCGTCGCGACCGCGTCTGCCGACGGGACGACCCGCATCTGGACGACTTCGAGCGGCGCGAAGCTGACCATCGCCGCGGGCGGAGCGATCGACGACCTCCATGCGTTCGCGGGCCGGCTCGAGGGGATCGTCCATCGCCACGGGACGGTCGAGGTCGCCGGCTGGACCGGCGCCGGTGCGCCCGACGGCGCCCCCCTCACGATCTCGCCCACCGGCAACGCCGGCGGGGTGGACTTCCTGAGCCCGGACGGACGCCTGGCCGGCGTGGCCCCGAGCCCAGGTTCGGGCCCCACGTCGATCTGGAGCGTGTCCCGCCGCCGGATCGCCGAGACGGTCGCGTCGGCGGCGCTCTCCGGTGGAGACACTCCCGACCTGAGTCCGGACGGGTCGCTGATCGCGCTGACGTTTCCGGCGGTCTCGGCCTTCGCCGAGGACGCCCTGGCGGTCGTGGACATCCGGACCGGGAGGCGGCGCGACCTCGCCGGCTCCGCGTGCAGCTGGTACGCACAGCCGTTCAGCCCGGATGGACAGCTCGTCGGGGCGGGCGACTTCTGCGGGCGCGTCGGGGTCTGGGACGTCTCCACCGGCAAGCGGGTGGGCCGGTCGTTCTCGATCGGAGGAGAGCTCTCCGGGATCGCCTTCGACCCGGCGGGCACACGGATCGCCGCCGCCTCCTGGAACGGGACCGTGGCCGTCGCGGACACCCGCACCGGCAGGGTCCTCGGTGAGCTCACCGGCGACACGAGCGGCGTCACGTCCGTCGTGTTCAGCCCGAACGGGCGCTACATCGCCACCGCGAGCCTCGACCGGACCGCTCGTGTCTGGGATGCGCGCACCCTGCGACCGCTTCGCGTCCTCTCCCAGGAGCTTCCGGTCGAGGGCGTCCGCTTCACTCCCGACGGCAGCGAGCTCGTCACCTGGGACAAGGCGGACACGATTCGAGTCTGGAGCGCATGCCCCGACTGTGAGGACGGAAAGGCGCTCCTGGCGCTCGCCGCGAGGCGCGCCACGCGCGAGCTGACGCCACAGGAGAAGAGGACGTTCGGTGTCGGCTGAGAGCGACCTCGCCGCCCGCCTCGCGGCGGTCGCCGACGCGGAGCGTCGCGGGGAGCTCCTCACGGCCGTCGACCTCGCCGAGCAGGGGCTCGAGGAGCACCCCGGCGCGACCGAGCTCCGGTACCGGGCCGTGCTCTCGCTGGCGCGCGCGGGCTCCACCGAGCAAGCGGCGAAGCGGTTCGAGGAGTACGGGCTGCGCGAGGTCGGCACGGAGGACGTGCTCGCGCTCGAGGCCCGGATCGCGAAGGACGTCGCGCTCGCCGCGCCCGGCGACCGGCGGCGGGTGCTCGCGCTCCGCTCGGCCGCGCTCTACGCGAAGGCGTTCGACGCCACGGGCGGCTACTACCCGGCGATCAACGCGGCGACGCTGATGCTCGTGGGCGGGAACGCCGAGGCGTCCCGGACCCTCGCCCGCACGGCGCTCGAGCGGCTGCACGAGTCCGGCGAGGCGGGGTACTTCGCTGCCGCGACCGAGGCCGAGGCGCAGCTGCTGCTCGGCGACGCACGGGCGGCCGAGCGCTCACTCGAGCGGGCTGCGAAGCTGCACGGCGGCGACTACGGCGCCGTCGCGACGACGCGTCGCCAGTTGCGGCTCGTCTGCGAGCACGCCGGCACCGACCCGGCGATCCTCGCCGTCCTCGCCGGCCCGCGCGTCCTTCACTACTGCGGTCACCGCATCTCGCGCGACGGCTCCGGGCCGTTCCGGGCGGAGGACGAACCGGCCGTCGCGGCCTCGATCCGCGCGGAGCTCGACCGCCTCCCGCCGGCCTACGCGTACGGCTCGCTCGCGAGCGGCGCCGACATCCTCACTGCGGAGGCCGTTCTCGACCGCGGCGCCGAGCTCCACCTCGTCCTGCCGTTCGCGGAGGACGAGTTCGTCGCAGCCTCGGTCGCCGACTCGGGCGGCGACTGGGTCCCGCGCTACGAGCGCTGCCGGGCCGCGGCGACCCGGGTCACCTACGCGACCGAGGACGCCTTCCTCGACGACGACGTCCTCTACCGCTACGGCTCCGAGCTGGCGATGGGGCTCGCGCTCCTGCGCGCGCGCTTCCTCGACGCCGAGGCGCTCCAGCTTGCCGTCTGGGACGGACAGCCCGCCCGCGGCGGCGCCGGAACCGCCGTCGACGTCGCCGCCTGGGCGGAGAGCGGGCGCCCTGCAGCCGTCGTCCCGCTCCCGGGCGGTGCCTCCCCCACAGCGCCCGCGGCCGCCCCGATCGGCGCCGCGCAGGGCCGGGTCGTCCGCGCGATGCTCTTCGCCGACGTTCGCGGTTTCTCGAAGCTCGGCGACGCCCAGCTGCCGCGCTTCAACGCGCACGTGCTCGGTGCGCTCGCGGAGGCGCTCGGGCACCACGACGAGCACGTCTGCTTCCGAAACACCTGGGGCGACGGCGTCTACGTCGTGATGACGGACGCGGTCGCCGCCGCCGCCTGCGCGCTCGACCTCCAGGCGGCGATGGACGCGCTCGATCTCGCCGGCCTCGGCCTTCCGGAGCACCTCGCCCTGCGCCTCGGTGCGCACGTCGGTCCCGTGTTCGAGCTGCGCGACCCGATCCTCGGCGTCGAGTCGTTCATCGGCTCGCAGGTCAGCCGGACGGCGAGGATCGAGCCGGTGACGCCGGCCGGGACGGTGTACGTGACCGAGCCGTTCGCCGCCGCGCTGGAACTCGCGCAGGCCCCGTTCTCGTGCGACTACGTCGGCCACATGCCGGCGGCGAAGGACTTCGGCCGGCTGCGGATGTACCGGCTGCGTGGGCCCGGCTCCTAGGGAGAACGCTGGCCCTCGTGACAGCCGTTACCTATAGTTCCCGTGACTGGGCGCCGCGGAGCGCGGTGTCTCGACCAAGGAGCGCACGATGGCGGATGCGGAGACGAGCCCCTCGATCGAGGACCTCGAGGTCGACGGAGACGAGGCGGACGCCGTCCGGGGCGGCATGACCCAGAAGCAACGGCAGGCCGAGGTCGCACGGCTCGAGCACCACGGCTGGAAGATGGTCTCCTGCGAGCCGCAGGGCGATGTCTTCGTCAACCCGAAGACGCACGAGACCAAGATCGTCCCGTACGTCCACTGACGCACCGCGGCGGCCGCCGGGCGCCCGTGTCCGTTGGGGAGGGTTGACGCGTGCCCGACGTCTTCGTCTCCTATTCGCGCCGCGACGGCGAGTTCGTGCGCCGGCTCGTCGATGCGCTCGGCGAGCGGGGCAAGCAGGCGTGGGTCGACGTCGAGGGCATCCGGGACGCGGAGGTGTTCCCGGAACGGTTGCGGTCGGCCATCGAGGAGTCGGACGGGTTTGTGTTCGTGATCAGCCCGGACGCCGTCACGTCCGAGTACTGCGAGCAGGAGGTCGAGCACGCGCTCGAGCTGAACAAGCGGATCGTGCCGCTGCTGCTCCGGCCGGTCGCGGACTCGGACGTGCCCGAGGGTGTGCGCGTCCGCAACTGGATCCCGTTCACCGACGGCGACGGCGAGTTCGAGCCCGGCGTGGCGCGGGTCGTCGAGGCGCTCGAGACCGACCTCGAGTGGACGAAGGCGCACACGCGCTGGCTCGTGAAGGCGCTCGATTGGGATTCGGAGGGCAGGGAGAAGAGCTTCCTCCTGCGCGGCTCCGAGCTGGCCGCGGCGGAGGCGTGGCTGGCACAAGAGGCGGGGAAAGAGCCGGAGCCGACCGTCCTGCAGCGCGAGTACGTCGCCGCCAGCCGAGTGGCGGCGTCGAAGCGGCAGCGACGGCTGCTCGGCGTTGCCGCGGGTGTGGTCGCAGTCTCGCTGGGGCTGCTCGTGTTCGCGCTCATCTCGCGAAGCCAGGCGATCGGCTCCCGCAACACCGCCAGGTTGCAGGCACTCACGGCCAAGTCGCAGGCGCTCGCCGCGGAGAGCCAGACACAGCTCGCGGTCGACCCGGAGCGCTCGATCCTGCTCGCGATGGCGGCCGTGCGCGACACGCCCGCGCCGGAGGCGCTCGTCGCGCTGCGCGCGGCGCTCGACGACTCGCCGATCCGACACCGGCTGCCGAGCGTCGGGCTGCAGACATGCAGCGGTTTCGTTGTCAGCTCGCCGGCCCTCGTCTACGCGCCTGACGGCCGGCAAATCGCCGAGGCGATCTGTGGCCGCGTGATACTGCTGACAGACTCGAACGGGCGGGTCGTGAGGCGAATCCGTCTCGGCGCGAACGCCGGCTCGATCGCGTACAGCCCTGACGGCCGGATCCTCGCCGCTGCGACCCCGAGGCAAGTCGTCCTGCTCGATCCGACCACCGGCGTGGTGCGGAAGGTTCTGCCGCACACCGCGAGCCTTGCCCAGCTCGCGTTCAGCCCGACCCAACCGCTGCTCGCGCTCGGCGGCTTCGGCCGGCTGACGCTCCTGGACACGAGAACCGGCGCGCGACGCGTGATCCCGTTCCCACGCGCGGTCGCCCACGACGCGGCGGTCTCGCTCTCGTTCAGCCGCGACGGCAGGCGGCTGGCCGTCTCCGTCGAGTCGGCCACGGTCGGCCCGTCGGGCGTGGGCATCGTCGACATCCGGAGCGGTCGGGTCGTGGCGAAGGCCGGATCGAACTTCGTCGACGCCGTGGCGTTCGCCCCCGATGGGAAGACGGTCGCGACGGCCGAGACGCCCATCAGCACCGGTGGCGCCATCGTGGTCCGCAGCGCTCGGACTCTGAAGCGAATCCGGACCCTTC
>Ga0335069_10015092_pt1 | contig 10803 bp, 12 predicted proteins | sample Lox_Sample_11_FD_206714 | JGI IMG/M metagenome (GOLD analysis project Ga0335069, IMG submission 206714) | Soil microbial communities from Loxahatchee National Wildlife Refuge, Florida, United States - Lox_Sample_1.1 | ecosystem: Environmental > Terrestrial > Soil > Wetlands | place: USA... | reverse complement strand
GGCGTTCTCGCCCATGCCATCGCCCAGCTCTCCGTGACAGCCGATGCAGAAGCGCTTGTAGATAGGTTGGCCGACCTGGGCATGGCCAGTCATACTTCCGACGTGACTCTCCATGTTCAGCCGCTGGTTTTCGCTATAGGTGGTCTGCTGTGCCTGAAGAGCGGTCGCCAGGAACACAACCGCCACGGCGCTTACGATCAGCTCGAATTGTTGAATTCGTGTGCGCATTGGAATGTTCCTTAGAAATCGAAGTCCAGGCCCAGGAAGGCGCTGTAGGTGCTAAGTTGCGTGTTGGTGATTGGCGAAGCTCCCTGCTGCTGGAGCAGTGAGTATTCCGCGTGATAGGCAAAACCCGCTCGACTGAACATGAACGGGTAATAGCGGAACGCGAATGTGTAAGCGTTCACGTTGCCGAAGTTGCCCGGCGTAGTGGGCAGCGCCTGCTGCGACATCCGCACGAATTCGTCGCGCTGAATGAAGATCAACTGCGGATTGAACACGTAGTGGGTTTCGACGAACGCGCCATTCCAGGACGGTGCTTGCGCGCCCGGCGGAAGGGCCACATTCGCCGGCGTACTGGTGCCGAAGTAAGCGCTGTCCCAGCCATGCTGGTAATACAGCTGGAAGTCGAGTTTCTTGGCGTATATCACGGCGAAGGCGCCTTCGCGGTTCCACGGCTTGTTGCCGACTCCGGTGATCGGCGTTCCGTACGACGTCAGGTTGTACGTAGGTCCGTTGCCGATGAACAGATATCCGCCAACGCGGTCGACACCTCCCTGATATCCGGCATTGAACGCCTGGCTCGCCGTAATGAACGTGGCGTAGGCGTTCTGCGATGACAAGTTCACATTTCCATCATTGGCGCTGAGTAAGGCGACCGAATATCGCGTCCGGTCATTGAGGGAATGCCCCATCAATTCGACGCCGAACTGGTTGTCACCGATCTGGCCCCAGAAATTGTCGTCACCCAGCGGCGCGAAATGGTACAGCACATAGAAGCCGCCGTTGTTGGAAATGGTGAGAATGCGCTTCTCGGAGATGATGTTGTCCAATTCGAACTTGCCGAACTTTACGTTGAACCACGGACTGTTACCGATGTTGTCCAATCTGGCGTTGACACTTTCGAAGTGGAAGGCGCCGGTGTTGTCGGAAGATGGTACCAGCAGGAACGAAATGTTCTGGTAGAGAGTGCCGCCGCTGAGAATATCGAGGCCGCTGGTGTCGAAGCCATTCTGGGTTACGTTCTGCTCGATCGTGCCGTCCGGCTGATCGACCGCAACTTTGTTCGTGCTGTCCAGGTGCCAGTTGGGCGTGATACGAAACGTCACCGGCCAATAGGACGGATTCTGCCAGATCGGCGAGTCGCGATCATTCATCAACTGGTAGCCGTTGTCTTTGAAGGTCTGGCCGAAAACGTTCAGCATCGGCCAGGCTTCATGGCATGCCGAACACGGCAGTCCGTACTTGCGAGCGAACGCCGGGAAAGCACGGCTCGGAGTCGGGTTGCAGAAGAGGATGAGTGGGAAAACGATCAGCGCTAGCGCGCCGGCTAGGAGAGATTCAAAGGAACGTCTCTTGCGGTTCACAACAGTCGTAACGCCAATCTGCATCGCGATACCTCGCAGTTACAAGATGGCCGACGCCGGTCGACTTACACCGTGGGAGCACGTCTAAGTTTGTTTTTGCCTGGAACCCCACAACACCACGAATCGGGGGCTGATACTACAATTAATTGCGACTACTCTGCAACAGAATTTTCACAATCTATCGCATTTTTTTGCTTTTTTTTGACAACTATGCCCCTAAGGTGTGCTAAGCGGGCCTCTGCTTGACAATTGCGATGCTCTGGAGTATGAATCCAGTCCACACGCCGCTGTCCTCGCCATCGTGATGCACAAGCCAACCAAGACGCGAACAGCAATGTGCCTTCACATTAAGGGAGTACTAGCCCGGGCCGGCTGCGTACTGTTGGCGGCGATCTGCTTTGGTTCGGTCTGCCTCGCCAAGAGCCACTCGGAAGAGCCTCCGAAACTGCAGGTGCGCGTCGAGGCGCCTCCGGCTGACGTGCTGCAGGCGGTCAAACAGGTCACCCAGGACCAGATCGTTCACGGCACCTATTCCTACGAAAAAGAGCGCATTCTATACGGCGCGCACAGCGCCGACGCGGCTCACGTTTTTGGCGTCTGGAAGGGGCAGGGTACGGTGTTCTACAAAGTCGCGAACAATGTCCTTGCGCCCCGATATTTCAAGGACACGGGAGACATTGGCACCATCAGCGTGCGTTACGTGGTGCAGGACGCCGGCCCGGCCGAGGCAATTCTCCAGATTGATGCGGTGTTCGTGGACGCGCGCACGATCCATCATCCCTCCCTGGGCAACGTGGAAGCAGCCGAATACGCCGCTATACAAGAGCATTTGAGAAACATGCAGTCGCGAAGGGCGCAGGCCGAACAGCGGGCCGCATTCGATTCCAAACCGCTCACGGCGCGGCCTCCGACTCAGCCCCAGGCCACCCCGACGTCTGGGCCCAGCGTTCCGGCCGAGCAATTTACCGTCCCGGAGATGCGGAAGCACCTGGAAGCGCTTCGCCACCAGGTGGAGTTGCGAGTCAAAGATGGCGGCGCACAACTGAAATCGTCTCCGTTTCACAGCGCGGCGACACTGGAAACGTTGCCCGCGCAAAGCGACGTTCTCATCGTGATTCTCAGCCCCTATTGGTACGGAGTCGAAACCGAGGATGGGCACCGTGGCTGGGTCCATCACGCCCAACTGGAGCCGTTACCGTGACGCGCGGGACTGGCGGGCGAAGTGCCATGCTGATCGCGTTCGCTTCTCTGTTGCTCGTCTGTGTGGCAGTCGCGCAAACGACGCAGAGTGCATCGCAGCAGCGGAGCTTTCACGCGTCCAAAGCGGAGGTGCAGAAGGCTCTGCATGAGTTGCCTTCGTATCCCGGGGGCAAGCTCCCGGTGCTCGACGGCTTCGCCGACCCCGGCGAGCATTCGCTGGAAAGCTACAAGCGCGGCTACTACGAGTATGAGGTGCAGATACACCCTTCAGGCACTGGCACCGCGGTGTCGGTGAGCGCGAAGATCACGGCATGGTACGCGGGTGAGGGCTCCGGCGGTTCAGGGTACCGGCTGCTTAAATCCAGCGGACGACTAGAGTCGGACCTGCTGGATGCGCTGGATGACAAGTTGAATCCCAAGTCGGCGAACGCAGCGGCGGCCGCTCCTGCAACTCCGGCGGTGAAGCGCTTGCCGGACAGCCCGTCAGCGAGCAGTGGATCGTTCTTCAACACGCCGCGTCTCACCACCGCGCCGTCCGATAGCCCTTTAGCCAGGCCCGCGCCCGCCCCCGTGGACCCGCGGAGTGCGCGACAACTGGAGGCGCTGACTCAGCAAGCGCAAAGCCTGGAGCAGGTTTTGCGTGCTCAGGCGCGTCCCAACAATCTGGCCGTGGTGAAGCGCTCGAATACGCCGGTAGTCGCGCAGCCGGTGGACGGGGCTGAAGTGATGTTCCAGGCCGACGCGGAGGACGAGTTCGAAGTGCTTGATAGCACCGACACCTGGGTGCACCTGAAGATTTCCGCGCTGTCCCGGGGCTGGGTCCGTCGCGAGTACGTGGATTTGCCCGGCGCGGCGACGGTCAGCGTAGCCTCGCTTGCCGACCCGCAAAAACACGACATGGTTCGACAGACGAAAGAAGAGGTGGCGCCCTTTCCCGGACAATGGCAGCCGCTGGATGGGAAACAGGTAAAGATCATCTGGGTGCAGCCGCTCGAGAGAGATCAGTTCGGCTCCGGCCCCAAATGGAATTTGGTGAAGAGCATTTTTGAGAAAGCTGATTCCGGCAACCCCGCCGATGCGACGCAGGTTGCCGGCGTAGTTGTGATTTTCGACGCGCAGGACGGTGGCATGACCGCTACGACCATGGCCAATTTCCAGCAGTGGCGTGCCGGGCATCTGTCCGACGAAACTTTTTGGCACCGTTGCTGGCGTGATCCGGCGGATGCATTCGGCGTTCAAAACTAAAGTTGCGGTGAGTTCACATAGGACAGCCTTCTATGAACACTGCCTCAGCAGCGGCTTCGGTTGCAGGACGTTCTCAGGCCTGGTCGCGGCTCAGCGACTACGCCCAGTTGACCAAGGCTCGGGTCACCTCGCTGATTGTCGTGACCGCATGGTGCGGCTTCTTCTTCGGCGCAAGAAAAGCCGGCCTGCCAACCACCAGCTGGAGCCTGCTGCACGGGCTGCTGGGTATCGCGTTGGTGTCCAGCGGCACGGCCGCGCTGAACGAAGTGCTGGAGCGCGATGTTGACGGCAAGATGCGGCGCACCGCATCCCGTCCTCTGCCCGCGGGGCGCATGTCGCTGCTGCACGGAGCTGTAATAGGAATCACCCTCACGCTCGGAGGCTCGATTTATCTCGTTGTCTTCACCAATTGGCTCACGGGATTGTTGACCTTCCTGACCTCGCTGGTTTATCTGCTGGTGTACACCCCGCTGAAGCGCGTGTCGCCGATTTGCGTCGGCGTGGGCGCGATTCCCGGCGCTATGCCGGTTGTCCTGGGATGGACCGCCGCATCGGACCGGCTGGACTGGGGAACCCTTGCGCTGTTTGCCATTCTCTTCCTCTGGCAATTTCCCCACTTCCTGGCGATCGCATGGATTTACCGCGAAGATTACGCGCGCGGCGCCATTCGCATGTTGCCCGTGGTTGAGCCGGACGGACATTCCACTTCTCTGCGCGTGCTGGTGTACACCATGGTCCTGCTTCCGGTAACTCTCATTCCCGTTCTGCTGGGAATGACCGGCGACATCTATCCTGCAGGGGCGCTGCTGCTGGGCATTGTGTTTCTGTATTTCGCGGCGCGTTTGGGGATTCTTCGCCGCCCCGTGGACGACGTGCGATCACGCAGCTACGCGCGCCAGTTGTTTCATTGCTCCATCCTGTATCTGCCGGTTCTGTTCGCGTTGATGATGAGTGACGCCCTTCGGCCATAGAGCTGGTCTGCCGCCGCAGAAAAGCGCGAATGTCGCGTTTTTCAGAATCAGGTTTCGGGCCCACTTTGCCTACGACGATGGAATGGAGGGATTTTCCTGATGAGATTCGACCGGGTTTTCAGACTTGTCTGCAGCGTCGCAATCTTCAGTCTGCTGGCGTCGATCGCGCCCCTCGCTCAGGACAATAGCGGCGCAACCAAAAAGCAGCCAGGAACACCCAACGGGAACAAGGTGACGGTCACAGGCTGTCTCACCGGCCTCGACGACCACTACACACTCGGGACGATGAGCGACCAGCTTTATGTCGTCCACGGCGATTTGGCCTTGCTGAAGAAGTTCAATGCGCGAATGGTGCGAGTGACGGGGATCCTATCCCAGTCCACCGAGGGTGACTCTAAACGGGATGTATTGCGGCAGCAGCCCCAGGGCATAACCGTCACGACCATCGATAAAGTGGCGGACACCTGCGGCTAGCGATTCGCCTTAGTACTCTGGCGGCCTGCAGTCAAAAGCTGCGCCACAAAAACAAAACTGATGTACAATTTTGCGCTTTAGTCGAGCTAGACACTTCGTTCCGATCGCTGGTTGTAATTCGCCGACTTGGAGGAGGGATCGATGCACACTGCCATTGGAGTTTTTTCCGCCCGCGAAGCCGCTGAAGCGGCTTTCAAGGAACTGCTTGAGCGCAAGATTCCGCCGCAAGAGATCATCTTCATGACGCGATCGGAAGGAGAAGGTGTGACGACCGCCAAGGAACTAGGCACGACGGTTGGCGGTTTCATGGGATTCGCGGCCGGAATGTCTGCGGGCGTAGGTGCGGCCTTGTTGCTGGCTGTGCCTGGCGTCGGACAGGTGGCGGCGCTGGGTTTTGGCGCCGCGGCTCTGCTGGGTCTAACAGGCGCGGGCGCCGGTTCTGCCTTGGCCAAAGCTGCTGCTCAGAACAGCGACGTGTTCCCAATTGCGGCGCAGCCGGCTCCGGAAGACGTCGCATTTTTCCGCGAGGTTCTGGCGGCGGGACGCAGTCTGGTGGTGGTTCAGTCGGAATCCGATAACAACGCGGATTGCTCCAACGAGGTGTTGAACCGCCTTGGCATCGCGCTTAAGGAGCGCACGCCCATCAAATTGCAGATGTCGGCGCGGAGCGTGGGTGATGTCTCAATTATCACCATGACCGGCAGGATTACTTTGGGCGAAGGAAGTACCGCGCTACGCGAACAGGTGCGGGAACTCGTAGAGGCAGGCCATTGTAAGATCCTGCTGAACCTGCACGATGTCGGCTATATCGACAGCTCTGGATTGGGCGAGCTCGTGAAAGCCTACACGACAGTTCGCAACCGTGACGGTCAGCTCAAACTGGTGGACGTCAGCAAGCGAGTTCTCGACCTGCTTCACGCGACCAAGCTGAATCTGGTGCTCGAAATCGAAGCTGATGAAGCCAGCGCTATGCAGTCATTCCGCGCCGCCGCGGCGTCGTAATCTATCGCCGGACGTTCGAGTTCGTTCTTCAGACTGCGGCTTCCCTGGACCGGTAACGCAAGACCAGTCCTCCGCAGCTATTCCTTTCCTCTAGCCCCTTTACCGGAGTTGCCGGCCGGCGGCCTATCGCGCGAGGAGCGACTGCCGTAGTCTGGTAACCGATGGAAGTCGCGCCTCAGTACGTATTGCGGGAATCATCGCCGGAAGATTTGGGTGCTATCGTCGCGCTGATCAACCGCGCCTTCGCCGTGGAGCGGTTCTTCAAAACGGGCGATCGCACCGATGCGGTGGGTGTGGGGCAGATGATGCAGAACGGCCCCTTCCTGCTGCTGACCGATATGGCCGTGCTGGTGGCGTGCGTCTTTGTGAAGGTGACCGGCGAACGCGGATATATCGGCACGCTGTCCGTCGATCCGGCGTGGCAGAGAGCCGGGATCGGCACGAGGATGATGCGCGAAGCCGAGGACTATCTTCGCGCCGCCGGATGCAAGGTGGTGGACATTCGTATTGTCAGCGTGCGGCCGGAACTGGCGCCGATGTACCGTAAGTTCGGTTATATCGAAACCGGCACGCAGTCAGCCGAGGCGATCAGGACCGCCACGCGACCGGTTCACTTCATTACGATGTCAAAGCAGCTGTAGGTAGAGCTGGCCTTCAGGCCGGCGTCTCCGCCGCTGCTATCGCTAACCGGAGCGAGCGTTAGCTCGCGAAAGGTAACAACGATGGGTATCCCCAAAATCACCCTCAAGCACACCGACCTGGAAGTCTCGCGCTTTTGTTTCGGCACCATGACCTTCGGCAAGCCGCTCGACCAGGCCGGCGCCACCCAGCTGGTCAATCGCTGCATCGACGCCGGTATCAACTTCTTCGATACGGCCAACGTGTACCAAAAGGGCGTGGCCGAAACCATGCTCGGCCACGCCATCAAAGGCAGGCGCGACCAACTGATTATCGCCAGCAAAGTCCACGGCAAGATGGGCGACGAGCCCGACCAGCAGGGGCTCTCGCGCAAGGCGATTCTGCGCGCCATCGACGAAAGTCTCGAGCGGCTGGGCACTGACTACCTCGATCTCTACTACTTTCACCTGCCCGACTACAAAGTGCCGATTGATGAGTCGATGGAAGCGATGGAGTCGCTGGTGAAGCAGGGCAAGGTACGCTATCCGGCGCAGTCGAACTACGCCAGCTGGCAAGTCGTGCAGATGCTGTCGATCGCGAAAGAGCGCGGCTGGCACGCGCCATATGTCTCCCAGCCGATGTACAACCTGCTGGCGCGCGGCATCGAGCAGGAATTCCTGCCCATGTGCAAGGAGTTCGGCATCCCGAACATCGTCTACAACCCGCTGGCCGGCGGCTTGCTGACCGGCAAACATAAGCAGGAGACAATCACGCCGGGCACGCGCTTCGACAGCAACAAGATGTATCAGGACCGCTATTGGCACGAGCAGCAATTCTTGGCTGTCGAGCAGCTGCGCAGTATCGCGAAGCAGGCGGGACGCTCGCTGGTGAGCCTCGCTCTGAACTGGCTGCTGCATCACACCGCGAGCAAATGCGTCATCCTCGGCGCATCACGCATGGAGCAACTGGACGAAAACCTCGCCACCATCGACGACGGCCCGCTCAGTGAAGACGTGCTGAAGGCCTGCGACGACGTGTGGCACAACCTGCGCGGGCCCCTGCCGTATTACAACCGCTGAAGCTTCCGGCTAAGCCGCGCTGGTCAGGTCGCCTTCGACAGCGCGAGTTTCACATTGGCGGGCAGCCGCAGCGAAACGAAGTAATCTGCCGGGTAGAGGTAATCCTCGCCGGACTCGTCGATCACGCGCAGCAAGTTGTGCTTAGCAGCCGAGGCATCCTGCACGACCGGGTACAGCTTTCTCCGCTCTAGGGACGCGGCGTATCCATCATTTCGGACACAGAGGACGAAGGCTCGCCCATTCGCGTTCGGTCTTGAGCGCTTTCGCATTTCAGGCCTTCCAGCCGGGGAACATTTTTTCCGCACGCGCATCCTTAATGGCCTCCAACTTCGCCTGAGTATCTTCGCGTCGCCCCACACTCAACAGATCGAGGATCACGCTCCAGTTCTCCTCAACGAAGCTTATCTGGTCAGCCAGAGGTATCGCATCATATTCACAGCCATAGAGGAGCGATCGGAACACCTCGGCATAACTCCACCTCTTCGGATCGGTGCCATCAGCAAGTTCGACCCACCAGTCTCCTCGATCCAGTACTACACGGACAGCGACATCAGGCGACTCGTAGCGCAGAAGCCTGTTGCCGAAATGCTTTGCGTCAACCAGCTTTTGTTGGCATGTCAGTCCAGCACCTTTGAGAAAGTTCTCCAACTCTTCGACGACCTTTGGCCACCCTGAATCCATGGCTCCTCCCCGCACGATGCAAGTTTGCCGTGTGCCCGCCCTTCGTTGCAACCCCTTGCCGCGTATGCTACTTTCGAGATGATTCGAGGTACGCCTTGCGCACTGAAGTGCCGGCTGGGCTGAACCGCAAAGAGGCCGAGATCTACTCCCGCCTCGATCCGGAGCGGTTGCCCCATCACATCGCCATCATCATGGACGGCAACGGCCGCTGGGCCAAGCGCCGCCATCTGCCGCGCATTGCGGGGCACCGCGCGGGCGTGGCCGCAGTGCGCTCCACGGTCGAGACCGCTGCGCGCATTCACATTCCGGCGCTCACTCTGTATTCGTTTTCCGCGGAAAACTGGAAGCGTCCCAAAACGGAAGTCACGTATCTGATGAACCTGCTGCGCCGCTACCTGATGATGGAGCTGCCCACGCTGATGGACAACAACATCCGGCTGCAATACATCGGGCGCCAGCAGGAGTTGCCGCAGGAGGTGCAGGAGCGCATGGCGTGGGCTCGCGAGATGACGGAGAAGAACACCGGCATGGTGCTGACGCTGGCGCTCAATTACAGCTCGCGCACCGAGCTGGTGGATTGCTTCAACGCGCTGGCGCGCGAGGCCTCTCGGAACGGCGGCATGGAGCACTTCAAGATCGACGAGAAGTCGATTGCCCAGCACCTCTACACGCAAGGCCTTCCCGAGCTTGACCTGGTGATCCGCACCAGCGGCGAGATGCGGCTGAGCAACTTCCTGCTGTGGCAGGTGGCGTACGCCGAGATCTACGTCACCGAGACGTTGTGGCCCGATTTTCGCGGCCAGCAGTTGCTCGAGTCCATCGAAGCCTTCCAGAAGCGCGAGCGCCGCTTCGGCGGATTGGGCATTGGCGACGGACACCTCTCGTGAAGCGCGTCCTGACCGCGGTTGTTCTCATTCCTCTCGTTATTCTGGCTTTGTTCAAGGCGCCGCTGTGGCTGTTTGCGGTGCTGGTGTTTGGAGTGGCAGTGCTAGCAACCCACGAGTATCTGGAAATGGCAAAGGCGAGCGGCTTCAGGCCGTTTCGTACCCTTAGCTACTTATTGCTGGCTTGGGTATTCGTTACATTTTCTTTATCGGCTGGGCTCGAAGTTACTCCTCTCTTCCTAATTTCCTTATTGATGCTGCTAGTGCCGCTAGTCGTCTTTTCGTTTGCCTTCATGGTCGCGGCCATGAGGCGCGACCCACTGTCGCAGGCTCTAGCTGACGCGGCCGTCTCATTCCTAATGTTGCCGTATGTTGCGATACCCTTGGTGCTAATCTTCGTCCAGCGGCGCACTGGCGGCACGGGGGCGCTGTTCCTGCTGTATCTGATGATCATGGTATGGGCGGGCGACATCGCAGCGTTCTACTTTGGTCGTGCCTTTGGAAAAAATAAACTGGCGCCGCGAGTCAGCCCGGGTAAGACCTGGGAGGGAGCAATCGCCTCGACCGCTGGATCCATCATCGTTGGCCTGCTCTTGTTTCGATACTCCCTTGCGATCGAACATGCCTTGTTCCGGTCGCGCCTGCTCGATTTCACAAATGACTTCTTCCGGGATTCCAGCCAAACGGGTCCTGTGTTCATCAACTTCGGCGCACCGACGTGGCTGGTCATACTCTTTGCTTTATGCATCAACATTGCCGCACAGCTCGGAGACCTCGTCGAATCGGCCTTCAAACGCGGCGCAGGACTGAAAGACTCCGGCACGCTGCTTCCGGGCCATGGCGGCGTACTTGACCGAATCGATGCTCTCCTATTCGCAATACCCGTGGGATGGCTGTTCTACACCGGAGGAATGCAGTTCCTGTTCAGGATCGTGCGATACTGAGCCGATAATCCATGAAGCGCATCGCCATCCTCGGCTCTACCGGCTCCATTGGGAGGAGCACGCTCAGTATCAGCGACGTGCGCGTGCCCAATCGCGAAACGGCCGTGGCCATCGAGGCA
>Ga0335069_10015091_pt1 | contig 10803 bp, 8 predicted proteins | sample Lox_Sample_11_FD_206714 | JGI IMG/M metagenome (GOLD analysis project Ga0335069, IMG submission 206714) | Soil microbial communities from Loxahatchee National Wildlife Refuge, Florida, United States - Lox_Sample_1.1 | ecosystem: Environmental > Terrestrial > Soil > Wetlands | place: USA: Florida... | reverse complement strand
AGCATCTTGCGGAGGATCTCGATGCGCGCGTCGCGGGCCTGGAGGATGGCCTTCTTGGCGATCTCGATCGGCAGGCCGTTGATCTTGAGGTCGAGCTGGAAGCCCGTGATGCCCTCGGTCGTGCCGGCGAGCTTGAAGTCCATGTCGCCGAAGTGGTCCTCCTCGCCGAGGATGTCGGTGATGGTGACCCACCGGGTGATGGCGCCGCTGGCGTCGTTCTCGGTGATGAGGCCGCAGGAGATGCCGGCGACGGGCGCGACGATCGGCACGCCGGCGTCCATGAGCGACAGGCAGCCGCCGCAGATCGAGGCCATCGAGGTCGAGCCGTTGGAGGCCATGATCTCGGAGGTGACGCGGATCGAGTAGGGGAACACATCCTCGGGCGGCACGACGGGCAGCAGGGAGCGCTCGGCGAGCGCGCCGTGGCCGATCTCGCGGCGGCCGGGGCCGGTGGTCCGGCCGGTCTCGCCGACCGAGAACGGCGGGAAGTTGTAATGGAGGATGAAGCTCTTGGAGCGCGCGCCGCCGGTGAGTGCGTCGAGTTCCTGGGCCTCCTTGGTCGGCCCGAGGGTGGTCAGGACGAGTCCCTGGGTGTCGCCGCGCTGGAAGAGCCCGGAACCGTGCACGCGGGGGAGCACGCCAACCTCGCAGGTGAGCGGGCGGATGGTGACGGCGTCGCGGCCGTCGGCGCGGACGCCTTTGTCGAGGACGTTCTGGCGGTAGGCGGTGTACTGGAGGTCCTCGAAGACGATGGCGATGTCGTGCTCCTCGAACTTGCCCTCGCCGAGCTCGGCGAGGAGCGCGGCCTTGGCCTCGGCCTTGAGGGCGTCGACGTTGGCCTGGCGGACCTGCTTCTCCTTGCCGAAGATGGCCTCGGTCATCTTGGGGCCGGCGACGCGCTCGATGATGGCGCGGGCCTCGGGCTTGGCGGCGACGAGCGGGAAGGTGGCCTTGGGTTTGCCAGCCAGCTTCACGAGCTCCTTGATCGACGCGATGATGGGCTGGATGGCCTGGTGGGCGAACTCGAGCGCCTCGATGAACCTGGCCTCGGGCAGCTGGTCGGCCGAGCCCTCGATCATCAGCATGTCCTTTTCGTTGCCGACGTAGATCAGGTCGAGACTCGACTGGAACATCTGCTCGATCGTCGGGTTGGCGACGAACTTGCCGTCGATCATGCCGATGCGGAGCGCGCCGATCGGGCCGCCCCACGGGATGTCGGAGAGGGCGAGGGCGGCCGAGGCGCCGTTGACCATGGAGATGTCGGACTCGTTCGCCTGGTCGGCGGACAGGAGGATGCCGAGGATCTGCACCTCATTGAGGAAGCCGCTCGGGAAGAGGGGGCGGCAGGGGCGGTCGCACAGCCGGGAGGTGAGGATCTCCTTTTCGGAGGGACGGCCCTCGCGCTTGAAGAAGCCCGCCGGGAAGCGGCCGGCCGCGGCGTATTTCTCGCGGTAATCGACCGTGAGCGGGAAGAAGTCCTGGCCGGGGCGCATCGTGGAGGCGACCGTGGCGGAGACGAAGACGGTGGTTTCGCCGACGGTGACGGTGACGGCGCCGTTGGCGAATTTGGCGAGGGTGCCGGTCGCGAACTTGATGCCAAGGCCGGGAACGGTGACGGTGTGTTTTTGATTCATGTTCTGTTCTGATGCCATCCCTGCGGCGCCGGAGCCCGGCATTCGTGCCGGTTGGGCGGAGGGTGGACTTTGGCTTGCGCCGCGCGGCTCGGCCGCTCCCGGCGCGGGGATCTCAGCGGCTCTTGACCGGCTTCACCCCCTGCATCCCAGATGCGAGAGATTTCAGTTTGGCTCCCTGGCGGAACGCCGTGATCCAAAGGGCCAAGCGGAAATGTCCCGTATCTGAAGGCGAGGGTCGTTAACGGCAACGGGCGGTCCGCGGTTCGGTCCGCCCGTCGGGTAAGCTGGTTACTTGCGCAGGTTGAGACGCTGCAGCAAGTCGTTGTACTTGGCCAGTTCGTGCCGCTTCAGGTAATCCAGAAGCTTGCGACGGCGGCTGGCCATCTGGAGGAGGCCGCGGCGGCTGTGGAAGTCCTTGCGGTGCTCACGCAGATGCTCGGTCAGGTGATTGATCCGCGCAGTGAGCAGGGCGATCTGGACGTCGCAGGAGCCGGTGTCCTTCTCGTGGGTCTTGTACTGGGTGATGATCTCGGTTTTGGCTATCGACATGGTTTTGTGTGGGTTGCACGACTGACGGGATCCCGGAGGGGATCCCCGCCACCCGTCCCGCAGGCGCGGAACCGGTGGCGTCGTTCCAATCCCGCCGGAAGGCGGGACCAGTCATGGTGGCAATCCGCAACCGACGGACTGTCACTGACGCAAGGGGGCACTATTCGGGAGGCGGCAGGTCGCTGCAAGCGTTATTTTTCCGGAATGGTGGAAGCGGGGCGATCCACCCCGCCCCGGATCGAATCCGGACCCAGCCCGAGCTGGAGAAGATCTGCGGGCGGCGGGCTCAACCCGCGACGAACCGGATCTCCTGCACCTGGCTGCATCCCGGGAGGCGGCCGACCTTTTCGAGGATCGCCTCGCGGTGAAGGAAGAGCTCGTTGCGGACCACGGCGTGCGACACCAGCACCAGGAGGGAGCGGCCGCGTTCGATCCGCACCGGATGGGAGTAGGCGGCGTTGGCGGCGCCGACCAGCTCGGCCCAGTGGTCGCGGATCTCCTGCTCGGTGGAGTGGCGCCCGACCTGGTATTTGACGAGCAACTCCTCGATCAACGGAGCCATCGCCCGGGTCGGGCGGCGCCGCATGGACGCCGGCTCATCGAGCGGCACGCCCCGGAACTCGCCGATGAGGTCGCGCGCCTTCTTGCTGAAGGCCGGCTCGTCGTTCGGCAGGGGTTCCTTGGCCACCGCCTCAGCAGGACGGCGCGGCGGGGCGGCGGCAAGCCCGGACTGGCCCGGCCGCCGCCGGAACGCCGGGCCGACATCCTGCGCTTGTCACGACCGCCGCCGGCCGCCTGAATCGGCGCCGGCCGATGAACGATCGCCCCTCAAACCCGGATGGCGGCGCCGCCGCCGCGGAGGCCGGTGCGTGAACCGTCCGCCCCTCACCCGGTTTGCCTGGCTTTCGATCGCCGCGGCGCTCGCCACCATGGCGCTGAAGGCCTTGGCCTGTCTCCTGACTGGCTCCGTGGGCCTGCTCTCCGATGCCATCGAGTCGCTGGTCAACCTGGCCGGCGGCGTCATGGCCCTGGCCATGCTCTCGGTCGCGGCCCGGCCAGCCGACGAGGAGCACGCGTTCGGGCACCACAAGGCGGAGTATTTCTCGAGCGGATTCGAGGGATCGCTGATCGTCCTCGCGGCGGCGGCCATCGGCTGGACCGCGGTGAACCGCCTGCTCGCGCCGCGGCCGCTGACCGACCTCGGGCTGGGCCTCGCGATCTCGGTCGGGGCCTCGCTCGTGAACCTGGCGGCGGCCGTGCTGCTCCTGCGCGCCGGGCGGCGGCACGACTCGATCACGCTCGAGGCCGACGCGCGGCACCTGCTGGCCGACGTGTGGACCTCGGTGGGGGTGGTGGCCGGGGTCGGCGCGGTGGCGCTGACCGACTGGCAGCGGCTCGACCCGATCATCGCCCTGGCCGTGGCCGCCAACATCGTCCGGACCGGCGTCGGCATCGTGCGGCGCTCCGTGGGCGGGCTGATGGACCAGGCGCTGGCCCCGGCGGACCAGGCGCGGATCGACGACGTGCTGGCCGCGTTTCGGCGGGAGGGGATCCAGTTTCACGCGGTGATGACGCGGCAGGCGGGCGCCCGGAAATTCGTCTCGCTGCACGTGCTCGTGCCGGGCGACTGGACGGTGTCGCGCGGACACGAGCTCCTGGAGCGGCTGGAGGCGGAGATCCGCCGGGCGCTGGCGCACACCATCGTCTTCACCCACCTCGAGCCGGTGGGCGACCCCGCCTCCTGGGCGGACGAGAAGCTCGAGCGTTCGGAGCCCGCGGCGCGCAGCCGGCCCCCCTGAACGGCCGAGGGACCGCCGCCGCCCCGCAACGTTCGAGGAATCCCGAATCCTGCTGGGCGCGTTCTGCCGTACGGCAGAATGCACGCGCCGCCTCGGGTCTGATTCGCCAAATGGCCGGCGCGAGGCGCCGGCCCTGCCGCCGCCGCCAACCACCCAAATCCGCTGCTAGAACGGCGGCCGGGTGTCCGGGCTGGCGTTCCAGATCTCCCGGCGGATGCGCCAGCGGCCGTCCGTGCCGCGATGGAGCACGTGCAGCCCCTTGAAATGCATGATCGCGGAGGCGCCTCCGCCCTTGGGTGTGGTCCGCCAGCTGCACTTGAACACGTGGAAGGCGAGGTCGCCCACGATGACCGTCTCGAGGTGGTCGAAGCTGAGCCACTTCACGGCCACCGAGCGCAGGAATTCCTCGAGGAAATGGCGGAGGGCGGGGCCGGTTTTCGCCTCGACGTTGGGCGCCATGAACACGGCGTCGTCCGTCAGTGCGGCGAGGTAGGCGCCGGCGTCGCCGGCCGCCACGGCGGTGCGCTCCCGGTCGATGGCGGCGTGGATCGCGGCGGTGTCCGCGGCCGGATCCCGCGGGGGCGCGGCCGGCGGGGTGGGCGACGGCGGCCGGACGGCGGGGCGGGGCGGGCGGCGGTGGTGGCTGGGACCGTGGGGGCGGGGGCCGCGGCGGCGGCGGGGGGAGCGGTGGGATGAGGCCATGGGCGGGGTGGGTCCGGAGGCGGCCGCGGCGTCAGGCGGCGCCGGCGTGTTGGCGGTCGTAGAGGGAGCGGTAGAGGGCGTTGTCCGCGTAGAGCGCGGCGTGGGCGCCCTGGGCGACGATGGCGCCGCGGTCGAACACGAGGATGCGGGACGCGTCGCGGATCGTGCTGAAGCGGTGGGCGATGATGATGACGGTCTTGCCGACCTCGAGCCGGCGGAACGCCTCCTGGATCATCTGCTCGCTCTGCGAATCGAGCGCCGACGTGGCCTCGTCGAGGATCAGGATCGGCGCGTTGCGCAGGAAGGCGCGGGCCACCGCGATCCGCTGTTTCTGGCCCCCGGACAGCGAGGAGCCGCGCTCGCCGACCATCGTCTCATACCCATTCGGCAATTCCCGGATGAACTCGTCGGCGTGGGCGTCGACGGCGGCCGCCATGACGTCGTCGCGCGTGGCCTCCGGCCGGCCGAACAGGAGATTGTTGTAGACCGTGTCGTGGAACAGCACGGGTTCCTGCGACACCAGCGCGATGTTGCGCCGCAGGTCGGCCAGGCGCATGGCGCGCACGTCGACACCGTCGATCGTCACCCGCCCCGCGCCGACGTCGTAGAAGCGCGGCACGAGGTTGGCGAAGGTGGATTTGCCGGCGCCGCTCGGGCCGACCAGCGCGCAGATCGTGCCGGCGGGGAGGGCGACGCTGACCGCGCGCAGGGCCGGCGGGTCGCCGTTGTAGGCGAAGGTGACGTTCTCGAAGGCGAGGTCGCCGCGGAGGCGGCCGACGGCGACCGGCGACGCGGGATCGGTGATCGTGACCGGCTCGCTCAGGACGACCTCGAGGCGCTCGAGGGCCACTTGGCCCCGTTTCAGCTCGTTGTTCACGCCGCCGAGCTTCTTGATCGGATCGTAGCTCACGTAGAGCGCGGTGGCGATGGCGAGAAACGGCCCGAGCTCGACGTGCACATGGTAGGCGTAGACAAAGGTGATGGAGACGCCCGCGGCGGAGATGATTTCGATCGCCGGAGTCAGCGCCAGGTTGTACTTGGCCACCTTGAGCTGGAAGATGACGAGGGCGCGGCTGACGGCAGCGAACCGGGCGATTTCCGGCTGCTCGAGGCCGAACGCCCGCACCTCGCGGGCGGTGTTCAAGCTCTCGCTGAACCGGTCGGTGACGGACCCGAGCTGGCGCTGGACCTGCTCGGCCCGGTGGAGGATCATCTTGCCGACGTAGCGGATCGGCAGCACGCACGCCGGCACGATGGCGAAGGACACGAGCACCAGCATGACCCCCCGTTCGTGGTAGGCCAGGTAGGCGAGCGCGCCGAAGGAGAAGATCAGCGACGCGGGCTGTTTGAGAATCTCGTTGGCGACGGTGGTCAGCGTGTTCTGCAGCTGGTTGGTGTCCGCCAGGCCGCGCGAGATCAGGTCGCCGGTCGATTGCCGCTGCAGGAAGGCGAGTTGCACGCGTTGGAGCTTCTCGAAATAGTCGAGGCGCAGTGTCTCCAGCACGTGCACGCCGCAGTGCTGGATCAGGTAGCCGTTCAGGTAGCCGGCGACGCCGCGCAGGAGGAACGCGGCGGGGAGCCACAGGGCCACGATGAAGATCTGCAGGGTCGTCAGCGGAGCGGCTCCGGGCTTGAACACCGCCGGGAATACCTTGTTGACCATCAGCGGCAGGCCCGCGCCGTTCGCTGCGCCCCAGACCAGCCCGCACACGAGCGCCCAGGTCAACGGACCGCGCACCGCCCGGAGGTGCTTGAGGTAGGGTCGGAATCGACGCATGTGGGGTCGCGGGGAATCCAACCGGATTCCCGCGCCGCCTGCCACCTCAATCTTGCGCCGCCCCCCCTTCGCCGAGGGCTTCCGCCTTCGCCATGGCTTCGGCGGACAGGTCGGCGCAGCAGGGGGGGCAGCCTGCGGCGGGGAGCCCGCCAGCAGTCAGTCTTGGGAGGCTCGTACATCGAGCGCGTCACGCAGGCCGTCGCCGAGGAAGTTCAGCGCGAACAGGGTGACGGAGAGGATGCCGCCCGGAAAGAGCAGGAGCCAGGGATACTCCTCCATGGCTGCGGCGCCGTCCTTGATCAGGACCCCCCAGGAGCTCATCGGCGGCTGCACGCCGAGCCCGAGGAAGCTCAGGAACGCCTCGAGCAGCATGACCGAGGGCACGGTGAGCGTGGCGTAGACGATGACCGGCCCGAGGATGTTGGGCAGGATGTGATGGCAGAGGATGCGGGCGCGGCCGAACCCGAGCGCGCGCGCGGCCTCGACGTACTCCATCCCCTTGGCCGCCTGGACCTGGGCGCGGACGATCCGCGCCATCGTCAGCCACTCGACCGCGCCGATGGCGGCGAACAGCAGAAAGATGTTCCGCCCGAAGACCACGGTCAGCACGATGACAAACACGGTGAACGGGAGGGCGTAGAGGATGTCCACCGCCCGCATCATGGCGGCGTCGCGCCGGCCGCCGACATACCCGGCGACGGCGCCGTAGGTGACGCCGATGACCAGCGCCACCACGGTTGCGCACAGGCCCACCGCCAGCGAGATCCGCCCGCCGTAGAGCACGCGCACCAGCAGGTCGCGCCCGAGTTGGTCGGTGCCCAGCCAGTGGCGGGCGTCCGGGGCGTGGAAGGCGTTCGCGGTGGCCTGGTCCTCGTAGCCGTACGGGCTCAGGCAGGGGCCGGCGACGCAGGCCAGCGCCACCGCGCCCAGGACGGCGAGGCTCGCGACCGCCAGCCGGTTCCGGCCCAGCCGCTGCCAGGCATCACGCGCGGGCGACGAGCCGGCCTCCGGAGGATCCGGCGCAAAACTGGTGGGCGACGAAGTCATTCTCAGTGCGCAGGTGCCGGCCGAAGGCACACTTTCCCGTAATCGTAATCATAATCGAAATCGCTCCTCGATCGGAAATTCCGATTACGATTGCGATTAGGATTACGATGACGGGGCCGGTGCATGAAGAGCGGTGTCGCGAAGCTTCCTATTCGAGGCGGATCCGGGGGTTCATCCAGGCCTGGACGACGTCGACCAGGAAGTTCATCGCCATGACCAGCGCGGCGTACAGGATCACCGTGCCGAGGACGAGGGTGTAGTCGCGGCCGAACGCGCTCGCGACGAATTCCCGGCCGAGGCCGGGGATCTGGAAGATCGTCTCGATCACGAACGAGCCGGTGAGGATGCCCGCGATGGCGGGGCCGAGGTAGGCGACGACGGGCAGGAGCCCGCCGCGCAGCGCGTGCTTCCAGACGACGCGGAACTCGGAGGCGCCCTTGGCGCGCGCGGTGCGGATGAAGTCCTGGGACAGGACCTCGAGCAGGCCGGCGCGGGTCAGGCGGGCGATCGGGGCGGCGTAGGCGAGGCCGAGCACGAGCGACGGCAGGACGCGATCCGCCGCAAAGGTCCAGCCCAGCGCGTTGAACTGGCCCAGATGGATGGCAAAGACCAGCACCGCCAGCGGGCCGATCACGAACATGGGCACGCAGAGCCCGGTCGTGGCGACGGCCGACGCGAGGTGGTCCGCCCAGGTGTTGCGGCGCAGCGCCGCCACGGTGCCGAGCGCCAGGCCGAGGACCAGCGCCACCGCGAGCGACCACAGGCCGAGCTCAAGCGAAACCGGCAGCTTGTCGGCGATGATCTCGGTGACCGTCCGGCTCGGGTAGGTGTAGGAGGCGCGCAGGTCGACGCCGAACCAGTCCTTGAGGAAATCGCCGGTGCCGCCGGCCGCCCCGGCGCCCGGGGCGAGCTTCTTGGGGGTCAGGTCCCAGAGGTAGTCGAGGTACTGGCGGTAGAGCGGGTCGTTGAGATGGTACTGGGCCTCGAGGTTCCGCCGGATCTCGGGCGGCACGGCCTTCTCCCGGTCGAACGGCCCGCCCGGCGCGAACCGCAGCAGGAAGAACGTCGCCGTGATGATGAGGTACAGTGCGAGCAGCGACTGCAGCAGGCGCGACGTGATGAAGCGCAGCATGGCGGACGGCCGAGAGTGAGGGCGAAAGGGCGCCGGAGACGAGGAAACTTTTCGGGGAGGAAGACGGAGGGGCGGACGAGATTGAAGAGAAAGAGAAAGTCACAAGGGGGCTCGGGCGCCATCTTGAAACTTTCTCTTTCACTTGGATCTGCCCCGCCCGTCCGCTCGTCCCGCGTCTCACTCGCTGCAGAACCGGTACCCGATTCCCGCCTCGGTCCGGAAATGCTTCGGCTGGTTTGGGTCGTCCTCGAGCTTCTGCCGCAGCCGGGCCATGTAGACGCGGAGGTAGTGTGTCTGGTCCTCCGCCTTCGGTCCCCAGACCTCCCGCAGCACCTGGCGGTGGGTGATGACCTTGTCGCGGTGGATCAACAGCAGGCGCAGCAGCGCGTATTCCTTGGCGGTGAGCCGGACCTCGCTGCCGCGCCGGGTCACGACCCGCCGGCTCAGGTCGACCTCCACGCCGCCGAAGTTGATCACCTCGGCCGCTTCGGGCGTCTGCGCGCGCCGGAGCAGCACCCGCAGGCGCGCCAGCAGCTCGCCGCTGCCGAAGGGCTTGGTCAGGTAGTCATCCGCACCGCTGTCGAGGGCCGCGATCTTGTCGCCTTCCGCGCCCCGCACCGACAGGACCAGCACGGGCACGGTGGTCCATTCGCGCAGGCGTTTGAGGACTTCGATCCCGGGCAGGTCCGGGAGGCCCAGGTCGAGGATGATCGCCTCGGGCCGGCGGTAGGCGGCCTCGTTCAACCCGATCTGTCCGGAATCGGCCTCGCGCACGCGGTAGCCGGCGGCCTCGAGCATGACCCGGAGGAGTCGCCGGATCTGGCTCTCGTCGTCGACGATCAGGACTTCGGGCTGGGGGGCTTCGGCGCTCATTCGGCCGGCACGCTATCATGCCGTTCGAGGGGGAGGAAGACGGTAAAGCGGGCGCCGCCGCCGGTCCGGTTCTCGGCCTGGACGCGCCCGCCGTGGGCTTCGACGAAGCCGCGCACGATCGAAAGCCCCAGCCCGAGTCCGCCGGCGCGGTCGGGGCGGCCGCGGAAAAACTTGTCGAAGACCCGCGGCAGATGGGCGGGATCAAGCCCGGGGCCCTCGTCCTCGACGGCCAGCCAGATCCGCGATCCGGCCTCGTCGACGCCCGCGGCCAGGACGATGCGCGCCTCGGCCGGCGTGTGCTGGCAGGCGTTGAGGACCAGGTTGGCCAGCGCCTGCTGCATCAGGCCGAAATCGAGGCGCACCAGCGGCAAGTCGGGCGGCAGCCGGATTTCGACCGGCCGACCCTGCCGGGCGTCGGCAGTGGCTTCGAGCGCGGCGTTGACCAGGTCCGTGATGTCCGCCCAGTCGAACCGCAGGCGCAAGGCGCCGGATTCGACGCGCGTCATCCCGAGCAGGTTGTCGACGAGGTGCTGGAGCCGGCGCACCGCCGTGCGCATCTCCGCCACCAGCGACGGGGCGGATGTCGGCGCCGCGCCGGCGAGGTTGTCCGCGGCGGTCGCGAGGACGGCCAGCGGGGTTTTCATCTCGTGCGACACGCTGTCGAGGAGGGTCCGGTGGAGGCGGTCGGAAGCCTCGGTGACGCGGGCCAGTTCGCCGGCGGCGCGGAGCAGCTCGCGTTCCAGGGCCAGGGCAATCTGCGAGGCGCAGGCCTCGAGCAGGTCGCGCTGGGAGGCGGACAACGCGGCCGCGGGCGGCGCCTGCACTCCCATCACGCCCAGGCTGCGGTCGTGGACGACGAGGGGGAGGTAGAAGGCGGCGGCCGCCGGCAGCGTATCGGTGAACCGGCCGGCGGGTTTGCGGTTGCGGAAGGCCCAGACGGCCACGCCCTGCTCCTTGTCGTCGGCCACGTAGGTGGCCGCGGGATGGAGCAGGAGGGCGCCGGGCTGCGCCGGATCCTCGGTGAAGATGGCCGTGCGCGCCCCGAACAGCTCCTGCACCTGGGCGGCGGCGTGGCGCAGGACCTCGTCGGCGGAGCGGGCTTCGCCGATCGCGCGCGTCAGGTGGTACAGGGCGGTCGCCCGCTGTTCGCGCTGGCGCTCGACGCGCTCCTGGGCGCGGAGGCGGCCGGTCAGCCGGCCGGTGACCAGCGCCACGACGAAGAAGATCCCGAACATCAGCCAGTCCTCGAGCTTGTCGATCCGGAAGGTGAACACCGGCGGGATGAACAGG